>Ga0210087_1000047_pt1 | contig 15147 bp, 15 predicted proteins | sample MayberryNW_Catta_4_FD_184878 | JGI IMG/M metagenome (GOLD analysis project Ga0210087, IMG submission 184878) | Wetland microbial communities from San Francisco Bay, California, USA, that impact long-term carbon sequestration -... | ecosystem: Environmental > Aquatic > Marine > Wetlands ... | reverse complement strand
CCGGCCGGGCCGAGCTCCGAGTCGCGGGCGAGCCGGACGACGTACGCCTGCCGCTCCCCGCGCAGGCCCGCCGACACGGCCACCTCGAGCAGGGCCCGCATCCCGGCCACGTCGCCCGGCCGCGCCGCCGGGCCGCCGGCATAGCCCGACGCCCAGACCCGCTCGTCGCCGATCGCGGCGAAGAGTTCCTCGGCGTCGCTGAGAGCAGCCGGTCGGAGCCGCACCACCGGGTTGGACAGCTCGGTGGCGCGCGGCGGGGTGGGCTCGACGGACACGGGCGGCTCAGCCCAGGAGGGAGCGGATCTCGACCGTCTGGTCGCGGCCCGGCCCGACGCCGATGGCACTGATCGGGGCGCCCGACATCTCCTCGAGCGCGGCCACGTAGGCCTGCGCCGTCTTGGGCAGGTCGGTCAGCGAGCGGGCGCCGGAGATGTCCTCGTCCCAGCCGTCGAACATCTCGTAGACCGGCGTCGCGTGGTGGAAGTCGGTCTGGGTCATCGGCATCTCGCGGTGCACGGTGCCGCCGACGTCGTACCCGACGCAGACCGGTATCCGCTCCCAGCCGGTCAGCACGTCGAGCTTGGTCAGCACGAAGTCGGTCACGCCGTTCACCCGGGCCGCGTACCGGGCGACCACGGCGTCGTACCAGCCGCAGCGCCGCGGCCGGCCGGTCGTCGTGCCGAACTCGGCGCCGTCGGTGCGCAGCCTCTCGCCGTCGGCGTCGAGCAGCTCGGTCGGGAAGGGTCCGGACCCGACCCGGGTGGCGTAGGCCTTGACCACCGCGATGACCCGGTCGATCCGGGTCGGCGGGATGCCCGAGCCGGTGCAGGCGCCACCCGCGGTCGGGTTGGACGACGTGACGAAGGGATAGGTCCCGTGGTCGACGTCGAGCAGCGTCGCCTGCCCACCCTCGAGCAGGACGGTGCGGCCCTCGTCGAGAGCCGTGCCGAGCACCAGCGTGGTGTCGGCCACCATCGGGCGCAGCCGTTCGCTGTAGGTGAGGAACTCCTCGACCACCTCGTCGACGGTGATCGCACGCCGGTTGTAGACCTTGACCAGCAGGTGGTTCTTCAGCTCCAGCGCACCCTCCACCTTCTGCCGCAGGATCTTCTCGTCGAAGAGGTCCTGCACCCGCACGCCGACGCGGGACATCTTGTCGGCGTAGGTGGGGCCGATGCCGCGGCCCGTGGTGCCGAGCCGGGCGTTGCCGAGGAAGCGCTCGGCCACCTTGTCGATCGTGCGGTGGTAGGGCCCGATCAGGTGGGCGCTCGCGCTGACCAGCAGCCGTGACGTGTCGACGCCGCGCTCCTCCAGGTCGTCGATCTCGGTGAAGAGCACGCCGAGGTCGATGACGACGCCGTTGCCGATGACCGGGGTGCAGCCGGGCGTCAGGATGCCCGAGGGCAGGAGGTGCAGGGCGTACTTCTCGTCGCCGACGACGATGGTGTGCCCGGCGTTGTTGCCCCCGTTGTACTTGACGACGTAGTCCACCGACGAGCCGAGCAGGTCGGTGGCCTTGCCCTTGCCCTCGTCGCCCCACTGGGCGCCGAGCAGCACGATGGCCGGCATGGGGTACACCTACCTCGGACGGGACGTTGCGGGCTGGACCGACTGCGAGGGAGAGGCTACGTGAGGCGACTGCTGGTGGTCACCAACGCCGCGGCGGGCAGCACGGACGACGACCGGGTCGCGGCGGCGATCTCGGTCCTCGAGGCCGCCGCGGACGTGCGGGTCGAGCAGTGCGCCGAGCCCGGCGACCTGGACCGGGTCCTCGACGGCAGGCAGGGCCGTACGGTCGTGCTGGTCGGCGGGGACGGGTCGGTGCACACGGCGGTGGCCGCCCTGCGTCGCCGGGGCGAGCTCTCGCCCGACCAGCCGCTCGGCCTGGTGCCGCTGGGCACCGGCAACGACCTGGCCCGGACGCTCGGGATCCCGCTCGAGCCGGCCGACGCTGCCCTGGCGGTCCTCGACGGCAGCCCGCACCCGCTCGACCTGCTGGTCGACGACCAGGACGGTGTCGTCGTCAACGTCGTGCACCTCGGTGTCGGCGCCGAGGCGGCGGAGAGGGCGACCGGGCTCAAGGACCGGCTGGGCAAGGCGGCCTACCCGGTGGGCAGCGTCCTCGCGGCAGCCGGCCCGACCGGCTGGGACCTGCGGGTCGAGGTGGACGGATCGGTCGTCGAGGTCGACGGCCAGGCCCTGATGGTGGCCGTTGCCAACGGGCGGACCATCGGGGGTGGCGCCGAGGTCGCGCCGGACGCGGCGCCCGACGACGGCCTGCTCGACGTCGTGGTGGCGACCTCGACCGGGCCGCTCGCGCGGCTCGGCTTCGGCGTCGCGCTGCGCGAGGGGGAGCACGTCGACCGCGACGACGTCACCACGCGCCGTGGGCGCACGGTGACCGTGTCCGGAGCGCCCTTCCCGCTCAACGCCGACGGCGAGCTCGACGGGCCGGTGGCATCGCGGACCTGGCGGGTCGAGCCGGCCGCCTGGGCGCTGCTGGTGGCTACATCCAGCGCCGGATCGGGCTGACCGCCTTCTCCTGCACCCGCTGGGCGACCGAGCGGTTGCGCCACCGGGTCAGGTCGATCTCGATGCTGCGCTCGAAGTCCTCGTCGAAATGCGCGTCCAAGGTGGCCGTCAGGTCGCGGTCCAGCGCGATGAGCACGACCTCCTCGTCGTGGTCGAGGGAGCGCCGGTTGAAGTTCGACGACCCGATGACGGCCGCCTGGCCGTCGACCGTCATGACCTTGGCGTGCATCATCGACGGCTGGAAGGTCCAGACCCGTACGCCGCAGTTGACCAGCCGGTCGTAGACGCCCTCGCTGGTGAGCTGGGAGACCCGCTTGTCGGCGTGCGGGCCGGGCACCAGCAGGTCGACGTCGACACCACGGGCCGGCGCGTCGCACAGGGTGTCGAGGAAGTCCGAGTCCGGGGCGAAGTAGGCGGTCGCGATCCGCAGCCGCTCCCGCACCGAGCAGAGCATCACGTGGAAGGCCGACTGCATGTCGTCCCAGCCGATGCTCGCCGAGCCGCGGACGATCTGCACCGTGCTGCTGCCGGTCTGCGGCTGCTCGGGGAACTCGTCCTCCTCCGAGTACAGCTCCTGCCCCGTCTCGGCCCAGTCCTGGATGAACGCAGACTGCAGCCCGTCGACGGCCGGGCCCTCGACCCGCAGGTGGGTGTCGCGCCACTCGTGCTCGTTGCGCGCGTCGCCGGTCCACTCCTCCGCGATGCCGACGCCGCCGGTGAAGGCGATGCGGCCGTCCACGACGCAGACCTTGCGGTGCAGCCGGTGGTTGGCCTTGAACGGCGACTTCAGCCACGGCTTGCGGAACCACTCGACCTGCACGCCGGCGCGGTCCATCTCGTCGACCAGCTCGCGCTCGATGAGCCGGCCGCCGAGCGCGTCGATGAGGAGGCGGACCCGGACACCCGCCCGGGCCCGGTCGCTCATCGCCTTGGCGAGCTCGACCGCGATGTCGCCGCGCCAGTAGACGAACGTCATCAGGTCGACGGTGCTCTGTGCCCCCCGGATCGCCTCGAGCATCGCAGGGAAGATCTGGTCACCGTTGCGCAGGACGGTGATGGAGTTGCCCTCGGTGAAGGGCGTCCCGATGACGACCTCGAGGCGCCGGCGCAGGACGTGTTCGAAGTCGGCCATCAGGTCAGCGTAGGTCAGAGCAGACCGCGCCGGTGCGCCTCCACACCGGCCTGGAACCTGGTGCGGGCACCCAGCTCGTCCATCAGGTCCGCCACCCGTCGCCGGACCGTCCGCAGCGACAGCCCGAGCTGCCGCGCGACGGTCTCGTCCTTGGTCCCGCTCATCAGCAGCTCGAGGATCCGGCGCCGGTCGTCCACGGCCCCGTCGCCGTCCGGGTGGTCGAGCGGCGCGGCCCGCAGCCACAGCTGCTCGAAGAGCTCGGACACCAGGGTGACCAGCCCGGGTGCGCGAACGATCAGCCGGGCCCCACCTTCGTTCTCGACGCCCTCGGCCGACACGAGCGCCACCTCCCGGCCGAAGACGGCGATGGTCGGCAGCGGCTGGATGGACAGCCGGACGTCCTCGCCGGCGGCGGCCCAGCGCTGCACGTAGCCCAGCCGGCGGTCGTCCTCGAGGACCTCCACCGGGTAGAGGCCGCGCATCCGCCGGCCCTCCCGCAGCTGGTGGCGCACCAGCTCGACGTAGCTCGGCGAGTCGACGTCGATGTGGACCGCCTGGTGGCAGGAGACGACGTCACCGCTCGTGCCGCGCTGCAGGTCCTCGACCCCGGCGAACGACTCCTCGGCGCTGAGCAGCTCGACCGGCATCCGCGACCACGCCCGGGACTGACCGACCATGTGGTCCGCGGCGAAGCCGGCCAGGGCGGCACGCACCGCGTCCAGCCGGGCGCGCTGCTCCTCGATGTCGTTGAGCGACGCGTGCAGCATCGCCATCAGGGTGGTCGCGGGGGAGGCCGGTGCCGGCCCGCTCGGCGTCTCGCTGACCAGGCCGTGCTCGGCCAGCCCCTCGAGCGCGGCGACGACCCGGTCCGCGGGCAGCCGCAGGTGACCGGCCAGTCCGGCTGGGTCCAGGTCCGGGTTGCGCAGCAGGGCCCGGTAGACGGTCTCCGCCTCGTCGTCGAGCCCCCACACGCCCAGCGCGCTCATCCGGACACCCTAGGTCGGCCGGCACTCCGGGGTGGCAGGTTGGTGCCAGTGGCAGGGGCGGGCCAGGTCATTCCGGGTCAGAGGGGGCAAGATGGGCCGCGACGAGGCGCGGAACCGCGGCAGGGGACGGTTCTGCGCCTCGTCGGCGTCTGGACGAAGGACGTGCGGAGCGGACGCCTCAACGCGCTGCGGCTCTCAGCCGTCGCCCAGCGCCGACGCGGCGGTCGCGCTGGAGTCCGCCAGGAAGGTCCGGCAGCGCTGCGCCTCGTCGTCCTCGCCGATCCGGCCGGCCGCGACCCCCAGCGCGTGCAGCGCCCGCAGGAACCCGCGGTTCGGCTCGTGCTCCCACGGCACCGGGCCGTGCCCCTTCCAGCCGTTGCGGCGCAGGGCGTCCAGCCCCCGGTGGTAGCCGGTCCGCGCGTAGGCGTAGCCCTCCACCGTCCGACCGGCGCCGAGCGCCTCCTCGGCCAGCACCGCCCACGCCAGGCTCGACGTCGGGTGGTCGGCGGCCACCTCGACGGCCGGCCGCCCGCTCGCCAGCTCCTCCCGGCCCGGCTCGTCCGGCAGCTCGGTCGCGGGCGGCTCGCCCAGCAGGTTGTGCGACGTCATGCGCGCAGCGTAGGCGGCGTCAGGGCCGCTCCACCTGCAGGGTCGCGACGACCCCAGCGTGGTCCGACGGCCACAGCACCGCGCCGGTCGAGCTCGTCGCCCGGTCGTCGAGCTCCTCGCCGATCACGTGCGCCTCGGTGGCGTCGAGGTCGGGGCTGCCGTCCGGGTCGAGCAGGACGTAGTCGATCCGGTGGTCGATGGTGGACGGGACGTTGGTCAGCGGGTCGGTCTGGCCGGACGTGTCGCCGTCACCCGTGCCCGGGGCGTCGAGCCAGGCGTCGGCCAGCCCGATGCCGGTCAGCTGGCCGTAGGCGCCGGTGCTGTCGGTCGGCTGTGAGTTCAGGTCTCCGACCAGGACGACCGGGCGCGGCGAGGCCGCGAGCGACGCCGCCAGCTCGGTCGCCTGGAGGTTGCGCACCACCCCGTTGAACGCCTCCAGGTGGGTGTTGGCGAAGCGGAAGGTCTCGTCGTGCAGCGTCACGTCCACGGTCGACCAGCCGCGGACGATCTGCACCGGCACCCCGACTGCCAGGGTCACCGAGATCCTCGCGGCAAAGGTGTGCGCGGTGGCGTTCGACGCGGTGATCTCGCCGCCGGCCGACCTCGCGCGGGCGATGACGACGTCGCGGTCGGTGAACTTCAGCGCGACGCCGAGCGAGGCCAGCGGGACCTGGGGGCTGACGAAGTTCGTGTTGGTGGCGATCACCCGGTACGGCTCACCTCTCTCGGCGAGAGCGTCCAGGAGCAGGGTCAGGAAGTCGTACGACCGGGCCGGACCGCCGAGGGACGTGGCCTCCCACTTCGCGACCTCCTGCAGTCCCACCACGTCCGGCCGGTCCTCGACGAGCAGGTCGGCGATCGCCTCGGCCCGCGCCGGGAAGTCGGTCGCCTGGACGTTCTGCCACAGCTCCGCCGCGTTCTCGAAGAACTCCTCGGGCGTCGCGGCGGTCACCAGGCTGCCGATGTCGCCGCCCAGGAACAGGTTGTAGCTCGCGACAGTGACGTCACGTCCGGCGTGCGCCGGCGGGGTCGCCGAGGCCGGCGACGAGGTGGTCAGCACCGACAGGGCGGCGACCAGGGCGGCCACCAGTGCGCCGACGAGTCGCGGCGACGTACGACGTGCAGACATGGGCGAGCCCCTCCGTGGTCGGGTCCTTCGGTTCCCCAGGGGGACCCCACCACGAAGGGGCTCGTCCGGCAAGGGCCGGAGGTCAGGCAGCCGTGTCAGGTATCAGTGGACCGGATGGCCGACCGGTCTCAGTCGACCGGTCTCACTCGGTCTCGACCGCGTCCCGAGCGTTCGCGACCACGCGGTGCACCGTCGCGGTCACCGTGACGGTCGGCACGAGGTCGGTCTTGTCCACGACGAAGTCGAAGTCCTGCGACTTCACCACGACGTGGTCGCCGACGAGCACCGCGGACAGGTCGACGACGCCGTCCCGGGTCACCTTGGCGTCGGCCAACACGGTGACGGTGACGTCGGTGCCACGCAGCTCCTTGTACCGGCCGCCGTGCACGGTGAAGGTCAGGGTCGCCTCGGTGCCCTCGACGGCGGGGGTCGTCTCGGTGGCGGCGACCGGAGCCACGGCGGCGGTCACGGCCTTGACGGTGCCGCCGAGCACGACCCGGCCCTTGGCCTTGGCCTGCTTCTCCAGGCGGCGGGCCTCGGCCCGGGCCTTGGCCAGCTGGGACTTGCTGACGCCGGTCGACGTCGAGCCACCGTCGTCGGCGACGGCAGCCGCGGCGGGAGCGAGCGCGAGCGCCGCGGTGACCAGCAGCGCGGCGGAGGCGGAGCGGACGGACATGAGGACTCCGATGACGTGTGAGGACCCCGAGGTACGTCCCCTGCGTCGTCGCCCGGCACAGCCGTCTTGAGACGAACCAGACGAAACCGACCGTGAATCGCCCGATCGGGTCAAGCGGAGGTCAACACCCCCGGCCACGGCCTCCAGCGCCCGGGTCAGCCCTTGCCGAGGGAGGTGCCGGCCGAGCGCAGGTCCTCGCAGGCCTCGACGACCCGGGCGGCCATGCCCTTCTCGGCAGCCTTGCCGTAGGAGCGCGGGTCGTACTGCTTCTTGTTGCCGACCTCGCCGTCGACCTTGAGCACGCCGCTGTAGTTCGTGAACATGTGGTCGACGATCGGGCGGGTGAAGGCGTACTGGGTGTCGGTGTCGACGTTCATCTTCACCACGCCGTAGTCGAGGGTCTCGCGGATCTCCTCGAGGGCCGACCCGCTGCCGCCGTGGAAGACCAGGTCGAAGGGCTTCCCGGTGCCGAGCTTGGCGCCGACCTCGTCCTGGATGTCCTTGAGGATCGACGGGCGGAGCTTGACGTTGCCGGGCTTGTAGACGCCGTGCACGTTGCCGAACGTCGCGGCGAGCAGGTAGCGGCCGACCTCGCCGGGTGCACCGAGCACCTCGACGGTGCGCAGCGCGTCACCGGGCGTGGTGTAGAGCTTCTCGTTGATCTCGTTGGCGACGCCGTCCTCCTCGCCGCCGACGACCCCGATCTCCAGCTCCATCACGATCTTCGCCGCGGCGCACGCCTCGAGCAGCTCGCGGGCGCTCTGCAGGTTCTCCTCCAGCTCGACCGCCGAGCCGTCCCACATGTGCGACTGGAAGAGCGGCTCCCGGCCCTCGGCCACCCGCTGCTTCGAGATCTCGATCAGCGGCCGCATGTAGCCGTCCAGCTTGTCCTTGGGGCAGTGGTCGGTGTGCAGCGCGATCTGCACCGGGTACGCCTTCGCCACGTGGTGGGCGTACTCGGCCAGCGCCTGCGCCCCGAGCACCATGTCCTTGACGGTCGAGCCCGACAGGAACTCGGCGCCGCCGGTCGAGACCTGCACGATGCCGTCGCTGCCCGCCTCCGCGAAGCCCTGCAGGGCGGCGTTCAGGGTCTGGGACGACGTCACGTTGATCGCCGGGTAGGCGAACGCGCCGGACTTCGCGCGGTCCAGCATCTCGCCGTAGACGTCGGGGGTGGCGATGGGCATGGCGGGCTCCCTCGTGGATCGGCAGGCGGCGCGCGTGCTTCGCCGTCGTCTGCATCCTTGCAGAGCCCGCCGGTGCCGGGGAACGCCGTCTCAGCCCGTGCGCACGAGGTCGGCGGCCTTGCGCGCAGCGATCAGCACCGGGTCCCACGTGGGCGAGAACGGTGGGGCGTAGCCGAGGTCGAGGGACACCACCTCCTCGACCGTCATCCGGTTCCACAGCGCCACCGCCAGGACGTCGATCCGCTTGGCCGACGCCTCACCGCCGACGATCTGGCCGCCCAGCAGGCGGCCGCTGCGCTGCTCCACCACCAGCTTCACGGTGACCTCGTCGGCACCCGGGTAGTAGCCGGCGCGGGTCCGCGACCCCACCTGCACGGTCAGGTAGTGGAAGCCGACCGCGTCGCAGTCGCGCTCGCGCAACCCGGTCCGCGCGATCTCCAGGTCGCACACCTTGCTCACGGCCGTCCCCACGACACCGGGGAACGTCGCATAGCCACCGCCGAGGTTGGTGCCGGCGACCCGTCCTTGCTTGTTGGCGTGGGTGCCGAGCGCGACGTGCACCCGGTTGCCCGAGACCATGTCGATCGACTCCACGCAGTCACCCGCGGCCCACACGCCCTCGACGTCGAAGACGCGCATCTGCAGGTCGGTGACCAGCCCGCCCCACCGACCCAGCGGCAGCCCGGCCGCGGCGGCCAGCGCCGTCTCCGGCTCCACGCCGGTGCCCAGCACGACGACGTCCGCCGGCAGCACGCCCTGGTCGGTGTCGACGCCGACGGCCCGGCCGTCCGGACCGGTCGTCACCTCGTGCAGCTGGACCGACGTCCGCACGTCGATGCCCATGTCCTCCATGGCGGCGTGGACCTGAGCGCCCATGTCCGGGTCGAGAGTGGCCATCGGCTCCGGCGACCGGGTCACCACGGTCACCTCGAGACCGCGGTTGACCATCGCCTCCGCCATCTCGATGCCGATGTAGCCGCCACCGACGACGACCGCCCGCCGCGGTCCACGCTCGAGCGAGTCCAGCAGCGCCTCGCCGTCGTCGAGCGTCTGGACACCGTGCACGCCCGGTGCCCTGACGCCGGGGATCTCCGGGCGCCGCGGTCGGGCACCGGTGGCGATGACGACCTGGTCGAAACCGAGGCGGTACGTCGTCGAGGTGCCGAGGTCGCGCACCTCCATCTCGCGCCGGTCGAGGTCGAGCGCGATGGCCTCGTGGCGCAGCCGCAGGTCGATGCCGTTGGCCCGGTGCTCCTCCGGCGTGCGGGCGACCAGGGTCGACTCGTCGTCGACGACGCCGCCGACCCAGTAGGGGATGCCGCAGGCGGAGTACGACGCGTGCCGGCCCCGCTCGAGGGCGACCACGTCGAGGGTCGCGCCCCGCAGCCGCTTGGCCTGCGAGGCCGCCGACATGCCCGCGGCGTCGCCCCCGACGACGACCAGCCGCTCGGTCACGGCTCCTCGACCGTCGGGGGCACCCATGCGTACGGCGTGGTCGACGTGAGGGTGCGCAGGCCGAGACGCTCGAGGATCGGCCGGCTGTCCGGGGACGCGTCGACCTGCAGGAAACGGAAGCCGCGCTCGGCAGCCTCGTCGGCGCGACGGGCGACCAGCGCCTTGTAGATGCCGCGGCGGCGGTACTCCTCGAGGGTGCTGCCGCCCCACAGCGAGGCGAAGTCGGTGCCGGCGTGGAAGCGGACCCAGGCGGCGCACACCACGGTGCCGTCACCGGACTCGGCCAGCCAGACCGACATGGCGGCCGGGTCGTCGAGGTACTCGGCGGCCAGCGCGCGCACGTGCTCGCCGGAGTCCTGCGACCAGACGGTCGAGTGGAGCACGTTGATGCGCTGCCAGTCGAGCGCCTGCTGCTTCGCGTCGTCGGCGATCCGGCGGACGGTGATGCCTGGCACGTCGGCGGCACCGGCCAGTCGCTCGCGCACCACGTCGACCTCACCGACGACGAGTGCTTCCTCCTCCTCGGGGACGAACCCGGCGGCGACCAGCCGCTGCGCCAGGTCGTGCGGCCGGTCGTAGCCGTAGTGCTTCCACTCGAACTCGACGCCGTACGGCCGGAACCGTTCGATCGCGGCGGCGATCGCCGCGTCGGCGTCGGACTCGTCGAGGTCGCACCAGAAGACGCCACCGCCCCACGGCGCGTCCCCGGTGGGCAGCAGGAGCGTCATGGGGCCGGGGTCGGTCACCGTCTCCTGCTCGAAGCCCGGCGGCGGGTCACCGGCGTTGCGGCGCACCTGGGTGTCGAAGTGGGCGAGCAGCTCGGCGTCGTCCATGTCCCGACCCTAGGTGATGCCACCCACCGGGCTGGCGGGCCAGCGGTGCAGCATGTGAGCCAGTCACCCGCCGGCCGCCGGCTTTGACCCTCGGGCGCGTCCCGCTCGGTCACGTGGCGTGGTCGATCACGTGCTGGCGGACCCAGGTGTGCATGGCGATCGCGGCGGCGGCGCCGACGTTGATGGAGCGGGTCGAGCCGAACTGCGCGATCGAGACGACGAGGTCGAGCCGGTCGCGGGCGGCCGGGGACAGGCCCGGCCCTTCCTGGCCGAGCAGCAGCACGGCGTGACGGGGTAGCCGGGTCTCCTCGAGGGGGACCGAGCCGGGCAGGTTGTCGATGCCGACGACAGCGAGCCCCTCGCCGTGCGCCCACGCGAGCAGGCTCTCGACGTCCTGATGGTGGCGCACGTGCTGGTAGCGGTCGGTGACCATGGCGCCGCGGCGGTTCCACCGGCGTCGGCCGACGACGTGCACCTCCTTGACCAGGAAGGCGTTCGCGGTCCGCACGACCGACCCGATGTTGAAGTCGTGCCGGAGGTTCTCGATGGCCACGTGCATGTCATGGCGGTGCGCGTCGAGGTCGGCGACGATCGCCTCACGCCGCCAGTAGCGGTAGCGGTCGACCACGTTGCGCCGGTCGCCGTGCGCCAGCAGCTCCGCGTCGTACCGCGGGTCGTCGGGCCACTCCCCGGTCCACGGCCCCACGCCGACCCCGTCACGGGCCTCGTCGGTGTCGTCGGTGTCGTCGGTGTCGACGGCGTCGACGTCGGCCGTCTCGTCGGTGGGCGGGTCGGTCACCCGGCGCAGCCTAGAGTTGCGCGGTGCTGCCCGACCTCGACCCCGACCTCGGGACTCTCGGGGCGGGCGCCGTCTACGCGATCGTCTTCGGCTTCGTGTTCGTCGAGTCCGGGCTGCTCCTCGGCTTCTTCCTCCCGGGCGACACGATCCTGTTCGGCGCCGGACTGGTGTCGGCCGAGGGCGGGTCGGGAGTGCACCTCGGCTGGCTGGTCGCCGGTGCGTTCACCGCCGCCGTCCTCGGCGACTCGGTCGGCTACGCAACCGGCTCCCGGCTGGGCCGCAGCTGGCTGGACCACCGGGTCGAGGCGGGCCGGATGGACCCGCGGCACCTGCGGCGGGCCGAGCAGTTCTACCAGCGCTACGGCTGGTGGTCGGTGGTGACCGCCCGGTGGATCCCGTGGGTGCGGACCTTCACGCCGGTGCTGGCGGGGACGAGCCGGATGGGCTACCCGCGCTTCCTGTCGGCCAACGTCGTCGGAGCCCTGGTGTGGGCGGTAGGCCTGCCGGTGCTGGGCCACCTGGCGGCCGACCGGCCGGCGCTGAAGTACGTGTCCTACGCGGTGGCGGCCTTCTTCGTCGTCGGCTCGCTCGTCATGGGTGTCGGCGCCTGGGTCCGCCGGAGGCGCTCCGCCAGGAGGTAGCGTCGCGATCATGGGCCGTCACACCCAGCCCGGCACCGGCGCACCGACCCCGGACACCGGCTTCTGGGTGCGGGCAGTGGCCGCAGGTGTCGTGCTCGTCGTGGCTCTCGGCTGGTGGCTCCTCTCGCGGGGAGGCGAGGACGACCCGGTGACCACGACCAGCCCGGACCGCAGGTCCAGCCCTCCTGCCGTGTCGACGACCGCCGCATCGCCGAGCCCGACGTCGGCGAGCGCGCAGGAGTCGGCCCCGGCCTCGTCGAGCCCGTCCGCCACGGCCGGGCCGACGAAGCGGCCGCCACTGCTCGCCTTCACGGTCAGGCGCAAGAGCTACATCACGGTCCGCGTGCCCGGTGGGCGGACGATCGTGTCCCGTCTGTTCCAGCCCGGGGCGAAGCGCACGTTCGACGCCAAGGTGCTGCAGGTCGTCAACGGCCGGCCGAGCGCCGTACGGTTCGTGGTCAACGGAAGGCCCCGCGAGCCCGGGCCGGCCGACCAGCCGGAGACGTTCACCGTCCGCCGCCGCTGAACGTCACCGTCCAGGTGCCCGCCTGACCGCCGGTAGCCTTCTCGGATGTCCGTCACCGCACTAGGCCCCTCCTGGCTCGACCCGAACAACCTGGTCGACTCGTTCGGACTGCTGGGCATCCTGGTGGTGGTCTTCGCCGAGTGCGGCCTGCTGATCGGCTTCTTCCTGCCGGGCGACTCGCTGCTGTTCACTGCCGGCCTGCTCGTGAAGCAGGGGACGATGAGCCAGCCGATCTGGCTGGTCTGCCTGCTGATCACGATCGCAGCCATCGCCGGCAACCAGGTCGGCTACATGATCGGCCGAAAGGCCGGCCCCGCCGTCTTCAGCCGCCCGGACTCGCGGCTGTTCAAGCAGGAGTACGTCGACAAGTCCTACGCCTTCTTCGACAAGTACGGCGCGCGGGCGATCGTCCTGGCCCGCTTCGTGCCGATCGTGCGGACGTTCATCACTGTGACCGCGGGCGTCGGCAAGATGCACTACCGCACGTACCTGACCTACACGATCGTCGGAGGTGTCCTGTGGGGCACCGGTGTGACGATGCTGGGCTACGCGCTCGGCGGTGTCGACTTCGTGGCCGACCACATCGAGCTGATCCTGATCGGGATCGTCGCCGTCTCGGTCATCCCTGTCGGGTTCGAGCTGCACCGCGCGCGCTCCCGCAACCGGGACGAGCGCTACGACGAGCCGGCCGAGCGGCACCGGGTCGAGCAGGAGAAGCTCAACCCGGACGCCTGAGTCCCGGCCCTGGGTGCGGTGATCCCGGTTCCTGCGCCGGAGCCTTGCGGCTGACCTCGTAGTGGAGGACGAGGAACGCGAAGCCGAAGACCCAGAAGGCGTGCTCCGCGCGCAGCGCGCCGTCGCGGACATAGACGTCGAGCTGCTCGTCGAACCCGGGCACGCTGAGCGCGGTCAGCTCGGCCGACTGCGGATCTATGTAGGTCAGGTAGTGGCCAGGCTGGTCGAGCTCGCTCCTGCTGGTGAGGACCAGACCGCCCCCGGGGCGGGCGCTCGGCGCGAGGGTCGCGGTGAAGCTCGCCTGGGGCAGGGGGAAGCCGACGCTGACATAGCCCCGCCCGTGCCGCCGGTAGGTCGTGTAGATGCCGACGTAGATGGGCTCGTCGTTGTCCGAGAAGGACCGTATCCACCCGCGGACCGGTGCAGGGCCGGTCGCGTCGTCGGCGTCGGCGGCTGCGTCGGGGACGATGGTGTCGATGCGGCTGCGGATCCCGCGCATCGCCTCCCGCTGGTTCATCGGGACGCTGGCCTGGCCCAGCGGCCGGGCAACCAGCGTGCGGTAGAGCAGGTAGCCGGGACGTACCCAGAGGCGCCACTCCGGCACGATGTCGAGGCTGAACCGTGTGGTGTGCTCGTAGAACTCCCGGACCAGGGGATCGACCGTGGACGGGTCGAGCTCGGGCCCGGCCAGCTCGTCCAGCGAGGAGAGGATCCCGGTGTCCGCGACGTCGGCCCGGTAGGTGCCGCCGATGGCCGCGGCCAGGTCCTCGACGTAGCCGGTGCCGACGTAGCGGGTCCGCGAGGCACGTGGCACGACGAAGGGCAGCTCGGCGGCGTCGACCCGCTCGGCGAGCAGGCTCACCTGGGCGTCCCGGAAGACGGCCGCCGACAGGACCCGGAAGACCAGCACGGTGCTGGCGGCGACGACGGAGCCCGGCGCCTGGCGCCTCGCGAGCACCCCACCCACGGCGAGCCCCACCAGCGGCCCGAGCGCCACCTTCTGTGGCCGGACGCCGAGCAACCCCGCGACCGCACCGCTCGTGACGCCGACCGCGCGGGGGCCGGCCCCCGCAAGGCGAGCGAGCGACCAGCCGGCAGGCGCCGCCAGCGCGGCGCTGGCGGCGATCCGCGACCACAGGGCGGGGATCTCGTTCGGGCGCTGTCGGGCGCGGGCCACACCGTCGACGACAGCAAGAGCGACTGCACCGGCAGCAGTGGCGGCGGCGGCCTGCTTCGCACCGCGGTGGCTCGTCAGCGTCAGACCCGCCAGGCCACCGACGGCCGCGGGGAACACGGCAGCTCCGAGCCGGCCGGACTCCGGTCGCTTCCGCTCCACGGTCGCAACGTACCCGGCAACGGGGAAGGGCCCGCTCCGTGCGCCGCCAGGGTCAGGAGAAGTCGACGGTCGGGGCCGACCGGACGGCCTCGTCCTCGACCTCGAAGTACTCCTCCTTGTGGAAGCCGAACACACCTGCGACCAGGTTGGACGGGAACGCCTCGACCCGGGTGTTCATCGCCCGCACGTTGGCGTTGTAGAAGCGCCGGCCGGCCGCGATGCGGTCCTCGGTCTCGGTGAGCTCGCGCTGCAGCTCGAGGAAGTTGGTGCTCGCCTTGAGCTCCGGGTAGGCCTCCGCGACGGCGAACAGCCTGCCGAGCGCCTGGCCGAGGACCCCCTCCTGCTGCGCCTGCTGGGCCGGCGTCGACCCGGGAGCCGCCGCCTGGGCACGCGCCCTGGTCACCGCGTCGAAGACCTCGCGCTCGTGGGTCGCGTAGCCCTTCACGGTCTCGACCAGGTTGGGGATCAGGTCGTGCCGGCGCTTGAGCTCGACGTCGACCTGTCGCCACGACTCCTGCACCAGGTTGCGCTGCCGGATGAAGCGGTTGTAGGAGACGACCACCGCGACAGC
>Ga0210087_1000044_pt1 | contig 15351 bp, 7 predicted proteins | sample MayberryNW_Catta_4_FD_184878 | JGI IMG/M metagenome (GOLD analysis project Ga0210087, IMG submission 184878) | Wetland microbial communities from San Francisco Bay, California, USA, that impact long-term carbon sequestration -... | ecosystem: Environmental > Aquatic > Marine > Wetlands ... | reverse complement strand
GGATGTGTTTTACGATTGCTAAATGGAGCGCCAGATGCACATTGATTACTCCGTTTGTGCGGCAGGTCAGTTGATGCCCGTCAAGTTCGACGAGTGCCTAGCACGATGTCATCGATAAAAAAATGCTCACGTGCTGTTCGGTCGCACCCATCCTTCACGTAAACGCTCGTTCCAGCGCACGCAAGAGCCCGTCGGGTTCCCGCAACGCAAATTCGACGATCTGATCGGCGCGCGCTTGCGAGTCACTATTGGCATAGATACGCAACTGGGGCGCGTTGCCCGACGGCCGGATATGCGCGACGTCGCCATTATTGAAATAGACGCGCACGCCATCGAGAACATTGATGCGCACAATATGGTCGAATCCGTGCTCCGCTGTGAAGAACTTGGATAATGTCGCTTTGCTTTTTCGCCAGTCTTCCGCCGCTCCCGCCGCAAGCGGCGCCGGCGAAGCATGTGCACCGCTCCCATCAAGAACATGCCCGACTCTGTCGAACTCCGCTTCGATCACGTCCCCATCCGGAATGAGCTTGGCGAGAATGGCCCCGCTGGCGGCGACGGGGAAATTATCGATCAAACCGGCCCGTCCGAATCGCGCCGGCAAGCGATCCCACAACGCCGACAAGCTAATCCCTTGCTCCGCGGCTGCGAACAAATTCGCCAATATCGGCAGCGTGGAATCGCGCGTCGGCAGCGCCACGAGCGGCGCCTGGTTCAACGCAATATCGCTGCCGGTCAAAAAGCCGCCGTTGGCTTCCCATCCGGCGATCCGTTCGTAAGTTCCGGCACTGCGCAAATTGTCGAGCGCACAGACGACGTAGGGCGAGCCGATCTTGGTCTTCTCTAGCAAAACCTTTCGCTCGCGCAAGCGGCGCTCGACGGCATCGTTGGCGCTGATGGGAACGGCGGCCGCATCCGCCCGCAGGTACTCGGCAACGACAAGGCCCAAGAGATCGCCGGGCAAAAACCGCACCCGCCGACCGCCCGGCTGAACTTCGGCAGCAGGCAAAACCGCTGTTACCAAGGGCCGGTCGGAGTCACCGTCTGTGGACACAACTGCGTGGAGCGGCCGCCCGCTCGCTTCGGCAGCGACAGCGAGCTCTTCCAAACAATCGAGCTGTTCGCCGGTGATATTTTCGGTATCTATAGGAATGAACGTTTCGCTGCGCCCGGTGGCAAGCACCACCGCACCCAGCCCTTGCAGAATGCGCGCCAAGATATCTCGCCCGACCGCGGAATGCTGATAGACAAGAACCCGTAAACCGGCGAGGCCGCCGTGATTAAAGCTGGCAAGATAGCGATGGACGTAAGCTCTTTCGGCGGCGTGATCAACCGGCGGCAACTCGGGCGGGGATTTTAACATTCCGGAACCGTCGAATGCTGAACTCATCGCGCTACGGGCATATTCCTCGACGCGCACACTCTTGACCTCACGCATGATCCCTGCTTCATCCGACTTCAGAATCTCGCCGACGCTTTTATTGATTTTAATGCCGTTACGATCGAACGGAATGTGACTGCCGGTCACCATCACACCGGCGCATCTTTTGGACATGGTATAAAACGTCAATGCGGGCGTCGGAATCTTGCCGGCGTTCTCCACCCGGCAGCCCGAGTCGATGATCGCTTGGGCGCAGGCGCGCATGATACGGCCGGTGCTCGGGCGCAGATCGCCGGCGATCACCACTGCGTCGCTGGGGCGAATATCGTCGACACTTAACAGATACCGCAGCCCCGCTTTAATGTTGATGTAAGCTTCGAGGTCCGTGATGTCCTTGACCAGACCGCGCAAACCGCTTGTGCCGAAAGCGAGCGGAACCGGCTGGTAATTGAGAAACGAAGCGGTGCTTTCTATCTTTTGTTCTGGCATGGGTATTTGCGATAACTATTTTTGCATTTCCTACACAGGAGTGAAACCGCGGATGGTCGAGCGATGAATCATCCGTTCATCGAACTAAGCCAATGACAGCGCAAACGGATCGCTCCGCATCAGCATCTCTCGGATTTCATCGCGATGCTTTTTCTGCTCTTGGGAAATTTGTTGCAGCAGTTCAATGATGTCCGGCCGGTCGGATTCGATACCGCGGAGTTGGTCTACCAGATGGTCAACGCTACGATATTCTTCGTCGAGCGCGTTCAGCAACTGTCTCCAGCTGTTTTCACCCGATGATGGATTCTCCGGCACAGCGGGCAGCTTGCAGCCGAGTGTCGTGAGCTTTTCTGCAATCTGCTCCGCGTGTTTCTTTTTTTCATTCGCAATCGCGTGGAGTTTCTCGCTAAACTGAGGATAGTGCATCTTCTCCGCGTGTCGCTTGAAGCGATCGGCCTGCTGCATCTCTTCGATATAGCGCTGGCGCAAAACGTCGACGGCTTTGCGCGACTTGTCCTGGGAAAAACCGAGAAAGCGGCACCACCATTCCGACCATTTCTCGCCAAAGCCCATTACGATTCTCCTTGATTAAAGATCCCTTACTGCACGCGCCAGCAGTCCCAGCCAAAGTGCGCGGGCCGAAGACTGTATCTGTATCAGCGCAGCATAGAACAGTTCGATTTCCCGGTCACTCCCTATATCTCTCTCGGCCCAAGAACGACGCGCACATGGTGCGTTGCGCCGTCGTCGACGAGCTGGATATGCATGCTGCCGCCGGCGAGCGATACGCCATCGAGCTCAACGGACAATACCCCCCGCGCAACCGCGTGCGGATTTTCCACGACGATTTCGTAGCGCGTCGAGTGATAGCGGAATGTTATTTCAAAGTGCCGCCACGACCGCGGCAGACAGGGATCGAAAAGGAGAACCGAGCCGCGCAAACGGAATCCGAGGATCCACTCTATACCGGCCCGATACATCCAGCCCGCTGACCCCGTGTACCACGTCCAGCCGCCACGGCCGATGTGCGGCGGCTCGGCATAAATATCTGCGGCGACGACGTAGGGCTCGACTTTGTACCGGGAAACGCCGGCCCGGGTATTCGCGTGATTGATCGGGTTCAAGAACGAAAAAAGTTCGCCGGCCTTGTCGCCTTCGCCGAGCGCCGCCAAAGCGATAACGGACCAGATCGCCGCATGGGTATATTGGCCGCCGTTTTCACGGATGCCGGGCGGGTACCCTTTGATGTAACCCGGGTCGGGGCTCGCGTGGTCAAATGGTGGGGCAAAGAGGAGCGCGAGGCGGTCGGCGCGGCGAAGGAGATGTTTCTCGACGGCTGCCATGGCGCGCGCTCCACGCGCCGGCTCTGCGGCACCTGAAATAACTCCCCACGATTGGGCAATCGAATCGATACGGCATTCGGCGTTCGTGGCGGAGCCGAGCGGCGTCCCATCGTCGAAGTAGGCGCGCCGATACCATTCGCCGTCCCACGCTTCTCGTTCCAGCGAGGCTTTAAGTGCACTGACGTGCAGCCGCCACGTCTCGGCACGCTGGTGCTCGCCGCGGGCATCGGCAAGCCGGGCAAATTCCCATAGTATGGTGTGCAGGAACCAACCGAGCCAGACGCTCTCGCCTTTTCCCGCAGATCCGACCCGGTTCATCCCATCGTTCCAGTCTCCCGTGCCGATCAGCGGAAGACCGTGGCTGCCAACTTTTAGACTGCGATCCAGCGCGCGAGCGCAATGCTCGAACAGGCTGGCGCTGTGTGCGGAGACACGTGGCTCGAAATACGCATCCTCTTGCCCCGCCTCGAGAGTCGGCCCGTCAAGGAAGGGAATTATTTCATCGAGAAGAGCGGCATCACCGGTGGCTTCAAGATATTGGATGACGGTGTAAGGCAGCCATAAGAGATCATCGGAGATACGGGTCCGCACGCCCCGGCCTGATGGCGGATGCCACCAGTGCTGGACATCGCCCTCGACGAACTGCCGCGCGGCGGCCCGCAGTAACTGGGCCCGCGCGATGTCTCGTTGCGCGACCATGAGCGCCATCACGTCTTGGAGCTGATCACGAAAGCCATAAGCGCCGCCTGCCTGATAAAACGCCGCTCGCGACCAGACACGGCAGGCGAGCGTTTGATAGAGCAGCCAGCGGTTGAGCATGACGTTCATAGCCCGATCAGGTGTCGTTACCTGAACCGCGCCAAGAATGTCATCCCAGTGCTTCATCACCGCTCGCAGCGTCCCATCAAGATCGGCCCCGCGGTAAAGCGCGATCAAGGTTCGTGCTTCTTCCGTGGTTGCCGCCTGACCCAGGAAAAAGACGATCTCGGCGCGGCCGCCCGCCCGCAACTCCACTATTGTCTGCAAGGCGGCGCACGGGTCGAGGCCGGCACCGACCTTGCCTGACAACTGTTCCCCGCGTTCGAGAGATGCCGGATGATCGAGGGTCCCATTGCGACCGAGAAACTCTGTCCGATCACCCGTCCACGCGCTTTGGCTCCCGCTTAGATCGGCGAACGCGACGCGGCCACCGAACTCGCTGTTCCAAGCGTTGCGCGCGAGCATTGCCCCTGTTTCCGTGTCCATCTCAGTGACGACAAAAGGCGCGGAAGCGCTTCGCGAAACGCCGAGCACCCATTCAATATACGCCGTTACGGAGAGACGTCTGGTTCGTCCTGAGTGATTCTCGATGGCAAGCCGGGAGATTTTGATTGAGTCCTCTAATGGCACGAACTGTAGGAGATCAAGGAAAATCCCATGTGACGTGTGCTCGAAACGGCTATAGCCTTGGCCATGTCGCGAGATATAGGGCCACGCCTCCTCGCGGATCGGGAGCAGCGTGGGACCCCACAACTCGCCACTGTCTTCGTCCCGTACGTATAGGATCTCGCCGGGCGGGTCGCTGACGGGGTCATTGGACCACGGAGTGAGCTGGTTCTCATGGCTATTAAGCGACCACGTGTACCCGGAACCTGACTCAGAAACTTGAAAGCCGAAGGAAGGATTCGCAATCACGTTGATCCAGGGTGCTGGCGTCCACTGCCCTTCGCCCAGTACCGTCACATACTCCCGGCCATTTGTACTAAAGCCACCGAGGCCGTTGAAGAAGTCGAGATCAGGCCGCGCAGGAAAGACATCCAATGACTTCGTCGTGGGCAGACGCCGGGGTAGTTGAACCGCAGAGGGCTCGGCTCCAGCCTGATGGACGACCTGCTCGACGAGCGTGCCGCGGTGGCTCAAGAGCACAGCGCGCGCGGCGGTCAGGAGCAGGCGCCGATCCTCGTCCGCGATGAGATCTGCTCGCAGAATGAAAACATTGCCGGCGGCTTCGTGTCCCTCGTGACGCAAGCGTGATTGGCTGGTGCGTATCTGGGCCTCCAGAGCGGCCTGGAGATCTTGAGCATAGGAGGGGGCCTGTTCGTTCATAATCACAAGGTCGACCGCCAGCTGCTTCATTCGCCAGTATTCGTGAGCGCGCAGGAGTTGGCGCACGATACCTTGGTCGTCGGGATCGTCGATCCGGACCAAGACAATCGGCAGGTCACCGGAAATGCCATGCCTCCATAGTGCCGCCGGACCCCGAGTATTGCGTGCGAGGGCAGCGGACGAGGGCCGCAGTGTAGCGTCCGAGTAAAGGATTCGGCTGGCGAGCTCCTGGAAGAGGTAGGCCTCATCGGGGGCGATGCCGAGATGGTGTAACTGGACCTGGGACTGCGTCCACGCCAACGTAGCAGCGCGTTCAAACGTTGCCGGATTGTTGTACTCGTCGGCGCAGGCGAGCGCCTCGTCATGCGACGGCGCGATCACCGTTGAGAATGTGACCCGCGTGGTAGCGCCCGGCAAAACCCGTGCGCAGCGCCTGAGGCTGAAAATCGGGTCGAGCACCGCGCCGACCGTGTTGGAGAGCGGTTGGCCGTCGATGACCGACATCGGCGTTCGGATGCCGCGCCCGCGGCCGAGAAACCGCGCGCGGTCGGTCTCGTATTCCATCTCGCCGACGGTTTCCCCCTCTGCAACGACCACGTGCGCCGCCGAGACCTGGGGATCGCCGTCCGACCGTGGCCGGCGCGTAGCCACCAAGGCGCCGAGCTCGGAAACAAATTCAGTCTGCACGAACAGGTTGGAAAAAGCCGGATGAGCTGTATCGGCTGCCGGCGACGCCAGTACAACTTCGGCGTACGATGTCAGCTCAATCTCTCGAGTTCGAGTGCCCACATTTGTGATTGACACCCGGCGCACTTCGGCATCGTGTTCCGGCGAAACCACAACTTCAAGCGTGGTCACGATCGCGCCATCGCGCCGCCTGATCTCTACATGATCTTCGGAGAAAGCCACTTCATAGGCGTCCGGTTCTACCCCGCTCGGTTGATAACCAGCCGACCAAACCTGGCCGCTGGATCTGTCGCGAAGAAAAAAATACGTTCCCCACCCGTCACGCGTGCGATCCTCCCGCCATCGGGTGACCGCAAGGTCGCGCCAATGACTGTATCCGGAGCCCGCCGTTGTCACCATCACCGCGTATCGCCCATTGGAGAGGAGGTGGATGCCTGGAGTCGGGTCGTGCGCGGAGGTGAAGCGACGAAGCACCGGTGGAACGAGATCGCGAACGTCTGCGACGGCCCGCACCTCTTCGACCCTGGGCCGGGTGACCAGAACGTCCCGCGGAGTACGTTCCTGCAGCAGCAGCTCGGTGGCCTGCATACGCGGCTCGGCGTGAAAGCGCGCACGCATGACGCCGTCATAGAGGACGTTCGCGAGCGCCACGAGCGACATACCCTGGTGATGTGCCATATAGGCATGCACGACGGCCACGTCTTGATTCTCGGGAATCCGCGTTGCGGTATAATCGAGCGCCTCGTAAAAGCCATAACGGCCGCTTGCACCGGCCTTGGCCAGACGGAGAAAATTCTGTGCCGCTGTTTTTGGATCAATCATCGCCGCGAGCGCTGTCGCGTAAGGCGCGACGACCACGTCTTCGCTCAGCCCGCGTTTGAGGCCCAGGCCCGGCACGCCAAAATTCGAATACTGGTAGGTCAGCTCCAGATCGCGTGCATTGTAGGCCGATTCTGAGACCCCCCACGGAACGCCCCGGTCGGTGCCATATTTCCTTTGTCGGCGAACGATCAGATAAGACGTCTGGCCTAACAAACTCCCCGGCGGCGAGCGCATGACGAGTGCAGGCATGAGGTACTCGAACATCGACCCGGACCAGGAGACCAGCACGGATCCCCGATCGACCGGCGTCAAAGCGCGACCGAGATGGAACCAATGCGTCGAAGGAACATCACCCTTCGCAATGGCAATAAAGCTTGTGAGCCGCGCCTCGGATGCCAGCAGATCGTAGCAACTCGGGTCGAGGCTGTTATCGGCAACGCGATAGCCGATTGAAAATAGTTTCCGGGTCGGGTCGAAAAGAAAGCCAAACTCCATCGCCTCGAAAATTATCTTCGTGTGCGTTCCGAGCACTGCGAGGCGCTGGACCAGCGCTCGGGAGGCTCCGGCCGAAGGCGTCAAGCCTTCAATAATAGCATCGATTTGCGGCACGCTATCGCCCTGTGCAACGCCGCCGATCGCCAAGCGTTCGCGCAGCTTTGTGAGTTCGGCTATCGCACTCTTGCAGCGGTCGGCCAGGTCGCCCAGAGTCGGAATCGGCAGAAAAAAACGCGTCATAACCGTTGAAACCGAGTCTTCTTCGGGCATCATAGTGCGATTTATGGAAGCCTCGCCGAAAACAAGCCGCGCCCAGGGGACTGTCGCATCGAGATCGCGTGCATGACTTTCGATGGTCGCTAGCACAGCCTCGGCCCAGGCGACCAATTCTCCCTCGGGGCTGTCGCCTCGTTCGGCGGTCAGCGTGCGGGCAACGTCCGCCATCGTATGAGCGCGTTCCTCGAGCTCAGTGAGGCGCACGACCCAATCGCCTAGAGTCACAGGGACTGGGCCGAGGGCAGCGGTCAGGGCGTCGAGTGCTTCATCCAACTGTTTTCGCGTGACCGTTTGGGTGCGCCGGCTCTCGACGATCGCGCGTGACGATTGGCGGAGAAGGAAGATGGCGTCAGCGATCCCCGAGAGCGCATGCGCGCCGAACAGCGAGCGGTCGATGATCTCTCGACATGCCTGTCCGAGCGCGATGAGATGGCCGGCGAGGTTTCCACTATCGACGGAGGATATGTATTTAGGATCGAGCGGACGGAGGTCACGCGTATCATACCAGTTATAAAAATGACCCCGAAAACGCTCGAGGCGGTCCATAGTGCCGAGCGTCGCTTCGAGCCGCTCGATTGCGGTCACCGTACCGATCCACCCGAAATCGTGCGCAGCGATGATGGAGAGCAGATACAGCCCGAGGTTGGTGGGCGAGGTGCGATGGGCCACGATGGGCGTCGGCTCTTCCTGGAAATTGTCGGGAGGAAGCGCGTGGTCTTCGAGGCCGACGAAGGTTTCGAAGAAGCGCCAAGTCCGCCGTGCCGTTGAACGCAGCGTGCGAACGTCATCTTTCGGGAGGGGCTGAGCCGCTACCGCGCGCGGCGGCAGGCTGATCCAATATGCCACCACCGGCGACAGCGCCCAGAGTAGAACAAACGGCGCCGCAATCGGCCAGGCGTCGGGCCGAAAGGCAACAAGGATACCTGCTGCAGCAGCGAGCATCACCGCCCCGTTCATTCGGCGATAAAAGCTGCCAAGGATGAGGTCGAAACCGGCTTTTGCTTGTGCTGCCGTCACCCACTCGAGGAGCTTTCGACGTGTCACATAGACGCGGAAAAGCGTCCTGATGATCGCGTCGGCCATCAGCCATGCCTGATCGGCAAGTAGCGTGACCGCGAGTCCCACGTGCGAACCGGCGAGCAGCAGATCTGTGCCGACCGCCCGCGCGTGGCTGCGTTTTGAAATCCCGCGCCGATGGGGAATCACGCCAGTCAAAACAGGTAATAAGGGAGGCACGGCGATGCAAGCGAGCACGAACGTGGTCCAAATCACCGGCGAAGCGAATGGCAGAGTCCACCCGGCAATCAAAGTCAGAAAGGCAGCCGGCGCCGATAGTGTGCGGCGCAGGTTATCGACCATCTTCCAGCGGCCGATCAGGGGAATCCAGTGGTGGATCCGATCGCCATTCATATTTGGTGCGTGACCGATGACCCACGGCAGCAACTGCCAGTCACCGCGGGCCCAGCGGTGCAGGCGGGCCGCGGCCACGGCATAGTGCGAGGGAAACTCCTCGAAGAACTCGATATCGGTGACCAGACCGGCTCGCGCAAAGATGCCTTCAAACAGGTCATGACTCAATAAAGCGTTCTGCGGGACCCTGCCGACGAGCGCGGCCTCGAATGCGTCGACGTCATAAATCCCTTTGCCGATGTACGAACCTTCACCGAAAAGATCCTGATAGACGTCTGAGACGGCGGAGGCGTACGGGTCGATGCCGGCCGGCCCTGAGGAGATTTTCTGGAAAAGAGAGCCCTCGCGATCGGTCGGTAGCGTCGCTGTGATGCGCGGCTGAAGCACGGCGTTGCCCTCGACGACTCGGCCTACATGCGGGTCAAAACTCGGGCGATTGAGGGGATGTGCGATTGTGCCGACTAATCGGCAGGCGGTCCCCCTTGGCAAACGGGTGTCTGCATCCAGGGTGATCACGTAGCGGACGTCCGCAGGCACGATAGGTGCTCGACCACCCGCTGGCACGAAGGTGGTATCCTTGGCACCGCGCAGGAGGCGATTCAACTCATGCAGCTTCCCACGTTTGCGTTCCCAGCCGATCCACTTTTGCTCGCTCTCGTTCCACCCACGCCGGCGGTGAAAAAGGAGAAATCGCTCGCTTCCATCCGGGAATGGCCCGTGGCGCAGGTTCAACTGCGCGATGCCGTGGCTGGTCGCGGCCAGTAATTCATCATCTCCCGGCATGTTTTCTTGGGGTGCGTCCATCCAATCGGAAAGGAGCGCGAAACGAAGATCCCCATCTGGATTTGCCAGATAGTGCACTTCCAAGCGCTCGATCTGCTCCGCAATCTGGGCGTGGTCAGTCAGCAGAGTCGGAACCACGACCAACGTCCGCAGCTCTGCCGGCACTCCATCACGGAGTGCGAGCCTGGGCAGTGTCCGTGGGCCGAGCAGTTCCGTGACCTCACGATTGACCAATGCGGTCGCCAGATCCGAGGCCGGGACGAGAGCGAGAAGTCCGAGTAGCAGGAGGCCCACTACTCCGACTTGCGCTACGCCGGAATTGAAGAGAAACAAAACGAGGACGAGACCGGTGACAATCGCCATGGTAAGCAGGTATCGCGTCGTCGCTTGGTTAACATAAGCACGGCGGAGCCACGTCTTGATCGGCATGCGAAAGCCAAGTTCCTGCTCCAGTTCGACCCGGCCGCTCGCGATGAGGTAATAGCCGGGATCCCCGCGACGATCCGCAGCCGGCTCTCTGACGCCTTGCGTTTCCTCCCGGCAGCGTTTCGCTCGAAAAACCGCCCGCCGGGCAACTTCATGCTCGTCGTGCTCTGAGCACCGAGAGAGTTCCTCGATGGCGTGCCGGTAACGATCTCGTGTCCCGAAGTCCGGGGCGGCAAAGCCGGTGTCGGCCCAGAGTATTTCGTCGACAAGACTGACGCTCTCGAAAAATTCCGCCCAGTCGAAGGCGGAAATCAGGCGCATGCTAGTGATCACGTTACGCACGGTGACATTCATCGCTGCCTGCCGCTGGTGCTCGAGCCGGACAATCTCATCTGCCGTTGTGCCCTGCGCTCCCAGATGTTCTTCGAGCCAGCGCAGAGCCGGCATGACCACCGGGTCCTGATCACGCAGCCGTTGGACCAGCTGGACTGCGAAAGATGTCGCCAGCGGGCCGCCCTCGAACTGCCGCAGGATCTTCGCCGGCTCAATTGATCGGCCGCCGAGTCCGAGCAGACGGTCGGCCAGCGCGTCGGCCTCCTGGCGCGCCGCCCGTTCAAGCACGATGCTCTCCGCCAGGCGGCGGAGATTCTCCACGAGCACCACCCGCAACGTAATCGCCACCGCCCAGAGCTCGCCAATCGTCAACGGTTGCACGCGTTGGTAGGCGACGACGAACCGACGAAGCATTTCCGGGTCAAACCGGCTGTCGGTGTGAGCGACGAACGCCCAGGCCAGCCCATAAACGCGGGGGTAGCCCTGCAGTGGCCCCTCGGCCAGCTTAGGTAATTTTCGGTAATAGCCGGATGGCAGGTCGTCATGAATCTCGCGCAGCTGTTCATCCACTATGTGATAATTGTCAACCAGCCACTCGGCCGCAGGTGTGATGGCGCGTTCATCCCGGATTGCCTGGGCAACCGAACGATACGATTCGAGTAGCACCCGCCCGTTGTCAAGCACGCGCGGCAATAGCGGACGCCCCTTCTGCGGCGTGGTCGTGACGCGCTGGGCTGCGGCCAGGCTTTCGCCGTGCTGCTCAAGACGCTCGGCGCTGAAGAGTTCGCCCCGAATCGGTTCTTCGACTTGCGAAAGTGCGATCGCCTCTGAATGTTTGTTTTGTAGTAGGTTCTGACGAAATAACGACTTCAATCCATATACCTCACGGCGCAGGTCCAGCACATTCACAGGCTATCAAGTTCAGCACTCGTGAGGAACACATAGCCGGGGATGTTGAATTGAACACCCAACGCCGACACACAGCGCGTTTCTCTCACACAAAAATCACGCGATGATTTTCAGACTTGGCCAACAAAGCCGTGATCGGAAATCATACGGCCGTAGTGCCCTTCAGGTGTCGATCGAGGACACCGATCGTAGCGACCAATTGCCGTCAGTTCATTGCCTTCTTGATGGAGTCGAAATTGAACATCGTGCTCCACGACGCCCCAACCCCCTGCATTGCGGTCGGCGAATTGTTGGTCGAATCGGTCTTAGCGGCCACGAGCTTCTTCTTAAGCTCGATCGCCTTCCGGATTTCCCATGCGATCCAGACACTGCTGTAGGTCTCTTTGCCGACGATGCAAAGAAAGTGACTGGAGTCACCGATGCGCGCGGCGAGGTCCTGTTTGACGACGGCCGCCTCGTCGCTGTCGACCGCGAAGTTGAAGGATCGGTCGTAAGAAGAGAAATCGAATTCTTTATTGACGTCCCAGCCAACCAGCCGATCCTTGGAGGCCTTGTCGCTATCATAATCGTAGCCGATGAACACCTTATTCTTAGCCATGTGCCCTTTCCTTTTTGCCGAAGGGACCCCCGGAGATCTTAAGCGTAAGCGTTGATCCTGGACACCTCGGGCTTCACAGAGGTGATCTGTTGCATGAGCAAAATCTCCTACTGAAATGCTGAGCAAGTTCCGTACCCCAAAGGGAGCTGAAAATTGGAGCGACTTTCCGCCCAAAAGATAGAATGGTTTTCGCAGATGTGAATAAGGGCGATGGTTTCGTTCTTAATTGTGCCAGACGAAAACCCTAACCAGTGAGTCCTCAAGTGATTCGTTCGGTTGCGCATGACGAATTTGATGCAGACCAATGTTGGCCGGACTCGACCTCAACTCTGTACAGAAGTTAGCTGAGGCGATCGACGCGCAAGGCGTGCCCGATCTCCAGGTAGTCTACTTTCCCGGCATCGACATCTTCACCCACGTGGCCAAAGATCGGCGCGAAGCGCAAGTCCGATACCTTGAGGATATCACGGACAAGGCGGTTGGGGCGGTACTCGATTCTTATCAAAAGAAAGGCGCGCTGGCTGGAACCTACGTGATCTTCATATCCGACCACGCGCATATCCCCACGCTTAATGACGCGCAACATAAACTGGGAACAGACGACGAACACTCACCGTTCGGCTTGGTCGCAAAAAGCGGTTTTCCCGTGCGGCGGCCACTTTTGACTCTCGGAGATTTAGACAAGCACTACCAGGCGGTGCTCGCCTACCAAGGCTTTATGGCATATGTCTATCTAGCGCACCGTTCGACCTGTCCAAACGAGCACGATCCCTGCGATTGGACGAACCCGCCCGTTCCATGAGGACGTGATGCCGGTGGTCACCGCTTTCTACGCGGCGAATCGCACCGGTAGTCCGATCCCTCAGTTGAAGGACACGATAGATTTGATTTTCGCACCTGAGCCGGTTTCGGCGGGGCCGGAACACGAAACCTTATGAGATATTCGACGGCCGGAAGTTGGTGCCCATCCGTGACTATTTAAGAGCGCATCCACGGCCCGACCTCATCCGCCTCGAAGAGCGAATGAATGCGTTGAGCGCGGGTCCATATGGGAATCGCGCCGGCGATATACTCTTGCTCGCCCGCTCATGTACGAGTTTGCCCATTGAGGAGCGATACTTTTTTTCCGCAACGCACCATTACACATGGCACGGGAGCCCGTGCGAAATGGACGGCCATATCCCGTTCATCCTAGCGCAACAGGGTGGGTCGGGTGAGAGGCTTCGCATTTTGATGTGAAAGATTGGTACCGACGCACCCTCCGCGATGATTCTGACACCGCTCGTGCGCGCGCTCTTCGGAAAATGAGAGGTTCCCTCTCGTCACTGAAGGATGGAGGCGTCTAAATTCGTCTCTGTTAATTTATTTGCGCTGCCGCAGAAATTGCTGATGAATCGTTATCGTAGGCTTATTATTCCTATACGTTGGGTGCCCCGAGAATTCCTAGCGCGAGCAATGAAAATTTCCTATATATCCATATTCCGTAACCCAGCGGAGAATTGTTTCTGTCAGCATGGTGTCTGCTCTTCAGCACGACTCGAAAGGCTTTCACGGACACGATGAACTGGCTCGTTTTATGGCCAACTGTAGAGTGCAGAAGCGTAGCGACAGGCCGGTCCATTTCAGTGGTCAGCCTCTCGATCCGGCATCGGCCCTTCGTTACCCCACGCGCTTAAAGTCGATATATCCGCGCTCCACGTCCGTGCGGATCAGTTGCACCCGGAGCCTCTGGCCGACGTCCATGCTTTCAAAGCCGCTCACCAGTTTTCCTTCGACGGGCGGATGCAGCAGACGAACCCAAGTGCCTTTGTCAGAAGCGCCGGTAACAATGCCATCGAAACGCTCGCCGATCCTTGATTCCAGCAGCATGGCTGCCGCGGATTTCTCCACCTGTCGCTCGACTTTTTTCGCTGCGTCTTCCTCTTCGGTGCAGTGCTTTGCGAGCGCTTGCAATTCATCGTTCTCATAGGGCAGGGAACGCCGCTCCATCGCTGCTTTCAGCAATCGCTGCGTGATTAGATCGGGATAGCGCCGATTCGGCGCTGTGGAATGAGCATAATCCCTGACCGCGAGACCGAAGTGTCCGGCGGCACTGCCTCCCGGAAGTTCGACGACATATTCACCGGCGCCCAATAGCTTGATGAGGCTGAGGGAAAGATCGGGAAAGCGGAGCGGATCAGCGGCTTTTGCTGAAATGAGGAATTGTTCCAGGGCCTTTGAGTCTGGCCTCTGGGGTAACATGAAGCCATGGTCTGAGGCGAGCTCGATGATCCGGTCCCAGCGTTTCGGCGTCCGCACCACGCGCCGCAGCGACGGAAACAGCTTGGATGCGAGGTATCGAGCGCTAACACCGTTTGCCGATATCATGAAGTCCTCAATAATTTCTTTAGCTCGGTTCTTTCTCTCGACTTTTAAGTCCTTGATCTCATCGCCGTCAAACACCGGGCGCGCTTCGACGGTTTCAAGGTTAAGCGCACCATGCACATGCCGGAGGGCCTTCAGCTTTTGCGCCACGCGGTCCTGAGTCCGGAGGTTTTCTTCGAGACCGTCGACCTTGCCGATAACTTGCGGCATCGGCTGACTACCCTCCAGCCAGCCCGCCACGCTATTGTAGGCGAGCTTTGCGTGATTGCGGACCGTCGCACTGTAGAGGTCTGAACCCTGCAGCGATCCGTCCGTCGCGATAACCATTTCAACGACGATGGCAAGGCGATCTGATGCATAGTTGAGAGAGGTAAGATCGGTCGACAGCTTCTCCGGCAGCATCGGAAATATCTCGGCAGCGGTGTATACTGAGGTGGTGTTGTGCCGCGCATGATCGTCAAGCGCCGACTGTTTTTTGACGACAGCGTCCACATCGGCGATGGCGACAAAGATTTTTGCGCTCCCTCCGGGCATAGCTTCGGCGACCGTAAGCTGGTCCAGATCGCGCGAATCATCGTTATCTATGGAGCACCAGATAAGGTGCCTGAGATCATGCGTCGATTCTTGTGCTCGCGTTGCAGGTCCGCGAATTCCGTCGAGCTCGCCGCGTGCTTGGAGCGAGAAGTCGGGAAGAAGTCCCCTTTCAAACATCGTCCGACGGGCAATTCTTCGTAAGATAGAGCGGTGTTGTCCATCGTCTCTATCCATCATAGTTTTACCTTGTTGTAAAAAACCGTCTTCGCCATTTCCGCTGTGACAATGTAAAGCACGACAATCACCGCTACCAAAAGATGGAACGAAATCGACAGCCGGGTAAATCCAAAAATCTCGCTCATTGGGGTGAAGGGTAAAATCACCGTCACGATGACGACTAAAAGAGTAGCCATGAA
>Ga0210087_1000042_pt1 | contig 15492 bp, 14 predicted proteins | sample MayberryNW_Catta_4_FD_184878 | JGI IMG/M metagenome (GOLD analysis project Ga0210087, IMG submission 184878) | Wetland microbial communities from San Francisco Bay, California, USA, that impact long-term carbon sequestration -... | ecosystem: Environmental > Aquatic > Marine > Wetlands ... | reverse complement strand
CAGTCATGCTCCCTAATTGGGTCAGCTTTGTCAGTATAGTCCTTCCGTTCTTCCTTTTCACTGCTTCCTGTTCCATTACTAGTAACAGTAGCCACCTCAGTAGCAGGTACATCATTCTCAGTTCTGTACCACTGGAAAACTTGTACTGGACAAGCCTCTATGCATGCCCCATCGGCCACGCATGAATCCCAGTCTACTGCTACCATAGTTCCATGTACACCTATTGGCACTATCTGTTCTCCTCTTGCCGTATATGCTGATTTTACTTCTTCGTTTTCTGCAGCTTCAGCAATCCTTCCTGGTCCCCACACATAGTGGTACTGCTCGCCGTCTCCGAGAGTATGTTTACCTATCACTTGATGATTCTTTGGAAAGTCTGGATCAATTGGCATACTTTGTCTGCAGTTATTCGAGTTACATGTTATTTAAACTATATGCGGAATAGTCCGATCCCTGAAGGACGACGTCTGGCTACATAAAAATCAATGATAGCAATTAATAAAGATGTATCAATTTTATAATATTTATTATATTATTTTTCGCATTTGATAATAAAATCTCTAAGTGGGGTCGGCATTACTGTATAACCCTATACATTTAGCTTGGATGTTGTTCTCTCAACCTTACCAGGGTCAACTCTCTCTGTTACATAGGTTCCTTAAAGATGATATTCATTCTATTTAATTCGATTGAGCACATATTTGACAAGGCTTGTTCTAAAAGATTGGGAAGTTAGTTATTTATTAGCAATAATTCAATTTTAGTTGGGTCGGGGCATGGAAAGCAAATCATTGAAATCTGTCAACTTCGAAAAAAGGAATGGAATAATCCCTGTCGTAGTCCAGGATCACAACACTAAGGAAGTGCTAATGTTGGCTTACGCCAATCAAGAAGCATTGAAAAAAACCAGTGTGACTGGAAACGCTTGGTTCTGGAGCACATCTAAGGGCAAGCTTTGGATGAAGGGGGAAGAATCTGGGAACATACAACCAGTCAGAGAAATCCGTATGGATTGTGACCTGGATGCAGTGCTATATATTGTTGAGTCTGACCGTCCTGCCTGTCACACAGGGCAGCGCTCGTGTTTCCATCACATGCTTGCAGATTGACCCGAAATAAAAGTTTACTATGTAGACGGATCAAGGATTGACAAGGTTTTGAGATAATTTAGGTTTCTGATTTCGAGTAACGTGTAACGATTTCGTATATTAGAGTCCGTCTTTTTATTAAGCATAATTGGCACCTTTGAAAGTATAGTGTTACACGTAACCCATTATATCCTTAAACACTTGGAATTGAAATCGGGAGGTCGTAAGCTGACCTCATGCAGTTTCTGCCGAAACCATCTGAATATGCCAACATGTTTGCAATCGATTGGAAAATATGTTTACCCCTAATGAGATCTATTGTGTACGTTTGGCTCCGTGATCTTTCCAGATCGGATTGACTTCCTAATTTCGCGCGTGACAATAGTGCACAGAAATATGGCCACGCTGGTAAGTACTATGGCACCTGCAGGAGCAACGTTAGCTAAGTAAGAAATAATAATTCCCAACACAACTGACACAACAGCTATACCTACTGAAATCACGGCAGTTTTCTTAAAACCCTTTCCAAATAATATTGCAGTTATATTGGGTAGGACTATTAACGCAGATATCAAGAGAACGCCTACTAATCGAATCGATGTAACTACAGTTATTGCAGCGAGCACGATGAAAATATAGTTAGCAAATTTCACATTGATGCCACTTACCCTAGCTTGTTTATCGTCAAAAGTAATGTACATCAAACGCCTATACATTATTACTATAATTGAAAGAATCGAAATACTGAGAAATACAATGGTAATAGTATCCTGAGTACTAATCAACAAGATGCTTCCAAACAGGAAGCTAAAAAGGTCTAGAGAGTATCCTCCTGACAGACTTATTAGAACTATTCCAGTAGCTAGTCCAGATGAAAGCAAGATTGCGACCGAAGAATCTGGTGGGATCTTGATGGAATCAGTCATTTTTGTAATTCCCAACGCGGCGATTAAAGTAAAGGCGTATGCCGTCCATGTTGGATATAGATTGAGGAATAAACCTATAGATAAACCACCAAAAGCAACATGAGACATTGCATCTCCAAATAGTGAATGCTTTCTAAGAACTAGAAATAGACCGATAGCAGAACATATAGTAGCAACAGCGATGCCCGAGATTAATGCACGTTGCATGAATCCGAACTCCAAAATTTCCAAAATGGCCATTTTTACTAAATCTATTTGGTTTTAGGTGGATGGAACATTTTGAGGATTAGATTTGGCATTGAATTGATGTAGCCTTAAATGTGCCTGCATTGCGGATTCATAATACGTCTTGAGCATGTTCTCATCACCAAAGAAATCTTTCGCATCTCCATGAAAATGCATCTTTCTGTTTATGCACGCGACTTTATTGGCAAGCTTACTTATGGCATCTAAATCATGCGAAGACAAGATAATGGATATTTTTTCTTCTGCATTGAGCTTTCGAATCAAATCATAAAATTTATCTTGTGTGTCTTCGTCTATACCGCTTGTGGGCTCATCTAATATTAGTAGCTTAGGATTATGTACCATGGCCTTAGCGATTAGGACTCTTTGTTGTTGCCCGCCTGATAGCTCGTTGAACCTTTTATTCTTCTTATCAGTTAATCCCACTATCTGCATTGCTTTATGGACTTGGTCCTTTGCATAACTTCGACTAAACTTCTCGAGGGACCCAAGCAATCCGAAAGAAATAATCTCCTCTATGTTTGCAGGAAAGCTTTGTTCAATTGATGTATGTTGAGGAACATATCCTACATTGCTTAACAATACTTTTCTATTTTTCATAATCTCTTTTCCAAAAAGTTTAACAGTACCCCTATAATCTGGCAGAATTCCAAGGATGCAATTAAAAAGAGTGGTCTTTCCCGCACCATTAGGGCCTATTATCCCCAGCAGGTCAGCTTGCTCCATAACAAAGGAAATATCATCTAAGGAGAGAAATGAGGAATCGTACCAATATGATAAGTGGTCTATCTCAACTATTGGATTAGCGGAAGTTAGATTGAGCATTCCAAACCTACTTTCAAATTAGAAATATTTTGCTCCATCTTGTCGAGATACCCTATTCCTGTGTCCATTTCTTCCTTCTCAATCCCTTCCAACGGGCTCAATACCAGTACCTTGCCATTTGGGATTTCTTGAGCAATAACTCCAGCAAACCTAGGGTCTACCAATTCCTCTGCATAAATAACATTCAGCCCAAGATCATCGGCCAATCTTATAGTTTGCTCAATTCGTTGAGGTAGAACCTCACCCTCTGGTGAGATTCCTTGGACACTGTGTTGAATTAGTCCATATCTATTGGCAAAGTAGCCAAATGCATCATGAAATGCAACAAAATCCTTCTTGTTGCAGGTTTCAAGTACATTTTTTATTTCAGAATCTAACGCATCTAACTCCGCAGTAAAGTTCATCGCATTATTCTGGTAGTAGAGTTTGTTATTAGGATCGATTTCTATTAACGCATTTTCGACTTGCTGTACTTGGGCCTTTGCAAGGACGGGATCCAGCCAAACATGAGGATTTCTTGTTTTACTGCCTTGAGACAAATTCAAGAGTGAGCTTGTATCGACCAAATTATCATTGTTGATCCTGCCTATCCAAGAATCCTCAAATCCCAGACCGTTGAAGAATACTACATCTGCATTTTCTGCTTCTTGAAGTTGTTGGATCGTAGGCTCATAGTCATGTGGCTCTACACCGGCTGGAATGAGAGTCATTATGTTTACCCTATCCCCTCCTACTTGCTTCGCAAATTCATATATGGGAAAGAATGAGGCAACCACATTTATTTTTGATGATTGTTGTGCTATGGGTTCGGATAAATTAGAATTAGATATGACCAACGTTTTAGAGGTGTCATTCTCCAGGGCTACGTCGTTTTCAGAGGCGTGCATTAGTGAACTGCCCGGCGCAATAAAAAAGAAAACTGTGATAAGGAGAATGTGATAATAGATTGCCATAGACTAAGATGTCGCTAATAAGAATATAAGTGTTATTAATAATTTTAATATTCTCAAATAAATACTATTATTAACTTCCCTCGACGAAAATGCGTTGAGGGAACAAATACCATTCTTACACTCCATGCTAAATACAAGGGGAAGAATCCTAGTTGAACATCAAACTCATCTTTAGCTGAAGTTTTGGCATTTGGGAGAGCTTCGCATTTTAGGAGTGTGTCATCAACATCTTGAGCGGCAAAGTGCTAACTACAGCGTCAGCACCTGCCTATACTTTGTGACTACCTCCCCCATAACTTAGCATAATTACAAGATATCATACATTAGACGCAATCAGTGTCGTACTAGATTTTCAACCACCCATTATCAAATACAAGTCCTATTGAAGATAACTCCCTCTTCCTACATCGCTATCAATTGAACGTTATCCATCTTTTTATTCGCTTGAAATTTTTTTGTCATATCTCTCATAGGTTTTGCATCACCTCTCAACAAAAACATCTCTAGACATCTATCTCGATCAATTTTGCTATGCAGATGAGTTGCGATTAGTTCATCATAGGCATGTCTTAAATTGCTTATTTCGTCATCAGAAGCTTCGTTATGAATAACCAATAGTATTGCGTGAATGTATCCAACCAGGTCCTGCCGAGATCTTTCTTCAGATATCATGCCTCTTATTCCTGCTCTAACTATCTCTGAACGTCCACTAAATCCAAGTGATTTTTGTAATTTATCCATTTCGTTCAGAATTTCGTCATTTAAGGATATACTAACTATCGTCATCTAATATTAATAATTATTAAGTTTATAAATAATAAATATATTTGCATTATTAATATCGATACAAAAGTAAAATATAAAGAATTAACATTCCGATAACTTGACGACTGGATCAACAGATGATGGCAAGATGAAGCCTGATTGTTGACATTCTTATACTTTATTCACCCGGCAGCGCCAGTTGCAGACCAATCTCTGCACTAATATTGCATTGGAATCTTGATCGTCATCGACCATTAGTATGGTAGAACAGAACGACCTCAAAAAACAGTACAGATGGTACTGTGAAATCATCGCGAGTGTCCCATACAACGAGGGCAAAGCTCAGATGCTCTGCACACTCTAGTAAAAGATTACTTTGCTCGATTCAAATGCATAACTCAAAACTACAGATATAGATTGACCTGTTGATTTTGGTTTTGCCCTGATAAAGACTTTATTTCATCAGTCGAACCAGTCTGGCACGCCAAATTATTGCCATAGCTATCGGTGTCCTCCAAAACTTTAATGCACGCGGTATAAGTGCTTCCTGGCTTTATAGCATCACTAGGAATTAGCATATCAAATTGTATTACACCATTTCCGTCATCATGGGGATCCAATAAGGATATCGGATCAAAGTTGTTAGCATAAGTCTTACCATCGATAGTAACTAATATCTGAGCTATTTTAGTAGAGTAATCTATCCCTTTAATTTTGAATGAAACCTTGTCGTTACTAGCTTGTTGTTGTTGTGTTGACGTATCTTGGTTAATAACAGGTAGATTTCCTAAAGTTGAATGGTTGGGGCTTGAATCTTGAGCTTTAACAAGGACAAGGTTAGATAGACTAAACATACCGACCAAATATATGGCGCACATAGTTATCGCCATTGGAACTGAATAGATCCTGTTCATAGATTATTACGAAAAGGTTAGAGCATGTAGTATCTATAGGTAATGAAGGATTCATATTGGAGATTCAGACATAAGATTACATAGTTTAGAGACTTATTCTATCTGATTCATCCTTTTTACTTTCTATTACTCTCAAACGAAACCACTAATTCCTTATCAGTTAACCAAGCGGCTTTGAGTTTCATTCCTAAAGTAATAGCAGGCAACGGAACGACATTTACAACGTAACCTATGTTAGTATTTACTTTGATAGTGATTCGGTCTGAGATACGTTCAACCAAAAAGTCTGAGTTCTTTGCGAAAGGAACCTTTACTTTTAAAGTGAGGCCCAAACTATCGCCTTTAAATTCAAAAACCTTTTCACGATAAAAAATTTGACTTGGATCTTGGTCCCCAAATAGGATCTCGGCGTTTCGCTTAAGCATCTCTATCCCTCTTAATTCTTCACTATAAAGAGGGACCTCCTTAACTGGCAATGGGTAAAAGTTTGATTTAGCTTCTATTACTCTAGCATGTTGAAAATCAGCCCAGTTAACTAAGAAACTATCCTCACTACGAATTTGAGGCATAATCTTGTTGATGATAATCATGTCTACATTAATACCGTACAGATTAGCTGACATTAAGGTCCTTTTTGCATTTTCCATGCTAAAGCTGTCCGCATTAGCAACTAACCTCAGACTAGTAATGTTTGGATCAAAAATTAACTTTGACAGTTTTTCCAATCTAAGAAGCAAATCCGCTTCAGTCTTCATCAAATCAGTTGAAGGAGCCGAGCCCGAAAAGTACGGCTGGAATAGTCGACCGAAGCCACTAACCAGGCCGGCAAGGCCTGAGAGCCTCATGCTTAGACTTCCTACAATTTTTGGAAAGTATAGGAATCGCAATGCCTCGCCCGATGCCGGCATGTCCAGAATTATCGCATCATATTCTCTAGATCTTACAGACTCTTCAATTTTCAGCAAGCAGAGTAATTGGGTCATTCCGGGTAACATGGCCAACTCATACGAAATGGTATCATCCATACCTTTGGACTGAAAATATGATGCAAAGTAGGAAAATATCGTCTTGAAATGTAAATCCATCTCTACGACTGGGTCTACTTGAGCTGCGTACAAGTCAGCAGAAATTCTTGTAGGTTTTCCCCCTCCTATCTCGCCTGCCATCAATGCATCACCCAAAGTATGGGCAGGGTCGGCGGAAATTAGAAGTGTTCTGGATTTCAGACCAGACAACTTCAACGCAGTTGAGCAGGCACTTACTGTTTTTCCAGTCCCACCTTTACCAGTATAGACGACAAGTCGCAATACATCGCATAGAAAGCTGCGATATTAAGACTTATGGACTATAGTAGATGATTTCATTTTCTTATATTTTCGTTAGCTGTTATGAAGCTGTTTGCTACATGTTCAATATCGTGCACAGAAAGAAGAGGGTGCACAGGCAGGGAGAGCACATGTTTGCTTGCCCATTCTGTAGTTCCCAAATTATTGGGTATTTCTCGGGCCTGATTTTGGAGCCGGGTTTGTACAAGTTCTTTATAGTACGGAGTTAAATGAACAGGGGGATCGTAGTATACCGCTACTCCAATCTTAGCATTATTTACCATCTTATCCTTTATTAGATCTCGGGTACTAGCATAGTCTAGAGGATCAGAAGTGTTAATCTTGTCTTTAGCCTGTTGACCGTCTAATGCCACCGTGTAAAGATACCAATTAAATTTCTTGTGACCATCCTCTGGTTCAGTTGGTGTTATCAATCCGTCAAAGTTAGAACGTGTAAGCAGGTCGGTTAACAGGTTTGCATTGTTTCTTCTTTTTTCTAACATTTCGTTGAGTTTTTCCATTTGGCCCTTCGCGATCGCGGCGCTTATTTCAGGGAGTCGCAAATTGAGACCGAATACTCTTGTGTCATAACCTTCTACCATCCCATGATTGCGTATCATTCTTAATCGATCAGCCAGCAGATCGTCATCTGTTGCGATCGCACCACCTTCTCCAGAAGTGAGTACTTTGCTTGCATACATACTGAAACATCCCATCAAACCTATCGTGCCCGTCTGTCTCTTCCTGTGCTCGGAACCTAATGATTGGCACGCGTCTTCTATTACTTCGAGAGAATTACTCTTTGCTAGTTCAATTACTTCATCCATATCAGCCGGATGGCCATAAAGATGGACTGGCATAATAGCTCTAGTCTTTCTTGTAATCTTCCTAGCAAGATCTCCGGTATCGATGGTATAATCAGCTTTGTTTATATCAACAAATACTGGTGTAGCCCCAGCAGCTACTACAGAATTGGCTGAAGCAACAAATGTAAACGAAGGTAAAAGTACTTCGTCGCCTTCTTTCAATCCTAATGCTAGTAATGCAGCTAAAAGAGCAGAAGTACCAGAATTCACTGCAATCACGTGCTTAATGTTTAAATAGCGTCTAAGAAGAGATTCGAATTCCTGAACTCTCTTTCCCCCCTCCAATGCAGCAGACGTAAGAACGCCTTCGTCAAGCACCATTAGTATTTCCTTTTTTTCCTCATCACTAAGCCAAGGTCTGTTTATGGGAATCATTTTAGAATTAGATCTGCGAGAAGACCTAATTAAGGATATCAAATCTACCGACAGTTTTAGATAGTTTACCTAAAATCATATGCAACAAATAACAGCTCGTTAGAAGATTGGCGTCCACGCATACTCTGAATTTGGGTGAGTACGGCCACTTTAAGTTGATTTCAGGAAAGAAAAATATCTTATTTGTTTTTTGCAGGGTGAATTGGAAACCAAAAGTTAATACAGTTTGGCTTGCAGATACTGCGTGACTTTGTTGAAGGCGAAATGTCCAGAGTGTGGAAATGAAGCAGTAGTAGATGAGGAAATGACAAAGGTTGGCTGTAGCCACTGCGGGTTTAGCTCTTCATATGAATCGTACTTAGAGACTATGAAGGGGATGGCTCAGAATATGTCAGATGATTATCAAGCAAATCTAGACAAGAGCGGATTCTAATCGTCGAATGACTACATACCACACATGATTCTTGAGCAGAATAGTCAAAAGACTTTAAATGATGATCGTAGCATCAAGAATTTGGATTGAAGAAGCTATCCAAAAGTTAATTAAAGCCCATACTTCTGCATATACAAAGTAGTAGTGCATTGGCTCAATTCAAGGTTGTCATCTCAGATAGTACCGGAAAAAGTCTTAGTCAAGAGTTGAAGGACAAGGTAGCAATTCCACTCCTTGGGCTAAAAATAGGTGATGTTATCGACTCAAACGTTGTTGGTATTGATGGTAAAATGCAGATCACCGGTGGCAGTGACAAATCGGGCACACCTATGAGGCCTGATCTGCATGGAGGGGTAAAAAAGTATATCTTGCTTGCGAGAGGAGTAGGAATGCGTAATCGTAATCCTGGCGTTAGAATAAGAAAGCTAATTAGAGGCAATATGGTTACTGAGGAAATATATCAGCTAAATTGTAAATTGCTTGAGGGAAAGTTACCTGAAAAATCTGCAACTGAACAATCAGTTGAAGAAACCAAATCTTGACACCCTAGACTTTCGACAAGAGTTATATTGACTATTTTCCGAGTCATTCACCAGATCGACATATGCAAGTGGTACACTTGAATATTTAGAAATCTGATAGGATTCAAGAGGATGAAAAGTTTTCTTTTATTAGAAACCCTATGTATTTTAAAATGATGTTAGACGTCTCTTCTGTTAATCATAATGGCCTGTGATTACCTTAATATTCCCAGTTAATTCACGAAGATCATTGCATTGGAAAGAAAGTCTGCCTGATTGGTATGTTAAAGAGTATGGTTACCAACCCAATATCAATATTGGAACGTCAGGTCATGTCGATCATGGTAAAACTACACTGGTTGAAGCGATTACAGGTGTATGGACTAGTGCACACAGTGAGGAATTAAGGAGAGGCATCACTATCAAAGTTGGGTATGCAGATGCAGCCTTTTATAAGTGCCCCGATTGTCCTGCACCAGAATGCTATTCGTCTAATCCTACGTGCGCAAATTGTAGTAAACCAGGAGAGCTGCTACGCGTAGTCAGTTTTGTAGATTCCCCTGGTCATGAAAGTTTGATGGCAAATATGCTTTCAGGCTCCGCATTGATGGACGGAGCAATACTTGTTATTGCAGCAAATGAGAAAGTTCCACAACCACAAACTAGAGAACATCTCTTGGCCTTGCAGGTATTAGGCATAAAGGAAATAGTGATTGTTCAGAATAAAGTAGATTTGATTGAGTACGAAAGCGCATTGGAGAACTATGATCAGATAAAGTCATTCGTAAGTGGCAGCACTGCAGAGGAGGCTCCTATCGTTCCTGTATCAGCACAACACAGAGTAAACGTAGATGCTCTCATAGAAGCCATAGAAAACAAACTCAAGAATCCGATTCGAAACAAAACTGCTAAACCTATAATGCACGTATTGCGATCTTTTGACGTCAATAAGCCTGGTATTCAAGTCCAGAGGGTGAGAGGCGGGGTAATAGGTGGCGCACTAGTTCAAGGAGAGTTTTTGATAGGAGATGAGATCGAAATCAGGCCTGGGTTCTACGATGAAAAGAGGAGTAGATATGAGCCTATTACTTCAGTCATCTCAACCTTAGGAACCGGTGCAGGTTTAGTTGAATCAGTTCGACCTGGAGGCCTAGTCGCAATTGGAACAAGATTAGATCCTACCTTTATAAAGAGTGATTCTCTCATTGGTTCTGTAGTAGGAAAGCCATCCACTCTGCCTGAAAACGTGGATAGCATAAGTATCGAAGTTTATCTTTTTGATACTGCAGTTGGAACTCAAGAACTGGTAAAAGTAGACCCTATACGAATCAAGGAATCTCTTAGATTGAATATAGGAACAGCTGCAACGTTGGGGACGGTTACAAATGCTAAGGACTCTACTAAAATTGAAATTAAACTAAAAAAGCCAGTCTGTTTGTTGCCAAATAGCCGAGTAGCAATCAGCAGAAGGATATCGGATAGATGGCGATTAATAGGTTCAGGGATAGCGGTGTGACAAACATCATCCATCATCCATCATTTATTACAGTATTATAATCATTGGTTTGTTGATCTCAAAACTGAAAACCTAATAAATCAACTATTGACTTTGTACTTTTAAGAACTTTAATGTAGCTGCTGATCTAGGGAGAGTCCTGACTAAGACCACCTTGCGGCGTGCTGATGTTGTCGTCGTCGTTGCGTGTGCTATTTTCATCGGGATTAGGAATAGGGATGATCGTATCGGAGGGGGCTAAATATATTGTAACTACGCTAATCAGTATTATTATTATGGCAGCAATTAAGATAAGGCGTCTATCAACCATCCGATAGTTTGTTATATGTAGAGGAAGGTTTTTAATGTAATGATTAGGATCATCATAAAACACAATGAAAGTAGACGACATTATGGTAAGGGATGTAATTTCCTTATCTCCTCAAGATACTGTTTCAAAGGCACTTAATCTAATGCACTCAAACAGATTAAACCAGATTCCTATCGTTAACGACAGCGATGACTATTTGGGAATGGTATTCGCAAAGGAATTTCTTTCAGTTAATGCCTCTCCGGAATCTAAGCTTAAGAATTTCATATCGAAAACCCCCACTCTAGGACGTGAGGTCGCAGTAGAGCGAGCTATAGAGATGATACTAAATACAGGAAATCGCGCGTTTCCGGTCATCGAGAATAGTTCTAAATTAGAAGGAATAGTCAGTGAAATAGACATAGTAGTGAACGCTAGCTTTGGTCATGCGACAGTAGATTCAGTTATGAGTGGTGCTATAGTATTAGAGGGAGACGATACTCTTGGGAATGCCCTCTCAAAGATGAGGAGATACAACATATCACGTTTGCCCGTTATCAGCAAAGACGGTGTTTTGACAGGAATCATAAATGTATTAGATATTGCACATATGATATCTAAACCGAGGGAGAGAGCGAGTAAGGCTCCTGGACTAGGTACAATGGCTGTAATACGAGAGGTAAAAGTGAAGGATATAATGAGAAATGCTTACCCTGTAGAACAAGGATCAAAAATAAATGATTTAATTGGAGACTTAAAGGATCATGAAGAGATTGTTGTAGTAGGAAACAAACGTCCGATTGGTGTGATTACTCCAAAAGATGTACTCGAGTTATTGCTTCCGAAGCATGGGGGTCCTACTTTTGTACACATTTCGGATCCTGAAAGTGAGGATGACAAGAATGAAATTGAAAGAATCATCACAAAATTCCTGAAAAAGATTGAGGGGAGATTAGAAAATATACAGTTAGTCACTATTTACGTAGACAAGCACAAGACAAGAAAATATTCCATTAGGGCAAGACTAATGACAAACAATAGCATTGTTGATGCGAAAGCTGTGGCATATGATCCCATATCTGCATCAAAGGAAATTGTCTCGAAATTGGAAAGAAGGATAAAATCAGCACATAGCTCAAAGTTACCAAAAAAACATCGCCGAGGGACAATTAGAAAGGAGCAATTTTAGATAAAAGGGCGCAGATGAGGAGATTCGAACTCCTGATCGCCCGAAGGCGAATCGGCTATCTTCTGACCTGATTCACTCAAGGCCGACGCATTATTTTGTTCTCATTTAGAGAAGACCACTCTGCCACATCTGCCCGTTCCTTTACGATACATTCGAGCTTTTTATAGTTAGTGTTTCTTCTTTGTATCTTTGATGAAATCCAAAACTTTTTCATTGTCATTAGATTTCAGTAAACATTAGTCAATTCATGGATCGGGCTGGTCTTTAATTCGACAGCTACCTAATACCTAATTCGGATGTCAGACGATCTAACAAAATCTCGATCGGACTATAAAGATCTTGTTGGGATATGTGAGCTTGTGCACGCCACAATTTATTAATGTTCATTTGGGACTATTGCGGTAGAGAGTATCTGAAGTTTTAGGATAACGATCTAGTAGATCAAAATCGCGACAAACCAAGTTTCTACTGTTCCACAGGATCGTCAAGTCACGTGGTATTTTCTATTCTGTGGTTTCCATACTGTCATCAGAAATGAGATAGATTGGTTGAAGGATTTAACGGTTTTAGCGGAAAAACAACTATACCCAATTTTTAAGGGACAATGGTAAAATCAAATTTAATGAAATGTGTCAAAAGTTCTACGCAGAGACAATGCCTAAAAAAGGTATCACAATCAATATGGAGTATTATAAAAAGAATAAGAGAGGCTCTTTGGTGACCTCATTGAGCCTCCATGATCAGGAAACTAAAAAATGATCACTTCTTTGAGGATCGGGTCGATTTTTTCTCTCCTTTCTTTGCAGACTTTGCTTTTTTCTTAGCAGCCATTTTCATTCATATGAAATAAGTTGATAATATATAAGTTTTTTAAAACAGTCTACTTAGGACACTAGATTAATGATTAAACCTCTTCAATCTTTGGATAGAATTTCTACTTTACACGCTTTAACAAGATTTTTGAATTTCTTCGCGTCTTCCTCTGTGCCAACAATAGCATTATAATGCATGGGTATGGCGACTTCCTTCGGCCGAATAAGGTCGTTGACAGCATCAGCGGCTTCTTCTGCATTCATCACATAGGTACCTGAGACAGGAACAAGTGCAATATCTGGACCTATAGATTCCATTTCTGGGATCATATCTGTATCGCCCGCGTGATATATCCTCCTTTCATTTATACTAAAAACAAATCCTATCTTTCCGTCAGATTTGGGATGGAATTTTTTATTAGTATTATAAGCAGGAACCGCTTCAATTGTGAGGCCCTTGACAATCGTTTTTTCGCCAGGCTTTAATCCCCTAATTTCTTTCAATTTCAGTTCAGCTAATTTTTCAATACACTCGGTGGCTGCTGCTATACTTGTATTGCTGTTAACTATTTGTTTCAAATCATCTATGCTTAAATGATCGAAATGATCATGGGTCAGCAAAACTACATCTGCATCATTTTGATTATGGTACTTGGGGGATAGTTGGTAGGGATCGACGTAAATCGTCAATTGGCTATTCTGACTGTTGGTTCCTCTTATCTTAAAACCATCATGGCCTGTCCATGAGATCTGGATATCCTCATGTTCGAACAATATGAGGATAAGCCAACTATTGAATTTAAATTTGTTCCTTCACTTGTCGTAGGAGTTAACGGCTAATTTTCATACTCTGTTCATAGTACTGTTTTATTGTCGAATGATTTGGAAGGTGTATACCAATTTCTACTCTGCCATTTTTTTGCAGATATTATGCAAGTAAAACTGAGTCTGGAAATGTGGAGTTTCTGCGATAGTGCAAGGTATAATCGATGTCATATAATTACTCCCCATGATGACTTTTGAAGAAGATTTGATCTTAAGCGTACAGAGATCTATTCATATCAATTATTTTGTTCGTTTATGATATCACAATTATCATGATATGACGCTTTGCCAATTTACAAGATCTTCTAATTAAGTACAATTACTCGCACTTCCAATCTTTATCTTAACATCCTACTAACAAGTAGGATTGAGAAACTTCTTACTTTAATTCTCCTCAATTCAGGGAAATTTACACCTGATATTGTGAATGTCTGACCTCAATGCTTCTGAATCCTCATAATATCTTGAATCATGAATCAAATTGACAGGATATAAATCTCAGATTGTACAATTGAGAAACAAATGCGGGGGTTGCCAAGCATGGCCAAAGGCGTGAGACCGTTAGCACGATGCTCAGATCCATGCGGTGGGGAAACCTCATCCCTAAGGGGTCCGTGGGTTCAAATCCCACCTCCCGCATTTCGCAACAAGGTTACCAATTCTCGACTCGTGGGCTTAATTGTAAGAATCATGGCACCACCTACCCTATTGTAATGTTTGAACATCTCTAATGATAGATAACGAAGAGACAAATTAAGAGAACCCTAGACATTCCATTTTCTTGCTACGATTATAGATCTCTATTCATTTACTAGCGTGATCATATTACGCGGCATCGGATTGAACAAGTTAAACATAAAATGAAGACATATAATACAGATTGAATATTTATAGTGCATATTTTAATGAGTCATTTCCACCTTCATCAAGAGATGCAACTCTCTTTTGCAAAATAGCGTACTTTACGTCCATCGATTTCCCGATCAAATTGAAAATATGGTGTTATCAATAAAAAAATGATTCGGAATAACATTATTGCTATTATTGCCATCTCCTTCATTACCGTTGGAGGCTTATGGGGCATTGGAAATTTGTTAAATCCCCCACAACCCTCATCTTTGGACAGAAGGGAAGGTATTTTGCTTATAGCAAAGGATAACCTGTTTAACGAAACTAATCCTACTATATACGCTAGAATCGATGAGCCAAACAAACTCACCGTCGTTAACAAAGACTTGGTAAGGCATGATTTTATAGTGGATGAATTAAATATCAATACCGCCATTCTGTCGCCTGAACAGGATTTCGTTACAGCGATTGCTTCAGAAAGAGCAGGAGAATTTGAATATTACTGCTCTCTGCATCCAACCACTATGAGGGGATATATTGTAGTGGGAGAGAACTAACAACTCTTTTGGTACAAGACCTTATTATCTCTCTTAATACTAGATATTCTGCTTAGGGGGATTAGCTCAAAATTTTCAGAGATTCTGACAAATTCTAATAGAGGGATATCCCTGCTTAATTCGAAATCTCGATAGCTCACAATATAGAGTTTGGGATCATCTGAGTATATCGCTTTACTAAATATTTCCCGTAATATTCCCTTTCTCCTACCCAATAG
>Ga0210087_1000039_pt1 | contig 15917 bp, 19 predicted proteins | sample MayberryNW_Catta_4_FD_184878 | JGI IMG/M metagenome (GOLD analysis project Ga0210087, IMG submission 184878) | Wetland microbial communities from San Francisco Bay, California, USA, that impact long-term carbon sequestration -... | ecosystem: Environmental > Aquatic > Marine > Wetlands ... | reverse complement strand
TGATAATGATGAAGTATCTGTTTGTGATGTCAAAGGAGTTTTCAAGACCAATGAATTGGGCTTAAAGAAAAATGCATTATCATCCCTTCAAACTAGTTTCGGTGAGAAAAATACAATGAACTGTTAAAAGGGTCAAACTTTAGTATATCTACCATAAACTAGAATTTTTCGGACTACAGAGAAATTCGTTTCATTTAGAAGAAATGATAGTAAAATGAGAAGGCAATAAGATTCAGTAAAATCTAATCGACAGACATTACATAATCCTAGATTAGGATTCTTGAGAAATCAATAAATTGTATCAACAAAGCAATCTCCAGGTCAAGATTTTATTAAAAGTTAACATGTAATAACCGTAGAACCAAAAAAAGGTAACTTTAGGAAGATACTTATTTTGTTACAGTAATTATATGTTAGCCAACGCAGCAGTTGAATATACGTACGAATTGAAATATCTTCGTCCTTTTGATCATCTTATCATTTTGACAAATCTTTCATCAAGTCACAAAGTCAACATGCAACCAAATTTAACAAAGGCACAGGACAGAATGGTGTTATAGCTTTTCAATCATTTCTGCATAATTATCAATAACCCGGTCTGTAAAAGTCTCTTGGTACTCTAGTAATATTCGATTAATTATCGCCTTATCTGTAATGCTATATAGCAGACGGTCATTACCATGGATCATATGAAGTATCCCAGCTTTCCTGAGTTTCTTGACGTGCCAAGAGATAGTAGACGGGGCCTTCCCAATATGATCCACAATTTCATTAAAAGTACACAATTCATTGTTAATCACAAAAAATACTATGCTTCTAATTACTTTGCTTCTAAAGCAGCTAATAATGTCAGAATCTTCTTTTGGAATGTTAACGGTAAAGTATCTCGTCACTCTTTTGTTACTCATTCGTTCAACTCTAATCTCTCCAAATTTTTCTAACATTCCTAAATGATACGTTAGAACGCCATTAGAGATTCCGACTAGCCTTATCAATTCTCTGTATCTTATTCCAGGATTCTTAATTATAAAATCGTAGATCTCGCCCCTGACATCATCTGAACTGGCCACCAGATCCTGTTTGTGCGACAATAATCGGTCTTTCGATGAGGTACTCATTGTTTCGTATTTACCTTCAAAATACCTATACCAAATAAAGTTAGCATCGCGAACAGGATTACGTGGGGCAGTTCTATATTAATCATTGGAATCAGTATTTCTCGAATACCTCTTGTAGCATAGAAAAGGAAAAGAGTTTCCACAACGACAAGAGACAGGAATCCTAACGACATGAACAACAATCTAGAACCGCCATTTCTAATGTACGATGATATTGAAACAATGAACAAGAAAAGTGAAAATATAAGACTTGCAATATGAAGTACGATGTGGTAAATGTGTTGTGGATGACTTGTGTGTGGAATAATTACGGGAATGGCTAGGACTGAAACTACGATGATTGAAATGAGAATGAATAGTTTTGGCTTATCAGAAATTAAGTTGTCAATAATCCTAAGAGGTTTTCCAACAGAATACATATGTTTTCTTTCTTTTCTGATCTTATATGTTTAGTGTCCCAATCACATTCTTTTACTTTTATTTATTATATCTTTATGCATCCAAAATAAAAATAATAGCAAATGGAAGTTGTGAAAATCCGATCACAAATCTTCCCGTCCATCATGTGTAAATGTCTCTACGATTCTGTACTATTTGTTGCTTCCGCGCCATGACCATGTTCCCCTTCTTCTGCTCCAGGCATGATTTCATTTATGCCTATAACGGCAGTACTTCCAGGAGGAAAGTCTAGATCAGAATCTCCAGGGTTTGCAATGGCCACATCTGTAATTACTTCTTCATGTGGGGCTATATCAACATGGTAAAGACACATCTCTCCTGGCGTTGATAATTCTGGTAGATTTTCTAATTCGGCCGCAGTGAAATTAGGAGCTTGTCCCATGAGGACCTGAATGCTTGCAGTCGAATTGTCTTCACATGGTACATTCACAGCGACATGACCATTTGTTATCATATACGGAGTACTGTCATAAAGATGAATGAATTGGCCTGCAGGTATAGTTCTTCCTTCAAGAAGCTCCGCAACCGAGTCGCGTACTACATGAGAAGACTTGTTATACGCGTGTTCAGTTTCAGTCATATTTGTCATTCCAGCCGTTCCTGTCATGTTATCGCCAGCAGAATGACTAGCTAGTACCTGTGTGGTTGTATTGTTTATTCCATATGTGCCAAATCCAATTAATCCAGCAATTACGAATGCAATACACAGAAATTTAGCATTTGATTGCATAAAACATAGATCTATAACTTTTTATTAAGTATTATGGTACAGTAGACGAACAGACCCCTGAAAACTTGAGATGAATTCGTTGTATGCGTTTTGATGTTCTAGCGATCCTTTCAATGTAAGCTTTTTGTTTTTTGCGTACGTTATTCTGATAATAAGATATTTCTTGACGCACATACCGATCATCCAAATTGACGAAGACCGTCATCAATAGATTATCCTTACATTCTTTCGTTATTGAACCTTAACTCACAGAGATTATTTAGTTATCTGGTTTTTAGAGACTTTCGTTTGTTAGGCCTCCGCATAGTCTAAATGTTGTTCCAATCATTGCTAGTGCAATTACAGCAATATCGCATACTGTAAGATATTGTTTCATGACATTTTGAAATAGTACATAATGATAGTCTGTAAATTGGTTTATGAATTTTAGATCCAAATAATTTAAATCAGTATCAATAATTTATACCTGAAATATCACAGACTGTAGTCTCCTAGTAGAATTTAGCACACTGTTAATATATGTAATTTTAATGTATATTTCTGATGTTCCAAATCTTCGAAGACTGTATAAGATCATTCTGTATTCGCTGCGAGGATGTAGGACTGGACTGTGATTGCATTATTTATGGAAATACTGCAGCAAAAGTCGTGGATGAGACATTCATGCACATGTTTGAGTATCACGCTATAAATCCGAATGAAATGACCACGTCTATGAGATTGAAGATTAAAGAGAATATGCAGATTCATTCTCATAGTTCTTGTCTATCAAAATCGAATTGTACTATCTTTTAGGCGATATTACTATCACTAGATATCATCGCTTGGTTGATCGGATTTCGCTCCAGATTTCAGATAGCGAATCCGTAAATATGATTTTTTGACAGCGTTTAGCACAGATGAAATAACTATGCACGGTGAATGGTGGTTAGAAAATCCTGGGCTATCGATATCATTATTTTGTATTGCATTTTATCTACTCTACAGAGCACTACGTACTAAAAAACAACATCGATTTCATCAACATAGTGACCATAACGATGTACAAAGAGTAATTCTCGGACATAAAATCATAGATACCAGTACAGGTTGGCTGCTGTTTACAGGCTTTATCGCACTAACTGCAATTGGCGCTCATTTTCTAGCAGAGTACACATTTCATCTGTATGATACTACACCTATTGACAAATTTACCCATGGATTATCGGGAATGGCCATAACTGCATTAATCTTGAACTTTTATTTGACGAGAAAGAGACAACTGTACTATATCGTTGCAATAGGAGCGTCCTGGATAGCATTTGTTCTATGGGAAGTCTATGAACTCGTAGCAGTAGCGACCGGTCTTGGAGGTGGGTATATCCAGACTGAGCCAATGGATCTTGCAATTGATCTGTGGGTGGATTCATTAGGCGCTTTAGCAGTTTGTTTCCTATATGATGAGTTTAGTCATGACTGAGAATCCTGTTTAGGTCTTAGCATAGATTCTAATTGACGAATTAATTTGTGTTGTAACAATAACAAAGATATAATCAAAGGTTCTGCAGGAAATGGGTGGTCGTGATTATTTATGGCTACTGCGTATTTGTAACAATTATTGAGTAGTTTAGTTAATAGAATTTTATCGTCTTCTGACGGAAGTTTGTCTATAAATCCTCTCCATGTCTCTATCTCTTTAGTTAGAACATCCTCGTCGGGGAATAGACTCAACTGATCAGAACGCTCCCAAGATCATTTTTTATAATTCAAATTTTGCTGATTCACTTCTCTCTCACGTTGTTTAATGTTCATAAATCAGAGCTTTCCTACGTTAGCTAATCTCGACTCATTGTTAATATTCCCTGCAGTAACCTATGGACGGGGAGCGGGGGTCTAATGTACCAAACAGAGGGCTCCCCCCAGTCTACAAAGGTATCGTGAACAGAGTTCAATATCTTAATAATGACGTAATAAGCTCAGAAGATAAAAAGAGATTTTTGATGGATAAGCTAATACTATGAAATGCTCAATTGTCAGGTCTGGGCAGAGCTATAGATATAAAAAACAAACAGATAAAACGAATAGACAAATAAATGTCGTAACTTGTAACCTACTAACGTTTAGACAGACAGAACATTAGAATCACTTTGAACAGTGACAGGTTTTATTATGTTAATACATTAGTTCATCCTACCATAATGCCTACTCAACTATGACTTTTAATGAGTTACGGACAGAACACGAATAGCTTCTCAAAACCTGTAGAAACAGGCAAGAGTACACCGTAGATATTACTGACACAGGTATAGATGGAGACAGTATTGCAAGAATAGGCAGCCTAGTAATTGTAAAAGATGCAAGAGCCGGAGACAAAAACATGAAGATTAAGGTTACTATCACTAGAGTTGTAGGGTCACACTTAATATCATATGATTAATAGTTCCTAATTTTACTATCCAGGTCTTACTAAGGCACTAACATATTGTTCATTAACTGATTGCTGTCTAACGACAACTTTGTTAGTCTTATAGAATTCTATCTCCATTCCTCTTGTTAGACTATATTCTATTCTAAATGATTCGTCAGTTGAGATAGGTATTAATTCAGTGTTATGCGAATTACAAATAGGACAATCGAGAACATGTGATGAGGATGCAGATAAAGATTCCAAATCGTCAATGCCGAAATAAGATGCACACCAGTAACATGAATTACAAATCACAAAGTAGATTTTATCGATAGGCTGCAATATCTCATTGTTTTCAAGCTTGGCTTTTTTCAGCCGCAAATCATACGCTATATTAAGTCTAATCAGTGCCATAACAATTCTAAAATACTATTATTACAATCTTAGCTTATTATATGTTGTCATGAGTTTGTATGTACACCTCATTACCTCATAGGTTTATTATTTTTATGTATTGGAGTGATAATAATTGACCATTAGTTGACTGCGGGAATGGAATTAATGAAGATTATCATTGTAGCTAAACCCCTTCTTTGATATTTCTCGAATCTTTATACATCATTGTTATTATTATTAGCATTGGTATCTGACTTAATAGTTGATTATGATAGTTTTTTGCATACCCAAGATGGTGAAATTACCTTTTACCGTAACAGTCTCTTTGATGGTATCCACTTCACCTTCAACCGTCCATCTACCGTCATTAAAGGAGCAGAAGTCCACATAGTTCCCTCGCCGGTGACTTTCGCAATTCCCCTTTTGTTGGGGGTCATCTGAGTTCCAGTTCCCGTTTGCTTAATCGATTAGCCTTTATTAGTCATATGCAAGTATCTTATGGTCATGGTTGCAGTATCATCTGTTAACATTGTTGCCTCTACTGGATCCCAATGTACTCCTGAATAATGTTTTCCAGTAACTTTCCTTATCGTTGCTCTCAAGGCTCACAGTTTCATTACTAATATCAACTATCCCCATAGTTGTTGCCGTGGGCTTTATAATGGCGTCATATTAAGCAGTTGACCGCCCTTTCTATGAAGCAATAGCCATGTTGCCATACGATTGCATCTGGTGACTATAACAGGCTTTATAGCAATTGCTCACAATCTCATCTCTTTCTCAAAGTTTTAATTAGGGACACTCAGATTGCGATTTAATATGCAAGGTCTTCAAAAACTAAAATGTGCATCTTGTGGCACGATGTTTATGTCTGAAACAGAGACTAATACATGTCCCTCGTGCTCTGAACAAAGTCATAGCCATCATGAACACGGAGCCGGCGGCTGCGGCTGCGGCCACTAATTTTTTTTAGCATCCATTTGAATGAGACCTCTAAATACTGCATTAGTAGCTTTAAGATAATAAAAAAAGAGAATTAATCTCGTATCTCTGGCGTCGAGCGAGCTATCTTTCGTTCCTAAAGTCCATCTATGACAATGATGAGGTAGAAATTGCAGTTAGCAGGATTGCCTCGCCAAATGTTTGTCCACCATCATGACTTATTCTCATCAATGATTGGTCTTTACCATCTGTCTTATCCCACCAAGATACAAAGACGTTGTCCCCATCACGTAGGTGATCTTAAACTCCCAAATACTATATTTGCGCGTTTGATATAACAAGAGTTATTCCATGATAGCGGCTAATTGGGTTGGCTTGACCAGGTATCTATCTAGCTATCATAATATTTAGGCTAGAGATGTGCTAATAAACGAATTATTCTAATTATTTATTAAACCATAAATGTTATTTATCAGAGATCCGAATTTTATGTCATGCGATTGATGAAAATTGAGAAGAAATCAATTATGCCACTTTTAGTGGGCACAGTAGTCATGTTAGCAGGATTTAATACTCATGCTATTTTAGGGCACAATTTTTCGCCCGATGAGAGTGCATCATTTCTTGCCTTAGTTAATATATTAAAGGCAGAAGTTCAGATGGTTCAGCAGAATTTAGCAAGCAATAATATGTCTTTGGCGAGTGATCATGCGAACAAAGCATTAGCACTATTGACAGATGATGTGAATAAAGAGATTGGAGAAAGAAACCAGCGATTATCTGATGATCTTAGTACTGCTTTAGCATCTTTAAAGATATCTACAGAATCGGCTCAGGGTAACAAAACGGCCAGTGACATAGATCTTTTAGTTAATGATATCAATGGTATTCTGGATGAAATCGTTACCGCAAGAATAGATCCAGATCAACTGAATAATTCCACTATACAGGTACTAGCGGTAGCAGAGTTACTAGATGAGTTGCTTAGGAATTACGGAGATGCTTTCGCAGTTGGATATGACATGACCAACATGTCGATGATGACGATGGATGGCCATAATAATACTAATAATAGTGGTGAAAATAGTAGTATACATTCGATATCCACGATGAATATGAGTGATGGTGATGACAATATGTCAATGGAAGATATGTCTAATTCTAATGATATGCTAATAAATACGACAGATTTTCAGACTGCACAAGCCTTAGCTTTGAAAGTACAAGAGCTATTCGACAACCAGATAATGAACTCTTCATTATCAGAAGGTTCTGAAACTGCAGATCAAACGATTAACAACGTATCAGCTGCATTAGAAGACCTAGTTAGAAGTATTGATGGAAAAGCGTCTCCAATGGATATAATGATGATTATCCATACAAGAATCCATCCCAATCTCATGGCTGCATTTGGGTTGCAGCTCGAAAATGGTTAATGATGATGATAAAGAATTTAGATAACGTCAAAAATTTTTCTGCTCTTAAGGTAAAATTTCGCTAGGATTTAACAAAATGGCATAAAATATAAGAATGCTGAATACTAAGATGTATGATAGAATTAATGACTAATTACAATTCTATGCTATTAGACATTAGTATCTAATTAATATTTTTCTTGCATCTTGTAAATTTTTAATTCGGAAAGGATTGACTAGTATTTTGCCTATATTATGGGAATAAAGATTTCTCTTTAGTGTAATAGACTTATCATATGACTCACCTTCACATACCTTAGGCAGTTCAGCAGAAATTGGTCCTAATCCAGCTTGTTTGTTACTAAATACCAGGAAAACAGTTTTGATACTAGTAGGGGCCTTTCCATCAGAGTCGGATGAAATTAGTTTCGGTCCTTCTTCTGATGCTTTAGAAGTATAATGTGATATGATTTGGAATGTATTAATAGGGTTTAGTCAGTTAGGTTAAACTAATTCTTATTCGAATGATGTACCATATATCTTAAATACTTATCAAGCAAACTAGATCTATGAAAAATAGAAATAATCTAGTTGCATCTGTATTAGGCACTAGTATGATATTGATTCTTGCGTCGATAGGAGTACATACCGTATCTGGACATGAAAGGAGACTATATACTATCGGCGACCAGGACTATCTCTTTGTAGTAGGTTCTATGAATGAGCCAGCATTGGTGGATGACAAATCAGGGGTTGAAGTCTTTGCATGGCGGCCTGATCCGACTGATCCTATGAATTCTCAAGCAAATGGAACGAAGTCTATTGAAGGATTGACTCTTAAGACAGATATATCTGCAGGAGGAAAGAATATGACCCTAGATCTGGAACCGGCATTCAGTGATCCAGGACATTACGAGGCAGTATTCTATCCAACAGTACCAACTACATATAGTTATACAATATATGGAGATATTAATGGCACTGCATTCCGCGATACGTTCACATGTAGACCTGCCGGTGAATCAGAACCTGTCCAAGACAATTCAACGGTAACTATATCAGATGGTGTTACTAGAATAGGTCAATCTGGAGGATTTGGCTGTATCGAATCAAGAGCTGATGTGTCATTCCCTGAACAGTATGTATCAAATTATGAGCTTCAGCAGATGATAAATAATCAAGGAGGAACATCTAATTCGACGACGTCGACGTCGATGCCTTAGTTTGTACTGGATTCGTGTCAATCTATTTAAGACACTTCCTATCATTTTCTTTGTTGTTTTCTATTGAATGGAATCTCTTATGTAAGAAGGATATGAAAATGTGACAGATCTTGTCTAATTTCTTTCCCAGATACGTATCTAATGCTTTGCCTATTCTTTTAGTTTTCATCTTTTCAATCATTTCTGTTCAAGCTCTCAGTCAACTTGTTTTTTCACAGGAAGATAGCGATCCATCAATGATTATGTCTAAGTCAAATAATTCTGAAGAATCTATCACTTCATATAATGATGCATTAATCAAGGCACCGTTGATAGTTGCTCAATGTACTATAGTTGGAATAGTCTTCAACCAGCTTGTGTTCTCAAGGATATTTTATAATCATATACTGATGAATTTCAGCGGCAATAGCGATGCAGCTCAAACAAATCTTGGTACAGAGAAGAGAGTTTCGTTGGTAATAATCCTGTGTGTTATAGCATTGGGTGTTTCTTGTACAGGTTTTATGATGCTGCAGGTACACAATTTGTCATCAGAATTGGGTTTAGGCTTTTCTGATACTCTTACTATAGTAATGAACACTTCTCTCTATACAGTTTGGCTTCTGAGAATCGTCACAGCAATTTTGATACTAATTTTTTCAATAATATATTATATGTTAAGTAAGAAAAATTCGATCACGAAAAGAATCATTAGAAATAGTATTGGAAAAATTAAGAACATAGTCCTATGTGTTATCCTTATCTGCGGTTCAATAAACATTATCTCTAATGGGATAGTAAGTCATAACGCTGCGGCGGAGTTCCTTCCAGGGCTAGCGATATCTGCTGATTGGTTTCATGTGATGGCTGTTTCAATTTGGGTGGGAGGGCTATTCTATTTATCATTGATTCTTCTTCCTGCAATACGAATTTCTAGTAATAATCTAGCATACGGGACAGAATTAGATACGGCAGACGAGAAGATAGTAGTAAGAAATTCCTTCTCTCTAGCATTAATTCTTCCTTATTTCTCAATGATTGCGGTCATATGTTTGGGTGTGATTGGTATAAGTGGATTGTATATGGCATGGATTCAACTTCAATCAACAGAATCTTTATTTGATTCTTTGTATGGAAACATTCTCATTCTCAAATTATGTGCTATTGTACCTATGATTGTATTAGGCGCTTATCATCAGATTAAATTACATTTTGTCATGGTACACATCGCCCAGCGAGGAAGTAAATTACAGGAACAATCGAGTATTTCGTCAAAGATTAATGGAGAAATTTGCTATAATCCATTTATACGATTTTCCAAAACAATCAAAATTGAGTCTTTAATTGGAATTGTGGTCCTTACTATATCTTCATTATTAACAATTACATCTCCTCCGTCTATGGTTCATTCTGGCACGCAGATGCAAATAGAGGGTTCGGGATCAGCTAATAACAATCTTGGTAGTAATATTAGTGGCGAAGACAATGAGATTACACCGAGATTTACTGATGCATTCACTATCGCGGCATCGATCTTGGCTTCCATTGTTTTAGTTATGAGTTTCATTTACTACCGAAAGAGCAAGCATGAATTGAAGAGTACACTAGATCTGCTGAAGCCGCAATAGACATCGAGTTTGTATTGAGGTGTACTAATGGATGATTGTGAGATCTCCTAGTAATACCTTTTGCTGTTATTTCGACTACATATTCGAGACATGTAAATGGTTTTCAAGCACTTCAGACTGATAAGAATTTACGTTTTATCCGAATTTATCTATCATCATAGTATTTTTTTAGTTATAACGATCTGATTGATATATTTGTTATGAAGAAATTAGAAATGCTGATAGTCTGGATAATGGATATCAATGGACAAACAAAGGATCGAACATGAATAGAAGTAATTAGTCTTATCTTGTCGAGAGATGTACTATAAGGTTTATGAATGCGGAGAGATAAGAGATACGTTGAAAGAGAAAGAGGGAATAATGAACTAATGACGAAATTTAGATATTATGACAATAAAGGGTTAATTTTATCAGTGACTTTATTAATTCCATTTGCTATCATGATGTTTCTAATTGGCAATCTAATTCCTCAAAATGTTTATTCGCACGCAAATCCAACTTCATATACACCTCAGTCTAACTCAGTTGTTGGAGAAAATGGAACTCTTCCCGAAAAGGTGGTAATCGTATACTCCGAAAGACCAGAACCAAAAGCTAGCTATATTCATGTAACTAACTCAGATAATGTAAGAGTAGATAAGAATGATTACGAGGTCAGCTCTAACAATCCTCGAGAAACTTCAATATCTATGGATACCTCGAAATTGGAGCCAGGCATTTATACCGTTTCTTGGCTCGCTCTGTCAAAGGATGATGGTCACATCACAAAGGGTTCCTATGTATTTACTGTATCAACAGGAGCTAACAGATCGGAGACTGATATGGACGCCATGATAAATAATGACTTCGCAAATAGCACTAGTATAGACAATGTTAATCTTACATATAAGATATCTCCATTATATTCAGGAATAAATAATAACTTTACTGTAACGCTGTCTGACTCTGATGGAAAAGCCCCTACTAATATTAAAACTGTTTTCCTGGTATTTACTAATAAACAAGCTGGAATAGGACCAATTTCTGCTGAACTGCCTAAGGTAGGTGAAGGTGAGTACAGCGGATCAGGTGGATATCTTAGTCAACCAGGAGAGTGGGAAGTGAAGACGACAGTTCAAAGGACTGAAGCTTACGATTTGAACTATGGCTTTAATTTCGACATAAAAAATCCTCCTTGAGAAATAAGCCTGGTATGCTTGTATTTTTACCATCATATTTGATGTGATCCTATGACAAACAAATGTATTGAGATGGCGTTGATGACATCAGGGTGTTATTGAATTCCTATAAGGAAGTAAGTCTATTTCCGAGAAGCCTGTTACTGTTATGTGTATATACTTTCATCCAATAGCTATTAATTAGCTTCAGGTATTCAAAGAAAGTTGATAAATATGATGATGATAGATTAACCGAGGAATATCTAAGCTGTTCGTTAAGTTGATCTTGATTATTATAAATAGACGTGATAAACGAGGACAATGATGATATTAGATAATCGTTCCATCTATTAAATGGTAAACCAACCACATCATTTTCGTGTTTTTCATGACCAACTTTGCTCTTTTGAACTGCTCTTGATTTAACAGTATCAATTAGAATTTGTCCTCTCCCTCGTTCCTTTTTTGATTGTAATAACTTAACATCATTTTTTGATACTTCTTTACAGTAAAGATGGAACCTTTCATCTGAAATCATATTACATGATGAACATACAAATCTAACAACCTGATTACATACCTTGCAATAAGAAAAGGGTACTAGATCAGATCCACATCTTACACACAAGGTAGAACTCATTCTTTATTGATAATGAATATAATGGTGTTGTATCCTTTATACCTTGACTATAGATTTCATTCTTAGGATCGATATATTATATGAAATATGTATTGGTTTATACCCTTATTTAGATAGATAGAATAAACATTGAGTTCACTTTTCAACAGAATTCGGAAGGCTAGAAGGAACTAGTTGTAGTGACAACCGTATTGATCATAATGCAGCAACAAATAGTTCCTTATAATAGATTAGGTATTAAATGATATAGAATAATGTTACTTGATCTTTGATCTATAATCCTGTGTTGTGGGGGTCCTTCTATCTATGAAAACTTTCCATATACCCAAAAATACTAGAATGATGCCCATCGCAATAGTCGAGACCAATGAAGTCGTTCCCAATCCACCAGCTACGGCAAGAATTCCAGCAATAATTAGTCCTCCATTTACAAGAAGCAATATCGAAACCAAGCTTGATCGTTCCTTTCTTGCGATTACAAAAGCAATAATTGACATGATCACTGCGCCTCCACCAAATGCTGAGCCTCTTGCTTTCTCATCGAGTGGGAGAAATCCTCGCGGGTCTTCTGCAGTTTGGCTGGATCCGGAGGAGAAAATTATAACAACATCAATTCCGTACAATGTCAACAATATCAATGAAACTCCCAGTAGGGCGATTGCAACCTTAGTTTTGGTAGTTTTCATCTATCGATGATCATTTGTAGAAAATTCACATATATTAATGATATAGTACAGCAAGAACTAGTATGTGAAGATTTGTTGAAATTAAATGTGCCTGCCCATAGACGAGAGTTTTTTTCTGCAAAACCGCTTTCATACCTTTCTCAGCTTTCTCAGCTTTCAACCCACTACGAACAACATAATATATAATCACAAGATAAATCTTGTAAAAAGAGTAGTAGAAATAGGCTAACGTAAAATATATGAAAAAAGGGGGATTATTATCTAGCGATTCACTTTGCTTCACTATTCGTTTCCCATATTCCAAAGGTATTATTTTCTGTATCAAGACATACTGCAAAATAACCCATTCCTTTCACTGGCATTTTTGGTACTACTATTTTGCCTCCCAATCTCCCAACCTTTGAGGAATACTCATCCACTGATCTTACATCGATATAGTTCATAATTCCTTGTTGTTGTGGATTTTGTCTTTTCATTAATCCTCCGCCGATAGCTTTATGTCCTTTATCATTTGTAGTGATTACCGTCCAATATTCCATTCCCTCCGGGCATACTCTCTGTTCCAGTCCATTTTTCTACATTCCAGTCAAATAATTCACTATAGAATTTTCTTGATTTTTCAACATTGTCTGTAGGAATTTCAAAATGTACTATTGTTGGCATATCTCTCTAGAGAAAAAAAGGATCTTGTACTTAAAATACTGTCTTGGTATACAAAATAGCGTGATGAGATAGATTATTGTTAACAACGGTAACATTGATGCAGAATGCTTACCTAATAGCGATCTCAAAGGACTATATTTCTCCAATTTAGTTGGCCAGTTGAAAGGTAGTGGTGCCTTAGCATTAGTTCTACAGGATAAGAAAGAATTACTCCATTGCATCTGATGAACCAAACTTTACTGTAAGCAAAGAAATATTATGTAATCTTATTATACTTACTTTCTATACATATTATAATGTCAAAGACCGTATTTGTAGCCCTAATTATCGGTGCTGTTGCAATGATAATGATGGCCTCAAGCATAGTTCTCAATACGGTAAATGCAGAACCAGGCAAGTGTAATCCACAGGGAACTTCAACAGGTGACCCTCACGGTTTCCGCAATCCAACAGGTAACCCTCATGACACCGACAACGACGACAGCGATGACGGCAGAGGAAATCCACATAGAGAATGTGATCCAAACGACGACGAATAAACCTTAATCAAGACTTCTTTTCTTTTTTATCTGGTATGGATCAGATTAGAGTGAAAGTGTTGTCTGCTGCCGTCGTTGTCGTTGCATAGAACTATATTCTTGATCTCATCGTGATCTCCTAGTAAGAGATTGATAAATTTAATTCTATCTTCGGTAGGCATTCCGTCTACAATAAGAGCTTTCATTAATTGTGACTTTCGTCTACAGTAAGAGCTTTCGTTAATTGTGACTTTCGTTTGTTTGATAATAACTGCTTTATAATATTTCCCCCACTATCTCCCCCACCGGGGGTACCGATAAGTGCGATAAGTGCGGAATGCCCCCCCCCAATAGATAGTGAGGGTGAGGAGGTCCTGTTTTTTGTATGTCGACGTTAAATACAATATTGCGATTGTTCCAACTACCTCCATTGATCCTCACACATTTAATGGAAACACGCAACTATTTTAGCAGTGTTTTTATGGTCCCCCTTTCTATACACTCCATTTAGTACAAATATTTGTTCTAAATCACTAGTGATTCATTCGTGACTTAGTGTTACCAATGCAGCGCCATTATTAACTTTCCTAAAGAAGTTTCAGAATCAACTATTAAAATGTATAAGTAGATTGCTTTACACATACGCTTTCGGCTATGATAGAATATACATTACAAAATAATAATGAACACTGGCAAAAGAACGTTAGTTATGGACTGTTGAAATTATGGTTACCACGGGACGCAAAGCATAAAGAGATAGAACGCAGGGTACAGAAATTCATATCACAGGATCTAGGGTGTAAGATAGAGAAAATAGAAATAGTCAGCAGTAGCGGGACATGAGATATAGAGAAAATTGCTGTTAGCAACCGCTAGTCTGGTCCATCAGCCTTTTCTAGTCTATAAACACGCTTCGTAAGGTCTGTAATTCTGATACGTAACCCTTTTTCTAGGATTAGATTCAAGAGGTGACTCATGGTCCATTCTCTTTTGTTTTCCAGCCTAAGCCTATCCAGCTCAGTTAAACTTTCCTCCTTCAAGAAGCGTTTGTAGAGGTCAATCCGTTTTTAAAATATTAAACGCATTTTGTCATAATCTCCATGTGACTCTTCTAGCTCGATTTAGTTTATCCTCTTCCACTTGCAATCTATCCATCATTGTTTTCATGTGTTGCTGCTACTGCCAATTAGATATGTCATTATGATGATAATAACCTAATTTTGAAAGCTACGGTAGAAACCATTTTTATAATTTAAAGTGCAATTTTGGGGCAGCAGTACACCGAAGTACTGTGTGAGATAGCACAGACTTTCGCAACGGGTAGGAATGTAACCAGGTCGGTTATGCTTGCTTCTTTCCCTGGTCGTCTTACCCTTTTTTCACTCTCACTACAGAAGGAGAGCGCGCAGTGGGCTGCATACGAAATGGAATTGCTTTGGAACAACAACCTTCTAAAGAGGAGGGTGATGATGGTGGAGATAGCGACGCAGAATAACCACTGAAATAATCTTTTATTTTTATTTTTTTGGAAACAGCAGTCATTGCATTTTTAGCATTGACTACACTATTTTTTAGGCCCTTCTGTTCATAAATGAAGGAACACCTGAAGTCATAAAACATAGATTAAATTTTTATGATTTAAGTCGCGTGGTATTGTTTGGCTTTGTTCTGATGAATCTTCTTAGCTGATAGAACCACTACTTGGAAAGAACCATCCATGTGTTATGAGTCTGGAACTCAAAATATCCTCCATCACCAATCAGCAAAACTATATTGCTGCCAAAGCTCCTTGATTTTACCATTTGAAATGCGGAAGAGATCGAAACCTGTTGCAACATATGCATTACCTGTAGGGGGATTTCCAAATAATGGTCCCGTATTTGTTCCACTATTCGTCCACCTAATCATTACCTTATCTCCTTCTGTAAGGATATCATTATGTTCAAGTTTTCGATTTGGTACTGCTGTTATAAT
>Ga0210087_1000038_pt1 | contig 15952 bp, 13 predicted proteins | sample MayberryNW_Catta_4_FD_184878 | JGI IMG/M metagenome (GOLD analysis project Ga0210087, IMG submission 184878) | Wetland microbial communities from San Francisco Bay, California, USA, that impact long-term carbon sequestration -... | ecosystem: Environmental > Aquatic > Marine > Wetlands ... | reverse complement strand
GCATCAGGAGGCACCCTATTGCGGCACAGGTTGAAGTATTTTCGTAGCAGACTGCGGGTCAAACTATCCTTCGGCATGCAAAACTTTACCGCCAGCCTCGACCGGTTTAGCGTCGATGAGCACGAAAGCGATAATGCAGGAGTCCGTGCCACGGTTGACCCAATTGTGGATCGTGCCTCTTTGCACGAGCACATCGCCTGCTTTGAGATGGACGACCGAGTCGTCAAGCTCCATATCGATCTCGCCCGACATGACGACGGCATAATCGATAGAATCTGTTCGGTGCACCCGTGGCGAGACGCCGGGCATAAATTCGACGACCCGGAAAACCGTCCCGTTCTGCAACGTGGTACCAACCTGCCGTTTTCCTCCGTCGGTCTCGTTAGTGTTGTCGACCGGAAACGATTCGGTGGTCCAGACCACGCAAGCCGACCGGCCCGGCCGGCCGGAAGGCGTGTTTTGGGTAATCTCGTCGATTTTGACCACCGCACGCCCGTTGGCGTCGTGCCCCGTGACTACGCGGCGTAGTTGAAGTGGCATTGTTTTCCTCCTCTGGTTCAAGAAAGTAGAATGAGCATATAACCCAAGCGCGGGAGAGTATCGCACACAAGCTTCGGCGATCACGATGTCATCTGGGGCCGTGATCAACCCAGAACGCCGCGGGCGGTTCTAGATATTCCAGCCGTTTTACTGCTTTACCCCGTTCAAGTCGTTGCAGATTGGGCGGAAATCTCACTGCTGTAATGTGGCTACGTAGTCGGCAATCATTTTTTCCTTTTGTAAGGTAACGACTTCGGTAACTTTAGGATCCTTAACTTCCCTGCTAAAGCTCTCCCCCCACACGGGCATTTTGGGTTCTCCATGTCCCCGAATCGTGCGACGACCATCGATCGCGAGAATCACCAGATCTGCTGGGTAAACTCCTTTGTTTCTCTTTCTGAGAAGGGTCAAATCGGGGACCTTCACTTTCAAGAAAGGGCTTACGGCTCCGCCGCCGCGGCCGTCTCGGCCATGACAGGAGCTGCAGTATTGGACGTACATGTCTTTGCCGGCGTCCGCCGCGGCACCTAATACGACTGACTGACTGATAAGAATCCAGCCCATGGCGATGACCGGAAAACCAAATCTCATCGTGTTGCCTTCTTTCGCTATTACTAAGGAGTTCAAAAGCAAGTAATCATTACGTTGTTCCGGCAAGAGGCGCCTCGGCGTCACCGGCAGGCGCCAGTTTTCTAGAGTAATAAAAGCCATAAATGACTAGGAGCGTGACCGGCACCGCGGCTGCGCTGGCGATCAGCTCACTTGGAGCGAGCGCGGCGGCGATGGAGAGTAGCGCCAGAGCCGATCTCATCATGAAATCTAGAGAGCGATTCTCGCTGTATGCCCCATGAACACTACAGACCAGTCCCAGCGCCCCGATCAGCACCAACACGAACGCAAAGATTTGCTGTAGACCCGGTTCCAGCACCAGTTCCGGCCGGGTAAACACGGCACCCATCAGAATGAACAGCGGCAGGCATATCTGAATCGCTTTCATCATCGTCGCCATGAAAGGCGCTTGGGCAATCTGCGACGTTACCGCGGCGACAACCGAGGTGGGGGGAGTCAACTCGCCCCACACGCCGACGAAAAAGGCGAAGAAGTGAACGCTCCACGGATCGACACCCGCCTTGATCATGAACGGCGCGATCACGAGCACCGTGATGATGTAAGTCGGCGCCGGCGGGAGTCCGGTGCCGACCAGGGTGCCGAAACAAAAAGCGACAACGATCATCAGAATCAGATGGACCCCCGCAGCTTCCATCAGAAGAACGCCGAGCTTGGTGGGAATTCCGGTGATCACAAAGGCTCCGGTCATAATCGACAAGATGGCCAAAAGGAGGGTGATGTCGGAGGTCATCCGACCAAAGCCTTCGATGAACGATACAAAGATATTGCGCAGTTCGCCTAGCTTCATTTTCCTTTCATTAAATAAGGAAAGGGCTAAAGCCGCCGTGCAAAGAAGAACGGCGATCCAGACAAACACTCTCAAGGCCGCCAGGGTAGGTGGCAGATAAACCACGCCCATCAGGTAGACCAGACCTAAGACGACGGCCACATAAGCAAACAGATTTACCCGATCCAATGCAGTTATCCGGGGGACTGCGACGTCAAAAGCTTTGACGCGATGCTTGGCGGCGATGAAATACACGGCCGCCGCAATCCCCGCGAAGTAGACCAGCGCGGGAGCGTAGCCGCGCGCAACGACGTCGAAATAGCTTTTGCCCAAAAACTCGGCCATGAGAAAGGCCGCGATGCCCATGATGGGCGGCATCAGTTGCCCTCCCAGGGATGCGGCAGTCTCCACCGCGGCCGCGGTCACCCGCGGCATGCCGGAGCCGATCATAGCCGGTATAGTTGCGGAGCCGGTGGTTATGGCATTGGCCGCGCTGCTCCCGCTGACGGCAGCCACGCTCATGGATCCCAGAACGGCGGCCTGGGGAAGAGCCTGCGGCGAGATGCCGGCAATTCGAGAAGCGATCTTGAGAAGCGAGTCGATGCAACCGAAGGCCTGAAGGAGACTCAACACCAACATGAATGATCCGATCAGAGTCAATGCGAGTTGCGGTAGCTGGGAGAATACACCGGTCGTCATCTCCACGCTCATGGCGCTGATGACCCTGGTCCAAGTGAGGCCCGGGTGGCCGAACATGCCGGGCACGAGCCAGCCGTAAACCGTATAAAGAATGAGAATCAGGTTGATCAAAAACAGCGCAAAATATTTCGCCCTGCAGTACTCCATGACGAGAACGAACATGACGGCGCCGGCGAGTAGATCGTACTGATTCCAAATGCCCAGGCGCACGGTGCGCACGTCGACGAACTCGACATTGAAATAAATGGCGACCAGGATGGACAGACCGATGTAGATGGCTCCAAGGATATCATTCGCAGCTCGTCCCAATTGCGGGTAGAGCCCGCCGGTTCTCAGAGCGTCCAGAGTAAAAATGATGAAAGTCACTGGGACCAGGGTGACCGCCAGAAGCGTCGGTCCGCCGGCCCCGGTCAAGTAGTAGCGCAGGAGATAAACGAAAAAGCCAAACGCGAAGAGGAAAAAGAAAATCGTCGGCAGCTTATTCGAGCGCTCATCCGTCGGGCCCACGTTTCAGCCAACTCCTTTCCGCTCTACCGCAACCGGTCGCCCGTTATGCCAACGCTGGCATTTACCAACAGCGTCTCATCCGAGCGCCCGGTCAAAGGGCAGTTTACTTGGCTTTGGCGATGCGCTTATCCCACTTGGCATCCCAGACGCCGCGCTCCTTCATGTATCTCGCCAATCCAGGATGAACTAAAATGTCATTGACGGAAGACTCGACGCCCTCGCGTTGAAACTGCGGCATCTTGCCCTTGAGCTGCGAAAACGCCGCATCAGATTTGACGAGCTCATCGACATGCTTCTCGACGACGGTCAACTTTCTGTAAACATCGTTCTCGGGAATCTCCATGCCGACGTGAAAGCCGTAGTAGAAAGGCACCAGAAACAACTTGTCGACGTGGACGCTCTTCTTAAAAACGCCCGCGCTTACTTCCACTATTTTCATCCCGCCCTTCCGGATCATGTCCATCTCAGCCTTGCTCGGGTTCAGCACGGCGATGTCGGTGCCAAGCTGGGCTTCCACAAGCCACGGCGGCAAGGTCGTGTGGCCGGCGGTATAGATGGTTAGCGAGCTTATGTCGCCACGGTCGAGCGCGGCGCCGGCCACCGCCAAGTCGATTTCGACGTACTTGTGCTTTACTCCCGCCAGCCCCATGGCCCGCTCCAAAGCGGCTCGCGTATCAAAAGGCAGCGGCCCGGTGAAAACTCTCTCACCGGATAGATCGCGCCATTGTTTATATTTCTTCATGTCGCGGGCGAGAATTCCCAGCCCTACTTCGAGAGTAAAAGCCCAGAACGATTGAACGGGCTCCCGTTTCATCTGCGAGCGAAAGCCCTTGAATCTTGCGGTATCCCCGGCCAGTTCGTGAAAGGCGATATCCGAACCGTAATAACCATCAAATTGTCCGGTGGCGTATCCTTTGACCGTCGCAATGGCTCCGGGAGTCGGTAGAACTGCTATCCGATAATTCTTCATCTCTCGGTTAAGCAGTGCTGCCAGGGTGACCAGAGCGCGGTGACCGGACGTGCCGACGGTGGACGTTCCCCAGGAAAGGTCCTTAACTTGCGCAGCGGTGTAAGCTGGCGCCAGGAAAAGCCAACCCAAGGCAATGGTAGTGAGCGCATACTTTTTCATGACTGCTCCTTTCCATTTTGAATCCGACGCATTGAACACCCGTCTATTTAAGGATTCATAAGTATCTAGACAACAGGGTTGGTTGGACACGAAGGGACGACTCGTTCCAAGCCCAGGCAAAGCGTCTGGGCGTGATCGGCCACCACCCGAGCCACGCCCCGAGTGCTTAATTTTGGGCGTGGGTGCGAAAGCGTCCTTTGAGTCCTGGTGCCTGCGTTTTTCCACGACTCGCCCCTTCGCTCCAGTACGTCTACTAACTAACGAACTCCTTAGTAGTTTGGACCAAGCGTGGTGTCAACCCAGCGCGGTTATTTTGCGAGCCGTGTTCGTGCTCGTGGTTCCTGATCAAAACGTTTTCCGTGAGTGTCTCCCGTGGCCGACCGCCGAACGAAAAGTTGGTTGTCCCGATCGGAAGTCTTTTTAAACATGAACGTTCTGGATCAAAGGAATTCGACCCAGGCTGTTGTTGAAATCGATGTGGGAGGAAAGCGTAAAGGCTTTCACGCTGTCGCGCTGTTCGGCGGCGGCCTGGCTTTACAATCCTACCGATTTTTAGACCGGGCGCGCGCTAGCAGAAATAGAGCGAGTGCAACAAAGAATGTGACGAAAATCACGAGTAGATAGACATTGACGCGCATGGATGGCTCCGGCCACCTCGGCACAGACGCCAAATCGGTCTGGAACTTTTGCTTGTCAAAATCGTAGACGTAAACATTTTCCCACCTAAAGCAAGTAATGGGCTTTGCAAAGTCCACGTCGTCTCGTCGCGTTTCTGCGGGAACATCGCTTGCTTTAAAGAGGCAGGTTTTGAATTCCAGAGCGGCATTTTTCACGCCGGTTCCGGTAACGAACGCCCCGGCGGGATAATCGGTCATGTAAACCACCGGCATTTTCGGTTTTTCGGTCCCGTAGTATTTCTGGGTCCGTTCATCGTAGGAGCCGGGCTTATTCCACCTTAGCAAGTAAAACCTGCCGTATTCAGGATCGCTGTTGTATACGGGATCGGTATCATGCGAATCTATGACCCATTGCCGAAAGCAAAAAGGAATGGTTTCCCCGAAGCTCGGTACGATATCAGTTACAATGCGATTTATTTTGCCTTGGCGATTTTTCGAGCTGTGAAAAACGCAGCCTCTCTTGAACTGAACGATCGCGTATTTTTCGAGGGCATCCACTGAATCGGTTTCATATTCCATGATCACGCCGTTACCATAGGTGGGATAGTTCGGGTCGTCACTGAACCAAACTTCGTAAACCAACTTTGTCAGCGTGAATCTTTTGAGATCACACGTGTCGGTCGACCGGCAGTCCGGATTCAAAAAGACCTGTTTTGTGTTTGAGTGGGTGTGAACATGCCCTTTGCCGGTAAAATCGCCATACGAAATCCCCGCAAGACAAAAGACTGGTAAGATGACAGAAAAGTAGAAGATTTTCGTCATTGACTCGAGATCGCCAACCGATCGGATGCAAAACGTCGGTGTTAGCCGGGCGAGCTATATTGCACGGCAAGATTCAGTCATCTACTGTCGTGCGCGACACGGCTCCCGCGGTCTGGCCTAATAGGCAGCATATAAGAAAGATCAAGCTGTTTCGCCGTGTCGACCTACCCGCGCCGAAGACAGAAGGCTTTTGTTGCCATGACACCGTTCGTTTAATATTCCGCTGAGCTGCAAAAACCGCAAGCGCAATGGACAGGATTTCAAAATACCGAGACATTCCTGACGACGGGCTCGAAACTCCTTACGGCCGTCTCTATCGTCCCCAAAGTCAGAGCAAACAGATTTTTGCGCTGATCGCAGCCTTTGTTGCAAGTATGAGTCTTGGCGGTTGGGTGGCGGCCATACCGGGAGATCTTTCTACTGCGGCGCAAGTCGCTTTCCATATACCTTATGTGCTGGTGTTCTTCCTGGGTTACGGCTTGTGGGTGGCGCGCATCAACGCGATTGTCTTTGATACGATGGGCCGTTCAGTTCTTAAGGTACTCTGGCAACTGATTGTGCATCGAAAGCAGCCCGATGACAGGGAAGGCATTTTGCCGTCCAAAGAGAAGGTCCTCGAGATGCTGGTTAAAGCCCAGAAAGCAGGGGCTTCATTTCGGGGCATCAGTTGGGCAGTGGCGCCTTTAGGGATGGTCTTGGGATTGCTGTGCGAGAGTGCGATGCCCGAGATGCAGCTCGTAACCTTACTGGTTGCCACCGTGCTCGCGTGGGGTTATTTGCTTGGTTACGTCGGCCGACGGGGCTGGCTGCCGTTTCCCGAAGGAGACTAGGTTTGCGGGGCATGCCCTGACACGGCTGCTGATATGAGCCTTGTCGGAGGGTGTGCGTTCATCTCCTCGCTGCAACGTGGCCATGACCGGTTTGGAGTACTGGAGTGATGGAGTGCTGGGGGAGATCGATACTTCAATCCCCGTGCACTCCAACAATCATTTCGCTCAGCCGCCTCTGAAGATCTTTTAAGCAGCCTGCAATCGCAGTTTTTCAGGAACGCAAGGGCCAATCACGGACCCAATCACACGCGTGCCGGAGTTTTTTCGGTGCTCACGACCAATGTTTAATTCATTGTTTCGGTTACCTCGCCGGTAGCGGTGCCGTTCCGGCAAATTTTTTGAACAGCTCGATGGTTTCAGGGTCGCGCGGAATTCCCTTGACGACCCTTGCTTGCTCGTCGGGCATTAGCGGTGTTGGCTCATCCCCGCCGGTCAGCTTGCGGTACTCCTTGACGAACGCGGGATCGGTATGCGTCTTGCGGACGGCTTCTTTTAAAATCTCCACGCGATCCTTCGGAGTTCCCGGAGGCAGAAGCAGAATCGTGCCGACGGATCTGAAATCACGCATCATGCTCAGGAGCTTTTTTTCTTCGTCAGTCTTGGCGAAGGTTTCAATGTCCGGGAGATTGAGACGGGCGAATCGAGAATCTTTCTGGCCCCGAGGAATCTCAATAGCGGCGTGAAAATCCGCCAACTTTTTGTTGACGTAATCGTGCTCAACGACGGTACCCGTCGAAGCGACTTGCGCGTCCACTTCGCCGCGCGCGAAAGCAACTTCCAGGTCTTCGTTTTCGTATCCCGGAATGATCTTCGGCTCTTTCATATTGAGGAAGTAGGCGGTCACGCGGCTGTGTATGTATCCGGTGTGGCCCACGGGAGCGCTGCCGATGCGCACCCCGGTAGCGGCGCGGAGTTTGTCCAAAGTGTTGAGCTTCGCCTCCGCGCGCGTAGCGAAAAGATAATAGAGCCTGTGTTCGGTCGTACCGAGGTAAATGAGCTTGTCAATATCGTACTGAACGCCGGACTCCCCGAGAACGGCATAGGGCACGATGCTGCTGGAGATACGGTACAGCGTTAGACCGTCGGCGCGCGCGTTGTTGTAAAGATGATTGGCTGCTTTTCGGCCGCCGGCCCCGGGCATAAATTGAAAAGTGATCGTCGGATTGCCAGGAATGTGTTTGGCGAGAACCGATGCCAGGGCTCTGGCGCGCAGATCGCCCATGCCGCCGGCGCCGGAACCGACGATCAGATTGATCGTCTTTCCCTCATAAAAGGGCGCCTGTGAAAAAGCCTGGCGAGCGCCAACCAATGCCGCCACAAAAACGAGAATGAGGCCGAACGCGTGTTTGGATTCAAACTGGCGCATATAAACCTCCTTTTAGGGACAAGGTTGCGACGAAGGGCTCAGCTCAATGATAGACCCATAGTCGCATTCATGATTTCGGTCAAGAAGGATTGGTTGCCCAACATCGGTGACTTCGTTCGAGCTAACATTATGATTCATGTCGGTTTACTTGGAGAGCCCGAACGAGGTGATATCTCCGCCTGAAAAAAACGTGCCGATGAGATTGCCGCGCGTGATCGGCAGGTCGAGGTGAGAGGGAAGCGTTTCATCATGATAAATCGTGATCCGCGCCGGCCGCGGGCGCCGCACGTGATTTCTCGCCAGCGCCTGCAATGAATTCAACGCCGGCTCGTCGTCGGCTCCTTTGATGCGGATCGCGATGCGCTCGCCGGCTTGAAACAGACGAGCTGTCGGCACAATCGGGATCTTCAGCTCGTAAATCTTTCCCGGCTCGAGCGGCTCGCGCGACTCATGAGCCTGGACCGGCGCCCAGAATTCGCTGTCGTCGCGCAGCTTCCGCTGTGAGGCACGCAGCCAGCCGCGGGTAAGCTCGTGTTCTTTGCCGTCGCGATCGATCAGCAGCAGTGTGGCGAACAACAATGAATCGGTGTCCGTCGTCGAAACGTAGAGCGTTAGCACGCTCGGACCGAGCACTTCGGTATTCTCCACCAGCGGCGGCGTGGCGTAGGTGAGCACACCGTGCTCGAAGTTCGATTCGTCGAAAGAGTCGAAGCCTTCGGCCGGCCAGATCTCATGCTCGCTAAGGATGCCTTCCTTGTGCAGGTAAAATGTCGTCCAGCGTGCCTCGGGCGGCGGCCAGTCGTGTAAATTCTTCCACTCACCGCTGGGTGGGATGAAACAGCGGATCGGCGGCTCATCCATGATGCCGGTATTGATGCCCTTGAGCCAGTAATCAAACCAGCGGAGCGACTCGTCCTGATATTGATAGACGGGCCGATCGAGATAGACTCCCGGCCCGATGACCATTTTCTTCGGACCCTGCCAATTCTTCCATGCGGTGAATGCGCCGGGCAGGTGTAGACCGTAGTTACCCCAACAGGCGCCCAGATAGGCGGGGATCGTTGCCTTGTGATCTTGCGCGTTGCGTTCGTGCCAGAACGGGCCGTCGAATGGATGGAGCACGAGATCGACGATCAGCGCGTTAGTGCCCGCGCCGGGATTTTGCAGCGCCTCGCGTAAACCGGGCACTGCCATGATCTCGTCGTCGCGCATGGCTTGCGTGATGGCTTCCCTGTAGGCCGCCTCGCCGTGTTTTTCTTTGTAGAGACTTCGGTAGTTGGGTTTGTGCAAGCTGTTGCGCCAGTGGGTGATGAACCCGTGCGCCAAGATGCCGCCGTGGTAGCAGCGGTGGCGATAATCGTCGCTGCCCGCGAACGGCGCAAAGACCGCCTTGAGCGGTCTGGGTCCGAGAGCGGCAACCGCTTTGGCAAGGCGCGCAAAGTACGAAACGCCGAACATGCCGACGGCGCCGTTGCTCCATGGCTGCGCGGCCAGCCAGTCGATCAGATTGCAAATGTCTTGTACTTCGAGCCGCCCCATGAGCTGGTAGTATCCTTCCGAGCTACCGCTGCCGCGCACATTGAAAACCGCATGGACGTATCCCCGGCGGGCGAAGAAAGTCGAGTCGCCGCTTTCCATGTAACCACGCAGGGGCGTGAAGCCGACCGGGCGCACGGGCGGAGACTGCAAATTTTTGTTGTATGCGTGCGCGCCTAATATCACTGGAAATTTTTCCTCCGATTTCGGGCGATAGATGTCGCCGTCGAGCAAAGTGCCGTCGGGCATGGGCACTTTGACGTCGCGATCGACGGTGACGTCGTATTTTCTCTCCGACGTGGACCACTGGCGCGTAAACATAAACTCGACCTCCCGACGAAGTCCCCAAATACTCCAGGCAATGAAAAATGTCCAGAAACCATGCCACGGGTGCAGCGGTAAAAGTTCAGCTCGAGCACTGGAGTGGCCCGTTGGAGGATAGACACGGAGGTGTGGCCGTCAACAACCGCGCTTCGAAAAGGGCTGCCTTGACGATCGGAGCGGTCAAAGTTATTCTCGCTCGCTCGCGAAGGAGGAGTTGCAAAGCTGTGCGGATTATCGATTTACATTGCTATCCAAACACGGAGCCCTGGATCAAATCGCAGGGGCCATACGTGGAAGCACTGGCAAAGTACTGGAACCGCGCATGGACGTGGAAAGACGAAAGCGAGGTTATCGAAGAGTTCAAGCGGGCGGGCGTGGAGGCGATGTTGGTCGCTTTCGACATCGAAGCGGTCACCGGCGCGCCACCCTGCACAAATGAATATGTCGCCAGGATGCGCGACGATCATCCCGACGTAATCCGCCAGGCCTGGGGCGCCGTCGATCCGCTCAAAGGGGAACGGGCGATCGAAGATGCAAAAAGGGCGATCGAAGAGCTTAAACTTTTTGGCTTTCACTTCCATCCGATCATGGGCCATTTTTCCGTTGACGAGCGGCGATTCTATCCGCTGTGGGAAACCATCAATGGGCTCAAAGTGCCGGTCATGATCGACGTCGGCACCACGGGCATGGGAGCCGGCATGCCGGGCGGTTTGGGCGCAGTGATCCGCCACGCACACCCCGCCGCGATCGATCAGCTGGCCGCAGATTTTCCCGATCTGACTATCGTCGCGGCGCATCCGGGATGGCCGTGGACTGAAGAGATGCTGGCGGTGGCGCTGCACAAAGGCAACGTGTCGTGGGAACTGTCCGGCTGGGCACCGAAATATTTTCCCGAGCTGTTAAAACGCGACATCAAAGGGCGTTTGAAGGATAAAATCATGTTCGGCAGCGATTATCCGAGTATTCCGTACGAGCGCATTTTCAAAGAGTGGGAAGAGCTTGGCTACCCGGACGAGCTGATGGAAAAAATCTTCCACGCCAACGCCGAGCGGATTCTCGGTCTGTAGCCTAGCCTGTGTTTAGGATGCGCGTGCGAAGAGCCGCAGCAAAGGCGGCAAGCGACATTTCACCACTGAGGCGTAGAGTAGAGTTCGGAGTCTCTCTCGAAAATTTTTTTCTCAGCGTAGTCCGCGTCTCAATGGTGAATTCCTGGTTTCAGCGGTGGCGCTCGCGCACGGCTCCAATCAGCAGGCTGTAAAGAATTAGTGGGACGGCGGTCACCAGGATCATTGCCGTAAGGATTTCTCCAGTGCCGGTAATCAGTTTGGCTGCAACCAACGGCGCCAAAACGCCCGCCGTGTAGTGCAGTGACATGATGATGCCGCTGGCGGTGCCGGCGTTGCCGGCCGGAGCAGCGTCCTGAGCGAGAGCGATGACCAGCGCGGGCACCGAAGCTTTGAGTACTCCGAAGACGAATATTCCGACGCCAAGAGACACCGCCGATTCCAACCAATAAAAAACTGCGAAGGCCGCCGCCGCGGCGGGAATAGCGCTCAGGACGATCACCTGTTTGCGGCCGAACTTGTCCGACAACGAGCCGAGCGAAAATGAACCGAGCATGTTGGCGATGCTCAGCACACCCATGATCCAACCGGTCTCTTCAAGCGTGAGCGTCTTGGCGGTGCGCAGCGCGGTTGGAGTCCAGGCGGCACTGCTCCAAAACACGGAGCCGCCGATGAACTCGGCGAGCGCGAGAGTAAAAAGCGGCAACGAAAGCGCGTCTTTGAACAAACCGAAGTGGGTCACTCCCGCGGTCCGGCGGCTGCTGCGAGTCCAGTAGAGCTGGAGCAGCATGTCAGCGACCCCGATGAGGCCTACCGTCACGAACGCGGCGCGCCAGCCAAAGGCGGCGGCGACGCGGCTCGCTAAGACGGCGCCGATGGCGCCGCCGATGCCATAGGTCACGGAAACCAAACTGGCGCCGAGACCGCGCCGATGCGGCAGCAGGTCGAACATGATCGCGTAGAGCGACGGTGGCGTGAAGCCGTAGCCGATTCCCGTGACGGCAAGAAAACAAAAAAACCACAAACGCTGACTGCTTATGCCAGCGCTCAGGAATCCAAAAGCGAGCAGGCTGAGTCCGGCGATCAACACCGTCTTGCGGCCGATTCGATCAGCGAGCCGCCCGGCAATCGCGCTGGTGATTGCCGCAACCATCATCATGACCGAGAAGAGACCGCCGGCTTCGAGTTCGGAGAGCGAAAACGATGCGCGCACTTCCGGCAAGGCGATCCCGAGCGTCGCCACCATCATGGACGGCATCAAGTTCGAACAGGGAGCAATAAAGACGGAAAGTCGATCCTCTTGCGCAGACGCCGGTGATTTTTGCGGGTCGATGGGTTGTTCCTATTGCCGCGGCATGAATGCAAAAGCGCAGGCGATCTTCATCTGCCGGTTTGTAGGAGAATCATATGGGAAAAGCAAGGCGGCGATCGAGCCGCGGCAAAGCCGCAAAGAGAGAGCAGAAATCTAGCCACAAAGGCACAAAGGTCACTAGAGAAGGAGACGGCAATAGCCGTCCGCGTTATCGGAAGATTTCACCGCAGAGAACATAGCGCAGTCGAACCGCAACCAAAGCTCGGAGTATCTCCCGCAAAGGCGCAAAGTCCGCAAAGGAAAAAAACGACTCCAACTTGGCGTTCTTGGCGCCCGGGCGCGAGGTAATCTATTTCCCAGACCGGTTATGAGACAACAAATTGATCATCGGAGCGACAAGCGAAGAATCTGTTTTCCGGCGGTGTTGCAGAGCTGAAAGCGAACTCGGCGAGTCTTTACTGTCTCGCAGAAATCGGCTTATATCCGTTCAGAGCTAAGATTGTTTCTCACGTAGTGAGAGGAGATGTCGCATGAGCGCTGAAGATATTTTGGGCCGGCTCGATAAAGACATGAATAACCTGCTTTCCGAGCCGGTCGGCAGCCGTCGCGTCAAAATCACCGACCTGACACCGCGGGACGGCCAGCAGTGCAAGCTCGCCACACGCGTCACCACCGACGACTTGCTGCCCCTTTGTGCATCTCTCGACAACTGCGGATTTTATGCGGTCGAGGTTTGGGGCGGAGCGACGTTCGATGTCTGCATGCGGTACCTCAAGGAAGATCCGTGGGAACGCTTGCGGCGCATCAAAGCCGTGATGCCGAAAACGAAGTTACAGATGCTGCTGCGCGGCCAGCACATTCTCGCTTATCGGCCGTATACCGACAAGATCGTCTACAAATTCGTCGAGCGCGCCATCGCCAACGGCATGAACGTATTTCGCATTTTCGAGGCGACCAACGATTTTCGAAACATCGAGTCGGCGACCAAGGCGGTGACGGAGCTCGGTGGGGAAGCCCACGTCGAAGTCAACTACACCGTAAGCCCGGTTCATACGCTCGATAAGTGGATGGAGTACGCCGAACAGTTGATCGACGTCGGCGCCGACTGGCTTTCGTTGAAGGATGCCACTGGAATCATGACGCCCTTCGACAGCTACAGGATTATAAAAGGCATCAAAGACCGCGCCAAAGACAAACTTCCCGTTTTACTCCACTGCCACGACATGGGCGGGACTTCGAGCATGTGCCATTTGATGGCCATTCTGGCGGGTGTCGATATGATTGATACGGTGTTGTCACCGCTGTCTTTCGGCTCGGCGCATCCAGCGACCGAGACCATGGTGGCTTCATTGCACGGTACGCCGTTCGATACCGGCATCGATGTGAAGCGCCTCGAGGAACCTGCGCAAATTACGCGGCAAATCAAGGAAAAGTATGAGAAATACGAGACCGGCTACACGGGTGTCAGCGCCGACGTATTCATTCACAAGGTCCCGGGTGGCATGATCTCGAACATGGTGGCGCAATTGAAAGAAGCCAAGCGCATGGATTTGATGGACGCGGCGCTCAAAGAAACGCCGAGCGTGGAAAAGGACCTGGGGCATCCGCCGTTGCTGACCCCAACAAGCCAGATCGTCGGCGTCCAGGCGGTGCTCAATGTTCTCGCCGGCGAACGCTATAAGATCGTAAGTCGGGAGACCAGTGATTATGTGAAAGGCAAGTACGGGCGCCCGCCGGGCGAAGTCAACAAGGACTTAGTCAAGAAGATTATGAAGGACAAAGAGCCGGACTACTCGCTGCGGTCCGGCGAGATGGCGGATCCCGGCGACTGGGACAAAGCGATTAAGGATCTCGGCCCACTTGCGAAGAACGAGGAAGACGTGCTGCTCGGCATTCTCTTCCCGATGCAGGCGAAGGAGTTTCTCACGCTGCGCGAAAGCGGCGGGCTACAATGAAAAGGGTTCGAGGGGTTCCAGGCGTTTCACGTCGACTGTAGGGGGTGCCCTTTTCCTGACAGGCCATGCCCGAACTGCCTGACGTCACCGTTTACATCGAGGCGCTTTCTGAACGGGTGCTGAATCAGCCGATTCAAAAGATCCGCATCGGCAGTCCCTTTGTCTTGCGCTCCTTCGATCCGCCGATCAGCGCAGCTGAGGGAAAGAAAGTTAAAGCACTACGCCGCCTCGGCAAGCGCATCGTCTTCGAGCTGGAAGAGGATCTCTTTCTCATTTTTCATCTGATGATCGCCGGACGATTTCACTGGAAACCGAAGGGCGCAAAGATCGCCCGCAAATACGGCCAGGCCGCCTTCGACTTCCCTAATGGCACGTTGCTCCTGACCGAAGCCGGCACCAAAAAACGCGCATCGATTCATCTGGTTCGCGGCCAAGCCGGCTTGCAGGAGCATGATCCGGGAGGTCTGGAAGTTTTCGACGCCAGCCTCGAGCAATTTCGCGAAGCACTCACGCGTGAAAATCACACGTTGAAACGCTCGCTCACCGATCCGGGTTTATTCAGCGGCATCGGCAACGCCTATTCCGACGAGATTCTCCATCGCGCGCGTCTGTCGCCGATTCGCCTGACCAAACAAATGACGGAAAAAGAAATCGAGATGCTCTACCATGCGATCAGAGAATCACTGAACAGCTGGATCGATAGATTGCGCAAGGAAAGAAACGGAAGATTCCCGGAAAAAGTCACCGCCTTTCGCCCCGACATGGCCGTGCACGGCAAGTACCGCAAGCCTTGCCCGGTCTGCGGCTCACGGGTCCAGCGCATTGTCCACGCGGAAAATGAAACCAACTACTGCGCCAAGTGCCAGACCGGCGGGAAACTGCTAGCGGATCGGAGCTTGTCGCGGTTGCTCAAAGATGATTGGCCGCGGACCTTGGAGGAACTGGAGGAATTTAGGCGGGCACGAATGTAAAATCCCATTTGCCGAATTTCCATCGATGCGCTGTTCACTGCGTTCCGATTGGATGCGGCCTGTCACCGGCTTTCATGGCTATGACATCGCGATAAATCCCGGCTGCGCCTGTACTCGGTCAATCCAACTTCTGATCCTCGGAAAATTGGCGAGCGGGAATCCGCCTTCGTGCGAGACGTGAGTGTACGCGAAGAGCGCGATGTCGGCGATGCTGTAATCGTCGACGAAGAAATCGCTTTTCGAAAGATGGTCTTCCATGATTTTTAGCGCTGCCTGGCCACCGTCGCGCTTCGATGCGAGCAACGCAGTCTTTTCCGGTGAGTCGGGTTTGTGCTGGAGCCAAAACCGGGAAGTCGCGATGAAGGGCTCGTGGCTGTATTGCTCGAAAAACATCCACTGAAAAATCATAGCGAACTTCTTCCGGTCTTCGGGAAGATATTTCGTCCCCTTTGCGAGGTAGGCGAGGATCGCGTTGGACTCGGCGAGCACAAAGCCATTATCGTCGAGCACCGGCGTGCGGCCGTTCGGGTTGATCTTGAGAAATTCCGGGGTACGGCTTTGGCCTTTCAGAATATCGACTTCGATCGTTTCACACGGCATGCCGAGATGCGCGAGCAACAAGCGGACTTTGTAGGAGTTGCCGGAGTAAGAGACGTTGTGGAGCTTCACGACCAATAGCCGTTCAAAAGTTCAAGGTTCAAAGATTCAAGGTTGGGAAACGGAACCGGAAGTTGATTATAAAAGCTCCGAAACGGTTGAACGTTGAACGGTTGAACTTTTGAACAGGGTTTTTCTTAAGTCTGTGGTTCTAAAATCTCCAACCCCTCATAGCGGTCGATCAAATAGAGCTTGCCGTCCTTATCGTGGAAAACGTCATTGCTCAT
>Ga0210087_1000036_pt1 | contig 16166 bp, 11 predicted proteins | sample MayberryNW_Catta_4_FD_184878 | JGI IMG/M metagenome (GOLD analysis project Ga0210087, IMG submission 184878) | Wetland microbial communities from San Francisco Bay, California, USA, that impact long-term carbon sequestration -... | ecosystem: Environmental > Aquatic > Marine > Wetlands ... | reverse complement strand
ATAATCGTAGCAGGCGGGGCTAACCTCGATAAATCTGCTTTTGTGTAAGTTGGCTTTCCTCCTAATTCTGTAATTATTCTCTGAAGCCTGCTTCTTTGTGAGTATGTTTCTTCTAAATGTTGCTTTAGTCTTTGATTTAGTTCTTGTAGTAATGTCTGATCTATTCTTGATATTATTCTATCTATTGATGCATTTTCAACAGATAGTATTTCGTTAAGATCTTCAACTAGATTTGATTTCGATTGAACGTTGTTTTTATTATTATTGTAATTCTTACTATGAGACATGAGTATTACTAAGTATGTTCGCTTATATCCCACATAAGATTATTTCTCTCTCTATGATAGATAATATTTTAAATGGTTCATTGTAATACTTGCTGCAAAAGGTTATGAAGACGCAACAATAGCAGATATTTCAAAAGCTGCTGATGTTAGCAGAGGAATATTGCATTATTACTTTTCAGATAAGGAAGACTTAGTAAGCAAGGCATTGGCAGAATTTTAGTAGTGTCATGCAATCTATTACTGGCCAGTCTCATGGATAATCATAAAGGGTGTGTGTGCCAGAGGTCCCACACACACAGTGTAAGATGAAACCATTTCAGCACCTTGTAGTAGATGACACGATTCTACGATTCTCCTGGAAGATGCTTACTTGTAGTAGTACATATGTCTCCAGGGTTTATATCCATAGCTACGATTTTCGAATATAGATAATGAAAGAGGTCGAATTATTCATCTCTTGATTCCTTGTTTTACCGTACTCAGATCTTAAGAGATAGTGTTGATAACGAAATTGTGCGGGTGCCAGGGATCCCACGCTCCTTATTCTGTACAATCGACCGATGGGATTAATTTCCCCCGGAAGAACTTGTCCCTGGGCGTGTCTTCGTTTCTTGTTTGTTTTGTTTTCCTCGTAAGCTGAAAGGTCCCATCTACCGTCACTATGCATGCCTACAATGCAAGTGGGTTTGTGACAGTAAGAGTACTGGGCTATTAGTCAACTTGCGAGGAGGATTGGCTGCTATGCGGGTATGGCAGCATGACTTCTATTGCTACAGTCTATTATAGGAGTTTCTTTATTTCTCAAACCTTAGATTGAGATTGCCTACTGATTCTCGAGCGTATCCAATCCTGTACCATCGTCAAATTAGGGGTATCGGATAGTGCACCTCTAGAAATGGAACAATTGGAAGTTACTTTTACATTATTCCCAATATTGACTTCTCCTATATGAGGAAATCTATCGAGTTCAAAATTGTACTCATCACATTCGTAGCCATTAAAAAAAGTTAGCACCAATTTTACCACCTTTTTTCTACAACTCGAAAATCGACTAACATGTTCAAACATGTTCAAACTCCACTATTACCTTACTATTAATACACTCGTCAAGTGGTAATGTCAAAATCCCACACAATTTAGACATGGTTAATGCAATAGGGTGGGCCCCGCGTTGGCCCACCAATTATATATCTTCCATTACTTGTCCATTTAAATTCATTCAAAAGTAGACATAGAGAAATTTAGAATCTATCTCTCCCTGTTTACATCTTACTCTTGTAGCAACGAAGAATATTGGCGGATCCCCAACAATACCCTACTATCATTTCAATTATGGCCACTATTTAACCTGTTTATGGGGCTTGTAATTGTTAATTAGTTTTAATGAAATTAGTTCATTACATACATACCAATACCTAAAAATCATTAGTTGATATATTTCGAAAGTGTTTTCCTATTTCTATCGAATGAGTCAACCTAGAAGGCGCATGTTTGGAATATCATTTCACGACCGTTTGGAATGTCATTTCACGACCGCCAAGGCCATAACTCTGAATGTTGAGAGACAGGTTTACCGTGAAATTCAGGATTTATGTCGGCGAGAACGATGCACACCAAGTGAACTTATTCATAACTTTTTCATATCTAAATTAGAAAGTAATAATAATACTACGACGAACAATTAATTCCTTAATAAGATCCTTCGTCTAATTAGTCCTGGTCTGAATCGGTTAATTCTGGGCCGTTCAGACAAGCGACGCAATCAATAGACCCTGACAGTGTGGTGCTGTATTTCATACGGCCCGCCGTTTTGGAGTTATAGGCGGCGGGTCGCTTTACTAATTATTAGTTCCTTAGTAGGAAACTTAATTTTATATTAAGATGTAAGAAGTGAACTAAGTTGGCGACCTTCCAACATCAGAATCGACAGAAAGAATATATTCGAGATTAGTAGATTCGAAAATTCCAAAATATGATTGGTTTGGTCTGCATACTACTACTTATTGTAGCCTACTTCGGAGCCTCAATAGACATTATAAGAGCGTATAAATGGTCGGAACAAACGGTTCACATCAAAGATATTCCGACTCTAGAACATGAAGAAACAGATGAGAAGATAAAGGCTGAATGACTCACAAACTTTAACCGACTTCTAAATGAAACCCAAAATTATCGGGAAATTAAGAAATAACAATGGTATCAACCTGCAACTATATCTTCATCATCAATATCATTAATTACAGATGCACCACTACCAATAATTACTTTATTTCCAATCTTAAGTTTATGTTTTAGTTGAATTCAGACCAGTCCAGCACATATCACCAATTCTAGTACTTCCTCCTATAATAGTTCCTGCTGTCAAGGCACAATGTCTTCCTATTTCTACATTATGAGCTATATGCACTAGGGCATCAAGTTTAGTTCCTTCTCCAATTATTGTATCAGAAAGTGAACCCCTTACTATAGAACAGTTAGAACAGATCTCTACATTATTGCCTAGAACTACTCCTCCAATATGTGGGAATCTTTGCAGCTCTAAAGTATCCTCCAACCTCTCATAAGCAAAGCCATCAGCTCCTATAACTGTTCCAGGCTGTATAATGCAATTCTTTCCAATTCTAGTATTCTGTTCTATAATTACACAATCACCTACAACTGTATTTTCCCCTATTATGCATCTATCTCCTATTCTGGTAAAGTTACCAATAGAACAATTCTTTCCTATTCTGGCAGATCTAGATATGGTTGACATCTGAGGAGCTACAATAATCTTATCAGTCTGACGGGTTCTCTTCTTCTTATTTACAGATGGGGAATAATAGATTTCGTTTATAATTTTCATTACAACCATTCTAGGATTCTTTACAAATATCAAAGATTGTTGCTTTCCGGATCTAGGATACACTAGATTCTCCAACGATAGGTGACAAATATTACTTTAGCATTTGATTTGGAAATAGCCATTATTGCCTTTTCTGCATCAGCTAGTGAACAGAATGATAAATCTTCACTTGAAGCATTCTTGATATCTTTTACGCCATAAATGCTTGTTGAATCAAAATCTTCTTTTGAACTATAAATAGAATATTTAATTCCTAGATTTGAACGGAGAAATTCAATAGCATATGCATGTGTCCTGCTAGACTTAATTCCCGACAATTGAATGTGGTTAAGGTGACAAGTTATTTAATAATTTAATGAATATAGTGCCAGAATTATCTTATATTAAGAAATATTATTCTGTGTTCGGAATCGCTAGAATGTCGACTCTGAGTTATACTAACCAAGTAAGGTTCTATTAGTATCTACATCTACCCAATTTAGCATTCCTGTTAAATTTTAAGATCTATACTTTATCGTCCTTGAATGAGAACATGAATACATGTCGGCAAATTACCAGATTGCGATACTAGTAACGTATCAGGTAGGACGACCATGATTTGTACCTACGATCGCCCCACCTGATTCTAACACATTTGGCAGAGTTCTCTAAGAGAGTGGTACTGGTGGTGGTGCTCAATATGATTCACATGCCACATCAAATACTTTAATAATTCCTATTATCTTATTAAATTAAACTTCCAAGCAGGAAAAGTGAAATTCAAAATTTGAAGCCACAAAAATTTCGTGTGACGGAGTAACCAGATTTGTGTTACAGATGAACCTTGGATAAAGAATGTAAGATTAGTTAATGTACAGCAGATTAAATTTCAAAATCGTTCGTAACGCAGATTCCAGTGCAGAAAGGTCTATCTGTATATAATACCTAAACTTGTACTATTTCTGCGTTATCAACTAATACTTCAGCCTGCCCGTTGTTGATGTAAGGCCTTTGAATAGGTGTTTATGATCGGAATTTGACCCGACTACCCGCACGGGGGTTGGTTGGTGTTACCTGGGCCTCTTTTCTTCAATATATTTTTCAATACAATCCTCGCCACATTCTACTCGCCACATCACTGATTACAAATATTACATTTACCATAGAAGAATGGTTTCGTACACCGCTCGAAACTAATTGTATATAATTTGATCTTATGGCACTGAAATATTATTGCACATTTGATGCATTGATGATAACATAAATCCTGCTCTGTCGCGTTGCCAACATTATATGTTGAATCTGGCTTTGAAAAGCTGGTCATTTGCATGACTACATTGAAAAATGATTTATTTGAACAATACTCATGAATATTACATGAAAATGATATCTAAGTACATTTCTATTTAATTTTCACCAAAAAAAGCAACAATAGTTGATATTTTCTAAGAATGGATCAAAAAACTTCCAAAACTTGCTAATCTGAAGCTGCCTTTATTCTTGCCTTTAGTGCTTGTTAAAGATAAGTCACTAAATTAACTCCAAAATACTCGTCAGTTACATCTGAAACTAACCAAGAAATGTCTTCTGAGAATGGATTAAATAATCCTTCGAACGCATTCTGGCATAACCTTTCATGGTCGTCCCTACCTTTTTCATAGGCATCGTACCATTAACAGTGTCTAATTGCTCTGTTAGACATGAACCCAATTCATTATGGGAATGGGGGGCAGCCCGTCCTTTCTACATCAGTTCATTGATTGGCCCGTCCTGCCTCGTTTGCACATTCAAAATTAATATACTGATTACGCAGACCAACTAAATTGTCATGTCTGATTCTCAGTTATCAGTTATTCGGAGATAAATTATGAAGCATCAGGAAAAAATACTGGATGGGCATGAGCCTAAATGTTACCCTTTTTTAAAATGGGCAGGTGGTAAAACTCAGTTGTTACCTAAAATAAGTAAAGCTATACCTCAATCTTATGCTCGATATTTTGAGCCTTTCTTAGGTGGAGGAGCAGTGTTCTTTCATATGATATCAAACAATATTTTGAGATCTGAGGCACATCTTATTGATTCCAATAAGGAGCTAATTAATACATATAATGTGATAAAGTCTAATGTCGAAGAACTTATTATGATCCTTTCTAAATACCAAGAAGAATACAATAAATCACCTGTAAAATCTTACTATGATTTGAGGGATAAATTTGATCGTAACTCAACTAGGATAGAAAAAGCAGCGCGAACTATAGCGCTTAACAAGACTTGTTATAATGGGTTGTATAGAGTTAACAGAAATGGTGAGTTCAATGTCCCTATCGGGAGGTATAAAAAACCTGTCATTTGTGATAGCGAAAATCTAAGAAACATAAATAACGCACTTTTTAATTCCAAGACACACCTTTATGTAGGTGATTATAGATCGATTCTAGTTGATAAAACTAATGAGGATGATTTTATTTACCTAGATCCACCATATGACCCTGTAAGTGCAACAGCTAAATTCACCGGATATACCGAATGTGGGTTTACTAACAAAGATCAGAGGGATCTATCACGAGTATTTATGAAGCTAACCGACCGAGGATGCAAAGTTCTGTTAAGTAATTCTGATACTCCATACATTAGAGATTTATACAAGGACTTTTCAAGAAATATGCATCAAGTCTACGCTTTAAGAAGTATTAATAGTAGCTCTTCAAAGAGAACAGGACACAAAGAATTGCTTATCAGCAATTATGGTATTAACATGGGATTACCTTAGATACATGTACTAGCAGTTTCTAAATATCATTATCAGTAGTGATCAAGTTTTTATGATTCATTGCATACAGATAATATATTAGAACAGATTGGCAAAACATCCAGATTAATTGAATTGGGACATCCGAATGTTAACAAGCTAACTCTTGGTCATCAATTCTCATTTTTCATTATCTGTAAATATTGTCTCTGAATACGCTTTGCCTATTCCTTCACCAATAGCAATGACTGCAGCAGCAGAAGCGAAACGGAGTAAATAAAAAGTGGTTTAGCCACGATTTGATTGATTCAATTCCTTTTGAGCTTCTGTTAATGCTTCTGGGTCTACATTAGGGTCAAACCCACACTCTCGCTGCGATACAGAATTACCTGCTGCTGTTTCTGGTAATACTTCAGTATCCGGCGGCAGCATTTCATTTAGCATCACTAACTCTTCACATAAGATTTGATTTTGTTCTATCTCTGATTGATTAGTAATAGGAGAGGAGTAAGCTAGTTGTAGCTGCAGGCCTAAGAACATGAAGGCTAAGGCCATTAAGTATAATGTAATAGTCATCTTTCAGTTCCTTCAGTTTTTGTGGTAGAGTCTGTCTTATTAATAATCCCCTTTGCGATAAAGGATTCTTGTCATTACTGTTAAGTAGACTTTACTAGCTTCCTGAATTAAGTCAGTGATGATAGATCTATGCTGTGATAATTCTGATCGACTAGGTTGTCCTGGATGTTGGGATAAGTGTAAAGATAGGTTTGATAGGATAATGGCACGATTGTTGATGACTAGATCCTGTCTAGTTTTTTATACGAAGTTCCATTAATTTGATTTCTTAAATGCGGACCTTACCTATGGGCTTGAAAAAAGATAGCAAACAAGTGTATGTTTATTATCAGATTTGTCCTAATTGCACGCTATCATGGGAACCAAAACTCCCAATGAAGGTAGTTTTATCTGTTATCCAATCGACACCGAAAGTTTAATTCTACTGCATAAATGAGTTCCACTGGAAGTTTACTTCATAATTGATAACGTTTATTCCAAGCGTAAAAGTGTTAAAATATTGCTAGATATATGTTCGTTTTCACCCCTTAGATCATCAAATACCCATATGTAATAGGCGGAGATTTGAATGATCGTTCACTCAGTGTAGTGGAATCTTATGATCCTATTGCAATTGGTTATCTCTAAATGATGTACCACTACTACGGACTGTCACACAACTTTGCACTGTTGGCGCAATAGGCCCTACAACTGGATATACATTAGGCCCTGGTACAGTAGCTCCAATTGCTGCAGTTGCTGTAACAGGAGAGCCAAACCTCAGAAAATTCTTGTTTTCCCAGATTACTACAATAAATATAATTCCCACTATAATGACAAGTAGAGTAGGAAGGGATGCACCTATACCACTTCTTTTAGCCACACAAAATGTTAGAGGTTAATGAATTTTAATTAGTTCTGCAATATGGATACTCAGGTCTTACAAAACCATCTGGATCACAGATGTCTGCAATTGTTTTACAAAATTCTGGATCATTGAATTTAAGACAGTATTTTTCAGGATTGAATTCATGCATGCAGGTGACGTTTACACTAAGACAGTTTGTACTGGCAGCTTCTTCTGGCTCTTTGTTGGTAGCATTATGTAAGAATTCTGTACATCCTCCGACGTCTGGATGATCAGGACAGTAATTTCTCTTGTTTTCATACTTTAATTCACAGTAGATTCTGTACTATGTTCTTCGCAGCCTAATTGATATCCACCTTCATAGCCACCACCTACATCATTAAATTCATAACATCCTTGATCTTTTTCTTTATTGAATGGTTTATCGGCCTCACCGTCCTCTTTTCCAGCGTTATAACAGATGCTATCGTTCTCGGCTTTTAGTTTACTATAGCCCTCTTCTTCTAGCTCTACTGGATTATTGGTTAGTTCACCGCACTCTTCCTCTGTACGTAGTGAGTCTTCACATCCTTTAGCCCACGTGAAATTGTAACTATCACCATACTCTATGCATTCTAAAGCTCTATCCTTATCATATTTTCCGGCAAAACCAGAATCATAGCCGTTTACCCAACAAAGATGTTCTTCTTCTGTAGCACCCTCGGCTGAGTCTCCTCTAATGCCAGTTGCAGATACGTTGCTAACTGAACTTATGATTAGTGTCATTAGGATTGCTCCAATGATTACGTAGCTTAATTCCATATGATATGTATTGTTAGCTATGTATATACAGGATCTATTGTTTGTGTTAAAATGAAAATGATGACACCTGTTGTGAAAGTTATTAACACTAACCAATTAAACCGCTCAGATGTTCTCATTGCAATAGTCACATTTCATTGATCTGTAAACCTCTCACAAGTTTCTTTTGTATTCCCAGCATCAATACATCAATCAACAAAACTTAGATAGTAAGTACTTTCCATTCCTTCATTAGTACCTTGCACTTATAACCGTGACCTACCATCATTTAAAATGAAGTCTATTTTATAATTAGTTAACGCATTGCAAAGCATTCTTCTTCAGACCAAGAACGTCCAATTGGCCTTATCTTTTTAGTACTTCCAATCCACCAACCAAATATTCCATTGCATATGCGGCATCGGAGCTCCATACTAGAACCATTGATCACAAGTTCCATTGCGTTCGAATTAGTCATTCCTCGATTACAAATGCATTCCTCATTGTGTGGCATGTACTAACTAAGCATAATAACAAGAAATTACCTAATACCAAATCTGATGCATTTGACTATTAGAAGAGTAAGGAAATATTATTGGTCCTCTTCGCAAGCCAATTGCGAATGAGGAGCTAATAAAAGAGATAGACCGCCTAATGAACTGACTCTTGTTTGCCATATTATAAAGATCCTGCTACTGCTTCGTACATTGATTTGGGTATTTTCATCTGTAAGTATAAATCGTGCTCATTTTGATACCAATCTGATGCAGAAAATCGCAAGAAATAGCATTCCAATATCACATCGTAATAGAAGATAGCAAAAGCTAAATCATTCAAGATACAAACAAGACAGAAATAATGGACAGAAAGTAGAAGAAGCTCATATTATAGCATTAGCTGAAAAAGGTAAGACTTACAGAGATTACAAAAGAGGGTGGAGTGTATTGCAGTATTAGTAATAGCCTGTTATTACAATACTTCTTTGTTTTCTGATAGTTTTCGTCCTGCTTCATATGCTTCTTTTATTTTGTCATATGCGAAGACCGGTGTCCCGTCGCCCTTCTTTTCATTCATTACCCAGCCGAGCCAATAACTGAGGACTAAGGTGGCCACTGACAGCTTGAGTCCACAAATAATATATGGTAATCCCAATTAATTTAGCGCATTAGTATAAGTAATGAACTTTGTGGGCAAAAATAGGGATTTCAGGATGAAATGTCCTAGATGTGATTTTGAGAACTCAATGGGTGCCAAATCTTGTAGAGAATGTGGCGCAGATTTAACAACCGCCTGCACCGATTGCGGACATAAGGTAAGGACGGCAGCAAGATTTTGCGATGAATGTGGAGCCAGACTTGCATTATCCCAAGCTGATAATGAATTACTTTCAGAATTGGATTCATCTATGGTACGACCACTAGCTAGTGGAATTCGCCCCAGTATAAAAAAGATGAAGGGCGAAAGAAAGAATGTCGCCGTAATGTTCACAGACATTAGCGGCTTTACTCAGATGTCTGAGAAGCTCGATCCTGAGGAAGTTATAGATATCATTAATTCTTGCTTCAACAAGTTAACGGAAATAATTTACAGATATGAGGGAACAGTTGACAAGTATATGGGGGACTGCATCATTGCTTTATTTGGCGCACCAGTGGCTCATGAGGACGATCCGGAGCGTGCTGTCAAAGCAGCTATGGAAATAATTGAGGCTTTGGACGAATTGAACAAAAATTTGCCTTTCCCGATTCACATGCATGTAGGACTTAATACTGGGTTGGTCGTTGCTGGCAGTATAGGTTCCGATTTTCGAAAACAATATACTGTAATAGGTGATACTGTTAACACTGCGTCGAGGATTCAAAGTGCTGCTCAACCAGGTCAGATACTGGTTGGGGAGAGTGTTTACAGACTAACAAAAGATGTTTTTGATTTTACCGAAGTCGGAGATATCACTGTTAAGGGTAAGAAAGAACCTATCAGAGTCTACATTCCTTTGGGTATTCGTCCACAACTAACGCGCTTTGATAAGGCAAAGGCAAAAGGATTAACTCCTTACGTCGGCCGCGAGGACGAGCTGGCCTCATTAAAAAGCCTATTTATAAAATCTTTAAAAGGAGAAGGACAAGCAGTAGGAATTTTCGGAGAGGCTGGAGTAGGCAAATCACGTTTACTTTATGAGTTTATTCAACAGCTGGATTCTGATGTCTTGTATCTTGAAGGTCATTGTATGCCTCATGGTCGAATCTCACCATATCAACCTTTCATTGAAGTAATACGTCAGTACTTGGGTTTAACAGTACAGGCCACTGAAAAGGAACGAAAAACTATCTCTCAGCGTCTTGATGGTCTTGAAGAGTATGTTCCTTGTTTTGAAGACTTGCTTTCCTTACCACTTAGTGACGCTGAATACTCTCGGCTCTCTCCGCCGATACGACGGATAAAAATTTTTGAAGGGCTCATAGCCCTATTTCAACATGCAGCAGCTGTTCAGCCACTAGTTTTAGCCCTTGATGACCTACAATGGCTTGACGAAACATCTAGTGAATTTTTAACCTCCCTTTTGGATGCAATCGGCCCTAGTCGAATTCTCTTAGTGCTTATATCACGCCCTGAGTTTGAACCTCCTTGGCGAGAACATCTTTCTTATACTTCTCTTCCCTTGTCCCTTCTTCATAAAACTGATGGATATCGCCTTATTCAAGCCCTTTTTGATGCCCCAACATCGTCGGAATTAGAAAAATTTATTCTCAATCGCACAGAAGGTAATCCTTTCTTCGTTGAAGAACTTGCCCGAACCCTCCGAGAAACCCATGCTGTCAAACTCAATGGCTCATATTCACTTGCTATGTCTCCAGATAAGCTAAACGTTCCCGAAACCGTCCATGGTGTTTTGGCTGCTCGTATGGATCGTCTGGATGGTGAGACCAAAAATACATTACAGGTCGCAAGCGTTATTGGATGTGAGTTGGAAGTTCTCGTTCTCGAGAAAGTATCAGAAGTGAAGGGAACTAAGCTTAAGGAACAACTAGATATTCTTACAGGGACCGGTTTCATGTTATCTCAGACTCAAAACGACACAGGTTACACTTTCAAACACGCGTTAACAAGAGATGTCGCTTATGAGACATTATTGAAGTCCAGTCGTCGGAAATTGCACGGAGAGGTTGCTGACTCAATGAAACAGATGCTTCCTCGCCTTGTTGAAATTCAACCTGAACTTCTGGCCTACCATTATACAGAGGCAGAACTTTATACCGAGGCCATCTCCTACTGGCAGCTAGGCGGAAAGAAGGCTATCCAGCGTTCGTCCAATACAGAAGCAGTAAGTCACCTCACCAAAGGATTGGAATTGCTTACTGACCTTCCCAGCAATCCTGTGCGTATTCAGCAAGAGCTAGAACTCCTAACCACCTTGGGACCAGCTCTGATGGCAACTAAAGGACCTGCGGCTGCAGATGTAAAAAAAGTCTATGATCGAGCCAGAGCTTTGTGTGAGCAAGTCGGACAAACCTTCCACCTCTTTCCTATCCTTTTTGGTCTGTGGAGATTTTATTTGCTTAGAGCAAATTTTGACGTAGCGCGTGATCTAGGGGAGAAGCTTCTGAGCTTGGTTCAACACGGGGGGCATGTACCATTTCTTTTAGATGCTTACTTTGCATTGGGTGCTCCATCATTTTGGCGTGGAGATTTCAATCTTGCCCATGAAAATTTTGAACAGGTTATTGTACTTTACGATCCTCAAGAACACAACAATCACACATTTCTACTCGGTCAGGACCCCTTGTTTGTCTGTATGTGTTATGATGCCTTTACCCAATGGGTGTTGGGATACTCTGATCAATCCTTTAAAAAAATTCAAGAAGTGGTTGCCATGGCTCGGGGGCGTAACCATTCATTTAGCTTGGCCTATGCCCTATTTGGAATTGCCATGATCTATCAGCTTCGTCGGGACGAGAACGCAACTCGGCAGTGGGCGGAGGAAGTGAGTGCACTTTCGACCGATAAAGGCTTTCCATATTTTTCATCAATGTCAGGAATTCTTAGAGGTTGGTCAGTAGCAGAGCAGGGGAATGTCAAGGAAGGGATTGCACAGATTAAGCAGAGTCTGCGAGCTTGGGAGGTCACAGAATCAGAGGTGAATAAGACATACCATCTTGCCTTGCTTGCAGAGGCATATGGAAAGAATGGAGAGATTGAAGAAGGATTGAATGTATTGTCCGAGGCATTAACTCTAGTTGAAAAGAATGGAGAGCGTTGGTATGAGGCTGAGCTATATCGACTCAAAGGGGATTTATTATTGATGCGGAATGGAGTCGAGGAAGAGGTTGAAGGATGTTTTCGTCTAGCCCTAGAAGTTGCACGGAGACAGAACGCTAGGTCCTTTGAATTACGCACCACGTTGAGCTTGTATCGACTTTGGCAAAGAAATGGCAAGTTTGTAGAAGCCCAAGACCTACTACAGAACGCTTATGAAGGATTCACTGAGGGGTTTGAAACAAAAGACCTCCAGGATGCAAAAACGCTACTTGAAGTATTATAATGAATTCATTTTTAGACAGTTATTCATAAATCCTCATAGCTTATCTGCCGCCAGGAAACTACTGGCTTATGACCTAAGACATTCTAGATTATGACTGATCATGCCCAGAGTGGAGTGCATCAGCTAGAAATCTGTCGATTATTGAATTAATTTGTTCAGGGGCCTCAAGCTGATGATAATGGCCGGAACCAACAGTCTGTTCGGTAATGAGTTGAGGGCACAGCTCATGAAAGCGAGCTATGTCTGAAAAGGGTATTCCAGAACTAACATTAAGTACTGGCACTTTACAGGCTGATGCCGCTGATGCAGAATCGTACGTTGAGTAGCTTGCAAGCGTAGAAGCTATCACGTGCTGCTCTATTGAGAGTAGTTCTTTGAGGAGACGCTCTTTACGATCTGGGTCATCGGCGAAGCCGATGAACTGCGACAAGAACTGTCCCAATGCCTCGCGGTAGCGTTGTGTTTGCATAGCCATGACAAGTGGTTTCAATCCCTCAATAAACGGTTCCGGTGGAATGATGGGTGAATCTAGAATAACAATGGCAGAGGGTATGTCTTGAAATCGTGCTGCAAGTTCGAGGACAATTAGGCCTCCCATACTGTGACCTATAGCAACCGGTTTAACGATCTCTAGTTCGTTACATAACCAAGCAAGATCATCAGCATAACCGGCAATTGTGTAATCTTGTTGAGGTTTGTCACTTTGACCATAGCCCCTCAGATCTATTGCAACTGTGCGATGATTAAGTTGAAAATGTTCAAACTGGGGACTAAAATGTGTGTGATCATCCATGCCTCCATGCACTAATAGAATAGGAGGATCGCCGCTTCCTGCCTCTTTGTAAAAAAGGGTTACACTATCACGCTTTAACTTTCCCATAATATCTATCATTTAAAAATTTCCAATATATATCTAGGGTTTTTATTTTTCTATTTTATCTGTAAGTATGGAAACCTCAGGAACAGTACAGGATGGAAATCTGCACTTGAGAATATACACAAAAGATGAATAGCGTTGCTAAGTTGAAAAATATTATTTATGGTAATGGCTCTCAAAAACACTACTTTTATGATCTTTAAATTATTGTGTACTGTGCTCTATAGTGCCCTGTCGAAATATATGTACAAGAATAGGTTCAAGTTTCGGATATTATAGTGTAGGAATAAAGTATTGCAGCAGATGTGAAGTATTTCTATTTCATGAGGGATATACCTGTCCGTGTTGTAAATGCCCTTTACGAACTTCACCAAATAATAGAAGAGGCAAGAAAAATTTCGTACAAAGCAGGTGCTGGATAGACATAAATCAAAGCATTTCCTATTATATTACATCTGATGTTGCGATTCCCCAATCCGTCACAGTAGTATAAACTAACCCCTTTGACTTTGGAGGAGATATGTCCAACCTGGTCAAACAAACTTGAAGCCGATCTTGATAAGGATGATTTACATATACTCATTCGCAAGCCAGAAATGTGTATAGTGGGTGAGGCGTGGGGACATACCTCAAGATATCTTGGATATAGAGTGGTTTATCTGATTCCATTTATAGGATGTTGGAAATGATGCGTTTATGTGTACCGTAATTTCATTTCTAATTATTCTAGGCATACGTTTGAGAAACTCTAATCAACAAAAATGATGAAAGTAGTAACCTAGATCTGTCTAATCTATTCTATTCTTCTTTCCTACCCATAGTTCCAAATGGATTGGCTGTAATATTAAGAGAGTAACATGATTCATTCGTAGATATCGCTAACGATTTGCGCTAGTTACTAGCGCATAGCAGTTTATACCAATATCAGGGTAACAAAATGGTTTATTAGACAAGCGCAACATTCTCATCATTTTTATCAACTAACTCAGATTGTATCGTAGCCAACAATCTCATTATTTCCTGGTAGTGATCCCTCAACAGCAGACTCCTTGTCTTGCCGTGCAACTCAGGGAATGCGTTTTGGGATTCCCTTATTCTAAAGAGTGCAGAATTAATCTTGTTTACATAGAGAACACGGCTTAGTCTGAGCAAATAATACTCTGCTTTTAGCAGTATAGCCTTGTCATTCTGTGAAATATCAGTGCATGTAGCAAACGTCGAAAGTACTCTCTTTTGCTCCTCTATATCTATCCTAACCTTAGAAAAAAATTCTTCGGACAAAGGTTACCAGTTATGAACAAGATGGTTCAACTATTTACCTCCTTCGGTGTAAGATAATGTAATAGACTTGAAGGAGTAGCTCAGTTAATCTTAATCATGACATTGAAAAGTTCAGTACATATATCATGTCAGCCGGCTGATTCTATTCACCAATTACCTTTACTAACACTCTTTTATTTCTACGACCATCAAATTCTCCATAAAATATCTGCTCCCATGGCCCAAAATCTAGTTTTCCGTTTGTGATGGCAACTACAACCTCACGACCCATTATTTGTCGTTTTAGATGCGCATCTGCATTATCTTCTCCTGTTTCATTATGTTTATACTGATCTGTAGGAGCGTGAGGAGCCAACCTTTCTAGCCATTTATCAAAATCCTGATGCAGTCCACTTTCGTTATCATTTATAAAAACACTAGCTGTAATATGCATTGCATCTACCAAACAAAGTCCTTCCTTTATTCCGCTTTTTTCAACTATCTTTCTTACATTTGAAGTGATATTAACAAATGCACGTCTTGTAGGAGTATTAAAGGTGAGATATTCCGTTTCGGATTTCATCTTAAGAAGATAATTATCAGGTGTTTATTAAAATCTTCTTGCTCCAGTAAAGAGGTCATAATTCCAAATAGTAAAGTTTAGAAAAAAACTTTGAAATGCATTGCCATATCTCGGCCATAGCCCGATAGATATTTTGTCACCAACTAGTGTAGAGGTCCCAATTTGGGTACTTTTTTCCTAAACTGCGATGGTCAGAGTGGGAAAACCACTGGCAGTAATAATATATCTTCCAAAAACGACCACCGATCTAAATCTTGTTGAAACAAAGGTGAACTTGAACTTGAATCTAGGCGATATGTGTCCTAACTATTCACCATTGTAAGTGGAACTTACATCTTATTACTATATCATGCCCCCAGAAGTAGCTCTAACGTTTTTTACGAGTACAAGTGTTAAAACATCGCCAGTGATCTATAAACTACGATAACAAAAACTGATAGGTAAAACGCTGCATAACTACTCATTTACTAAACAAAGTCCTTCCTTTATTCCACTTTCTTCAACTATCTTTCGTACATTTGAAGTAATATTAACATATGCGCGTCTTGTAGGAGTATTAAAGGTAAGATATTCTGTTTTATATTTCATTTCAAGAATACCAATGTAATATGCTTGTTATAATCTTAGCTAAACTGCTAAATAGGTCACAATGCCTGTTCCTGATATATTGAACTTGAAGGCCAACCAAATAATATACATTTAGTACAAGATTCAAATTTTGAATTAAATTGATTGTCTAATTTCCTACCTAAAAAAAGTTTTTAATTTGAAATAGCTCACAGAAATAAAGACACGAAATGAAAGAGTATTGGCAAAGTAGGTTAAATGAAACAAGGTGATCGT
>Ga0210087_1000035_pt1 | contig 16254 bp, 16 predicted proteins | sample MayberryNW_Catta_4_FD_184878 | JGI IMG/M metagenome (GOLD analysis project Ga0210087, IMG submission 184878) | Wetland microbial communities from San Francisco Bay, California, USA, that impact long-term carbon sequestration -... | ecosystem: Environmental > Aquatic > Marine > Wetlands ... | reverse complement strand
GGGCGCAGCAAGTTCTGCGGCGCATGAATCAGCGCGTGCAGCTCATCGCGATCGTGAGGAATGCCGGTAACGCTCTTGTCAGGCTCCACGCCGACGAGCACAGCGCCTCCGTCGGCGTTGGCCATCCCGGAAAGAACCCGTACGATTTCCCGTGACAGGTCTTCCTCGCGCTTTTTCTGCCCCGGCGAGCGGCGGTACTCGTAGGCGCTGATAAATTCGAGAAACTGCCCGCGGTCCTGTAAGAGCAGGTGGCCGATTTCGTCTGCTTGCATGGCTGTTAGGCGGAATGACACCTGTTCGGCGCGATCGACAATGAATAAATTTTTCGCTGGTGCGATTTTCTTCGCTGCTGCCGCAAACGTCAAGGGAGAGGCGTAAGCGGTCAGGTATTAGCAGCCGCCCTCGCGAGGCTTACGATCTTGCCGCGTTCAAAGTCAAGATTTCGAGCACGATCCGCGCCGAAAGATTAAGATCCTTCAGGTCAAGCCATTCGTTGACCGTGTGAATCTCACGCATGCCGGTGGACAAATTGGCAACCACCAATCCCTTTCGATTGAGCACGTTGGCGTCGCAGCCGCCGCCGGTGGCAAGCGTTTTAACTTCTAGGCGTAGATTTTTTGCGGCGGCGTGCACGAGTTTGACGATGGGCGCGCTCTCGGGCACATCCATGCGATCGTAATCGCGGTCGATTTTGGCTTCGACCTTGGCGGTGTGCAGCTTGCCGTCAAGCTCAAGAACTGCGCGCGCCGCCGCGTCTTCGAGGCAGCGTTTCATATGCTCTGTCTGCTGTTCGAGCTTTTCTTGACTATGACTGCGCGCCTCCCCCCGCAGGATGACCTGGTTGGGCACGATGTTGACAGCCATGCCGCCCTCGACCACGCCGATGTTGGCAGTTGTTTCATGATCGATGCGGCCGAGTCGCATCCGGGCGATGCCTTCAGCGGCGACTTGGATTGCGTTAATGCCTCTTTCCGGGCACACACCGGCATGGGCCTCCAGTCCGTGGACGCGGAATTCCATGCGATTGGCGGCCGGCGCCCGGGTGAACAGAAATCCCACGGAATCGCTGTCGAGCACTAGTCCGGTGCGCGCGCGCAGGCGGCTTACATCGAGGCACTTGGCGCCGATCAAACCGGCCTCTTCGCAGATTGTAAAAACCACGTCGACGTCGCCGCACGCCAAACCATTCTCTTTGATCACCCGCAGAGCTTCACAGATAATTGCAACCCCGCTTTTGTCGTCGCCGCCGAGCACCGTGCGCCCATCGCTGCGCAGGATGTCGCCGTCGAGGATGGGCGTTATACCTTCGCCGGGAACGACCGTATCCATGTGGGCGGAAAGCAGAAGCGGAGTGGCGTGCGGCGCGTTTCCAGGAAAATGCACGATCAGATTGCCGACGTTACCGCCGACCTTTTCGCCGGCTTCGTCGATGGAAACCGTTGCGCCGAGCTCTTCCATCTCGCGTTTGAGACGCACGGCGACGTCACGCTCTTGGCGCGACAGGCTATCGATCTTGATGAGCTCAATGAGCAGGTTTTTAAGCCGTTCCTGATTGATCAAAACGGTGACCTCGCTGTTCTCACCTGAAGGGGCATCGATTTGCTGGCCGTTAGCCTTCGGCCTGGGACAATTTGCCACAGTTGCCCGGGCGAATCCAAGGGGAGTTGAAAAGAAAATACGCCCGGATAAGCGAAATCAAAGTCCATAACTTGCCGCGCAGCCCGACAACAGTCGTCCGCGATCGAGCAGCTTGATCAGATTCATGAATTCCAATTCACCAAAGAGACTGCGGAGTTTCTCCTGGTCGGACCCGCTGAAGCTGAGTTGTTCCAGTTCGACTGTAATCGGGACGTCGCGTTTAGCGGTGGCGAGTGCCCGGCTCAGAAATGCGGCGTCTTTGCCGTCCTCGAGAATCTTGCGCAGGTGCACGGCGCCGCGCAGATCTAATTGCTCGAGTTCATTTAGGCGAAGGGCTGCGCCGCGACAGTGCGTGCGTTGCCGTGCCGTAGAATGACTCCGCGGCTTCCATGAGAGTTTCTGACAAAGTCGGGTGGGGATGCACCGAATCGGCAAGATCGCGTGACGTGGCGCCCATCTCGACCGCGAGCACGCCTTCGCTGATGAGATCTCCGGCGCTGACGCCGACAATGCCCATGCCGAGAATACGCTCGGTTTCCGGTTCAATGATGAGTTTGGTCATGCCGTCGGGCCGGTCCAGGGTAAGCGCGCGCCCAGAGGCACCCCAGAGAAATTTGGCGATTCGTACGTCGATGCCTTTTTCCTTGGCTTGGTTTTCGGTCAGGCCGCACCAGGCTACTTCCGGATCGGTATAGACGACGGCGGGAATTACGACGTTGTCGAATGAGCTCGCTTCACCGAGCATCGCTTCGACTGCGATGCGCCCTTCCTTGGTGGCGCGATGGGCGAGCAGGGCACCACCGTTAACATCGCCGATGGCATAGATATTCGGATCTTCGGTCTGTTGTTGGGCGTTACAGTGAATAAAGCCTTTGTCGTCCTTGGTGACCTTGGTGTTTTCAAGCCCGAGATCGGCAAGATTCGGAGCGCGACCGACACTGACAAGAACGCGATCGTAAAGCTCCTCGCGCGGCTGCTTGTCCGTCTCCATGGTGACTTTGATTTGCTTGCCGGCCGTGGCCATCTTTAGCACTTTGGTATTAACACGGATTTCTTTGAAGGCTTTCTGTGCTGCTCGGGCCACCGGGCGCACCAAATCAGCATCGACCCCGGTGAGTATCGACGGCAGAGCTTCAAGGACAACGACATGGCTGCCGAGAGCTGCGTAAACGGTGCCGAGCTCCATGCCGATGTAACCGCCGCCGACCACCAGGAGATCCGGTGGGATATCGGGCAATTCCAGGGCTTCGGTCGATGTCATGATCCGCGGGTTGCCGAGATCGAAAGCGCTTGGCATGGCGGGCTTGGAGCCCACGGCGATCACCGCTTTTTCATAGCGAATGAATTTTTGTCCTTCACGGGTCTCGACGCGCAGTGTCTGCGAATCTTCAAAGTGGCCGCGGCCGTGGACCACCTGCACGCCGCGTTGTTTGGCCAATCCGGTGATACCTTGGCCGAGTTTCTCCAGAATCGATTCCTTCCAAGCCCGGAGCTTTTCAAGTTCAACCTTCGGCTCGCTAAACTCGATACCGCGGGAGGTCGACTCCTTAACTTCACGAAAAATTTCGGTCGCATGGAGCAGCGCCTTCGACGGAATGCAGCCGACGTTGAGGCAAATGCCGCCGAGCCGCGGATTCTGTTCCACCAAAGCGACCTTTTTACCGTTGTCGGCGGCATAAAACGCCGCGGCGTAGCCGCCAGGCCCGGCGCCCACTACGACGATTTCGGTGGTGATCGGCTCCATAGAAAGCTTCTTACTTGAGTTTCAAGTCCGCTTCATCGAAGGATTCGAGACCGGCGATCACATCTTTTAAGAAGCGAACAGCATCGGCGCCGTCCAAGACGCGATGGTCGTAGGCCAGGCAAAGCGGCAGAATCGTTCGAATCGCAATTTTACCATCCACTGCGACCGGCTGCGCCCGACCTTGGCCGACGCCCAGGATGGCGACCTGAGGCGCATAGATGATCGGCGTGAAATGGCTGCCGCCGATGCTACCCTGGTTGGAGATAGTAAACGTGCCGCCTTGAAGCTCCTCGATGGCAATCTTCCTTTGGCGCGTTTTCTCAGCGAGCGAGTCCAGCTCTTGTGAAAGCTGCAGCAGGTTCTTCTGATCGACGTTCCGCAGAATAGGCACGATAAGACCGCCCTCGGTGTCGACGGCGACGCCGATATGGCAATAATCCTTGTAGACGATCTCCAAAGAAGAGTCATCCAGGCTAGAATTCGCGCGCGGGTGTTTTTTTAAGGTGCGCCCGAGCACGAGAAGCAAAAACGAGGTTACGGTCAAATGCGCGCCCTTTTTCGCGAAGGTCGCGGCGTGTTTCTTCCGCAATGCGAGTAGCGCGGTAATATCAGCGTCGTCGAGTTGATTGATCTTGGGAATCGTCGTCCATGATTCGACCATGCGGCGGCTCACGGTGCGCCGAAGGGGCGACATCTTCTCGCGACGCACCGGTCCCCATTGACTGAAATCCACCACCTGGCTTGGTGTCGCCGGCGTTGCCGCGCCCGATTGGGCTGCGGCGGCTGCCGCTGTGCCTTGGCCGGCGATCTCTTGCAGCCATTGAATGTAAGCGCGCACGTCGGCCAGATTGATTCTGCCGCCGGCTTCGCTGCCTTTCACCCGCGTCAAATCGATGCCGAGATCGCGCGCGACCTTGCGAATCGAAGGTGACGCAGGCGGTGGAGCGCCGCTCTTTGACTCGTAGCGATAACCATCGGCTGCCTGGCTCGGCGGCGCGGTTGCCTCAGGAGACGGCCTGGAAGGTGAGTCGACCGAAGGCGCAGCACTGCTGGCTGCCGGAGTCTGTGCCGGTTTAGCGGTGGCGCCGGCCGCAGCACCGCTGCTTTCGATTGAGATCAGCACTTGTCCGACGCTGACCTCCATGCCCTGGTTGACGTGGATTTTGGTCACGACGCCGGTGCTCGGCGCCGGGATGGAACCGACCGCCTTTTGTGTCTCGAGCTCCATGATCGCTTGATCTTTTTGGATCTCCTGGCCTTCGGCGACCAAGATGTTTACGACCGTGCCGCCCTCGACACCTTCGGCGAGCTGGGGAAGTTTAACGTCCATGAGTGATAACAACGCTGTTCGGCGTTTAGAGGAAATGCGGGAATGTCTTTTCCGGATCGACGCCAAGCTTCTTGATCGCATCCTCGACCGCTTGTGCGGGCCATGAGCCTTTCTGGTAAAGCGCATAAAGCGTCGCAACGACGGTGAGTTCAGCGTCGACTTCGAAGAATCGTCTGAGGTTGGGCCGAGTATCGCTGCGGCCGAAGCCGTCCGTGCCGAGCGAGATGAGACCGCCGGGAACCCATGGCGCAATCTGATCGGGAACCATTTTCATATAATCGGAAACCGCGACAAACGGGCCTTGTTCGTCTTGCAGCACCGACTCCAGATAGGATTTTTTCGGCGCGGCGCTTGGATGGAGCATGTTCCAGCGTCGGGTCCGCAGCGCGTCGCCGCGCAAGAGTTTGTAACTGGTTGCGCTCCAAACGTCGGCCGTCACATCGAATTGTTCGGCGAGAATGTCTTGGGCGCGTAAGGCCTCGCGCAAAATCGGCCCGCTGCCGAAAATGTGCGCTTTGAACTTTCTTCCTTTGTCGCCTGGTTTGAGCTTGTACAAACCTTTAAGGATTCCCTCCTCGGCGCCCTGGGGTATTGCCGGCATCGGATAACTCTCGTTGTAAAGGGTCAGGTAGTAAAAGTATTCTTCACCTTCAGCGTACAAGCGCCGCAGACCGTCCCTGATGATAACGGCGATTTCGTAGGCGTACGCGGGATCATAGGTCAGCAACGTGGGAACCGTGCTGGCCAACAGATGGCTGTGGCCGTCCTGGTGCTGTAATCCTTCACCGTTGAGTGTGGTGCGTCCCGCGGTCGCCCCCAGAAGGAATCCCTTCGCTTTACTGTCCGCCGCCGCCCAGATCAAATCACCGATGCGCTGAAAGCCGAACATTGAGTAATAGAAATAGAACGGGACCATGTTGATTCCCAGGTTAGCGTAGGCCGTTCCGGCGGCGATGAACGACGACATCGCTCCTGCTTCGGTAATGCCTTCCTCGAGAATCTGTCCGTCTTTGGCTTCATTATAATAAAGCAAGGTTTCGCGATCGACCGGCTCGTAGAGCTGGCCCTTTAACGAATAGATGCCCACCTGCCGAAAAAGCGAATCCATGCCGAAGGTTCGCGCTTCGTCGGGAATGATCGGTACAATACGCCTGCCGAGCTCCTGGTGCCGCAGCAGCCGGGATAACAGCCGCACCGCCGCACCCGTGGTGGACAGAGACTGCTCACCCGAACCCTTGAGGGCGTCGGCGTAGTCGGCGGTGTCGGGAAGCTCGATCGGCGCGGCGCGGACTTTTCGCTCCGGAATAAAACCGCGCAACTGCTTGCGCCGCTCGAGCAGATACTGCGTCTCTCGGCTATCGAGCGGCGGACGATAGAAAGGCGTCTCAACGACTTCTTCGTCGGGGAGCGGAATGTCAAATCGGCTGCGAAACTCGCGCAGCTCGCGCTCGTTCAGTTTTTTTTGCTGATGAGTAATGTTTCTGCCTTCGCCCGCCTCGCCCAAGCCGTAACCCTTGACCGTCTTGGCGAGGATGACCGTAGGCGCACCCTTGTGCTCAACCGCGGCTTTGTAGGCGGCGTAAACTTTTTTGGGATCGTGGCCGCCGCGCAACAGCTTGCGAATCTGATCGTCGCTCAAGTGATTGACCATTTCCAGCAGCTCGGGATACTTGCCGAAAAAATTCTTGCGGGTGTAGCTGCCGGGCTCGACCGTGTACTTCTGATACTCGCCGTCGACGGCTTCTTCCATTCGTTTGAGCAGAAGGCCTTTGTCGTCCGCCGCTAACAGAGGATCCCAATCAGATCCCCAAATCACTTTGATGACGTTCCATCCGGCGCCGCGAAAGAGCGCCTCGAGCTCTTGAATGATTTTTCCATTCCCGCGCACGGGGCCGTCGAGCCGCTGCAGATTGCAATTAATCACCCAGACCAGGTTATCGAGGTTCTCTCGCGCGGCAACGGTGAGCGCACCGGATGATTCCGGCTCATCCATTTCACCGTCGCCGGGGAAGCACCAGACGCGCGGTTCGTCGCCGCTGAGAAGACCGCGGCTCTTCAGATAACGCACGAAGCGCGCCTGATAGATAGACATGATCGGCGCAAGCCCCATCGAAACCGACGGGAACTGCCAAAAATCCGGCATCAAATACGGATGCGGATAGGATGAGACGCCGCCGACCGGCGACAGCTCTTGACGAAAGTGGTGAAGCTTGGGCGCGTTGATGCGCCACTCGACGTAGGCGCGCGAGTAGGCGCCCGGCGAAGCGTGGCCTTGAAAGTAGATCATGTCGGAGTGATGATCGCCGTCGCCGCCGCGAAAAAAGTGATTGAAGCCGACTTCGTAAAGCGTCGCCGCGGAAGCGTACGTGGAGATATGACCGCCGATGTCCGGGTGGATGCGATTGGCTTTGACGACCATTGCCATTGCGTTCCACCGAATGTAGCTTTTGATGCGCCGCTCGATCTCGCGATTGCCAGGGTAAGGTGGCTCTTTATCGGGCGCAATCGTGTTGATGTAAGGCGTGCTGACTGTCTGAGGAATCTTCAGCCCGGATTCGCGCAGCCGGTCGTTGAGGTCTTCGAGGAGCAAAGAAGCCTGTTCCGACTGCTCGTTCTTCAAAATATGTTCGAGAAGGTGCTCGAGCGAAGTGACCCACTTGCGGCGATCGTTTTTATTTCCTTTGCCGTTCTCGCCGTCGCTCGCCGCCGCGCTCGCTTCACCGGTGTTTTTTTTCTCGGAATTCATTGCGCCTCGCGCATCAATTTTAACAGACAACAAAAAAGGATTAAAATCAACTGCGCTCGATGAAATATCTGGATCTGACTTTTGACGAACCGGAGGCGAACCTCGCCTTCGACGAGGCGCTACTCGAACGGATGGAAGCCGACCCGTCCACTGACGAATGCTTGCGAGTTTGGCAAGCCAAAAAGCACTTCGTGGTTCTCGGCCACTCCAATCGATGGTTGTCGGAGGCGAACATTTCCGTCTGCAATGAAAATCAAATGCCGATATTACGTCGCATCAGCGGCGGCGGCACGGTGATGCAGGGTCCCGGCTGCCTGAACTATTCGTTGTTTCTGCGCATCGGCGCCCGGCCGTTAAAAAATATCGGCGATACATTCGCCTATGTTTTGCAGCGCCATCGCCTGTTAATCAATGAAATCGGGCGCGCCAAGAACGTGCGCATCCAGGGTATGAGCGACCTGACGATCGACGGGCGTAAATTCTCCGGCAATGCCCAATATCGAAAATCGGGTTGCGTGCTCGTGCACGGTACTTTTTTATTGAGTTTTGATCTAAAGCTAATCGAAGAATATTTGTCATTGCCGGCCAAGCAGCCGGCTTACCGCAAGGCTCGTCCGCACTTAGAATTTGTCGCCAACCTCAACCTCAATGCGTTGCAGGTTTGCGAACGGTTGAAAACTGCTTGGCAGGCAAACGAGGAAGCTTGCCAGATCCCCTTCGCGCGCACCGAAGAACTGGTTAGCAGCCGGTATTCAAGACCTGAGTGGTCGAAGAAATTCTAACAGCCTGCGAAAACAGACTGTGCCAATTGACTATCTTTCAGGAAAGTTGGTGGCGGTGGTAGGAGTCGAACCTACGACGCCGCGGATATGAGCCGCGTGCTCTGACCAACTGAGCTACACCGCCGCTAGGAGTTTCAAATTAGGATGGATTGGAAAGAAGATCAAACCATCACGTTAACGTCGCCGACGCCACCCACTTGCGCTGCGCGGAAATGCGATTGACGTTTTTTCTTCCTCGGCTGATTTGAAAGAGAACTTTCTCATCTACTTCGAGGCAAGTCAACATATTGCCGTAGACCAAGCCGGTGTCCAGCCCGACTTTGTAGGGGAGATCATAGAAAACCGACGCCTGCGGCGTATGTCCGAAAAGAATGGTGTAAGGAAGACTGTGCGGCCGGTAGATAAAAGCATTTCTAATCCACAATAGTTCTTCATCCGTTTGCTCGCTAAGGGCTTTTTGCGGATGTATCCCGGCATGAACGCATAAGAACGAATCCATCGAATGGTAGTTTCTCAGTTGTTTGTAAAATTCCAAGTGGCTGGATGGAATGGCCGACAAGGCATGTCGAGCGGCCAGATGGTCGGCTGCCAGTCCATAGCTCGCGAGTGTCGCCTTGCCGCCATTAATAAGAAACATGTCGCCATGCCGCCCGCTTAAGCCGAGGTAGGAAAGCAGCATGTCCTCATGGTTGCCTTTCAAAAACACGAACTCGATTTCTTCGTGATGCTGTTGCAGCGACAGCAGGTACGAAACGACACCGCGGGAATCCGGACCCCGGTCGATGTAGTCGCCGAGAAACACCAAACGGTCGCCTCGAGCCAACGGCAGGGTGTCAATTAAACGCTGAGTCTCATCCGCGCAACCGTGAATATCGCCAATGACATAGCGAGCCATACGACAAGAATCCTAAGCTACTGAGTGAGACTCTGCAATGTTTCGCGCCGGTCAGTAGAAAAATTATCGATTGCCGGTTATGATCCCAGTCCTAGGGATTGCCTTTTAGAAGCAAGCTTATGAAAGTTCGTGAAATTTATACCAACACGTTGTTCGTCTCCGGCCTGATCTGTCTGGTCATGGGGGTCGGCAATTGGACCGTCGGGGTGGTCGAAACCTCGAAATACCAGGCGCTTTTGTACAAGACGGCGCGAACCGGATTGGAAGAGAGTTACCGTAGTTTTCAAGAGCTCGATCACCAGAAAAACGAAGAGGTGCTCCGGCGGATTAACGCGGACCGGGAAAAGTATAATGGAGCCCGGGTCAAGCTAAATTTTTTTTACGTCGTGCTGATCGGCGGGCGAGTGTTATTTTTTGTCGGCGCGATTCTCTCTTTGATTGCGTTGGTGCGGCTGATTCGTCGCGATACCCGCGCCAAAATCAAACGGCTGATTGGGCCGCAGGAGCATGGCGGTTGATTGGTGATTTGCGCGAAGATTATTTTGAAGGTTTGGACTTCTGATATTTTCGATAGTCGTAACCCGTCGCCATGGCCAAGAGAATGTCTTCCATGCCCCCGCTTTTTTCCCGGCGCAGAATCAACAACCGATCGTAGAATTCCTTGAAGTCTTTGTAGACGCGCTGGTTATCTTCAGCACGGCGCAGATAAAAGTCTTTGATGCGCGTTACGGTGAAACGAAGAGCCGAAAACCGCAACTCGTTTGGAAACGAGTCCCACTCTGGCAATGACAACGGTCGCAGGCTCTCGTAACCGGAAATCAGCGCTTCAAAACGATCGATGCGATAACGCTCCTCAATAAAGCACAGTGCGTTGACCGCCGTAGCAAGATCGTAGATCAGCTTACCGCGGCAGGCGGCTTCAAAATCCATGACCCCGGTCAGACGATTCCCCTTGAACTTGACGTTATCCGCAAACAGATCGCCATGGATAATGCCTTTAGGAAGATTATTGTCCAGGTAATTTTCGAGATACGAGAACTCATCATCCAGAACCCGAACGATATTCTTGAGATGAGAGGGTAGCTGGCGCCGCACCTCCCGGTAAATCGCGACAATGCGATTAAAGCCAAAACGGTTATCGATCCCTTTCTTGTAGCTTCGGCCGATTAAATGAAGATTGGCGAGGGTATGGCCCAACGCGCTCAAGTGCGCGGCATTGATCGCTTCGACTGGCAACTCGACACCGTCGAGATTGCGCGTGACCGTGAGGCATTTTCCTTGGAATTCGACGTAAAACCGTCCGCTTTTGGTCTTGAGTGGTTGCAGGCAGGGGAAGTTCTGCTTGCGTAAATGAAGCAGAAGATCAAGTTCTTGTTTTACTTCAAGTTCACTCTTGATCTCATCGATTTTAACAAAATATTTTCCCTTTTTAGTCTCGATAAGGTAGTGCGTGTTCACCGAGCCATTTCTAACGCCGGTGAATGCAACAAGGTCGCCGAGCGCGTACTCGTCGACGAGCTTGGCAATGTCCTTTTTCGACAATGTCGTATAAATAGCCATGCGTACTGTGGATTCGACGTGATATCGTTAGATCGACTTTGCAGCCGCCCGAGGACTTCACGCTTCTAACTACGGTACTTATAGCGGAAAGCCCGGGCTAGGTCAAGATGACTAGAGTTTTATTTAATGAAATGAATTAGTTGTAGGTTAAATATAATCTTTTGATTAAGGCGAGAAAGAGACTGCTCGATACGATTGGGACATGAGCAAGTATTTTACACGACTGCGAGATACGTTTAACTCCAATTGAAGACCCTTAGCGCGCGAGGTGAATGTTACATCAGACTCGCTACTCTTCCGTGAAGGCTGCCGAGGTCGCATATTTGCTGACAAGGAGATCTCAGCGCGCTCAATCCTGGCATCATTTAATTTTTTTCTTGACAATCGCCGTCGGCATTCCTAATCTCGCCCGGCGATTTATAAGACAGTCTTGTTACTTTCGTCGACGGGCTGCCGTTAGGAATGTCCCGTCCTTACGGGTTCTGAGAAGGACAAGACACTGGCGTTTAGTGCGCGGCTAAGGGGCAGACGCGTGAATTCCATGCGCGGAACGAACTCAGCGCGTGTGAAGGAGGTTGGGAGATGGCAGCTGGCAAGGTGAAGTGGTTCAATAACGCAAAAGGTTACGGCTTTATCGAGAAAGAAGGCGGCGGCGACGTGTTTGTCCATTACAGTGCAATCCAGGGCGACGGCTTTAAGACTCTTAATGAAGGCGAGACCGTCGAGTTCGAGATTGCTCAGGGCGATAAGGGACCCCAGGCTGTCAACGTCGTGAAGCGATGATCTGACCCTTTACTCACGTAAAAGCGCGTTTTTGCATTGTAAGGAATGAAATGCTTTACACGCGCGGCGCTTTTCCACACCAGTTTCCTACCCATTTTCACTTGAAAATCGGAGCTGAGACGCCCAACCGCGCCACCTGATCTCGTGTAGAGTGATTTCGATTTCAATAGGTTCACAACTATGGGAATGAAGCCGCTTCGGGTGAGCGGTGGCAAAGCGCAAGAGAAATGCTAAGAATAGAATTATGGACCCGTCAACCCGAGCCCTGCAGTCCCGCTCCGGACAGGACAAGCTTCTTGCCGAAACGGTCGTATTAACGCGGCTCGACAAAGCAATCGGTTGGGCGCGCAAATACTCGCTCTTCCCATATCCTTTTGCGACCGCTTGTTGCGCGATGGAATATATGTCTCTATCGATGTCACCGTATGACATTGACCGCTTCGGAGCGCTGCTGCCGCGTTTCAGCCCGCGGCAGGCAGATCTGCTGATGGTCATCGGCACGGTAAACCATAAGCTCTCACCCGTGCTTAAACGCGTCTATGAGCAGATGTCCGAGCCCAAATGGGTGATGGCATTCGGTGCCTGCGCGGCCAGCGGCGGTTTCTACGATAACTATGCCACAGTTCAAGGTATCGACCGGATTATTCCGGTTGACGTCTATGTGCCGGGCTGCCCGCCGCGCCCAGAAGCCGTGCTCGATGGGTTGATGGAGTTGCAGAAGCGTATCGCGGTCCAGAAGCATCCGATCGTTTAGTCTGAAATTTTCCATCAGCGCTCGGCTAATTCTGAACTCGGTCCATGCGTTAGATCCAAAGATCATGGCTTTGGAGGACAAAGACCCGCTGGCCTCGCCGCGCGGCGACTTCTATCATCAGGGGGTCATTACCAAGTTATTCCCGTCCAACAACACAGGGGTGGTTCGAACCGAGAGCGGTCGTGAGCTGACTTTTTCCTACGATCTGGTAATTCTCTGCGGTGAAGTAAGATCTCCGCTCGACCTCAAAGTCGGCGATCCGGTAGGCTATGATCTGGGATGGACATCGAATGGGTTGAGAATCACCAAGCTGAAGACCTACCCCAAGTCGCCAGACAATTCTCCTTGCTAGCCTTAGAACGGCAGCGACGTCAGCGCGAGGATCTGCCGTCCGAGGATCTCGCCGACAAATACGCCCAGCAATGCAATATAAAACAAGCCGGTTGCCGCCATCGTGTGCGGTATCAGTAGCGTGCGCCAGATCATCCACGACAAAACCAGCGGCGCTCCCTGGCCGAAGGTCGCACGGGTAATCAGCAGCGTGGAATGCCGTTGCCAAAGTTGTTCCAACGCGGTTATGCTTTGTGCCGTGCCGAGTAAATAAAGAGCCAGGGGAGATAGCACCAAAAGGGCGCACTGGATCAACAGCGCCGTTACAAAAAATTTATAGATCCGAATGAAAGGCTCCAAGCTTTGGCCGGTGTCGATCAAGTACCAATGACCGATCAGCATCCCGACGGTGACGCTTCCGAGCAGCAGCGCCGAAACAAAAAACATGAGGGGATAAATGATGGTTTCAATCGAAAAAACCGGCACAGGATAAAAATTGTACCCGCTGATTATGAGCCCGGCCAAACCCGTCAGAACACTGGTCGCAAAACTGCGGGCCCGGAACAGCGGTCGTTCGAGCCACAAGGAAATCATGTAACAGGTAAAGCTCAGTACAAAGGCGCCGTGGAAAAATATTTCGAGCGCGACGGGCCAGCGTAAACCTTCGGCGACTGCCTGCGCGTAAAGCGCACTCTTGCCCCACAATCCGAGCAGCGCGATTCCATAGAGAACTCCGGCGGTCGATTTGTAGAACCCTCTTTCGATCTCGTGAAACGGCGTGCCGGCCAGAGCGAATAGGCCGCCCAACGCAACTTGATAGAAGAAAATAAGGAAACTGCTTGAAAAGCCGCGCATTCAGCTAAGCTCGGGCCGAAGCGGGGGCTTGTTGGCGATGTGCATGCAGACTGCGCCGCTTAAAAATGTTCGCACGGTCACGGGCTTGAAGCCCGCCTCTTCGATAAGGTTTGTAACTTGTTCGGGCGGATAAAACCGGCGCACAGAATCGGAGAGATACTGGTAGGCTTCTCGGTCGCGCGCCAGCAGCGCGCCGATGCGCGGCATGAGACCATGAAAATAAACGGCGTAGAGTGCCGAGAACCAGCCCGCTTTGGGCGGAAACATGTCCAGCGAAACGAACTTGGCTCCCGGCTTGAGCACGCGAAAGGCTTCGGCGAAAAGCAACGCGAGGTCGGAAACGTTGCGCAGGACAAACGCCGACATGGCTCCATCAAAGGCGTTATCCTTAAAGGGAGTAAACAAAGCGCTTCCCAACACGAATTCAGTTTCGCCGGCGCGCTCGGTCCCGGCCTGTTTGATCCGAGCGCGCTGTAACATTTGAAACGAGAAATCCAGACCGACGAAACTTCCGCTTCCTTGGGTCAGTTTTGCGGCCTCGAAGAGAAGATCGCCTGTGCCGGTGCCGATATCCAAGATCCAGGGTTGTCCTTCCGTGAGCACCGCATTGATGACCTGACGGCGCCAGCCGGCATCGAGGCGAAAGCTAATGATGCGATTGAGCAAATCGTAGCGGCCGGCAATCCGGTCGAACATCCGCTGCACGGTTCGATCGCGCGAGTGGTTTACAGCGGACATGAAGAAGTGGGGACGTTGGACCGACGAGGCGCTAACCGCGGTCAAAAATCGCGATCGACGATCAGCTGGACCAGGCTTTTCAAACCGTTGCGGTATTTTGAGGCCGGCAGTTTTGTTACCGATACCAGCGCTGCTTCAGCATAGCGCTTGGAAAGCCGTCTCGCTTCTCGGATCGAAGCTCCGGCCTTGATCGCGGCCAGCGCGGCTCCGATTTGCTGCTCGTTCGGAGTGCTGCAATTGAAGGCTTCGCTCACCGCAAGGTCGCCGTTAATGACCGCGAGAATGATCGGCAGTGCCGGGTTGCCGTCGCGCAGATCCATGCCCGTGGGTTTGCCTAACAGGTCCGGATGACCCACCACGTCAAGGACGTCATCGACCATTTGGAAGGCAATGCCCATATTGAGGCCGTAACGCTCGGTCTCTTCCACGAGAGCGGAGTTGGCGCCGGCGAGATACGCGCCGACTCTTGCACCGGTATGAAACAAGGATGCGGTTTTTCGTTTGACGATCTCCAGATAGTCCTCGAGTGTCACGGCGCGGTTTCGATTGAAGAGTCCTTGCAAAATTTCCCCTTCGGTCAGCAGGGTGCAAGCATCGGCGGTCCATTGCACCACCGTCTCGTCGAACTTACCGGCAAATTCGAAAGCTTTGATAAAAAGAAAGTCTCCAGCGACCAGCGTCGATTTCAGACCGAATTTTTTATACGCCGATTCTTTGCCGCGCCGCGTTTCGGCGCCGTCGATGATATCGTCGTGGAGAAGTGTGGCCGTGTGAATCAGCTCGATGGCCGTGGCGATATCGACGATATCCTGGATGCGCTTGCCGCCGAAAGCAAAGTAGGCCAGCAAGGTGACCATCGGCCGGATTCTCTTGCCGCCGCTATGAACCAGATGGGCTGAAATGTTGGTGAGGTCCCGTTCGCGCGAACGGATCGCCCGAATCAGGTTCTCTTCAACCAGCTGCAGTTCCGCGCTGACACAGCTGAACGGCTCGTCAGCGCCGCGCAACAGAGATAGGCCCGGCTCGACGGCAGACGCAACATCGGAATCACTCACGAGCTTTTGCGGTTTGCTTTCGTGAATCAGAGGGCACTCCGCGGGGCAGACGAAACTAGCTGGAAAATGGCATAGAACCCCGGCGTGGTCAAGTCGAGTTGGGCGTATTCGTTGCTCGAACAGCGCGATCGTTGGATCACACCGGCGCGCGTTAGGCGCCGGTGAAAAATCAGCGTTCACTGTGCACAACTCAGCGGTTTTTCCTTGACAAAAATGAGCAACCGCGAATATAAAAGCTGCCATACAACATCTGTGGCCTGGTCAATTGATGTCGTTTAATGAGGTCGACGAAGGAGGGGAGCCATCATGGAGTTTACACTATTTATCCTGCGGTGGATTCATTTTCTGGCGGGCATCACATGGATCGGGATTCTCTACTATTTCAACTTCGTGCAAACGCCATTTTTCGGCGAAACCGATCCAGCCGTAAGAACCGGCGCGATTCAAAAGCTGGTGCCGCGCGCTCTGTGGTGGTTTCGCTGGGGAGCGATGATCACTTTTCTCGCCGGTATTTTGATCTATATCATGCGCATGGGCGAAATGGGCGCCGGACTTTTTTATTCGTCGCCTTACGGCGTTACCATCACCGTCGGCGGATTGATGGGTATTATTATGCTACTCAATGTCTGGCTGGTGATTTGGCCGGCCCAGCAAGTCGTCATCGCGTCGACCAATCAAGTCGCTTCTGGAGGCCAGCCATTACCCGCCGCCGCGGGTTCTGCTCGACGAGGCGCATTGGCGTCGAGAACCAACACCGTCTTTTCGATCCCCATGTTGTTTTACATGGGCGCGGCCAGCCACTATCCGGCGATGGTCGGCCAGTCCGGTTCCCGTGCGTTGTACTGGATCATTGTCTTCATCATTATCGGTGCGGTTGAGGCCAATGCTCTTTACGGCACTCAGGGCCCCACCAAGCAGCCGTTGGATTCCATCAACGGGGCGTTGTGGTTCGGATTTCTGCTAACCGGTATCTTATTCCTTTTGACCCTTGGGCTTACTTGACCCGAATCCGAGATTATTTCGATGTCGCTCGGGCGCTAAGCC
>Ga0210087_1000032_pt1 | contig 16937 bp, 14 predicted proteins | sample MayberryNW_Catta_4_FD_184878 | JGI IMG/M metagenome (GOLD analysis project Ga0210087, IMG submission 184878) | Wetland microbial communities from San Francisco Bay, California, USA, that impact long-term carbon sequestration -... | ecosystem: Environmental > Aquatic > Marine > Wetlands ... | reverse complement strand
ATTGCCGTATCTATAACAGGAGTAATCCCAGTTCGCATCACTTTTCGGATATCAATCCCAGTTGCAGTACCTTGAAAGTTAATGATTGGCAAGGTAAATGTATCATTAAGTGAATTTGTAATTTTCCGCATTTCGTATGTGTACTTTATAGCATCCTCAGCAGATCCACCTATGAGTGCCAATATTGCAGGAGAACCTGCCAGAGCAAATGCTCCGATACCTGCTGTCTCTGTAATGGCACTGTCGCCGATATCAGGATTAGCATCTTCACTGCTATAACCTGGAAAATACAATCCTTTAATCATGTTTGCCTCACCAGTGAACCAGTCATCCCCTAATCCACTTACCTTTATTCCAAAAGTAGTTCCATTTCTTGCCATCACTGTTACTATCGTACTAAATTGGATCCCATGAGCTGCTTTCGTTATTGCTTTGCATGCAGCCATACTCATGCATAGGAAAAATATATCATTCTCTGAAAGATATTTTGTAACTTCCAATACCTCATTTGGGCTACAAACTTTCAATAGGTGAGGTAATATAGTACTTGCAAACAGTAACGTACCGGCAGCCGGCCTATTATGTAGTTCATCTCCCATGTGCAATGCCCTTGCCATCATCGGTTTAAGATCGATTCCCTTGCTCTTACGAATCGCCTTGCCCAATGGCCGCGATAGTCTTTCAGACCAATACCTAAGAACTTTAACTGACTCCTGATCGAAAAGTCCAAACTGCACTCTGTTTTCCACGAATCTGGCATAACAGGTCTTACCATTACTGCGATCTTTGACAACTAAAATAGGCAAAGATGGCGAGATTACTCCAGCCATAGGCCCTACTGCGTCATGGTCGTGGTTAGAAGAAAAGTCGATGCCTCCCTTCCTTATCAATTCTAAAGCGTCATTCCAACTTGTTGCGAATCCCTCAAAGATCATAGTACCTACGATTGCGCCTCGCATTGGGCCACACATTCTATTCCAATCAATCGGAGGACCCGCATGAAAGATTGAATTCTTCTTCATTTTAGGCAGAATATCCTTTGCACACTTGATATCGACAAGAATGGGTCTGGATAAACGCATTAGTTCGAGCGCTTTATTATTAGCTTGTTCTATATGCTTCCTAATTCCTGCTTCGTCATTCATTGTAATTATTTCCTGCCGTAATGGTCATCTAAAGAAATGTGTCCCAGAAAGACCAGCTAACGCTTCAGAAAGATGTTGCAGTGAGCAGACTATCGCCTCCTTTCCACCGTTTCTAATAAATGAGATAGCCGCTTGCACTTTGGGCCCAATACTACCGCTCTCCAAGTCTCGCAACCCTAATTTCTGTTCGAAATTCGTGTCAACATTGACCGTATGTATAAACTCTTGATTCTTCTTTCCGTAATTTCGATATATGCCATCTACATTGGTCAATAACACCAATTTTGAGGCACCTATTGAGGTTGCTAATCTTTCGCTCGCAAGGTCTTTGTCTATAACCGCATCAACTCCTAGGGTTTTCCAATTCTGCTTCATCACGGGTATTCCTCCTCCTCCACATGCGACAACAATAAATCCAGCATCTACTAGAGATCGAATGGCTTCATAATTTATTATTTTGATAGGCTTTGGAGATGGAACCAAGAGCTTGTATTTTGTTCTATCAGAGCCTACCCTTCTTTTTCTAAGCTGTACCATTTCGTTTCTCAAAAGGACTTCTGTCATTTCGTTGTCAAATGTTTCACCTATTGGTTTAGTAGGATTCTGAAATGCATTGTCATTTGAATCAACAATTACTCTTGTGAGGAGAGTTGTCACATGTTTATTCATCTTCGAGCGGTCTAGCTCGTCTTGCAATGCTTGTTCAATAAGATAGCCTATAAACCCCTGCGTTTCCGCAGTACATACATACAAAGGTAGAGCAGGGTAGTAATCTTCAGCCAACCTGTGTCTTACAAAAGTTGCTCCCACCTGTGGTCCGTTACCGTGAGTTAGGACAATTCTGTTTTTATTGTTATCGCTCTTCATAAAGTCAACGATCTGTCGCACAGCAACCTGGACGTTGTGATACTGTTCGTCAAATGTTCCTTTCTCACCAGATCTGACCAGAGCATTTCCACCGATGGCGAAAACTATTAGATCTGTTCTTGAGTTACTCAAGAGTTACTAAACTAGACATATCTTATTTAAATTTAATGCACAGAATGTATCAAAATCTGCATTTATCATAAAATCAGAATGCATTGATATATAAAATACGAAAAATGGTATGTGAACTGATAAACGCTTTTGTTTAATTCCGAACTTATCATTACTTATCGAATTCTGTGGCGAGCAAAGCATACACCTGGCATTGGAGTCTTACACACCCCGCTCAAGAGTAGAGCCACATTTTAATTCCCAAAGGATGCACTTTGAGATATAATTACAGGCATTTATTTTCACTTCAATTTCCTTTCTCTAAGAGGCTTTGAACTTGAGGTAGCAGCTCTGTGCCAATGAATCGATCGCTGTAGGTGAAAAGAGCTATTATCAGACCAGTACCGATGTCTATGCCTGAGGTGTGTCCTCTGCGACTAAGCGTTGTCAATAATGACATAAATCGATCCGGACGCCTTTCACCAATAGAGTTGATCAAACCCTGAATCTGTTCATCGACGATCAAGTTCTGATAATATTCAATGAACTTGAAGCTGATCCAAGTGGTCAAATTGCAAACTCTCTTAATTGGCAACGATACTGGAGGTCGTTTACGACTTTGCGATAGCCAATTAAACAAGGCACTAAAACCACAGATAAAGTCATCCCCAGACGGAGTGAAACCCGGCCCCCTTCCACACATTTTCATCAATGAATGTGACAACTTTCGAACAAACCCATTGTTATCGTCGTTCCCAATGCCATACTCTGATATGTCAGCGATAAATTGATCAAGAAGGCCTTGATTTGTAATTTCAGGCTCCAACAGGCATCCACTTCTTCTTGATTCCCTGAGGGAACACAAAATTTTTTCTGCAGCATCGTTAAACTCGTTCAGTCCTGCATACGTAGGCCTTACAAAACAGTTTTTAAAGACATTACTCTTCGCTGTATGCAATATCATTCTCTCTCCGATGGAGACTCTGTCCCGAAATCTGTTGACGTCATATCCGTACTCGACAAGTCCAGCAAAATCGGTGTAACTACATTGAGGGGTCAGATTGATTGTGATGGGAGACTGTGTCTTGTTTAGACTTATGACCAATAGTTCATTTCTCGAAGTTTTGATGTTGAGGCTAGAGGGAAATGAACTTATGACTTTTCCAAGTGGATTCTTCTTGGACGAAGAATTTAGTATGTATTTGTGCAAAACTCCTACATATTCGCATTCGAAATCAACCATGTCGTCGTTACCCTCTCCTATTGGTATATCTTCACTAGATGTATTTGGCTGATGATTCATTCGCGTCATTCGCACCAAATTGGGTGAGCACTGCTAATTTATCGTCAATCATATTGGTCACGAACCTGAGATTACATAATTTTTGATAGAATTTCCTCACTAAGTTTATCAAGCGTGGGACCAGGTTTCCAATCTATTTGAATGACTTTAACATTTTGTACCTGTAGAGCATCATAAAAGATGCTCATACCAATATTTAGTACCGTCAAATCTGAATCCAATAATTTCCTTGCTCTGTTGGTCATTATGTCAATTTGCCTCCCGGGATTTCTCCAATAAACCGAGAATATGCCTCTTGAAAGTCTATATGGCCTTTGGCAATTATGCCAGCAGCTGCGATCGCAGCAAAGGCATTGGTAGGAAGAACTGGGACACCAGCATTCTTTAATCTTGTCAAAGAACGGTCGTAGCCTTGCGGGTCCCTACGGGTTCCACAGACGTGAGCTATGACACTAAGGTGTCTCTTGGCTTTCGCGGCCATCAGCTTTGCTTTCTTAATTTCATCAATAATGGAACCAACTGGATCAGAATTAGAGCCATACCCAAGTACAAAATCTAGAACTATTACCGCCACGTCGTCATATGAAGCCTCTTCAACAATTCTCAGCTTTCTTATTGTAGGATCGATCATTGGGTGTGCCCTGCCTTTGGTAAACTCTTCCTCACCAAGATCAATAATTGAATTCTTGAAACTTTTCATTGGGTCTTGTAGAAGTTGTGCTTTGATTAGAGGAGCATTAGAATAGAGTGGTCCTATAGCAAGACCATTAAGGATAACCTGTGTTTCATATGCGAAAGTACCACCTGTATATAGTGCTCTTAGGTATTTTTGTTCATTTGTAATTTTCTTCCGTTCTGTCATTACAAGACGTTTTAGATCCTCGATCGGGACGTAAATCGGATCGACTGATAATTCAGAACTGTTCATGTTAGCAATATGTTTTGCCGTCGCAAGGACCGATGAGGTAAGAGTGTTACTGATGGTAATTTTTTTTGACTGATTGGTTAGCCTCTTAGAGCGCCTCGTTTTTTCCCCTTCAATATTCTTTGAAGGTTCGCTACCGCCAATAAAGGTCATTACGTACTTTTTCTTTCCATGCTTAGTTGCATGGTTAATAATTTTCTGCTGGACACTAGCTGACGGAGGCTTTGACACTATATTTATTACATCGATACCTTCACAGTCATCTAGAAGCTTTAGTGCTTCTGACATCATCAAACCCCCAATATTTGCTTTAGGATCATTTCCTCCAACTCCCAACCCATGCCTAACCCCTATTCCACAATGATCCAGTAGCGTAGAAACTTCTTGTAATCCTGTACCTGCTGCTGCTACAATCGCGACAGGACCCGCGGTGACTGCATTTGAAAATCCAATTCCATTTCCATTAATAATGGATGTCCCAGCACCGGGTCCCAAGATTAAAACATGGTTCTTTACCGCGTATCTTTTTATCTGAAGCTCATCATCCATAGGTACGTGATCACTGAAAATCTGTTGATGAATTCCCTCATCAATCAATTTGAATGCTAAGTCTTTAACGTATTCGCCAGGAACAGAAATCAATGCAATGTTAATGTCCTTAACAGAACCAAGCACCGACTCTAGATCATATCTCTCATTAGGCGAAGAATGGTCCAATTCGATGGTTCGCTCTCCGCCCGTCCCACGCAGAATAGCTTCGATTTTTGGGACTGTTGCAAGTAACAAGCCGTCATCTTTTGCTCTTAAGGCAATTATCATGTCAGAGCTTTCGGCCTTGGCAATTTGATTGATGGGGAAACCTAATTTAATCAAGATGTCTTTGTTAGTTTTAGTACCCATAACTAAGGAGGCTTCCATTATTCCAGGATATCGCTTAATCTCATCTGACAATCGGAGAAGTTCAAGGGAGTCCCTGTAATAGTTGTGCTTAACTAGAACATTTTGATGAGTATCCACCGAAGGTATGGATCTGCCCACTTTCGTAGTTCAGCGTTCAAAGTTATGGTATTTAAGCATAGTTACGTCATCAGCTTAAAGTGTGCATAAATAAAATCATCATTTCATTATATTATATTGCAGATACTATGAATAATAATATACGGCATCTGTTCATTCCCAGCAATTGGATCTATATCGAAGAAATTGACAGGACACTTTCCTAGCAGGACTGAACTACGACCAAATTTATAGTAGATCAAGAGAAGCATAGGTTCAATTTTCCTTCCTCTGGTATCAGATGCTAGGTATTCATAAGAGCTTGGATTTTATATTAACTGCATCCCTTACGCATAAAATACTTGGATTTGACATACCACTTGTTCAATGTAAACTTTCTTTTTTATGATATATCATAAATCTTTAGCGTAGATCAGACAAACTATATTACGATCTGCAAACGCTATTAATCTTGAAGTATGTCCAAAAGATCTGAGGTAAGGAAGCTGTCAGGTGCTATAGCCGGACTTATGGTCGCTGTAATTTTGTTCACTGGGTCTAGTTTTTCATACCCAACGTCGCAACTAGTCTGGGCACAGGATGAAGGAACACCATTGAAGGTGGCATTGTTAACCGATGCGTTATTCAGTGATGGCGGATGGGGCGGCACAGCATATAACGCCTCGCAGACCTTAAAAGAAAAATACGGTTTGGAATTGACTACAGTTGAGAATGTTGCGATTCCTGATATAGAACCTACGTTGAGAGATTTTGCTGATCAAGGTAATAATCTTATTATCGCTCATGGATTTGAGTGGGGCGATCCAGCATTGAGAGTTGGTGCCGACTATCCTGATACAAAGTTTGTAGTCTTTACAGGTCTAACCAACGGTAGTAATGTAGCATCTGTCTTTCCAATGCAGCAGGAGGGAGCATTTGGCCTTGGAGCGTTGGCTGCTATGATGTCAAAGACAGGGACGATTGGCTTTGTGGGTGGTCAGGCATATCCTAACATAATAAACATATTTGAGGGGTACAAACAGGGAGCCCGATACATCAATCCTGATATAAAGGTAATCGGACAATATATCGATACTTTCACTGACCCTGCTCGAGGGAAAGAGGCTGGAGTTTCGCTAATAAATAATGGTGCCGATTTTCTGTTTCATGTTGCTGACCTGTCAGGACAGGGAGTAATTCAAGCAGCAAAAGAAAAGGGCATTTATGCTCTTGGAGTAGTAGCAGATCAGCATAATCTTGCGCCAGATACCGTGCTAACTTCTTTTGTGCTTGATATGGAGAAGGCATTCGATCAATCCATAAATATGGTCCAGAATGGTAACTTCAGTGGTCAGCTCTATAAGCCCGGATTAGAGGAAGCAAAAGGTGCCTCAGGGGACGGTATCGTGTTCATTGCTCCATTCCATAACCTAGACAGTAAGGTTCCAGCTGATGTGAAACAGAAGCTTAACCAAATAGTCCAAGACATAATAAGTGGCAAGATCGTAGTTCCGGAACGGACAGAAGCCTCATCTTAATTTTTGTTCCCTAAAAAGGATCGGGATAAAATCATCGGACAGAATAACCTTGTAGATTATTTGCAATGTCAATACTCCAGCGGTGAGGTAAAGAGTAGGAGAGCAAGATGTCAATATCAGGAAGGATAAACTTGTTTATGTTACGTCCTACTCAAGTAAGGAGAGGGGTATTTAGATAAACATGTCTGATGCTGGTCCTTCTTTTCTTACAAACTCGACTGATGACCATTCTGCTTATACTCCTACTTCTCCTTCGGTCCCGAAACCCTCAGAATCTTTGTCGGTGCAAACGCAAGATGACCAACCGGTGCTCTCTATGAACGGCATAACATGCAGATTTAAGGACGTCATAGCTAACAAAGATGTGCACTTCGATCTTTTTAGAGGTGAAATCCATGGTCTTCTGGGAGAGAACGGTGCTGGAAAGACGACTTTGATGAGTGTTCTCTATGGGTTGTACAAACCAGAAGCAGGAGAAATTTTAGTGAAGGGAAGAAGGGTGGACATAAAATCTCCTCTTGATGCCATATCCCTTGGAATAGCGATGGTTCATCAACATTTCTTATTGACACCTAACCACACAGTTACGGAAAACATTATTGTTGGAGTAAAGCCTCGTGAAAGAACCATATTCTTGAGGACGACGGATGCAGAAAAAAAGATCTTGGAATTATCCAAGAAGTATGGTCTTAAGATTGACCCAAAAGCCATCGTAGGCAACTTATCTGTGGGCGAACAGCAGCGGGTAGAGATAATAAAAGCACTGTACAGGGACATTGACATTCTAATTCTCGACGAGCCTACTTCAATGCTTACCCCCGTGGAAGAAAAAGCTTTGTTTTCGACGTTATCTGCTATGGTAAAGGCTGGCCTATCGATAATATTCATCACACACAAGTTGCAAGAAGTCATTGAGGCAAGTACGCGTGTAACAGTCCTAAGAGGTGGGAAGGTTGTTGGCACAGTGATGACTTCACAGACAACCGAAACAGAACTTGCAAGATTGATGATAGGAAGGACGCTAACACACAGTACAGGTCATCAACAAGGTGAGATCCACGTAGGAGTTGAGAAATCTCCTAATGCAAAAGCCTCTGCTGGACATGCAACAGTACTGGAGATCAAAAATGTGTTTGCATTGAATAACTCGGCGGTCCAAGCACTCAAGGACTTGTCGCTAACGGTATCAAAAGGTGAAATATTGGGAATTGCAGGTGTCGATGGCAATGGCCAGAGTGAAATGGCAGAGATAGTTTCTGGTTTGAGAAAGGTTCAGAGTGGACAGGTAGTCATTGATGGACGCGACATAACAGGAATGTCACCAAAGCAGATTAGAGAATGGGGCCTCGCCTACATACCTGAAGATCGGCTCAATACTGGTCTTATACTAGAGTACTCTATTGCTGAAAACCTAATTCTGGATAGATGGTATAGTAAGCCATACTCAGGCAAGATATTCTTAAACAAACACGAGATGAAAAGATTTGCAGAGGAGATCGTCACCAATTTTGATGTAAGAACTCCCAGTTTAGATATTCAAGTACGATATTTATCAGGCGGTAATTTACAGAAAATCGTACTTGGAAGAGAATTGTCAAGGGAACATAAACTGATCATAGCCCATAATCCTACACGAGGATTGGATGTGGGTGCAGCCGAGTATGTCCACAAACAACTCTTTAAACAAAGAGACTCAGGAGTAGGAGTTTTACTGTTATCCTTGGATTTGGATGAAATTCTCCTAGTTAGCGACAGGATAGCTGTGATATACGCTGGTAGGATAATGGGGGTATTCGACAGGGCAACAGCAGACGTCGATAAAATAGGCCTATTAATAGGAGGCTATAGCGCGGAGGCGAGTAATTGAAATGATACCTATTGAATATGGCAATATTGGAGATTGTGATCTGCAAGATTGACTACAACTCTCATCCTTGGAAAGAGACTAAGTTTTAAACATACTGTCCCGTTCCTGTCAGGTGGACTGGCTTTTTTGGTTGGGGGAATTATACTATATGCAGCAGGTGTAGATCCCTTGGAAGCCTATGCAATAATCATAAAGGGATCACTAGGATCCACTCGTGCAATTGCAGATACTCTTGTAAAGACCATATCGCTGCTCATTGCTGGTCTTGCAGTAGCTGTTGCCTTTAAATGCAAACTATGGAATATTGGTGCTGAAGGTCAGCTCTATATGGGCGCTCTGGGAGGGTTGTTGGTTGGGATTGCGGTGGTCGGTATGATCCCTGTAGTATCGGTTATTTTGGTTCTCATTGCAGGTATTGCATTTGGAGCTATGTTTAGTCTTGTGCCTGCGGTGCTTAAGGTCAAATTGGGAGTAAGTGAAATAATTGTAACTGTTCTTCTCAATTTCGTAGCTCTTCTCTTTATTTCTTACCTCCTACATGGGCCGATCAAAGCGCCAGGGTTTTTGCCTTACAGTCCAGATATCTTTCCTGAGTCTGAGCTCCCTATTTTGATTGAACGTACAAGATTACATGCAGGATTAATCATAGCAGCCTTGGCAGCCATCTTTGTCCATTTTCTATGGAAAAGTAAGATTGGATTTGAATTGAAGAGTGTAGGCATGAATATTTCCGCTGCGCGATATGCAGGTATGAACATAACGAAGAGTATTCTGATAACTATGGCTATAAGCGGAGGACTGGCCGGACTGACTGGAGCAGTGCTTCTTGCTGGGGTCCAACACCGACTCATCGAGGGTATCTCTCCCGGTTATGGTTTCATTGCGGTGATCATTGCACTGTTGGGGAGAGAGAATGCCTTGGGAGTATGTCTTGTAGCTTTCTTCTTTGCTGTCTTACTCGCAGGATCCGAGGCTATGTATAGAACTTTAGGCATACCAGTTGCCTTTGCTCAAACACTACAGGCTCTAGTGCTTGTTTTCGTCCTAATCGGAGAAGTGTTTACCAGAATCCATCTTCCAAGAAGATTCAAGAGATCTAATGAAGATAAAATAGGGAACCAGGGAAAGCAGATTGGTCCACCCGCGGAGAGGGGAAAAGTGGAGTGAATTGACAGATTGGTAGAGATGATTGATTTTATTATTGGAATAGTTGCATCAGGTATTCGTATGAGCACCCCCGCACTTTTTGCTGCACTTGGTGAAAACATAGCAGAACGTTCGGGCGTCCTGAATCTAGGGGTTGAAGGAATGATGCTAATCGGAGCATTTGCGGGGTTTATCGGAACGTTTGTCACAGGGAATGTAATCGTAGGAATACTGTTTGCTATTGCAGGTCCGATGGTCATGGCGGCACTCATGGCCTTTCTAAGTGTAAGCTTACGCACGAACCAACTGGTTGCAGGTCTAGCCATCTGGCTCTTAGGAGTCGGCCTGGCAGCACTGCTGTACAGACTGACATTTGGAGTAGTCACAGTATCGCCCACCGTACCGACCATTCCTCTTATTGACATCCCATTTTTGAGCTCGATTCCTGTTTTGGGACCTATTATTTTTAATCATGATGCGATGATCTATCTAGCATTTCTACTAATTCCTTTGACTCATATTTTTCTCTTCAAGACGAGCATTGGTCTAAAGATAAGAACAGTGGGAGAAAATCCGAAACAGGCTGATACGCTGGGTGTAAATGTAAACAGGATCCGTTACATGTCAGTAATCATAGGTGGTGCATTTGCAGGTTTGGGAGGCTGCTATATCGCCTTAGTAACTACAGGTTCGTTTTCTGAAAACATTGCCGCTGGACAAGGATGGATTGCTCTTGCAGCAGTAATCTTCGGCAGATGGAGACCCTTTTGGATAGTAATTGGGGCTCTCGTGTACGGAATGGTTAATGCTACAGCGTTGGGACTACAGTCAATAGGAACTACTATTCCATTTCAGTTTTTGCTCATGCTACCGTACTTACTCCCAATTGCCATCTTGGCAGCTATGTATAAGAAAAGCGTAGCTCCTGCTGCGTTGGCGACTCCCTACAAGAGAGGAGAAAGATAGGATCGGCTGCTCTTGTTAGTGTGAGTAATTCATTCATGCTTGAACTTGGAGCGAGGGCCAGAATTCATTTTACATTTTGGGTTGGCAAAAACTATCAAAGCTAATTTATTTTGGCGATAGTGATTTAGGACAGGATCACGAAATCACAGGCAGAAATTTTCTGAGACCAACTAACAAGTTAACGGACATACTTCACTTTATTTCTAATTTTGCCAATCCCTTCAACTTCAACTTCCACGATGTCTCCGTGTTGTAAATATTTAAGATGTGACGACATCGATAAGCCCGTTCCGCTGGGAGTTCCTGTTGATATTATGTCTCCTGCTTCGAGCGTCATTACACTACTAAGACTATTTACAATTTTCTCGATATTTAGAACGAGCTTTGAAGTGGAAGAAGACTGCCTAACTTCCTCGTTTACTTTAGTTATCAGCTGCAAATCGTTTGGATCATGGATCTCATCGCGGGTGACTACCCATGGCCCACATGGGCCAAATGAATCAAAGCTTTTGGCTCGGCTATATTGTTTATCAATAAATTGTACGTCTCTAGCCGAGATGTCATCTAACACAAAATATCCGCCCACAAATTCTAATGCCTTGTCTATCTCGACGTCTCTACACTTCTTGCCAATCACCAACGCTAACTCTCCTTCATAATCCAGCTGCTTTACAAATGATGGACAGATTATATCTTCGAATGCTCCAGTCAAACTGGTTCTGGCCTTCATATATATCACAGGGTCTTTAGGAGGAAACCTTCCGAAGCGCAACCAGCTGTCTTGGTCTTTATAATTAAATGCCAAACAAATTACTTTATATGATCTAATTATTGGTGGAAGCAAACGAAAATGGAAGATGTTGTGAGTAAAGGACAACCCGTTAAGAACATCCCCAATTCGATCTGCATATCCCTCAAACATGAATTCCTCTAAAGTAGGAGGGATTTGTATACTCGTTTGATACTTTATTTCGTCTGCAGTAATTGCATCTCCCTTTTTGTTGACAATAGCGTAGGTGTCCGGATAAGAGTCGGAGGTAATGGCAGTCATTCCAGGATTAACTCTATTACTATCCGTTTCTTCGACTGCAAATGATTCTTTACCCTCCATATCTTCTCTAGCTATCCTAGCTATTCTCAAGTTGACTTGTCATCTTTAATGACTAGCTAACTCTTAAGTAGCTTTCATCGGAATCAACCTTCTCCTCCATCTTTTGCTTGTGCGATTGAAGCTTATCTCTTAAAAAATGATGTTTAAGACTCAGAATCTGACACGCCAGAAGTGCAGCATTATATGAGGAATCTATGCCGACGGTGGCAACTGGAACCCCTGGAGGCATCTGAATTATAGAAAATAGTGAATCTGTACCGCCCAACAATAATGAATCATGCGCTAAGGGGATTCCAATTACAGGGAGGTTGGTAAGCGAAGCTATCATTCCAGGGAGATGTGCTGATCCGGTTCCGCAAGCGAGGACAACTTCAATCCCCCTGTCTTCAAGATTACTTGCATATTTGAATGCCTTATTTGGTGATCTGTGGGCAGCAACAATAGCAGTCTCGTATGGGATATCAAAGTTTTCTAAGACTGAGCAAGCCTCATGAATCTTGTTAAATAATTCAATCGATGGAGCAACGACCGAAACCAAATTGTGGTCTGAAATGCGCCTTTCATCACTCCTTTGATGTTTTTCTTTAGGTATCAGTGTCGATTTCATCTATCTACTGAGTTGATATGCTAAGATTTTGTTTTTAAATCTATATTGAACGTTCTCTGGCCAATGACAAGTAACCTTGACAAGACTACAAATTCAAACAGAAGCTAGCAACCCTCAACGAGTTACACTCCACAATATCTGGTCCTCATCTCCATTGCGAGCTCACAGGCGGTAAAGATTATGAAATTGGTTAACAAGATTTATGATGTGCATATATCCACAATTAACACTTCTATTGATATATGTATTGATTTTCCAAAATGATATAATAAGGATATAAGGTCGGCACAATAGTAACTAGTATTGTATCAAATTTCAAGGAGGCAAGGAAGAAGTTTGAAGGTAAATAGAGGAAAGAATAACAATTATAATAATTATAATTATAATAATAATAATATTAATAATAAGATTCGCCCTAACGTCTATGAAATTAAGAACTGTTACTGCTGCTGTCAACGACTACTAGGAGAATGAACAGATTAGTGAAGGAATTTTCAGGTCCGAAAACTGTAGGATCCAGTATTCGTGAGCTCTCCGAGCTTATTTCATCCGGGTCGTTGTCACCGGTCGACCTTGTTGAAGCCACACTTGAAAGGATCGACGATCTGAATGAAAAGCTTCGTGCATACATAACCGTAATGAGAGTTTCTGCCAGAAAGGAAGCGAAAAAGGCAGAGGTGGACATCAAGGAGGGGAAATACTTAGGTCCATTGCACGGAATCCCTGTGAGCTTGAAGGATCTAATCTACGTTAGAGGGGTAAGAAGCACTAGTGGCTCAAAAATACTTTCGGATTTTGTCCCTGACTATGATGCTACGGTAGTCAGAAGACTCAAGGAAGCCGGTGCGATTATTGTGGGAATGAACAACACTCATGAATTCGCTTGCGGAATCACCAACATAAATCCCCATTATGGTTCGTCAAGGAACCCATGGGATCCCGCTAGAATGTCAGGGGGTTCCAGTGGCGGCTCAGCAGTTGCTGTGAGTGCAGGGATGGCAGTGGGCGCTCTAGGAACCGATACTAGTGGTTCTATCCGCGTTCCTTCATCACTTTGTGGGCTTTTTGGTCTAAAACCCACATACGGAAGGGTCAGCAAATATGGAGTCATGCCTTTGTCTCCCTCGATAGACCATGTCGGTCCAATTGCGCGAACCGCATGGGACACTGCCGCGCTACTGCAGGCGATTGCTGGCTATGATATCCGGGATGAGTCAACATGTGACTTACCGGTGCCTGATTATCTTCAAATTGTATCTGAAACAGTTGACAATCCTAGAAAATTTACTTTGGGTGTGCCCAAACAGTATTTCTTTGATCTTGTCGATTCAAGAGTATTGGATATTTTTGAAAGATGTGTGGGTGAGATGCAAGAATGTGGGGTTTCCACGGTTCCAGTTACCTTAAATGAGACTCACAAGATTTATGACGCTTGGAAGGCGTTCCGATTAGGTGAATCAGCCGAGGTACATTCATCATGGTTAAATTCCAGACGCAGTGAATACGGGAGTGATGTGTTAGCCATGCTTGAAAGAGGGACGAAAATTACCGCGGTCGAATATATAACTGCGATACGCTACAAAAAAGAACTAAAGGACGCCTTTTTGAGAGCGATGAAGGGACTTGATGGTCTGTTAGTACCAACAACTGCCATTAGCGCTCCCCTGTTGGAAGAGACCTCAATAGACATCAATGGAAAAAATACAGAGGTCTATGTAGCACTCAGTAGACTTACCACGGTTTTTGATATCACAGGTCTACCGGCGCTTAATGTACCTGCAGGTCTTGTCGATGGCAACCTTCCGATAGGGGTCCAGCTCGTCGGAAGAGACTTTGATGAAGGCACCCTTCTCAGTCTTGCAAACATGTACGAAAGGAGTTCAAAGATCTCTGAAAGAATGATTGCGCCATGCGTGAGCGATGGAAATGGATGACCTGATTAGGCATTTTAATACAAAGCGATTGGATTTTTACATAAATAAAGATTTTTTATCTTATTCATATATTCTACAAATGCGAAAGATGATAGTTAATCCTTATATCAATCCACACGATATCGCTTATTACTTGTATCGAAATTTAATATTGCTTACCGAAGCAGCTGGAACTATCCCTTATCTAGTAGAATTGCATATTGTACACCAGCCGCGCTTTCGAGATTGATTGCATATGCTGACAATCGATACACTGATGGTCGAATTTAGTGGCGGAGAACTTTATTGAAGAAAACTAACCCTCAAGGATCAAGTTATTCGAACAATAGTATGTCAGTTGGAGTTAGAGATGAAATTGTGGATAGGGTCGAAAAAGATTATGCGAAGTTTAAGGAGGATCATACATTCAAATTCCCTACCTGGCTCTACGGTCCTGTTAAAGGTAAACTTCTAACAATAGAAGTTGAAGATTGTCCACGGTTTGGGGACAAAGCTTTTGTTGAATTCGATTCGGCTAGAACAGCATTCATAAGCGTAGACATGCAGGTTGATTTCTGCGGTCCAAAGGGATACGTAGATGTAATGGGATATGACCTTGGGTTAACATCTGCTCCCATAAAGTCGATAATGTATGTCTTGGAGACGATTCGAAATGGAACCGACATTAAGGTTGTCCATACTAGGGAAGGACACCTTCCTGATCTTTCTGATGCTCCTTACAATAAGATACTTCGTAGCAAGATTATTGGAAATGGAGTAGGAATCGGTGATACTCCTAAAGGAGGTTTAGGTAGACTGCTTATAAGGGGTGAAAAAAATTGGGACATTATAGATGACGTTTATCCAATCCCTGGGGAATATATCATAGACAAAGCAGGTAAGGGTGCATTTGGTCAGAGTAACCTACCCTTGATTTTGCGGAATCTCGGTATAACTCATCTCATTGTAACAGGAATCACGACTGATGTATGTGTCCACACCATAATGAGGGAAGCCAACGACAATGGTTACTGGTGTCTACTTCTAAAGGATGGTACAGGTGCTACTGATTATGACAATTATAAGGCTGCCATAAAGCAAATAAAGATGCAAGGAGGCGTCTTTGGATGGGTTTCAGACTCACGCAGATTCGTAAAAGCAATTAAATCAGCCTTTTAATTACAAACAAATTTCCCCAGATCGGTTAATAGGATGCAACTTAATTATAGAGCCGTTCGCTGTCAAAATGCACCCATACCATTTTCCTGACTTTCATAATATCCACGTTGTTGCCTCTGAAGCTGCAACTTGCGCCTACTGATTGATTCTGTTGGAGGAGATTGTCTAGAATTAGGTTACGGCGTTGGGTGTTGGTCATAGTCCCGACTGCTATTAGGAGAGATCCGTACAGAATAATCTGAATTATGCCTCAATGGATGAATAGGCCTGATGATCCGACTCCAAACTGTCAAGGCATATTTCCTTATGTATTTATCGACATCAAGAACAACACCTACATTGCCGCTGCTGTGTTGAGGCATAAAAGCGATCACAGCAATAAAGAAGCTGGATTACATATTAAGGAAAAAGGTACTGAGTGAATCCAAATGAACGCCCAAAACGAGTTACTTTTTTGAATCTTGAATTAATCTAATGCTACGTTTCATTTAAATAATAAAAAGAGGATATTGGAGGGTCATCTCCGTTTTTTATTAAGTGTTCTCTCTAGAGCCTTCTCTCTAGAGCCTATAGGAGTCTAGTCCCTGCTGTGACAAGCTTCTCACAATTAGTAGTCTCTAATTGGATTCTTAACAGCCTTCATCTATTTCTCCGTTGGCGTTATCGTCGGCTCCGTTGCCACAAATTTCGATTGGTGATGGGCCTGTTGGTCCTGGAACTGTTGTATCTTCTCCGGTCGGGGCTTCTTCTCCTGTTGGGGCTCCTTCTCTTATTGGGGCTTCTTCTGATTGTCCTCCTGGTTGGGGTTCTTCTTCTCCTGTCTGCGGGCCTGCAAGTGGAGTTTCATCATCTGCTGGAGTTTCATCATCTGCAGGAGTTTCATCATCTGCTGGAGTTTCATCATCTCCTGTCTGTGGTGCTACAAGTGGGGTTGCGCCATCATCTGCTGGAGTTTCATCATCTACTGGAGTTTCATCATCTGCTGGAGTTTCATCATCTGCTGGAGTTTCATCATCTGCTGGAGTTTCATCATCTGCTGGAGTTTCATCATCTCCTGTCTGTGGTGCTACAAGTGGGGTTGCGCCATCATCTGCAGGAGTTTCATCATCTGCTGGAGTTTCATCATCTCCTGTCTGTGGTGCTACAAGTGGGGTCGCGCCATCATCTGCAGGAGTTTCATCTTCGCTTCCTGGAGGTAGAGCTGCTTCTTCTTCACCTGTAGATGGAGCTTCAGATGTTAAAGCTGCAAATGGTGTTGTTGAT
>Ga0210087_1000031_pt1 | contig 17050 bp, 14 predicted proteins | sample MayberryNW_Catta_4_FD_184878 | JGI IMG/M metagenome (GOLD analysis project Ga0210087, IMG submission 184878) | Wetland microbial communities from San Francisco Bay, California, USA, that impact long-term carbon sequestration -... | ecosystem: Environmental > Aquatic > Marine > Wetlands ... | reverse complement strand
CATCCAGGCCAACCAGCTGGACGGCATCCAGCTCGCGGGCGCCTACAGCACCAACTGCCGCATCCTGGACAACGTGGTGCGGGAGAACCGCCGCGGGCTCGCATTCGAGCCGGAGCCGGGCGCGCGCTGGTTCAGCGGCCTGGTGGCCCACAATCTGTTCGAGTGCAACCACGAAGCGGGTGAGGGCAGGATCGGCGAACGCGCCCGCCCCGGTCAGGCCATCGCGCTGCGGGGCTGCCGCGCGCTCCACATCGTCGAGAATTATTTCGAGCGCCATCTCAACCACGTGTACGCCGCCGACGGCTGCGCGTTCATCACCATTCGCGGAAACGTGTTCTACGGCGCCTCGAGTCTCCCCGGCCTCTATCCCGGCCTCGGGGGGCCCGCCCGCCGCGCGTGCGACATCTATCTCGAAGGTGAGCGCAACCGGGAGTTCACCCTCGCCCACAACGTATTCGAGACCCCGGTGCGTCCCGAGCGGACCCACCCCGGTGACTGGGGCGCGGAGCGCTGGGGTGACACCTACGAGCAGCTCCATCTCACGGGGAGCGGCCACCGGCTGCTCGAGAATCCCCGCTCCGCCACCTCCTTCTGCGGGGGCGGAACCGTGTCGCGGCGCACCAACGCGTACTCCGAGGACTTCGGATCCGATCTGAATGCGGCCGGCGGGTACCGCACACCGCTGCACGGCTGGAGCCTGCGGAAGCTGTCGCGGGGAAGCCCGAGCACGTTCCTGCCGCGGAGCGGCGGGCCGGTGCACGCGCTGCGTCACGGCTCGATCACCGGCGTGTCGGTGAAGCTCGGGGCGCCTCTGGCCGCCGGCTCGGTGCGGGTCGTGGTGCACGTGAACGGCGTGGCGACCGCCGCCGCGGCCCAGGTACCGCCCGGCGAGAGCTTCGCCGCGGCCACCTTCGACAAGGACGCGATCCCGCTGGAGCCCGGCGCCTCGGTCGAGCTCGCGGCCTCCACCGACGCGGACCAGGATCCCAGCCCGATCGCTCTCGACGCGGCGGTGGAGCTGGAATCCTGAGGCTTCAGGGTGCCGGGGTCGGCAGGGCCGGCCGGGACGCGATCACCAGGATGCGATGGAGTCCACGGAGAATGCCGGCCAGGAACAGCGCCGTCACCGTCATCGTGAAGGCCTGTCGGAGATTCAGCAGAATGGTGGCCCACTCCACCTCGATGTGCGTGGCGCTCAGCCAGAGCGGGATGAACACGAATCCGAACACCGGCCGTGAGACGTGGGGACCCGCCAGGCGAGCGATGGCCTCGAGCAACCAGGTCAGCAACAGCGGCAGGAGCACGAACCCGACCACGCTCCCCGCCATCACGCCCGCGCTGAAGATCGAGTCCTGGTAGTCGGCCAGCATCTTCCCGTCGCTGTACGCCTCCCAGCCCAGCGTTCCCAGGATCTCGGAATAGACGTCCGGCACCACCTTCTCGGTGCCGACGAAGAGGAACCTCGGCACCGCGTTGAGCACCGCGGCCGGCACGATCGCGGGGTCGTACGCGGCCCCGCCGGAGTTGACCACGATCGCGGTGGCGAAGTCGGTCAGGTCCGTCCGGCGGTTGATCGCCGCGATGGCGAAGCGCAGCCCCGTCTCCTCCGGCAGGTTGGTGCGGCCCAGGAGCATGGTGAGCTGGATGCCGACCAGGGAGAGCGCCGGGAGAACGAGCAGCAGGCCCTGGAGAATCCGCTCGGCCCGCCGCCGGCTGGCGAGCTCCGAGGTCAGGGCGTAGAGCACCGCGGCCAGCAGCAGAGGTGCGCGAGCCCGGAGAAACCCCACCGCGTAGACCAGCTCGAAGAGCACCGTGATCCAGGCCAGCATGCGCAGCCAGATCCCCGCTCCGGTCACCTCCCGGCTCCCCGCCAGAAAGGTGATGCCCAGCCACATCGCGAGGACCCCGAAGAGATCGCTGCCGAGGACCAGGAAGAAATCGCTGTAGGAGCGGATCCTGGCCCCGGTGGCCACGTAGTCCGCCTCGGTGTAGGCCGAGCCGTAGCCCAGGGTGATGAGGGCGACCTTGCACGCGGCCGAGATCATGACCGACACCACCAGCAGCCGGGCCAGGTCGCCGCGGTGCCGAACGATCCAGGTACGCATGGACTCCGCCGTCGGCGCACCGCGGTAGCGCAGCAGCGCCGCGCAGCAGATCAGCACCACGCCGCCGGCCACTGATCCCCAGAACTGGGCCTCGAGGCTCAGGTCGAACTGAGGATAGAGCAGGATGGGAGAGAAGTACTTCAGCCCGTTGACGGTGAAGTAGACCTGATTCATCACCAGGAAGGCCAGCGCCGGCGACCCCACGAACGCGAGCGATCGGCGCCGTGCGACGTGCAGCAGGAAGGCATTGCCGGCGGCGGCGACGGCGAGATGTCCCAGGGTGAAGGCCCACTCGGGCGTGGTCGCGCCGACTCGGGTGGCGACGGAGAGGGTCAGGATCCCGTAGACGCCGAGGCTCAGCAGGAAGAACGTCATCGCACCGGTGCCAGCGCCTGGGCGACGCGCTCCACCACGCCGTCAAGCGGAAGGCGGGTCAGCCGCGCGACGGCTTCGCCGCGGCGCCGAGCGTACTCGTCCGCGCAGTGCTCGAGGTCGGCGAGCACGCCATTGAGATCCGAGGGCCGGTCGCTGTATGGCCGCGCACCGGTGGCATCGAAGGCACGCATGTGGATGTAGCGCTGGAAGTCGCGCACCATCGCGGTCTCCTCCGGCACGGTCCGGGGAAGCGCGTCCATCCACCGAAGCTGCACGCTGGGCGTGTCGAAGATGCAGGCCTCCAGGAGGGCCGTGGTGCCCCAGCTGCTCACCACGAAGCGGGCATCGCTCAACAGGCTCGCCATGTGGCGGATGGCGCCGACGTCGAGGGCCTCGGGTCCCACCCGCGGGTCGGTGAGATCGGGTGAGCGGTCGAGCAGTACCCCGGTGCCGACGAGCGCCTCGTACGCGGCCCGGGAGCCCTGCGGATGGGGGCGCAGCACCACCCGCAGGCCGCAGTAGGGTCCGGCACGCAGCTCGGCCAGGAGGGCGTGCATGTCTTCCACATCATACCGCGCGGTGCGGGCGCCGCACACGTAGGCGAGATACGGCTCCGCCGGTCCCAGGCCGATCCGCCGCCGCATCGCCGCGATCTCCGTGGGCGTCACCGGCTGGCCATAGAAGCGAAACTGGAGCGGCCCCACGACGGCGATCCGATCCTCCGGGAACTGGTGCACGTCCACCGCCTGGCGGCGCATCTCCTCGCTCCAGACCAGGAGCTGGTCCGGACGGCGGCACATCGGACCGCGGGAATACAGGTTGTCCCAGCTCAGAACCACGCATGCGGACGGAATACCCCGGCGCCGGGCCTCGTCGAGCACGAAGTGGTCCAGCCAGTAATGGCCCGGGGAGGCCACCAGCACGACGGACGGCGAGAGCCGATCGAATGTCGAAACCACCTCGGCCCGTCTCGGCCGGTAGAGCGCGTAGGCATCACGCAGCCACCGGCGGACCGGGGAGCGCCTCGGCGCCACCGTCGTGAGCGCCCTGGCGACCACGTTCTGGGCGGCGCGGCGGCGGCTCAGCTCCAGATTCTGAAGGCTGCCGTCGGGATACTCCAGCGCGAAGCCCGTGAGATGGACGCTCTTGAGGGCCAGGTCGAGCAGCGTCACGCCAGCGATCCCGGGCACACCCCCTGCCCCCGGCGTTGACGACACCGGATGGTTGGGGAAGTTGGCGCCGGCGCCGTCGGAGAACGTGGCGGGCTCGTACGGCGAGAGGAAGTGCACTCGTGCGCCGTACCGCCGCTCCAGCTCGCCGGCGAGGCCGGTGGGGAGGAAGTTGCGAAGCGTGAGCGGAAACGGCGCCGCCGCGAGGATCGCGCGCTCAGTCACTGGCGGCCCGCTCCCGTTCGGTAATGAGCGCGAGGAACTCTCCTGCCGGGGGAAGCTGTTCGAACACGCGCCAGGAGCCTGCGGCCGCAAGCGCCGCGGCGTCGTAGCTACCCGTCGCGACCCCGACCGCGCGCGCACCCACCGCGTGGGCGCAGCGGATGTCGTGGGGAGTGTCCCCGACCACGAAGACGGCGCCCGGCCGCACCCGACAGCCATGCTGACTCGCCCAGCTCAGCGCCGCACGGGCGATCGCGATGCGGTCGCCGGTGCCTTCGGAGAAGGCACCTCCCCGGAAGCACTCCGCCAGACCGTAATGGGTGAGCTTCGCCGCCGCGCCACGGCGCGTGTTGCCGGTGAGCAGCAGCGAGCACACGTCCGGCATCTCCGCGAGCGCGACCAGGATCTCACGCACGTTGGGCATGACCCGGCCTTGCCGGCGGTGGAGCGCTGCCGGAAGACGGGTCTCGTACTCCTCCACCATGTGTCTGAGCGTGGCCGGGTCCGGCTCGGGGGTGGCGGTGTACTCCTGAAGCAGCCGGCGCGCGATCCCCCAGTCGGGATGCCCCGCCGTGTCGAACTCCCGGAGGTCCGCCTCTACGCCCCCAACCCGAGCCAGCGCCTCCTGCCAGGCGAAGATTCCGGCCTTGCCGGTCGTGAGGAGCGTGCCGTCGATGTCCCAGAACACCGCAGTCAATCGAGCGGGCCTCCGGCGATGGCCTCCGCGAGATCGGCGGCGAGCGATTCGGCATCGAGCCGATGGGCCCGGAGCACCTCGTCGTTCTGGCCGCACGCCGGAATGCTCCGCACTCCGAGCCGCGTGACGCCGCCGACGGGTACCCGGCCGCGCTCGGCGAGCGTGGCCGCGATCAGCTCACCCTGGCCGCCGCTCACGTAGTGATCGTCCAGGGTGAACAGCCGGGGGACGTCGGCGATCTGCGCGGCGAGCCATTCGCCGTCCACCAGGTTGAGCCAGGGAAGATTGATCACGCGGAGGCCGAGTCCGTGCCGCTCGCGCAGCAGGCCGGCCGCGCGGTACGCCTCGCTCAGCATCACCGGTCCGTAGCCGATCAGCAACGCATCGCTGCCCTCGGTCAACGCCACGCCCCGACCGCGCTCCAGCCGATAGTCCTCGGGGAGACGGTACGGCACCCGGCAGGGGATGGATACCAGGCGGAGGTAACAGCTCGTCTCAGCCTCGTCGAGGCAGTACGCCACCGCCTGGGCCACCTCGGACTCACAGCAGGGCTCCAGCATCTCCAGTCCCGGCGTTCCCGCCAGCGCGGCGATGTCGCGCACCGACTGATGCGAGTGCCCCGGCCCTCCCGGCAGCAATCCGGCGAGCGAGCCGACGTACACCACTTTCCGGCGCTCGGTCGCGTTGTTGTAGATCTGCTCGTTGGCCCGCGTGGTCAGGAAGCAGGCGAAGGAGTGCACCACCGGCAGCCGCCCCGCGAGCGCGAGCCCGCCCGCCTGGGAGACCATGTCCTGCTCCGCGATACCGCACTCGACGAAGCGATCGGGAAACCGCTCCGAGAACGGAATGAGCCCCGTGTCGAGCACCAGGTCCGCGTCCAGCGCCACGATGCGCGGGTCCCGCTCGGCATGGGCCACGAGCGCACGCGAATAGGCCACCAGGATGCGTTGGGTCTCCCGCAGGTCGGCCCGTGCCGGACGCGGGACTCGCTCCAGCTCGAGCGGCGCGGCTCCAACCGCCTCGAGCTCCGTGTTGGCCGAGGCGACCAGCTCCGCCGCGCCGCGCTCGTAGGCCGAGTCGTCGGGCGCGCCGCTGTGGAACCGGTAGAACTTCTCATCGGGGCCGAGCGCGGTGTGCTCCATGAACGACACGCCCCGCCCTTTCACCGTGTCGGCGACGATCAGCTTGGGCCGGTCGTGCACGCCGCGCAGGGACTTCAGCGTCTTCGCGAGCGCGGCGAGATCGTGGCCGTCGCAGCGCACCGCATGCCACCCGAACGTGGTCACCTTGGCCACCACGTCGCCAAGGTCGCTCACCGAGGAGACCCACGTGTCCGACTGGATCTTGTTGTGATCCACGATGGCCGTGATCTCGCCCATCTTCGCGTGCGCGGCGGTCGCGAGGGACTCCCAGAACTGACCCTCCTGGAGCTCGCCGTCGCCCGTGAGCACGAACACCCTTCCCTCGCGGCCGGCGAGCCGCTGCGCCCGCACCATGCCCTTGGCCTTCGAGATACCCATGCCGAGAGGACCGGTATTGGCCACGATCCCCGGCGTCTCGACGTCGGGGTGACCCGGCAGTCCACCGAGGCGCCGGAGCGTGTGAAGGGTCTCGAATGGAAGGCGTCCGAGGCCGATGAGCAGGGCGTAGAGGCCGGGGACGTCGTGTCCCTTGGAGGAGAAGAACAGGTCGCGTACGGCAGCCTCCGGACCTTCGAGGCCGCGGAGCTCGTGGAGGTGCAGCCAGGTTACGATGTCGAGGCTGCTGAAGCTGCTGCCGATGTGGCCCGAGCCCGCCCGGGCGATCATGTAGAGCGTGTTGATGCGGCAGAGGGTGGCGAACAGCGCGGCGGTGCGCACCGGATCGCCGGGGAGCGCGCGGGCACGCTGGAGCTCGCGAGCCGGCACGTAGACGAGGTCGGACACGGCTAGCGGCTCACGGCAGGAGTGGAGACCGGCGGCGCGAGCGGTACCGCCGGCAGCGACGCCTCCCCGGTCCCCACCAGGTGCTCCGCGTACCACCAGTCCCGCGCATCGTTCACGTCGAGGCCTTCGTGGCCCTCGGTGTAGAACGGCACGACGGTGTGGCCCGCGATGGTGCCGGTCTGGGCAACCGTCCGGCACCAGGCGATCTCCAGGCTCGCGTTCTGCGTCAGCACCTTCGGCAGGGCTTGATACGGTGTGCTGTGCCATGGTGGATCGGATGGGCCGTCCTTGAGCAGCGGCACGATCCGGTCCCCCTCGGTGACCCACATCTTGCCCGGATGCTGGCGGCACGGCTCGACCGCGCGCAGCGAGTCGGCCCCCGCAGCGTCGAGGAACGCGTGCCAGGCTCGGCGGATGGTCTCTGGCCTGCGGAACGGGCTGGTCGGCCGCAGCAGGCTGAAGGCATCCCAGGTGCGCCCCGCCCGCGCCAGCGTGTTCAGCGTGTAGCGCACCCAGTCGATGTCGGGCGAGAGGTCCCCCGCCATCTCCGTCGGCCGGAGGAAGGGCACCTCGGCGCCGTAGTACCTCGCGATCTGCGCGATGGACTCGGCGTCGGTGGAGACGATCACGCCGGCGAACACGCCGCTCTCGCGGGCGGCGCTCACCGTGTAGGCCAGCAGCGGGTGACCGGCAAGCGGGCGGACGTTCTTCCCCACGACCCTCCGGGAGCCGGACCGTGCGGGGATCAGGGCGACGCAGGTGGCCGTCACGACGTCAGACCGCCCCGGGATCGTAGTTCAGGTACACGGTCTTCCACTCCGAGTACACATCCAGCGCCTCGGTCCCCGCCTCGCGCCAGCCGGTCCCCGACTCCCCCAGCCCGCCGAATGGGAGGTGCGGCTCGCTCCCGTAGGTGGCGCCGTTGACGACCGCGACGCCGGAGCGGATACGCGAGACGAAGGTCATGGCGCGGTGGACGTTCGCCGTGTAGATCGAGGCCGTGAGCCCGTAGGGTGAGCCGTGGGCGAGGCCGAGCGCGGCCTCGAAGTCCGGTACCCGGTAGAGCACGGAGATCGGCCCGAACAGCTCCACCCGGGAGATCTCCGACTCCGGGCCCGCGTTCTCCAGCAGGGTCGGTTCCAGGAAATACCCGCCGTCGTACCCGGGGCCGGAGAGCCGCCGGCCGCCGGTGAGCACGGTGACGCCCTCGCGCCGAGCCGCCTCGATCGCGGCGCACATCGCCGAGAGCTGGGCCTCGTTGATCACCGGTCCGAAGTCGTCCTCGTCCCCGCACCCCACTCGGAGCTTCGCCACCCGCCGCAGCAAGCGGTCCCGGAAGGCCTCGTACACCGAATCGAACACGATGATCCGGCTCCCCGCCGCGCAGCGCTGGCCCGCGTTGCTGAAGGCGGAGAGGACGGCGGCCTCGGCGGCGCGGTCGAGATCGGCGTCGTCGCAGACGATCAGCGGATTCTTCCCACCCAGCTCGAGGCACACCTTCGCCAGCCGCGCACCCGCGGCCTGCGCAATCCAGCGGCCCACCGCGGTGGAGCCAGTGAAGCTGATGAGATCCACCTCGGGCGATTCAACCAGCGCGGCGCCCGCCTCCTCGCCGAGCCCATGCACCACGTCGAGCACGCCCGGCGGGACACCGGCCTCCTGCGCCAGCCGCGCGAAGGCCCAGGCGCTGAGCGGCGTATCCTCCGCCGGCTTGAGCACCGCGGCATTCCCGCAGAGGAGCGCGGGAAAGACCTTCCACGCGACGTTGGCGATCGGAGTGTTCGCCGCGATGATGAGGCCGGCGACGCCGAGCGGCTGGCGCACCGTCTGGGCGGTCTTGTTGGGGATCGCGCTGGTGGTGGTACGACCGTAGAATCGGCGACCTTCGCCCGCGACGAACATCCCCATCTCGATCGCGGCGCCGGTCTCGCCCCTGGCATCCTTGAGCGACTTGCCGGTCTCCTTCGCGACCAGGCCGGCCAGCTCCTCCTGTCGGTCCCGCATCAGGAGCGCGAGGGCCCGCAAGCGGTCTCCCCGGCTCACCACCGTGCTCGCCGCCCAGCCGGGCTGGGCGCAGCGCGCGGCGGCCACCGCCGCCCGCACGTCCTCGGCCCGCGAGCGCGCCACCTCGGCGATCACCCGGCCGTCCGCGGGCGCGCGCTTCTCGAAGCGGTCGCCGGCGAGCGTGCCGACTTCCTTGCCGTCGATGAAGTTCGGGATCAGAGCCGGCGGACGGAGATCGACCATGGCGTAGGGGAGGGCTGGGAACCTACCAGGACGTGAAGCCGCCGTCGACCACGAGATCGACACCGGTCACGTAGGACGAGGCATCGGACGCGAGAAATATAAGCGGCCCACGAAGGTCGTCGGCCGCGGCCATCCGGCCCAGGGGCACCCGCCCGGTGAACTTGCGCTTGAACTCGGGGTCCTGCCCGCCCTCGACCCCGCCGGGCGAGAGGGCGTTCACACGAACACCTTGCGGTCCCCAGTGCGTAGCCAGATAGCGGGTCAGGTTCACCAACGCCGCCTTGGAGGCGCCGTAGGCGGGCGGCTTGAGGAAGGGCGGATCGGCCGGCAGGTGATCGTAGAACCGCACGTCGGGCGAGACCGAGGCGTAGAGCGAGCCGATGTTGATGATGGAGCCGCGCCGCTCGCGCAGCATGGCGGGCCCGAACACCTGGCTCGCCTGGAAGGCGCCGAGGAGATTCACGTCCAGCACCCGGCCGAACGCCTCGAGCGGGATCTCCTCGAGGCGGTAGGTGACCGCGGGTCCCGGCGGCTGGTCGATGCCGGCGTTGTTGACCAGCACCGAGGGGACCAGCCCGTCCCGCTCGCAGCGGTCCCTGACGGCCTCGAGCGACGCACGGTCCAGTACGTCGGCCGCCGCGGTGCGGAGGCGGTCGCCCGCGGCCTGCTGGAGCGCGCGGAACGGAGTGGAGGGGCTGGCGGTCGCCAGGTCCAGGGCGACGACCGTCGCGCCGGCCTCGAGCAGCCCCTCGCACCAGACCGGGCCGAGCCGGCCGTACGCCCCGGTAACGACGGCGACGCGGCCGTCCAGCGGGCCCGTCACTCGGCTTCGCCCTGGGCGAGGACCTCGAAGGTGATGTTGTCGTCCGGCTGGAGCGCCCGGGTGAGGGTGCGCCCCACCACCTGATCGAGGAGATGCGGCGGGAGCCCGTCGCCCGGCGACTTCATGGCCACGTCGTCCTCGGTGAGCACGTGTCCGACGCCGAGGGGCCGGCTGGCCACCAGCTTCTTCCCCATCTTGGTGAGCGGCCCCTGCTCCGATGGGAGCGGGCACTTGAGGCCCGTCCCGAGCGCCTCCCGCGCGCGGCGGAGATCGCGCACCAGCTTCCGCATACCGATCGGCTCCAGCGAGAAGGCGTGGTCGGTGCCCTTCCAGGTGTGATTGAGGGTGAAGTGCTTCTCGATCACGCGCGCGCCCAGCACGTAGGCCGCGACCGCCATGGCGATCCCGTTCTCGTGGTCGGAGAGTCCTACGACCACATCGGGGAATCGCTGCCGATAGGTCTGGATGACGTTGAGGTTGAGCTCCTCGGCGGAGGCAGGGTACGCGGCGGTGCACTGGAGGAAGCAGAGCTGCCGATTGATCGGCATCACCGTGTCGTAGGCGCGAACCACGTCGTCCATCGTGGCCCCGCCGGTGCTGAGGATCATCGGCTTGCCGAGCGACGCCACGTGTCGGAGGAGCGGCATGGTCCTGAGGTCGCCGGATGCGATCTTGTACGCCGGCATGTCCAGCTCGGCCAGAAAGTCCGCGCTGGGGATGTCGAACACGGTGGCGAAGAAGGTGACACCCAGCTCGCCGCAGTAGCGCTGCAGCTCGAGGTACTCGTCGCGGCCGAACTCCAGGGCCTCACGATGCTCGCCGTAGGTTCCGCCGAAGCTGTTCTCGTTGTCGTACGGCTTCTCGTACATCGCGCGGGTGTAGAGGGCGCGATTGTCCCGCTTCTGGAGCTTGACCGCGTCCACCCCGCATTCCTTCGCGGCGCGGAAGAGCGCCTTGCATTTCTCGACGTCGCCCTGGTGGTTGTGCCCGATCTCGGCGATGACATAGCAATCGCGGTCGTCGGTGAGCTGAACGCCATCAAGGGTGAGAGATCGCATCGCCGCTCGGGTTGGGTGAAGGTGCTCGACTCTGAGGCGCAAACCTAGCCGCGGGGCGGCACCCCCGCCACGCTCGCCGGCTTCTCGCCTCGGGGGCGGAGCTTCCCGAGCTCCTGCCCCGCCAGCCTGACGAACTCGGGGTTGAGCCGGGCGATCACGGCGAAGTACAGCATGCCGAGCACCAGAGCGCCGACGACCAGGGAGGCCCGGCTCCAGGCAGCGGCGTACTGCGCGGCCGCACCGAGCGCCAGACCGAGTGCCGCCGCGGCTGTCACCGGCCTCCACACGATGCCGATCAGCTCGGCCGCGCCGATGCCGGTGAGCCTCCATCCGATCAGCAGCGAGGTCGGCAGGGCGAGGACATGGGCCGCGACGTACGCCGCGCTGGCGCCCCGCAGGCCTCCGGCGGCTCCGATGCCCAGAGCCAGGGCCGTCACCAGCGTGAACCCCACCGACCAGGCGACGAGCCAGCCCGGACGTCCCAGCCCCTTCATGACCTGGCCGACCGGTGAGATGATCGCCTGGGCGAGCGCCGCGATCGCCAGAATCTGGATGAGCGGCACCGCCTCCTTCCACTGCTCGCCGAGCACCGGGATGACCGCCGGCGCCAGCGCGACCACCGCGGCCAGCACCGGACAGATGACGTTCAGGACCGCGATCAGCACGGCCCGATAGATGGCCTTGATCCGGACAGCATCCGACTGGAGCCGAGCGATCCGGGGGAACAGATATGCGCCCAACGCCCCCACGAACGTGGTTACGGGATAGATGACGGACTTGGAGGCGAAGGCGTAGATGCCGAGCGCGTGGACGCCGAGCAGGCGCCCGATGATCATGCGATCGACGTTCTGCGCGAATGCCTTGAACAGGTTGAACCCCAGCATCCGGGAGCTGTAGGGCCAGAGCTCGGCCACGGCCTCGGGCGAGATCTCGGAGAACCGGGGTCGCCACCGGCCCAGTCGCCAGACCATCAGCGTCGCGACGAGGCCGTTGACCAGCGTCATGCCCACTAGGCTCCAGACACCGTAGCCCGCAAACGCCAGCCCGAGCCCTACCGCGCCGCCAAGCACGTTCGCGGACACGTCGCGGACCGCGAGCGCGCGAAAACGGAGCTCGCGCTGGGCCAGCGCCACCTGGGTGAGGCCCACGGAGCGCATCAGGAACGCGAGCGAGAGCACGGCCATGACCGGCTGCAGGTCCGGCGTGCTGAAGAACCGCGCGGCAGGATAGGAGAGGGCGATGCCGAGCAGCGTGAGCGCCGCTCCTACCACGAGATTGACCGCGAACGTCGAGCTGAGATGCTCGGGCCGCACCTGCTCGCGTTGGATGAGTGCGGCGCCGAACCCGACCTCGCAGAAGGTGTTCAGGACGGCCAGCCAGGCCCCGGCCATCCCCACCAGACCGAAGTCGCGAGGCGGCAAGAGCGCCGCCAGGGCGAAGTAGACGATCATCGTGGCCACCTGGCCACCGATCTGCTGGACGATGGACCAGATCATCGCCGCAGCGCAACCTCGCGGAACAGACACTCCAGCTGGGCATCGGTGCGCTCGGCATCGAACAGCCGCGCCACCCGCTCGCGGCCGCCTTCGCCGAGCCGCGCCATCCTGGCGCGGTCGGCCAGCAGCTCGAGCACCGCCTCGACCAGCGCGCGCGAATCTTCGGGCGGCACCAGCAGTCCGGTCTCGCCCTCGGCGACATACTCGGGGATGCCGCCGATTCGGGTGGCGACCACCGGCTTCCCCGCGGCCATGGCTTCTGCCGCCACCAGGCTGCCGCAGGCCCGGGCCCCCAGAGTCGGAGCCACGACGAGGCTCGCGGCGGCGTAGAACCGGGGCAGCTCGTCCTCCGGGACGTCCACCGCCAGCACGACTCGGTCCGGCCATCGAGCCACCGCGCTCGTTACCGCCTCCCGCAGCTCTCCGGAGGCGCCGGCCACCACGACCCGCGCCGACGGGTGACGGTCGAGCAGGTCCGGGAGCCCTTCGAGCAGCACGTGAAGTCCCATGTCGCGAACCAGCCGGCCGACGTACAGCACCACGTCCGCATCAGGCGGGATGCCGAGCCGGACGCGGAGCGCTTCTCCGCCCTGCAGGCCGTCGAACCGCCCCGGATCGATGCCGTAGTGGAGGACCTTGACGTCGGGGGACAGGCCGAGCGCACGGTAGCTCGAAGCGCAGTGACGGGTCAGCGAGGTGAGCACGGTGGCCGCCTCGGTGATGTAGCGGATCATCGGCGCCTGCCGATCGATGGCGTCGCGATGGCTGTAGATCTCGCCCAGGTTGGTCACCACCACCGGCAGCCGATACATCTCCGCCGCGATCATGCCGGCCGGTGCCCCGGCGAGGAGATTGTAGGCGCTGATGACGCGGATGTCGTTCCGTTCGATGATCTGCGCCGCGAGACTGACTCGCGTCATCACGGCAGCCCACACCGCCCTGGGCAGCCGGCTCGCGGCCGCCAGCGGCGCGCCGAGCCTTCCGGCGGCGGCGGACCGGGCGAGAAAGCCCACCGTTCCCAGCCGCCGCGTGAGTTTCCCACGTCCATCCTTGTAGACCGTGAACCCGTCGTGGCGATGCGTGCCGGTGGTCCCCCCGGACAGGACATGGACGTCCCACCCGCACCGGACCAGATGGGGGACCAGGCTCTCCAGATGCTTGGGGACACCGCCGAACGGCGGGGGATAGTTGCCGATCAGGAGGATGCCGGGACGAGAGCTCACGGGCGGCGGCCTTCTTCCGCCTCGGCAGTATGACGAGCCGCGGCGATGATGCTCTCGGTGACGATGGCCCACCGGCGCCCGGTCTCCGCGAACACCATGAGCTTGTACACCACCTCGAGGCATCGCCACAGCACTTGCCGGGGAAGGTCCCGCCCCCTGAGCCGGACCGGGCCCGCGGGATGGAAGGTCACAGAGCCGAACCCCAGCGACCCGAAGAGCTGGCGCAGGCTCGATTCGGTGAACGCCAGCTCGTGGGTGAAGTCGCCGTAGCGGATGCGCCCCCAGAACGGGGCCTCTGCATTCGGTACCTGGATCAGGAGGGTTCCGCCGGGTCGCAAGGCGTCGCGGCAGAGCTCGACGAGTTCGACGATGTGCGAACGCTCGAAGTGCTCGAGCACATCCCGAAGGATGAGGACGTCGTAGTGTCGGCGGCGTTGAACCAGCTGTTCGGTGAGGTCGGCGACCGCGACGTTTCGCACCCCGAGCTCCCGAGCGACCTCCACCTGCTCGGCGCTGACGTCGATCCCCTCCGCGTGGGCGTAGCCCCGGCGCTGCAGCCACCACACAAGGCTTCCCGTTCCGCAGCCGGCATCGAGAATCCTGGCCTGGCGGTCGGCCGGGATCAGTCGCGACCAGTTCGCGTCGTAGATCCGGGCCCGGACCGCGAACTGCTCCAGCGAGGCTTCACCCTTTCGGCCCCTGATGTGTGTGTTGTAGTAGCTCCGGTAGAAACGCCCCTTGAAGGCGGAGCTCGGTTCCGGCGTCGTCACTAGCGCTCGCCGTACTGGCGCGCCGTCCACGCCTGATACCTGCCGTCCATCACGCTGCGCCACCACTCCTCGTGACTCAGATACCAGTCCACCGTTTTTCGGATCCCGGACTCGAAGCTCTCCTCGGGACAGAATCCGAGCTCCCGCTCGATCTTCCCCGTGTCGATGGCGTAGCGCCGGTCGTGGCCCGGGCGATCCTTCACGAGGGTGATGAGCTCGGCGGACTTCCCGCCGCGCGCCGCGGGACTGCGGGGGAACCGCGTGCGCAGCTCGGACTCCCGGGCGAAGGCCTCATCGACCAGGCCACAGAGCAGGTGAACGAGATCCAGGTTCGCGCGCTCGGTCCGACCGCCGATGTTGTAGGTCTCTCCGACCCGTCCCTCCAGCACGACCTGCTCCAGAGCGCGGCAGTGGTCCTCGACGTACAGCCAGTCGCGCACGTTCCCGCCGTCCCCGTAGACGGGCAGCGGCCTGCCGTCCAGCGCGTTCACCAGCATGAGCGGGATCAACTTCTCGGGGAACTGGTAGGCACCGTAGTTATTGGAGCAGTTGCTGATCGTGACCGGCAGCCCGTACGTGTGGCCATACGCGCGCGCCAGGTGATCGGAGGCCGCCTTGCTCGCCGCGTAGGGCGAGTTCGGGGCGTACGGCGTGGTCTCGCCGAACGGCGGATCGTCGGGACCGAGCGAGCCGTACACCTCGTCTGTGGACACGTGGTGGAAGCGCTTTCCTTGGACCGAGTCTCCGTCGAGCCACACCGTGCGGGCCGCCTTGAGCAAGACGTGGGTGCCGACCACGTTCGTCTCCACGAAGGCATCCGGCCCCGCGATGGAGCGGTCCACGTGCGACTCGGCCGCGAGGTGCACTACGGTAGTGATCTCGTGCTTGCGGAGCAGCGACTCGACCAGCTCCTGCGTGCGGATGTCTCCGTGGATGAACCGGAAGCCCGGGTGGCGCGCCACCGGCTCGAGGCTGGCCGCGTTGCCCGCGTAGGTCAGCGCGTCGAGCACTACCACCCGGTCGGCGGAGTGCCGTGCCAGCCAGTGCTGAACGAAGTTGGCCCCGATGAATCCGGCGCCTCCGGTGACGAGGAGGCTAGGCACGCGCGAGGTCCTGAAGCATGTGCTGGAGACTAACCCGCCAGGGCCGCCGCGGCAGCCGCAGCGCCGCTTCCGTGGTGGTCGCGTCGAGGACGCTGTAGGGAGGTCGTGGCGCCGCGGTGGGATACTGGTCCGTATGGAGCGGCCGGATAGCCGCTCGCCGCCGCAGCAATCCCAGCTCCAGCGCCTCTGCCTGGATCGCCATCGCGAAGTCGTACCAGCTCGTCACCCCCTCGTCCGTCCAGTGGTGCATGCCGCGCACCTCGGGCCGGGACGCCGTTACCCAGATCGCCTCCGCGAGTGACCGGCTCCAGGTGGGAGCGCCCACCTGGTCCTGCACCACGCCGACTTCGTCCCGCTCCTCGAACAGCCGCAGCATGGTGAGCACGAAGTTGCGGCCCCACCGGGAATAGAGCCATGAGGTCCGGAGAATCACCGCCTCGTCGCCGAGGAGGCGGATCACCTCGCGCTCGCCGGCGAGCTTGGTCCTCCCGTATGCCCCCAACGGTCGCGGTTGGTCGTCCGGGCGGTAGGGCCGACTCGCCGCCCCGTCGAATACGTAGTCGGTGGACACCTGGATCATGCGCGCCCCGACTCGCCGGCAAACGTCGGCCACGTTGGCCGCGCCCTCGGCATTGACCGCGTGTGCGCGGTCCGGCGCTGCTTCGGCGGCGTCTACCGCGGTGTAGGCGGCCGCGTTGATCACCACGGCCGGTCGGACACGAGCCAGCACCTCGGCCACCATCTCGGGCTGCGTCACGTCGAGATCCGCCGAGCCGAAGGCCAGCGCGCACCAACCCGGAGGGACGGTGCATGCCAGCTCCCGGCCGAGCTGTCCCGTGCCTCCGGTGATGAGCGCCCGCCTTTCCTCGGCGCTCACGGGTACACCGGCGCCAGCCGCAACGGCAGGCCGGCCGCGTCCTTGTCCGACAGCAGGGGCGCCGCACCGCGCAGCGGCCACTCGATCGCCAGCTCCGGGTCGTCCCAGCGCAGGGTGCGCTCGTGCTCGGCGGAGTAATACGCCGTGCACTTGTAGACCACATCGGCCTGCTCGCTCAGCACGAAGAACCCGTGCGCGAACCCCGGCGGGATCCAGAGCTGGCGGTTGTTCTCTTCCGAGAGCTCGGTGCCGACCCAGCGGGCGAAGGTCGGCGAGCCGCGACGCAGGTCCACCGCCACGTCGAAGATGCGGCCGGTCACCACGCGGACCAGCTTGCCCTGCACCTGCTCGAGCTGGTAATGGAGGCCGCGGAGCGTTCCCTTCACCGATCGGCTGTGGTTGTCCTGCACGAACGACTGGCCGATGCCTGCCTGGGCGAACCGGTCCGAGTGCCAGATCTCGACGAAGAAGCCCCTGGCGTCGGTCCACACCTTGGGCTGGACGATGCAGACGTCGGGAATCGAGGTGGGTGTGACGTTCACGAGGGCGGGAGCCCCTGCGCCAATTCGACCAGATACTGACCGTACGACGACTTCGCCAACCCGTGGGCCAGCTCGCGGAGCCGCTCCCTGTCGATGTAGCCCATCCGCCAGGCGATCTCCTCGGGGCAGGCGATCTTGAGTCCCTGGCGCTGCTCGATCGTCTCGATGAACAGGCCGGCCTGGAGCAGCGACTCGTGGGTGCCGGTGTCCAACCAGGCGGTTCCGCGGCCAAGCACCTCCACCTGGAGCGCGCCCAGCGCCAGATAGCGCGAGTTCACGTCCGTGATCTCGAGCTCGCCTCGCCCGCTGGGGCGGATCTCCCGGGCGATGTCCACCACCCGGTTGTCGTAGAAGTACAGTCCCGTTACCGCATAGTTCGACCGCGGCTGCGCCGGCTTCTCCTCGATGGCGATCGCGG
>Ga0210087_1000022_pt1 | contig 18749 bp, 9 predicted proteins | sample MayberryNW_Catta_4_FD_184878 | JGI IMG/M metagenome (GOLD analysis project Ga0210087, IMG submission 184878) | Wetland microbial communities from San Francisco Bay, California, USA, that impact long-term carbon sequestration -... | ecosystem: Environmental > Aquatic > Marine > Wetlands ... | reverse complement strand
GAGAACCCTGGGTTGACGGAGAAGCAGCGGCTCCTGCGCTTCAGGCGTCGCCAGCAGATGATCGATGACCTCGACGGCGCGATCGTTGAAATATTTGCCCGGATAGCCCAACTTTTCATACTGCTGCTGGAACAGCGGGTAGAAGCGAGCGTACACCGCCACTAGCGCATCTGTGGGCACCGCGTCCGCCAGGCGCACGTAGGGCTGGTAGCGTGCCTCATTTTTCGGGCTAAGAACCAGATCTTCGCCGACGGTTTCCGTGACCGGAAGCCCTGCGACTGGCTTCACCGGCATCAGTTGCGGCGCCACATGATCCCGCGGCAAATTATCGACGGTCGCTACCACTCGGTGGACGATATTCTCCAAATTGACAAACCTAGACAGTCTTTGTCCGAACAGTGCTGTCAGTGCGTCGCCGACTGCGCCGTCGCTATCGGCGAGCGGTGGCAGCGACTCCGCTGCCGGTTCATTGGCGGATTCCACGGGGGGGGATTCCACAGGATAGCGAATCGCCGGCTCGGGCACCGGCGCGGGCGCTACGACACTCTGGGGCTGGGGCTTCTCACTTTTGGGCCAGAAATACACAGCAGCGAGAGCACATAGCGCGACGACCGGGATCAACCACAAAAAGAGTTCTTTCATGAGCTTCTTCCCCTTAACATAATAGTGGGGTAACCCTGCGCGATGTTTATCTTTGAGGAGAGGGTTTTTATCGACACTCCCGACGGCCAGTCACTTCCGATTTACCCTCAAAGAAGATGCCAAAATAAGCTAACGCACATATTGCGCCATGGAGCAAATCAGTAAACCGCGAGGAAATCGGCCGTGGTGTAAAATTGGATCACTTCAGACGTCAAAAGAGATCCCGGACATCGTCCTAGTGAAAAAATTTCGCCGCGCTTGGACTTGATGAATTGACTTGCTGTGCAGTGCTGACTGCGAGCCGATTGGTCGCCACGCCCGGGACGATATCCCGCTCCATGAGATCGTAAATCGAATGCTGATGCTCCCGCCGTCCATCACCGGGTGACGCCAGCGACGTTGTGGCGACCACCAATTTCAAAGTGGGCACGACAAAAATAAATTGTCCGCCGTGTCCCCATGCGTAATAGGTCGGATGGCCGCCGAATGAATCGATCCACCAGCCGTAACCATATTCGCGCCCACTCCAGCGCGAGCGAGCGCGCGCTTTGACCGACTCTTTGACCCAGGATTCCGACACGACCTGTTTTTTCCCGAATCGGCCGCCTCTAAGATAAAGCTCTCCGAAGGCGAGCATACCGCGAGGCGTCCAATGCATTTCGTTGCCGCCGAAATAGATGCCCTGGGGGTCGCGTACCCAGGCGGTTATTGGCACGCCGAGCGGATCGGCCAAATATCGGCGCGCGAATTCGAAGGTGCTCATCTTGGTCGCTTTTGTCAGCAATGCGGAAAGCAGGTGTGAATTGCCGGTGCTGTAGATCATCCGCCCGCCTGGTTCGTCAATCAGCGGTTGTGTTAGTACGTGACGAACCCAGTTGCCGCTCTGCACCCAGCGGCCATAATTGACATTGCTGGTGCCCTCGAGTCCCGACCGCATGGTTAACAAGTCTTCGATGGTGATCGTGTTCTTTTTCGCATCGTCTGCGCCAGCCAGGTGCTCGGGAAAAAACTTGCCGACGGATTCATGAACGCTCTTCAAATAACCCCGATCCAAAGCGATACCGATGAGCGCCGATAAAATACTTTTGGAGGCGGACTTGAGATTGGCCGCGTGCGCAGCGCGCGCACCGTTGAAGTAGCGCTCTGCAACCAGCTCGCCGTCGATGGAGATCAGCAAACTACGCAGTCGCGGCAAGTCCTTGGTTCGTTCCAAAACGCGCGTCTGCGGCGCGGGCTCAAGTCGCGCTGGCTGGGCATGTGTGTCGACTGCCGGGATTGCTATCGCAGCCAGGAGAGCTCCGACAGTGAGATGATAGAGTTTGATTTTCATAACCTTCGAGAATTCTGGCGCAGCCCGCGGGCAGTTTCAAGGACGCCAGGTGCCTCAAAGCAAAGAAGAATCAGGATTCACCGCGAACTACCAAGGACAAGGGCAAAGCCGCAACCAAAGAATCGGAGTATCTCGCGCAAAGACGCAAGGCCGCAAAGAAAAGATCGTTCTGAACTTGGCGTTCTTGGCGCCTTGGCGGGAGTAAAATCCGAATCCGAAATGTCTCATGTCTTCAAAAAATTGCGCAATCTACAAAACTCGCAACCCTAGTCGTACGAAGTTCGCCGCCGCTGGTGAAAGGTCGCGGGAGAACGATCAGCGGCATAAATCCATGTCACAAGGCGAGATCCTTCGGCTGCGCCTTCAGGATCACTGAAATGGCTGTCCGGTTTGGATGCAGCGAAAAATTTACGCAAGCTGCAAACAGTCGGTTTACAAACAAATCTTCTTCCAAATCGCCGGGGAGAAAGAGGGAAGGCGGAAGTTTTTCGATGAAGTGGCAATCTTCGTCCCCTCTGCATAACTGCCTAAACTAAGATTCTTCGAAGACGAGGCCGTCGCGTACTCGCAGTACTCGTGTGGCGCAACTGCGCGCGAACTCCTCGTCATGCGTGGCGACAAGGAGGGTGCGGCCCGCCATGGTCAAGCCGCGGAGCAGATCTCGGAGCTCCGTGCGCCGGCCGGCATCGAGCGACGCGGTCGGCTCGTCCATCAGCAGAAGCTGCGGATCAACGGCGAGAGCGCGGGCGATGGCCACGCGCTGGGCTTCACCGCCGGACAACTCGCACGGCAACGCGGCGGCGCGATGTTCCACGCCGAGCGCGGCCAGCAAGTCGCGCGCCCGGCGCTCGGCCTTGCGCAGCGTAAACCCGCGCGCGTACACCGGCGCAAGCCAAACGTTCTTGATCACCGGCAGGTGCTCAAAGAGGTGGTGAAATTGGAAGACCATTCCAACTTTGCCGCGCAGGCTTCGGAGAGTTGCCGGCGCGTGGCAAACGCCACCGTTCAGAGCCAGGTCCTCGAGCTGCACCGTTCCCGACTGAAACGTCTCGAGTCCCGCGATAACACGCAGTACGGTAGACTTGCCGGCTCCGGACGCTCCCATCAGCGCCACCAGCTCGCCGCGCCTGACGTGGAACGTAACTCCCGCCAGCACTTGGCGTTGGGCGCGGAGAAGCCACACATCGCGTAAACGGAGTAGCATCGTGTTCACGCCGTCGCTGCTTTCCAGCGCCGTTCAAGCCGGCGCGCTAGGGCCGCTAGTGGCAGTGACATGGCAAGATAGAGCGCCGCGCAGAGCAAGCCGGGAATAATCCAGCTGCCGATGTTCGTGGCGAAAATCTGGGTCTGTTTGGTCAGTTCGAGCACGGTGAGCACCGAGACGAGGGACGAATCCTTGAGCAAGGCAATGAAATCGTTGGTCATGGGCGCGAGCGCAAGGCGAAGAGCTTGCGGCCCGCGCACCAGCGTCAGCACCTGGCGCTCGGTCAGGCCGAGAATTCGTCCCGCTTCCAATTGGCCAACCGGTACCGCTTGGAGCGCGCCCCGGTAAATCTCACTTTCATACGCCGCATAGTTGAGCGCGAGCCCCAGCAGCGCTGCGACGAATGCCGGCAACCGAATCCAATTCGCGATCCCGTAATAGAGAACGAACAGCTGGAGCAGGATCGGCGTGCCGCGAATGACCTCGACGTATCCCGTCAGGAGCGTTTGCGTGAGTCGATTGCCGTACACGCGGCCGCTCGCGATCGATATGCCGAGAACAACCGCCAGTGCCATCGCCAGGCACGAGAGCACGATCGTCACGACAGCGGCGCGAATCAGCGACGGCAGGTAACGGAGCGCGGCGTCCCACCCCGACAACGTAGCCGCCAAATCCGGCGCATCAAAACCGCTGACTGCCGGCACGGGCTGCCGTGCGAGAAGCCGTGCGTGAAGCCGTGGCTGATCGTCGTTCCACACACCCCAATTACGAAAAATTCTCTCGAGTGTGCCGTCGCGCATGGCGGCACGCAGGATCGCGTCGACCTGGTCGCGAAGCTTGGCGTTGCGGGCCGCCAATACGCCGACATAGTGCCCGACCGCGACGCTTTGCGGCTGGATGGTAAATCCCGGGATTGCGCGCGCGCGGCGCTCGGCGAGAACATGGTCGAGCAGCACGGCGTCCACACGGCCGATCACAAGATCGCTGTAAGGATGGACATCGTCGTCGTAGGATACCGGCAGAATGCCGAATTCGCGCTCGGCGCGAAGCAGAATCTCGTAGGCGATCGTGCCCCCGAGGGTGCCGACGCGGCGGCCTTTGAGATCCGCGAGCGTGCGGAAGCGCGATGCGTCGGCATTGCGGACGCTCAACACTTCACGAAACTGGTAGTAGGGCAGCGTGGTCGCCATGCTTGAGCGTCGCGCGGGAGTGTCCTCGATACCGCCAAGTCCGATCTCCGCGTCGCCGCGCTCAATGGACTGGTCGATCGACGTAAACGTGATGTTGGTGAAGCTCGCTTGGCGCCCAAGCCCGCGCGCAATGAGATCGGCGATCTCGACGTCGAAGCCGACGAGCTTGTCCGGCTGAGTGGGATCCGCTTCGACAAAGGGCGCGCCGCCTTCGGCGTCGGCGGCCCAACGGAATTCGGTCGTTGGCACTGCCGCGGCGACGAGCGCCGCTAGACCCAGCACGAGTGCGCCGAGCGAAACGCCGCAGAGCAGGCGCCGCACGGTAGCCGCTCGCGTGGTCAGGATCCAGCATGTGATCGGAAATTTTTCTCGAAGTGAAGCCAGCGAGAACCCCAAACTTTCCCCAACGATTTCTCCCGGCTTAAGAAAACTGTGTCGCAATGTTACAAATCACCCGGATGTCATGCTGAGCGAAAGCGAAGCATCTGCTCTCCCACAGCTCATACAAGCGACAGCTCAGAATGACACCCTGACCCAAGTCCAAAGGAGGAGACCGCCCCGCGAATGTATTGCACCGGAGATTAGCCGATGGCCGATTGTTGTGTCAATCTGCAGGCTGCGACGGTGGCCTTGCAAGAGATTTAGATGCAAAAAGACGAATCCCCCTAGTCGTTATGCCCGCAATCCGGATCTCCCAGGATTCTTGGACCTCAAACATTCTTCGATTGTGTTAAGCTTGCCTCGAGCTATGCGAAACTTCGATTTACCCATTTTCGATATCCAGCAGCGCTTGCTCGAGACTCTGCAGAAGCAAAAGCGGTTGATTCTGACGGCGCCGACCGGATCCGGCAAATCGACTCAAGTGCCGCAGATGCTCCTCGACGGCGGTCTGCTTGGTGATGGACAGGTCACAGTGTTGCAGCCGCGCCGGTTGGCAACCCGCTTGCTCGCGGCCTGGGTCGCGAAATCACGAGGCGTAAAGCTCGGAGGGGCGGTGGGCTATCGGATGCGGCTGGACAATGTCACTTCCAATGTAACGCGACTGCGTTACGTGACGGAAGGCGTGCTGCTGCGCCAGATGTTGGCAGACCCCGGCCTGAACGGTGTGAGCGCCATCGTGTTCGATGAGTTTCATGAACGGCATCTCTACGGCGACATCACGCTCGCCCGCGCTTTGGAAATCCAGCGATCGAAGCGGTCGGATCTTTTTATCATTGTCATGTCGGCGACTTTGGATGTCGGCGCGGTTGAGAAGTATCTCCAGCCGTGCGCGGTGCTGGCGTCAAAGGGGCGTACTTTTCCGGTGACCACGGAATATCTTGCTCGATCTGCCGGCGATGGGCCGGTCTGGGATCTCGCGATAAGAGAGCTGAAGAAGCTCGTGCGCGAGCATCCGCAGGGCGACGTGCTGATTTTCATGCCCGGCGTTTTCGAGATCGCGCGTACGGTGCAGGCGGCGCGCAACGCGCTAGGTTCCGAGTTCGTCGTAGTTCCGCTGCACGGCGAACTGCCACCCGCGGATCAGGACGCGGCGGTGGCGAAGTATGACCGTCGCAAGATTGTCGTTGCCACCAATGTCGCCGAAACCTCGCTCACCATTGACGGCGTGCGACTGGTGATCGACAGCGGCTTGGCGCGCATGCCGCGGTACGATCCGTATCGCGGCATCAATACGCTGCTGATCGAGAAAATCAGCCGTGCCTCCGCCGAGCAACGCGCCGGCCGTGCCGGACGCACGGCGCCCGGACACTGCGTGCGTCTGTGGACCGCGCACGAGCACAACTCGCGTCAGGCGGAGGATCTACCGGAAGTAAAACGTCTTGATCTGGCCGAGGTGATCCTCACACTCAAGGCTGCCGGCGTGAACGATGTCAAGACATTCCGCTGGTTGGAAGTGCCCGATGCGCCCGCTCTCGAACGCGCCGAGATCCTGCTCACCGACCTCCATGCCATCGACGCCAGCGGAGTGATCACTGCGCTGGGGCGTCGTATGCTGGCGTTTCCGGTCCACCCGCGCTACGCGCGCATGTTGCTGGCCGCACAGGAATATGGCTGCGTACGGCCGATCGCCTTGATCGCCGCGCTGACTCAGGGCCGAGATTTGCTCGCTCGTCGTCAAGGAAATCCGGCCGGCGATGGGCGCCTCGACCTGGTCGAGGCCGAAGCGGATTCGGATTTTTTTGTGCTAATGCGCGCGTGGCGTTACGCCGAGCAATGCGGATATCAGATGGACCGCTGCCGGCGAATGGGCATCAATGCCCAAGCGGCGCGGCAAGTCGGGCCCCTCTTCGAACAGTTTTTATCCATCGCGGCGGAGCAAGGTTTGGACATCAGCGAGAAACCGCTGGATGGCGCCGCCGTGCAGCGATGTCTGCTGGTCTCTTTTCCGGACCACCTCGCCAAGCGGCTCGACGGTGGCTCACAACGTTGCGAATTGGTTCACGGCCGGCGCGGCACGCTCGCGCGCGAGAGCGTGGTGAAAGCGCCGCTCTTCGTGATCGCGGAAGTGCGTGAGGTGGAAAGCGGCGGCGGCAGAGAGCGCAACTTGAACGTCGTGCTGAATCTTGCCACGGCGGTCGAAGAAGAGTGGCTGCGCCAGATGTTTCCAAAGGATTTGAGTAAAACGCGGGCGGTCGTCTATGATCCCGCCTTGCATCGTGCCGTTGTCCGCGAGGAAAGACGATTTCGTGATCTGGTCCTGGAAGAAAAGATTTCCGGCATACCACCCGCAGATGAGGCCGCCAGGATTCTCGCACGCGAAGTCCTCGCCGGCCGCCTGGTCCTCGAACATTGGGATGAGTCCGTGGAGCAGTGGATTTTGCGCGTCAATCGATTACGCGAATGGATGCCGGAGTTGGAGTTGCCCGCCATCGCCGAAGCGGACCGGACCGTTATGATCGAACACCTTTGCGACGGCGCGTTCGGTTACAACCAGATCAAAAATCGCCCCGTGCTACCGGCGGTTAAATCATGGCTCTCGCGCCAGCACCAGGCGTGGGTCGAAGAGTACACGCCCGAGCGAATCCAGTTGCCCAGAGGCCGGATGGTAAAAATCGTCTACTCCGCCGCGGGAGCGCCGACCATCGCCGCGCGCATTCAAGACCTGTACGGCATCGAAGACGCGCTGTGGATCGCCAATCGCCGCGTCCGCGTGCGCATCCAAGTTCTCTCTCCCAGCAATCGCCCGGTGCAGATCACCGAGAACCTGGCGGATTTCTGGCGTGAAACGTATCCGAAGTTAAAACAGCAACTACAGCGGCGCTATCCGAAGCACGAGTGGCGGTGACCGGAGCCGCTGTAGTTAATGAGGTTAAGCCCACCGGCTCTCGCGCGGACCTGCAATGTTCGATATTTGTTGGATTGGCGATGCAATTTTTTCAAAAGGGAGCAGAGGAGCGTTTCCGAGCCTATCCCCTTGAAGGGGAAAGGTCGGATAGGGGTGTCGTTGGCTACAAAGGCCTCGAAAGGATGACTGATGGCTAGAAGCGCAGCAGTTAGAACGACTGAATCCTCATCCGCGCACGAATTGGAGCCCAGGAACGCGCGACATTCCGATGCAAGATTAGCATTGGTGCGGCTTTCTTGTTTTATGGTGGGCTTGTTTTTCGTTGGCGCCCCTGGACGCGCCTTGTTAAATTAGCCGCCATTCTTATTGGCCGCTTCTAGATTTGTCTGCTGTCGAATTATTCCCGCGGAAGACAGTTCCAATAGATTGGGAGGAACGACGACGTGTCCTGAATGTGATTCGAAACGGGAATCGAGAAAGCTGTTTGACCAGCTCGAAAAGGAATTGTTTGGCGAAGAACGGCTATGGCCTTTCTTTCGAAGATATAATGACGCTCGCCTACAAGAGTGTTTTGTGGACTAGACGAGAAGTCAAACGTGGCAGTTTGGACCGTGAACCGCTGCGTGATTTGAACTGGAAGAGAAAGCCCTCTTCTGCTACATTTCGGGTCGATGAATTGCCATGAAATTGCGTACGCCTAAACCGGTTTGACTTCAATTCACATCACTCCGTATTTTCCCGTACTACTCTCCTATGACCACAACGATTTTAGAAGCTGCACCGATCAAGATCGTTCAACTCATCGCCAAAGAACTCAGCGTCGGAGCCGAGCAGGTTGCCGCGGCGGTGGGATTGCTCGATGAAGGCGCTACGGTGCCGTTCATCGCGCGTTACCGCAAAGAAGTCACCGGCAATCTCGACGATACGCAGTTGCGCAATCTCGAAGAGCGATTGCTTTATCTGCGCGAGTTGGAAGAACGGCGTGCGGTGATCCTGACTTCAATCGAGGAGCAGGGAAAACTCACGGACGAGCTGCGCGGTGCCGTCAATGCGGCGGCGACCAAGCAAGCGCTGGAAGATGTTTACTTGCCGTACAAACCCAAACGGCGCACCCGCGCGCAGGTCGCGCGCGAAGCCGGGTTGGAGCCGCTCGCCGATGCTTTGTTTGCCGATCCCATGCTCGATCCACAAAAAGAAGCGGCGAGGTACGTCAACGACAAGCCCGCTGCGGAGAACGGCGTCCCGGACGTGAAAACCGCGCTCGACGGCGCGCGCGATATTCTAGTCGAGCGTTTTGCCGAAACAGCGGAGCTCTTGGCGAAACTGCGGACACGGATTTGGGAGCAGGGCGTGGTTACATCCAAAGTGGCGAAAGGAAAGGAAACCGCCGAGTCGGAAAAGTTCCGCGACTATTACGATTATTCGGAAACGATCCGCACCATCCCTTCGCATCGCGCTCTCGCGCTGTTCCGCGGCCAAGCTCTGGAAGTTTTGACGGTCAGCTTGGGTCTGGGCGAAGAGCTCGAAGCCGCCGTGCCGCATCCTTGCGCCGGCATGATCGCGGCACATTTCCGCATCGAAGACCGCGGCCGTGCGGCGGACAAGTGGTTGCTTGACGTTTGCCAGTGGACTTGGCGTGTTCGGGCGCACGTGCACATCAGCAGCGAGTTGCTCATGCAGTTGCGCGAAGCGGCGGAGGCGGAAGCGATCAAAATCTTCGGCCGCAACCTGCACGAGCTTTTGCTGGCCGCCCCCGCCGGTCCCAAGGCCGTGCTCGGCCTGGACCCCGGCATTCGCACCGGCTGCAAGGTCGCGGTGGTCGATGCCACCGGCAAGCTGCTCGAGACGACGACCATCTATCCACACCAACCGCGCAACGACTGGCAGGGCTCGCTGGCGACGCTGGCGCGCATGATCGTGCAACATAACGTCGAATTGATCTCCATCGGTAACGGCACCGCCAGCCGCGAGACCGACAAGCTCGCCGTTGAGGTGATCAAATTGATCGCATCGAAGATGCCGGAGCGGAAAGTGAACAAGATCGTCGTCAGTGAAGCGGGCGCTTCGGTCTATTCGGCGTCGGCATTCGCCGCCGCGGAATTTCCCGAGCTCGACGTGAGCCTGCGCGGCGCCGTGTCGATCGCGCGCCGTTTGCAGGACCCGCTGGCCGAACTGGTGAAGATCGACCCCAAGTCCATCGGTGTCGGCCAGTATCAACACGACGTCAATCAGCGCGCGCTGGCGCGCAGCCTCGATGCCACCGTCGAAGACTGCGTCAACGCCGTGGGGGTGGACGTGAACACCGCTTCGGCACCGCTGCTCGCGCGGGTGTCGGGGCTGAACAGCGCCTTGGCGAAAAATATCGTAGAGTTCAGAAATACCAACGGCCCGTTTACGAATCGCAAGACGATTCGCAAAGTGCCGCGCCTCGGCGATAAGACTTTTGAGCAGGCCGCCGGTTTCCTGCGCATCAACGACGGCGAGAATCCATTGGATCGCTCGGCGGTCCATCCGGAAGCCTACCCGGTGGTCGAGCGAATTCTGGCGCGCATCGGCAAGGGCATTGGCCAGGTGATGGGCCAGCCGGCAGTGTTGAAAGGGCTTTCGCCCGGCGAATTCACCGATGAAAAATTTGGCGTACCTACCGTGCGCGACATTCTCACTGAGCTGGAAAAGCCCGGCCGCGATCCGCGCCCTGAATTCAAGACTGCTACGTTTCAAGACGGCATCGAGTCGCTCGCCGACCTGCAGCCGGGTATGATTCTCGAAGGTGTGGTCACCAACGTCGCCGCCTTCGGCGCCTTCGTCGACATTGGCGTGCATCAGGACGGACTCGTCCATGTTTCCGCATTGGCGAATAAGTTTGTCAAAGACGCGCACGAAATCGTCAAGCCCGGTCAGATCGTCAAAGTCAAAGTGATGGAAATCGATGAGAAACGTCAGCGGATATCGCTTACCATGCGTCTCGACGAGGCAGCTGTTGTTGGATCGCGATCAAGGGAAGCATCACCGGCAGGCTTCACCGACTCAGCACCCGCGAGGCGTGATCGGCGGGCCGCCGAACCCAAAACCGCCTCGCACCGGGTCGAACCCAAGCCAGCCGGCGCGATGGCGCTGGCATTGGAACGCGCTAAGCTAAAAAAATAGCGAGCGATAGATGCGGCGCAATGTCAGAACGAACGAGGAATTTCTGCTGAAGGCGTAGGTTTTACCGCGCCGACGGTAATTTTAAAATTCGCCCCGGATCGATTCTCTGGTTAAGCTCGACCTGATTCATGATCGCGACATCTTCAGGGGTGAATGGCTCGGGCAAGCTTCGGGGAATTAATTCACGGAATGACGCCGATCGTCTGACGGTTTCCAGGGCGATCCGGACCGGCTGCCGGTTCAAAACCCGCGCATCTTGAACTGCGCTGAAGCCCTGCATGGTTTGCAAAAACAGATTGCGAAAATTTCCGAACAGCTGTGGCGAAGTGTAGCCGACAAAATGATAGACCGTGCCGCGGTAGTCAATAAAATAAGCCATGATCCTGACGACTTGGCCGTTTTCCGTTTGCGCTTCCGCCACTGCGGCGTAAGCCGGCAGCCCGTTAGAACGCATGGCTCCCCGTTCGATTACCCTCAAACCAGGCTGTTTGAGGAAGCCTGCTACGGCGGTCTGAAGCGAGTTTTCTCCCGCCGAAGTAAAGCCTAAAACCGCACGGTTCTGGCCTTCGACCATCACGACCTGGGCCGGTTGGTTGATGACCTTAAATCCTCGTGGCACGGGAAAGCGAAAGCGCAAATCCGGATGATAAAAGACATTACCTTCGACGAAGCCCTGGCGCGGATCCTCGCCGAGGACCAGACCCGCGTTGGCGTTCAAATAACGCGAATCAGCAAGGGGTTGCCTGCCGCGCGGCATTCGCGCGGTCAATTCTCGGATGCGTTGGATACGGTCCCCTGGATCGGGATGGGTGGCGAGAAAGCTCGGCATTCCCTGTCCTTCTTTCTCCTGAATACGATCAAGCGTCTCAAAAAGACCGACGGCCTCGCGTGGATCATACCCAGCCGCCGAGCTGTATTCGACGCCCAATTTATCGGCTTCCAACTCGTCTTCTCGGCTGTAGCGAAGAAAGATCAGCTGCGCGGCCATGCTGCCGAGATTGAGTATATCCTGGGCCGGCAGGCCGAGCCCTTGCCCCAACAAGACACCGCCGAGAAGCAGGCCCTGACCTAATTGTTGTTGCCAGGTCTGGCGCGCGGCGTGGCGCGCGGCGACGTGGCCGATCTCGTGCGCGAGAACGGAGGCGAGCTGGTCCTCGTTATTCAGATGAGCGAGCATTCCGCGTGTGACATAGACGTATCCTCCCGGAAGGGCCATGGCGTTAATGATCGGGCTGTCGAGCACGCCAAAAGTAACCGGAGTTTTGCGGATTTGCTCATCGATTCCCGGCCGCCGCAGGTGACTGGTTGCGAGAACCCGGTTGCCGACATCGGTGACGTATCGTTCCAGTTTTGAATCGCGATAAGTCCCGAATAGGGCCGCGACTTGCTGGCTGGTTTCCTTACCGATTTTCTTTTCCTGTTCCCAGGTGAAGCCGAGATAGCGCCTCTCTCCGGTTGCCGGAATAATATCGGAAACGCAGCTGTAAACGAGCAGGGCGCTCAGCAGAAGCGATAATGCTCTAAATATCACGTTGGCATTCATGGGAAGCTGACTCCGGCGGCGAACCTAACGATCCAAGAGGCTCATTTGATACCCTCTCTGCAGGTGCCGCAGCCATCTGCCGCCATTGGGCATTGGCGACCGTACAAACATTCTATCAAAACAAACGAGCAATTGAATGGATCAATGGAAGGACACGTGAATCATTGTTGGCGAGGAATAAAGGGTCAAGGAACAAGAATAGATGCCGGCGTGCAGTCACGGTTCAGCTGACTTCCGAAGCCCTCCTGGCCGAGGCCGGGCGATCAGTGCAGAGGAGAGACCATCTTTTGGGTCAGTGCAGCTGCCGCTGTTTTGGTTTCTCTGAAGATCCCGAGCTTGGTGAGGGTGTACTGCCCTGAGCCGAAGACCGGCCCGTCATCCAATCGGCAGCCAAGCCCGAGCGTCATATGGAGCTGCGCGTAGCGCATGTCCATATGGTGGTCGATCTCGATATAATAGCCGTCGATCAAGCCGGCCGGCGTGTCGAACCGCGAGGGAGAAATTGTTTTCACGAGGTGGCTCACGCGGCCGGTGCGCTTGAGCTTTCCGTTTTCGTCGAACATTTTAAAGTTTGCTTCACGCCTGATCGCGTGCCCCGATGCAATACCGCTGGCTAGGATCGGCAGCGCCGGCTCGTAAACGATATAGCTGTGGCTCTTGAATAGATCGAGCCGCTCCATGACGAGCCCGCCTCCGGAATTATTGTGCATGAGGATACCGGCATAGTCTCCAAAGGCGAGATTCCAGCGTCCTTGCGCCGCCGCGTGGCGATGGAGCGTGAGAGGAACGACCTTGCCGCGGTCTTTACCTTCAGTGATCTTAAACTGCTTGTTCCAAGTGCCGAGCGGGATGAGATCCGTAAGGCTGATACTTTGTTGCACCGGAAGCGGCACGGCGATGCCGGCGAGAGTCGGTAACGAAACATAGATCACAAAACTCAAAACAATGCCGGCGAGACGGTGCATTCAAAATTTCTGCAAAAATATCCCTTAGTCAAACAAAAGAAGCAATTACAATCAAGCAGTCAGACCAAAAAAAGCGCCGGCGTATGGGTTCAGCAACCTTGTGAGTTCTAACGGCCGGCTTTCGAGTGCCGGGGGTGCCCTAATCCAACCAATCTTTGTCTTTGAGTTTCCTGGGGAGATAGGTCTTGGTCAGATACTGAAAGTCTTTGTTGGCGAGCGCGTCAAGTTCGTATTTGAGGCCGCTGGTCAGCATACCTTTTATTTCGTTCTGCCATTCTTTTTTCTGAAACCATTTATACTTCATCAGTTCCTTGGCGCGGTTGATGTCTTTGTCGTTAAGCTTGATACCGACGTTTCGCGGCAGGCCGTAGCGATCAGGATCGGCGCTCGAGAAGCCGATGAACTTGGCCTTCGGGATGGCCATGCGCTGACTCTCAAAAGCGAGATTGATCGAGCCCTGCTTGACGACTGAATAGATGTAATAGCCCCACGGATCGTTGTCGACCAAAACATAAACCGGCAGGTGATATTCCTCGTGCAGCCGCCGCGCCAGGCGCCGGACACCACGCGGCGGCTGGCCGTTTCCCGTGAGTAGGATGCAGTTGTAGCGCCGCCAGAACTTGTCTTCTGAAAGACGGTTCCACTGGGTGCCTTTTTCGACGAGCAGGACAAAATCGGCCGTACATTTGCTGATCTGAATATATTCGGGCTCGACGATCGACGGAACCGAGTAACCGCCTTTGCCGAGGCGGGTGCAGTCCACCCGATCGCCGTCATCGACCAACGTTAGCGGGCCGACGACGGTGCCGGAGTTCTCGGCGCGCACGTGGAGCTCCTCGCGCAGGGCTTCGAGGGTGACTTCGAGATCCTCGATGAGCGGGTCCGATTCGTTCTGGCCGTCGAAGGTGTTTTCGTGCGAGTTCTTAATCGTGTGCTTGGTTCGGTAGTAAATTTCCCGGAGAGAAGTCGTCAAGTTAGCGCGCTGGAGCTCGGCCAAGGCGTCGGCGACGAGCACCGTCTGCATGAATTTTTTTGCCATGCCGACGTTGAAAAAGGTGCGGGCCTGTTTTCTACGGCCCATCTCGATAATGCCGCGCTTTTCGTTAAAATTCACATTGGCCAGACTGCGCACCGGAATCGCAAGCGCCGGGTCCTGGCTGCGCTGCGCGGCGGTAATGACGAGGTCAGCTACGCCGACGAGTTTCTTTTCTACGGCTCCGTTACTTTTTTGCTTTTTTCGCGCCATGTTTTTTCCCTGTTTTTTGGCCGTGTTTTTTGTTGGCTCCGGCCGGTTCAAAGCCCAAACTCATTTGATTCTCGCTTTGGGACTTCGGCCGGCTGGCTTTTTCGGCTTTGGCGGCTCCAGGCTGTTTCTTTGATTTCGCTTTGCTTTTCGATCGCGCCGCTCCGGTGGTTTCAACCTCTTGGATCAGAGATTCTTGTTGCTTTGGAATCTCGTCTCGCACGTCGAGCACCGGAGCGTCGCCTTCCGTGCCTTCAGCTGTAACGATAATGGAGTAAGGGAGACCTTCGGGTCCCCCGCCATCGTAGCCGAGTATTTCATCGACCTTCTCGCCGCCCGTGCGTTTCATGGCGATCTTTTGCAGCTGCTCTTTAAGTTTTTCCTTGGGCAGCTTTCCGCCCTTTAGACGATTGCAGGCCTCGACGACTTCTTCGATGTAAAGCTCGAAGATGTTGCGCCGGCGGAATTCGCTCTTGGCGCGCTCCCGCCGCCTTAAAAAGACGCCGAGCCGCCTTCCGCATTCTTGCAGCGCAAGCTTAATTTCTTTCCTGATCTCGTCGTAATCGGCGATCGCCTCCTTGGATTCGCTGGTAAACGGCACCCAGACCGATGCCATGTGGACGAAGATCACCATGGGCCCGGCGGGGAGCGCGCCCCTGGATTGGGAAACACCGTAGTTGCGCCAGCTGGTGTCGAGCACGGATTTAAAGGTGGCGCACGCCGACTGCTGGTAAAGCAGCGGCACGCGATTGGCGTAACGAATGACTCTTGCCAATTCTTTGTCGTCGTCTTGCTGTTCGCCCTCCGCCAGCGGCACCGCGGCGAGTTCCGCTTTTTCTGCCGTCTCTCCGGGCCCCTTGCCAAAGGCCAAGCCCGCTTCGATCACGAATGGATTGCCGCGGTAGACCGCGGGGGGCCGGGTGACCGCCGTATAGAAATCTCCCTTAATCTGCTTATACAGGCCGTGCAGGATCGCCTTTTCGCCGATCGGCGAGATGCAATTGCTCGGCGGTGCCATGATCTTGGTGGCTTGGATTGCGTTGTAGAGCGCCTCGGCGGCCGCTCCGTGAATATTTCGCGGGCGCGCCTCGGCCGAGAGCTTTGCCGTTTTACAGATCTCTTGCGCGACGTGGGACGAAACCCGGCTGAAATCGCTCGAAAGGAATCCCAGCAGCGAATGACTTCTTGTGTCGTGCAGCATTCTCAGCAGGATCCCGAACTCGATGCCGTAGGGATGCGGTTTGATTTCGCGCGGCTGCGGCGGCAGTTCATCGATGGTGCGAGGATATTCCTTAGTTTCACCTTCCGGCGTGTGATAGACGAGCTTGACGTGGGGATTGGCGATCGCGGTCTGCTCGAGATATTCATCGACAGAAGCGCGGCCTTTCTGGTAACGGCCCTCGATTTCCAGCGTCACCTGCGTGCCGCGATGATTCTCCCACTCGATTTCTTTCTTTTCGAGAATGCGCGGCTCGTTCTTTTTGGTATCGATCTGCACTTCGAAGTAATGCGCCGGCGCCCGCGCGCCCGTGCGCGAGATAATCTGTACCGGCTTGCCGGTCGTCAGCTGCGCGTACATGCCGGCGGCCGAGATGCCGATGCCCTGCTGCCCGCGGCTCATGCGCAGCCGGTGAAATTTTGACCCGTAGAGCAGTTTGGCGAATATTCGAGGAATCTGCTGGCGCACGATGCCGGGGCCGTAGTCGATCACCGTAACGCGGAAACGGTTTGCCTGGCTGGGCGCCGGGACCGCGCCACCGTTCGCCGAGACTTCGAGCTTAACGACGACTTCCGGCAAAATCCCCGCTTCTTCGCAGGCGTCAAGTGCGTTGTCGACCGCCTCTTTGACGCAGGTGAGCAACGCTTTGCGCGGATTGTCAAAGCCGAGCAGGTGACGGTTCTTGGTAAAGAACTCGGAGACGGAAATTTCGCGCTGGCGCGCGCCCATCTCCGCGGCGGATAGGATGGTCTTCGCTTTTGGCTCCGGGATCTGGGGTTCAGCTTCCGTGCCGTTGGTCTTCAGCATAGGTTTGGCCATTTTCTGTTTGTCTATCTCCGTAGAATTAAGTTGCGTCGGAACTAGAGTGGCGGAGTAACGCAGTGATGAGCCTGAGAATAGTTACTCCCGTGCTCACACCACTACGGCGTTCGATTCCCGGATGTTTCAGTTTGCGATTTAGGGCGCTAGCGATCGCTCGGATTATAGCAGAGATGGCGAGATTTTGAACTGTAAAGTAAAGATTTGACCGCTATGGAGAAATTTTTCACAAACGTTTGTGGCTCGATGCTGAGATCAAGTTAGCTATGAAACTCCCGCGGAAATAAATTCCACGTAATCTGTCGCCTCCTGTTCATAACTCGCCTAACCGAAGGTCCATTGAACTTCTTGGCGGCAGTCCCCCCAGCCCTGTCCACGATTATCGATTCAAGACTTTTTTGCAATGGAGGTCATGCCGGCGTCGGATAGTACAAAAAAGTGTGCTGATTTACGACCGAAGTTACTCCGCTTGCGCGGTATCGACGCTCTTTAACGAGGTGTCGGCATAGCACTACAGCACTTGTGTACGGCAGTAATGCGAAGTTTCGCATTGCTAGTCAAAAATTTGCGTTGCTTCACCACGGTCCGGAGATTGCTCTAGCGAGTCGCCGACGACGGAACTCGGCAGATCAACATGCAATCCTGTTTTCCCTTCCAGTGACTTTGCTCTGGATCACGGATTCTCAAGTAGGCGGGCGCTGGTTCTCATTTGCACGTTCTGTCGGTTTCTTGCGGGGATAGCAGAATTCAACGCTAGAGAGCAAAACAATGGAGGAGGCAAACATGAAAAAAAAAGTAAAAAGCCCGGCCAAAGCGAACGTGAGCCGCCGGCGATTTTTGAAAACTCTGGGGACGGGGGCGGCGCTGGTCTGTAGCGGTGCTGTTGTCGGAGTTCCGCGCGGCCACGGCGCTCAGCCACCTGACGTGACGCTGCCGGGCAATTTCGGCAACATGTTTCGTTTACCGCCATTCGCTCCACCAACGACTGCGGTTCGCGAGGCTCTTCTCGAGCTCGGCAAGACCGGTGGTGTGATGGACGCCGGAGACGACTTGAGCGCAACTCCTGTGGCGTTGATCGCGAACCCCGCTCTTAGTTTGATCAACCGGGACAACCCCAATCACACCGCCGGCGTGACGTTCTTCGGCCAGTTCCTCGACCACGATATGACTTTTGACCCGCGCTCTCGCCTTGGTTTCCCGACTCAACCGATCAAGTCGCCGAACCCTCGCACACCATTCTTCGATCTCGATTCCGTCTACGCCGGCGGTCCCAGCGGCACTCCGGAGTTGTACGAGACTGCCGATCCAATTAAATTTCGCGTCGAAAGAGGCGCCCAATTCGAGGACTTGCCGCGAAATCCGGTGAATAATGCGGCCTTTATCGGTGACCCGCGCAACGATGAAAATCTCATGCTCGCGGGTCTACACGCCGCGTTTTTGCTGTTTCACAACCGTGCCGTGGGTCTCGTGCGCGACGAGAATCCATCAATCTCAAACGACGAGGCATTTTCTCAGGCCCGTCGCCTGACTGTGTGGCATTATCAATGGATCATCCTGCATGAGTTCTTGCCTCTGATTACTGGCCAGGCGGTCATTGATGATATTCTGGCCAACGGCCGCCAGTTCTATAACCCACGGGCCGACCAAGCTTTTATCCCGGTAGAGTTCCAGATCGTCTACCGATTTGGCCATAGCATGGTGCGGCCGTCGTACCGCGCTAATCTCAACGGAGATGCAAACGGAGAGCCGTTTTTCGGCATGATTTTCGATCCGGCAGGCGAGGGCAGCCCGGATCCGGTGGATTTGCGCGGCGGTGCGAGAGCGCCGCGGCGCTTTGTCGATTGGCAAACGTTCTTCGATTTCGGCGACCCTTTCACAAGCGATATGCGGCGGAACAAGAGAATCGATACCAAAGTTTCCACGCCCTTGTTCCACCTGCCCCTGGGGACCATTCCCGGTGGAACTGGCCCGGTTTCGCTCATGCAGCGCAACTTGTTAAGGCACCTGACCTGGAAACTGCCCTCGGGTCAGTCCATTGCCAGCGAAATCGGTATCCCACCGCTTGAGAGCGCCGATTTGGCGGAGCTGGGGTCGATCTATCCGTCATTCGTTTCGTCGACGCCGCTGCTTTATTACATTTTGAAAGAGGCTGAGATTGAAA
>Ga0210087_1000013_pt1 | contig 20737 bp, 21 predicted proteins | sample MayberryNW_Catta_4_FD_184878 | JGI IMG/M metagenome (GOLD analysis project Ga0210087, IMG submission 184878) | Wetland microbial communities from San Francisco Bay, California, USA, that impact long-term carbon sequestration -... | ecosystem: Environmental > Aquatic > Marine > Wetlands ... | reverse complement strand
ATTTCCGATAACTAAAGTATTGAATTCACCTTCTGCAAGGGAAAATATCTCTCCAACCAATATCAGTGAAATCGTTGGAAGCAAATTGACCTCATCAGACCTTGACAATCAATCTGAGGTAGTAAAGAAGGATGAAGTCGTTAGGAGTTTAACGTCAGGTCCGGTGATAATCCCTCCCCGTGAGAGCCAACCGTCATCCATGCCTGATCCTTCTCCCGTTAATGATTCCGTAATAATACCTGACGCAACCAATTCAAGTTCTACTTTGGACAATGTAACTTCAAGCTCCGTAATAATCCCTCCTCACGAGAACCTGTCTTTATCTGGCTCGCTTGCGCCGGTCGATAATCAGTCTCACGAGCTACCAGAGCCTCCTTCGGAGCAAATTGTCCAACAGCGAGAATCCAGGATCGAAGGGGACGACGATATTCCTCTGATATTTCCTACTCCGTCTCCTAGAGTTACATTTGAAGAAACTAGAGATAAATCTGCCCTTTCTACACCAGTCCAAGATTTGTCTCCTGTAGTTAAAGTAGAAAATAATAACACTAAGGTTGATGAAGGTTCGTTAGTGATACTCGACGCAACTCAAAGTTATTCCCAAGACGGGCTAATCGCATCAAATGTTTGGAGACAACTGACAAGTCATCCAATTCAGATCCTTGAAGGTCTCAATATGCCGATTCTGAAGTTTAAGGCCCCTAATGTGTCTGAAGATACCCCGCTTGAATTTGAAATTTCGGTTTCAGACGCGCACGGTAAGAGTAATAATGGAATAGTTCATGTCTTGGTTAGTGACGTGGTAAACACTGAATCAACAGCTAATTCTCCACCAGGTTCACAGAGTCAGACAGTTTCGGAACCGCCTGTTAGAGGTTTCCCTACGAATATCAAAATACCTGACCAATCTAATTCTAATGTCTTGCTGTCCCCTAGGACACTTGACGCCATTTCTACGCAGTCCAAGAACCAATCGCAGAAAACAAATGCTACCAGCCCCTCCGAGAACGGATCTGTGAATGGCACTTCTATGAAGGCCATGGCCGGAGTTGATCAGATTGTAAACGAAGGTATGGAGGTTATTCTCAAAGGTGATTCAACCTCCACAAATACTAATCAAGGGCTGTCATACGAATGGAGACAGGTCGGTGGAGATGTGAAAGTATCAATAGGACAACAGAATTCACAACAAATCATCTTCCATGCACCAGAGGTAAATAAGGATTCCAAATTAACTTTCAGGTTTATTGCGTCAACCGATAGCGGCCAAGCCTCTTCTGACGAAGTGAACATTGTCATAAATGATATTCCCGAAAATCCTGAGAACAATGAATCGAATGACTCTCAAAATAACGACAACAGTGACAATGATGACGACGATGATGACTAGTCCTATTTTTGCAATACTTCTGGCGTTACTAGGAAACCACCCATAAAGTGGTTCATATTCCAGATCTCATGTGGCCATCAGGCTTTCCCAAAATCAACGATTTCCTGACTGAAGGCGTTTCGTTATGTACCATTTTGAAAATTTCTCTATAGACTTGCGACGATGAGAGTAGAATGACTTTCTACTTAATCGGCTCAGCTCCGCGTAAGTCTTATTGGTGTTTTTAGGAAGAAAAATGGGATCAAAGCCCCACCCACCCTCAGCTACTACCTTGCTCAACATTCCTTGCGTCTTGCCAGAAAACATCTTGAGGGTATGACCATCGTTATACGCAATCACTGAAAGGAAATATGCTCTTCGATTTACTTTATTAAGCATTAATTTCATTATTCCTTGATTACCAAGGGTTTTGTAAACGAATGAGGAATATTGTCCTGGGAAGCCATTTAATGAACTTATGTAGAATCCATCATCTTCAATAAGGACTGGCCTTAGGAGATGTTTAAATGCGTAATTGGATTTAGCCTCCGCTATTCGATGTACAGATTCGGATTGAATTTCCTGGATTGACATCTCAATAAGTTGAGAAACTATTCCATATTGTCGCAGAATAGGCTCAATCTCTCGAAACTTGTTAAGATTCGAACTTACAAAACAGAGGTCCTTATTTTTCAACTGCTCCATATTGAAATTCTAATACGGATCAATTAATGGTCATTATTATTCCAATGCCAGCATTCAAACGCTATATTAAGAAGGCACTAGTTAGAATCAGTAATACGTGAATACCTTCCCCTACATTCTATCTCGTCGACCTTCCGCATGATCTTTCTTCCTCTCTCATAGGGACTAAATGACGAATACGCCTTAACGAAATTCGAGAACGTCTGATCGAAAAGTTCATGGTGCACGCTGTTTAGAACCTCCTTAAGCATCCGTACATCCGACGCCATGTCTTCCATTCTTTGAGAGTAAAAAGAAAGACCAAAATCTATTATGGCAAGTCTAGTATCATTTTGACGCGAGAGTCTTTCCAGAATAAAATTAGAAGTAGTGACATCTCCGTGTATTATGTTTTTGAAATGAAGTTTTGCTACACATTCTCCTAATTTCAAGGCTAGGTCAGCTGAAAGGACCGTCTTCAAATTTACACCTTCGATGTACTCCATGATTATTTCGTTGCGCTGCGTATCCAAGAAATATAGGGATGGAGACCTTATCCCAATCTCTTTTGCCTTCGAGAGCATCTCTGCCTCATGGATTGTTCTTCTATATCTTAGCTCCCTGTCTAGGAGAGGATGGCGATAAGATCTCTTTGTTCTCAGTTTTGATATTGCTTGCTTGTCATACCAGTCAATTAGGTAAAGATCTGCCTCAGATCCTTTCTTGATTAGGACCGGAAGTCTGTTTGACAATGGTAATATAGATCGGAGCAACATCATAAAAGTGTGAGTGGTGCTGAACCTAGACCAGGAGAGATGCTAATCATACAGGAAGACTGTGCAGAGGAAAAATTGAAGAATGGAATATTGACGCTGACCAATCAACGGCTCATTTTCGAAAAGACAGAAGGCAGAATGACGACCCTAAGCAAGAAGACGCAGGAAGTACTGCTTGACATTCCACTGGAGAAGATTTCAGCATCAAAGTCTGAGGGCTTTATAATAGCAAAGGTCGTAGTGGAATTAAGTGATCGGACTTACAAGTTCGGCGTCTTAAATACAGGCCATTGGGCTAAGGAAATAATGACCCAAGTTAACAAATCCAAACCTACTTGAATTGGTATTGACTATCTCCAAGATACGTTCACAGAGTCTAGCCTCCAAGATTGATCAATAAACCCATTTTCAGGGGCAATACTTACTTTCGAATGTGCATGATCAATAAGACTTGTTAATGCAATTTGAACACCGTTGTCTCCCGCATAACGGGTTGGACAGATATGTAACTTGCTTCCGTGTCTTGAGCAAACATGACTTAACATATCTGCCAGACGTCTGTTAGCAGCTACTCCTCCAACCACTACTACCTCTTCTTTGTTTGTGAATGCAATAGCTCTCTCTGCAGCTTCAGCCAATATTGCAAAAGCGGTTTCTTGCAAAGAGTAACACGTATTGCCGATATCTGATTTTTCATCCTTAGGACGTTTTATTACGGATGTAAGTAAACCACTGAATGAAACATCATTTCCTTTGATCGTGTATGGTATCCATGAATACTCTCTTTTAGATTCATTTGCTAATTTTTCAATTGTCGACCCACACGGAGATGAAAATCCCAACGACCTGCCAAATTGGTCAAAAAGCTGGCCTATGGTAATGTCCAAGGTTTCACCGAATATCCGCCATCTCTTGTTTAAATACAAGAGAATCATCGTGTGCCCGCCTGAAACAAGTATCACCAAAGGATTCTTTGCCCCGGTCAATTGAGCACCTAGTTCAATATGCGCTAGGGCATGATTGACAGGCACCAATGGTTTTCTATAATAAGTGGACAGGAGGCGAGCTAAAACAGCTCCTATCCTTAAACATGGTCCCAGCCCAGGACCTGCTGAATAACCTATGATATCTATACTTTCCATCTTTATGCATGAAATCGTTATAGCTTGTTTCAACATCCTGTGGCATACACTCGCGTGATGCCTGGACGCCTCTCTTGGGTGTATCCCAGAACCTTCAGGAGGCTTATAAGATGATCTTACATCTGACAGAATCTTAAAGGTTCCATTCCTCTTTTCTTTCATCTCTGCAATGGCACACCCGAAAGTGTGAGCTGTACTTTCTATCCCTAAAGCCAACAAGGGCGTCTTTAACTCCTATCTTCTACTTGTGGTCGAGACTATTTTAATTACGTCTCTGTCCTGTAATTTGTACTCTGCTCCTACTCTCTGTTTAGATCTCGCGTCAACAGCGTAAAGGAAACCTTTGCCTAATTGTTCATGCACCCTTTCGGCGAGATCTTTTGCAGTGGAGTCTTTTGGTAACAGATAGGCATCAGGAAGGATATTTCCCTTTTTGTCAATTAATCTGTTTTCGTCTTCAACAGGATAGACAACGATCATACCCAGCAGCCCAAAGCATACCCTATTTAATATCTGCTGAACACCTGTCGAACCATATCTAGTGAGAACAGCCTGAACCTTCTCCAATGCTTTCTTTTGTTCCTCCCGAAGTAATACTTTTGGATTAATATCAAACGAACTGTCTCCAGGACGGTACCTAAGCAGCCCATTTTTTGATCCAAGTTTTAGCATTACTTCTGCCTCGGAGATGCAGGGGATTACTTCAGTGTCAAGACTCTTAAGTTTTTGTAAATTCGATTCAGCAGGCCCGAAATCTGCCTTGTTAGCAGCAACAATCATCGGTTTTGCCATTTTCCTTAATGTTCGACAGAACATCAACAAATCAGAATCAGACCAGGAAGACAACTTCTTTCCATCAAGTCCGGCTTCGATTAGTGAAGTAATTATCTGACTTTCTTTTATTGACAGTCCAGAGAGCTGTCTCGACAGCACCTTTGATATCTTTTCTGGGGTACCCTGCAAATCTCGTGAAGCCTTTTCTAAATTCTTTTTCAAATTTGTAACCAACCAAAGATCGAATTCTTCTAAAACGAAATCTGCATCCTGCATTGGATCCCCTGTCCCCGGGTTAACTGCGCGACCTTCTAAATCAGTACTTCCAGCAACATCCACAACATGAACTAGAGCATCTGCCTCTCTTGCGCTATCCAAAAATTGGTTTCCTAGCCCCCTACCAGTGTGAGCACCTGGGACGAGCCCTGCTACATCCAGAATTCTGATAGGGATATATCTGTTACCGTCTACACATATCGAATGTAATGGATTATCCTTTACGTGGAACTCTGTGCATACGCAAGGTGTCCTTATATGTCCTATACCAATATTCGGTTCTATTGTTGTAAACGGAAAGTTAGCAGTTTGTACTCCTAGACTTGTAGCAGCATTAAAGAACGTTGACTTGCCTACGTTTGATTTTCCTATAATCCCAATTAACAATTATGACCTGATGTTAAGGTATTATTATATATAGACATACTTCGTATAATAGGGAAGTCAAACAACCTAAGCCTTGGGCTAACGGATGTAGCTTTAGCACTAACCTTAAATACCTACTAAGATTTTATGTAGCATTTTAGGAGAGAATCTGGTTTGGCGGGAATTGTCGCAGTTTCAGACGCTGAAATTAAAAGAGCAAGAAATGTTGCCTACATTCTGGCCCACTGTATGCGAATGCTCCAGCACCGAGGCAAGGCTTACTGGAAGATAATGGTCGGCAAAAACAGTGTAGATGGTGATGGCCCTTTGCCTTACGAAGAAAGGATTGTCAAAATTGTAAGCGATGGTAAACTTACCGGATTTGATGGAATTGGATTTCTCTCTAAACGGAGGCCAGAATCAAGTGGCTTTAAACACAGTCAAATTGCCTTGGATGGATTCTTAGTGGATACCGAGAAACTATATCTACACCCTATGATAGATGGGGCCAGGGACTGCGACCCGTTATATCAAATCTATTGCATTTTCAAGACACTTCTGACCAGAAATCGTGATCCCCTGAAGGCCACCGATTTTTTGGATCGCCATTTGAGAGGAAATATGCTTGTAAGGATAGGTGGTAACATTTACGCATATAGAAACAACACGGGCTTCAAACCTCTTGTATTGGGAAGTAATAAAGATGGTACCCTACATGTGATTGCGTCAGAAAATTCCTTGCGAATTTCGTTAGTCGATCTCACATTCAGAGACGTAGCTCCTGGGGAACTATTGAAGCTAGACAGAAGCTCTGAGCCCATAACATTATCAACGCAACATTCACCAAATATGGTAGTAGATCCTTTCGAGTTTATTAGGGAATCAAATGTGGCGTCGATCGTAAACGGCAAGAGTATTTATGAAATAAGGAAAAATATTGGCAAAGAGCAGTCGAAATTTCTTTCTGGGAGGTTCCAGATCGAATCTGCATTTGCTGAACCCGACTACACAAGACCGATGGGCCTGGGGTTTAGTTTGGAATATCAAAAAAATCATAAAATGTTTGAAATGGGTGAGGGTGTCATAAAGGATCGATATGATGATTCGGATCACATGATCGACTTTTCAGAGGAGGTAAGCAAGTACAAGCTACTCACTACAAGTAAATCATTGAAATTCGTTGTGGAGAATTTGGTCTCCAATAAGAGTATTGGAACAATCCAGGGTACCATTCAGACTGGGGGTACCGTCAAAGAAACAATCCATTACCTGCGGAAATCGGAGGCAAGGGAGATCATCGTCATTGTTAGCTATCCACCAACTATTGATGGTAGACAGGTTGGACTCTATACACAAAACCGGGATCTTATCGCAAATAAATATCTTGGAAAAGTATCATCGATCGATGAGATCAATATCATGATAAGCAATGAAATAGGTGCAAATGAGGTCTATTACAATTCTCCCACTTCATTAGCCAGGGGGATAGGCATAGCGGAAGGAAACCTTTGGTTTCCAGAATGGATAAGGTTCTTGGAGTACCAGTGATTAGCCTGGACATCAAGACAGATGTTGAAAGGTCCAGAATTTCGAATGAGCCACTAGGCAAGGTTGTGTTGCTTGATGGAGGTTCATTATCAGTAGACAATGTGTCCATCGAAAGAGTTGAACTCAGACTTTACAGAGAGAGATTTGACAAGAGTAGGGGATTTTATTCACTCATAACGGTGTACCTGAAATCAAGCAAAGGCGAAATTGAACTCAAATTTGATGAAGGGTTCAAAGGAACTGATCCCCTGCAAGAGATTTCCATGATTCTGATGAGGTACGTCGGTCTCGAGTCTATTATAAATCGAACTCTTATCGCCCTCCATGAGACATAGGGATTGAAGCTATTTTTATCCGGAATTTAATTGCTGCAATACTAGTAACTGCCCTACATCCCAGAAACATCCATCAATATTTCTCTATAAAATCCTCACGAACGGATTTTGCATAATCGCGAATATCTTTAACATTGTCTACTATTCCCGCAATCTTCGAATTTCCGTCTGTATTTCCGCCAATGCTACGCAAGAGATGCTTTATCTCTAGAACCATCGAACTAATTTCTGAAATCAAATTTTTCGATTCAGTGACCAAATCCTTGGTACTCCCTTCGTTATTAAGAGTATCTAACGCAAGCCTACAGGCCTTTATAGTACTAGAGATTTCATCTATTATGCCTGAATTCTGAGTGTCAGAACGTAAGTTGTCTATTTTTGTAGAAATCCTTTCAATCGACTCTAATGTAAGCCTGAAATTCTCAATGTTTTTGACCATGGAAGGATCCTTGAAGGATTCAACTATCTCCTTTACGGTGGCTGCGATATCCTTCACTCTATTCAGAGATTCATGCACTTCGGGATTTTTAAGATCTCGAATTATGTGTATCGCATTCGAAGAAGTCTCTCGAATGTCATTTAGTTTCCCGCCCATAATTGTAATAGATTGACTTAGTTAATAAAACTAAAGCAAATTCCAATAACTATAGTGAATTGGGAAGAGATGTCAAGTTGTACCTGGATATCGCTAAGCAGTAAATCTTCGAGATCGCACGTGTATGAATACTATGTTGCTCAGCAACTTTGTTAACTCGCGAACTGGTGCACCCGCGAAGCTTCTTTGTGCACCTTGCAAGATCTAAGACATCAACGACCAAGCGTTTATACCAGTAACTTGATATCAAACCTTTGTTAATTAGAATCAGTAGAAGAAAACATTTACATTAATCTAAAAAAGAACAATACCATAATACTCAGTCGCGCCTCTTTTATTCTAGGTGATGGCGTGATCCAATTGATGAAGCATAGGAATAGGCTAGAAATTATTGCGCTCATTCTCCAGAACTCGTCAGACGAAAGTGGTGCATCTCAAAAAAAGATCATGTACCGGTCCTTTTTGTCGTATCACCATCTTAAAGATTATTTAACTCTTTTATTGGTAAATGGCCTGATCGAGTTTCTGGACAATCAAAGAAAATATAAGATTACAGATAAGGGTAAGAAATTTTTACAAATATATAATGGCTTAAACGAAGTCGTGGAAATAACAAGCACGATAACTTCGCGATGAAGACCGACGCTATCTCGTAGTTCGTGTTACACCTATAACTTTGATAGGCTACTATACTTTCTCTATTTTTCCCATCAGATTTGAACGTGAAAACACCTTTTCTACGTCATCCGCATTCATTAAACCTTCTTCTACTACTATGTCCCTGACATTCCTGTTAGTTTCCAAAGCTTTTTTGTAAATTTCGGAAGCCTTCACATAGCCAATGTAAGGGTTTAGAACTGTTACAAGTACAGGGCTCCTATAGACATATCCAGAAAGCTTATCTACATTGGCTTGAATGCCGTTCAGAAAATTACCTGTGAATACTGGTAGAAAGTTCCTAAGCATATCCATAGATTCTAAAATCCATTTTAGCATCCCTGGTAGCATTACATTCAACTCAAATTGACCCGCTTGCGATGCCATCGCAACGGCCACATCATTTCCAATAACATTAAAGCAAATCATGTTGAGACATTCTGCCAAAGAGGGGTTAATTTTGCCTGGCATTATTGAAGAACCTGCATGCACTGCTGGAATTACTATTTCCGCGAAGCCGGCAGTAGGTCCTGACGCCATAAGCCTGAGATCATTCGCTATCTTGATCAGTTCTACCGCGAGGTTTCTGATTGACGAGGAATAACATGTGACGTCAAATCGACTCTGGAGTGCGAAGTAAAGATTTTCAGATGGTGTTATATTCAACTGAGATACGTTTCTAAGATGCCTGATTGATATCTCACGGTAACCTGGCGGTGAATTTGCACCACTCCCCACAGCGGTACCTCCCAAGGCAACAGCGTACAGGTTTTCTGCTGCTTGCACTATCTTCTGTCTTGCAATTTCGATTGAATAATGATACCCACTAAATTCATCCCCAAGCGTGATAGGTAGTGCATCCATCAGATGTGTTCTCCCGATCTTCATCGCGTCACTGAATTCAACGCTCTTGTCCTTTAGAGATTTGATTAAGACTTCAATCGCCTGCAGAAAATTTTTTAGACCCAGTAATATAGTCAGATGCATAGCGGTGGGGAACGTATCGTTACTTGACTGAGACATATTCACATGATCATTGGGATTAATTATCTCGTAGTTCCCCTTTTCCTCACCAATCATCACTAGCGCGATATTAGCGATCACCTCATTAATATTCATATTAAAGGCTGTTCCGGCACCTGAATTAATGGGCTCAATGATTATCTGATCTAAGAACTCACCTGAAAGTAACCTGTCACAAGCCTTTTCTATGGCATTAGAAATTTGTATCGGAAGAGTTCCGAGTTCACAATTGGAGAGAGCTGCACACTTCTTGATCATTGCATATGCTCTAATTAGATCTGGATGTGATCTTTGCCCTGTGATAGTATATTGATTGCTAGCTCTTACGGTAAACGGGCCATAGTAGGCATCATGAGGGACCTTAATCTCTCCCAAAGAGTCCTTGTCGATTCGAAAGGTAGACATGGATTCTACTGACTAGCATGGTGTCATGTTAATAAATCCATCGAAGCTGCCTGTTGCCAATGCGCAGTGAAACGGCGTTGCATGGTCTGGTTTTCCCTGAGAAATGACGAAATATTTGCTGTTTGTGCTCTTATTTCTGAATTTCAAACAAATATTAGATACAAAATTTTATCTGCAGTAAGTGATTTAGTTTCCCTTGTCTTGCGCCCACTTTAAGTAGTCTATCTTGGAAGGGGGGATGTCAATATCACGAGGAGAATAACTAAAACCCTAAGTCGTTTCCGAACCGTAATTCAGGTGGCGATATAAAAGGGTATCAGCTTTATTGCTTCTGCTTAACAACTACAATGAACTTTAGGATATTTAAGTTGCTGCATAGGTTCATAGTTTAATGAGCACTTTCACGTCAGAAGAAGTGAGTAAGAGACTTGTGGATTTCAGTATAATGATGAAATATATGCCATTCCTCCAGGAGCATGGTTTTTCTGAATTTGGAAAGGGCCAATTGACAGGCAAAATGGAATTGCTTAAAGAGAGTTTTTCAGATTCTCCTGCAAACCGTTTAGGCCCACAATTTGATGTTCCCACCAACTTCAACCAAGTAGATGCAACTCCTACCCCTGACTACGAGGAATTAAGGGTAAAAGCATCTGATTTATTTTCTATTGAAGGCTCATCCAATTTGGGTGAGTCAGTCAATAAGATGTTGAGTTCTACGGGCGGTGATAAGAATTCAATGGGTAAGACAGCAGAGAAAACCGAAATTCACAATGCCTTTGATCACAGCGGACGAGGGAGGTATCTACCTGAAAATAACAGATGGAATGTCAAGAATGATGACGTTTCGTCATGGATAACGCGAATTAGAAAATTAGCTGATATGTAAACTTAATATTATACGTTCGCATCTTCCAAACAACAAAAAAAAACACACGACAACTACTATCTGAATCATTGTATCCGGAGATATCTTCCTATAATAGTTTCAAGTCTTTAGTTATTCTATCAATCATTGTCGATGGAGCTGGTCCGATTCCTAGGCATGTTATGGTTCCGGTGGGAATTTGAGTTAATCCGCTATCTTGTACCTGAACTACTGGAAGACCTGAAATTTGTGCCTTCCTCTTGATGTTGTGTAGATCCTCAAGAGAATGAACTTTGACAACGATTTTTGCCTGACCGGAGTTGAACCATTTCATAAACCATGAAGGATTGCTCGTCATTACTTGCTCTGCTCCAGACACAGCTGCATGAGCAACTTGGGCAGATAGCTTCCCGATGCCCATTCTAAGCTCCTTTCTCACCACTATTACCTGTTTAAATTCCAATAATTCGTACGACCTTAGCTTGATTAATAAATCGAGATATTTATTTCCAATACGAGGTATTGAACCGAACCAAGTATGACGTAGTAGTAGTAGGAGGAAGTCTTTCTGGATTATTAACAGCTCGAGAAATAGGTTCAAGGTCGTCGATTTCAGTTAAGGTCATCGAAGCTGACCACGAAATCGGCACCCCTGAACACTGTGGAGGTTTAGTGAGCCTCAGCGGGTTACGAAAGCTAGGTATTGTCCCTTCGTCCAGGTCATTTAGAAACTATATTACTCGAGCCAAAATTTATTCGAAATCCGCTTCATTTGTAGTTGATGCACGACTCCAGGATGTGGTAGCCATCGATAGGAGGGAATTGGATAAGCAAATCGCTCTTCAAGCTCAGAAGCTTGGCGTCGAGATAGCAACGATGTGTTCTATGAAGACCTTCTCGGCTGGTCCCCACTCGGGCGAAACCCGACAGAATAACTTCGAAGACGGTTACACTATTGCTGTACGCACAGTGGAAGGAACAGTGTATTGCAAGTATTTTGTGGATGCCAGAGGCTTATCATCGCTGATAAGTAGGCATCGAACTGGAATATTGCCCTCGGGGCAGTACGAAGTATTTGCCCCTTGGATCGACCCTGATACCGTTGAGCTGTTCTTTGATTCAGACAAATATCCAGGTTTTTTCGCTTGGATAATTCCGTTAGGAGAGAACAAGGCGAAAGTAGGTGTAGCAGGTAAAGACATCAATATAGTAAAGTCCATTAATTCGTTTCTTGAATCGAAAGGTTCGTCATATTCGATATCCCGAAAGATATATGCCCCGATTTACGTATCTGGACCTATAAGGAATTTTATCGACGGACACAGGACCTTGATCGTCGGGGATGCTGCTGGCCAAACAAAACCAACAACTGCGGGGGGCATTTTAAGTTCAGGAATGGGAGGTCTGCTTGCTGGTAGGGCAATCGTAAACGCGATTGAGGCAGGAGATGACTCGTTTCTCGGTAATTACCCTAACGATTGGCACTCCATATTTGGATTTGAATTCAAAAAATTGATGCTGGCTCGGAAGGTATTCGAACACTTAGACAATAAGGCTCTTGATGAAATATTTTCCACTGTCTCCCAATCAGCTCTATCGCGAATCTCTCAGAAGGGAGAATTCGACTTTCATTCAGCTCCCCTTTCATTGATTCTTAATGCAAAGTCTACCTCTAGGATAGTTAAGGGTCTACTAGAAAGCAAATTAAGGAAGGCGCAATGAGCAAGGTATAAATCCCGTGGTGAAATCATACTAGAGAATATCAATGCCAACTTCATTACAATTGCCCGTATGCACATCATGTGGTCGCCCTATTATGCCAAATGATGAGTGCGTTAAGTTTTATTGCCCCAGCTGTGGTTATGTGCTAGTTTGGAGATGTGAGAGTTGTAGAGAATTCGCGAGGATATATAAGTGCGTAGGATGCGGATTCGAAGGACCTTGATTAGAAATGTCAAGACTTGTTGTCCGTGTTAAGATTTTGCCCTCCGATGCAGAAACAAATCTAGACGAAGTTTCCAAATCGCTCACAGACACTATTCCGGCGGGAATGGAATTGAATTCTGTCACTAAAGAGCCAGTTGCCTTCGGATTATTCTCACTTTTAATTGATTTCATCATGGATGATAGCGAGGGCCAGATGGATAAGCTGGAGCATTTTCTTGAGAGTACTCATGGCGTTGGACAATTTGAGGTGGTGACCATGAGCAGAAGATCGGTACAGATTAAGTGAACCTTGCATTCAGTAATTCCCCCTTAGTAAACCAGCGTATTGACTAGGAATCCATCAAAATAAATCGAAGCAGACCCGGAGTCAAATCTCCATTAGAGCTCACAAAAATGGAGAGACCTCAAGTTGAGTTGGACTAGCGAAGGTAAGCTTATTTGGATGCAAATTGTTAGTGAATCAGAACCTCACATAGAAGAGCGCATCCAAAGCAATACCTACAAATATTACCACCAAATAGGGTGCAGTAACCTTATAAGCTTTCCAAGCGAATTCAGGGGTTGGCTCTTTCACCAATTTATAGTGATAAATTAGCATCAGCGAACCAGCAACAGCTGCTATAACTGTATATAATATCCCAAGTCCAAAGAAATAGAGAGATAAAGAGTAAGGTAATAGCAGCGCAGTATTGTAAAAAATATATGTTGCTGTTTTCTGGTTTCCAATCAAAACAGGCAGCATTGGAACATTTACGGTATTATACTCTTCCCGAGCCTTGATAGCCAAACACCAAAAGTGTGCGGGTGTCCATAAAAATACCAATAATCCTACCAGAAATCCTAACAGATCTATAGAACCTGTCGCAGCAGACCACCCTGCCATCGAAGCAGCACTTCCTGCAAAACCGCCAATTACTATATTTGATGGATTGTTCCGCTTGAGCCAAATCGTATAAATGACTACATAGATGAATATTCCCAGAGCGATCATTCCTGCTGACACCGAATTCAATGTCAAGATCGCGAGAACAACAGAAACCACACAAAGCAGAAGTCCATAAAATAGCACCCTTTGAGGTGGCAACCTACCTGAAGGAATCGGCCTTTTAGATGTTCGTTGCATGACCTTGTCAATATCTCTGTCGTAATAGTGGTTCAAAGCACTAGAGCCCGCTGATGCTAAGGTACCAGAGATGATCAAGAACAAGAGATTCCACATTGAAATATCCCAACCCACCTCAGGAGTATTATCGAATCTGCTCGCCGCCAGCATTGAGGTTATTGCCGTAATAATTAGAACTACTACAATCCTGGGTTTTGATACTTCTACATAATCTCTTACAGCCACATTTTTGAACCTTAAGTGAGCTCTCACCATTCTACCATTTAACTTATTCGCCTAGTCGAAATGGCCCCAGAATAGGACTTCCTAGTGTCTCGGCAACCCTTTGTAAGTTCATTCTCTGATGCTTTCCAAGGTAGAGACCACTTGCCAAAGCATTGTTCTTATATGAGATTCCATCTGTCTATTTTGAGTCAGGCCGTCAAGCATACTTACCGCATTAGCTGCCCTAACTATGATAGTACCAGATTTTTCATCTTTCAACGTTGTTAAAACGTCTTTTACGAGATTTCTAGTATTCCTCTGTATATCTCTGTTCTTAACTATTGTATCCAAAATCGAGATGGTTTTTGATAGTTTTTCGTGGTTCACTTTTTCCTTCTCTTCTTTCTTACGTGCGCTCATATACAGGCTAATAAAATGTTCCCCATTATTTGCTTTAGTCCATAAGGAATTATTAGACTGTTTAACCTAACTGTAAAAAATAATGACCACGACAGTTGAGAATGTGAAGATTACATTAAAAAAGATCTCTTCAGAGCTGGATGATGTCGAACACAGACGGGAAGCCCTCATCAAAGGGACAAGGGGTGTGATCATAAATTGCAGCAAATCTATTATGGCATTACATCGAGGGAGGTACGAGGAAGCCGCCAAACTCCTTGATGAAGCACAAGCAGATTTAGGTTCTCTCGGGACACACGTCAAAGGTGACCTTGAACGATACCTTTTGAGTGCTGAGCAAGAGTTAGTCGAGGCATACCAGCTTAAGCGCGTATATGAAAAAACCCCCCTTGCTGGGATCGAGGAACTCCATGTCTCAACCTCGTCGTACCTTCTGGGTCTATTAGACTCTATTGGTGAAATAAAGCGAATGATATATGACAACTTGCGGTCCGAACGTACTACAGATGCATGGGGTTTGTTTGCTTTGATGGAAGATCTATACAGTTCAATTTATCCATTTTCAGTTTACGACAACATCGTCCCAGGCATTAGAAGGAAGTTAGACGTGGCCAAGATACTGATCGAAAATGTGAGATCATCGCTCACGGAGGAATCGAGTAGGAACTTGCTCATCAAAAAAATGGGTATCCTGGAGAAGAGATTTGGATCTGTAAACTAAAAATATGCATTTTCAGCTACAGATCTCTGACCACAGATCCAATGGACATCCAATCATTTTAGCGGATTTTCCATGATCTTCATCAGGTCATTTTGCCACTCGGTAAAGCCGTCTGGATTGCTGGGATAGTCATTATAATGTTTCACAAGCAACGCATTTACCTCTGCTGTCCTCTTCAAAGAAGATGCCAGCTTTTGGTTCATCACGCTTGCAAAGACAAGTCCCATCTTACTGACGAGCCCAAACTCTGGATGTTCGCCGTTAGTTATTTTTTCTACATCGAACCTTGAAATAAAATGCTTCATACCATAATTAATCTCCTCATTTGAAAGCCCTTGTAACATACGTCTAAATACCTCGAGGCCAGCCGTCTTGTAGCCGTATTCATCTATAAAGTCCTTATTATACTCCCATAGCCCAGCCTCGGATACATCTCCTCGTTGTATGGCATTCACCGCATGTTTTCCTGCTAGAGTCGCTGCGATAATCGCAGGACCGATACCTCCGGCATCCAAGGGTTTTGGCATCCAAGCTGAGTCTCCTACCAGCAAATACCCATTTGCCACCATGCAATCATTCTGTCTGCGCACTGAGACCTGCCAAGTGCCCCACGAATTCCCGCTATCATGATCATCATCTGATAATTTAGGGTTCTGAACAGCGGGATTTGAATTCAAATAATTGTCTATCAAAGCCTTGAGATTGACTTTATTTCCGCTTTTCTTATTTCTTTGATCTAATGCTTTTTGCTGGACTCCCAAGCCGATATTTGCCTTCGAACTACCCTTAGGGAATACCCACGCATAACCACCAGGAGCAATGTCTTGGTCTAAATGGATTATGCAATATTCTGGGTCAAAATATGTTTTGTCATCGATGCCAACATCAAATGTACATATGTATCTACCCGTTGCCTCTAAATCGTCTCTACCTATCTTTCTCTGAATGTAGGAATTTACCGCCAGGTTGGTTCTCAGGACTGAGGTCACTCCTGTACAATCGATAACCAATGAAGAGGTTTTCCTGAACGGGACTTTCTCTTTCACGTCGTCGCCTTCAACTCCAATTACCATATTCCCATCCGTAACAAGATTTCTTAGCACAATGTTCCCTCTCAGCTCAACTCCTCTTGATACGGCGTCACTGGCCTGCTTCTGCGGTAGCAACTTTCTGTTTAAAATATAGCCCTCTCCATCAAAAGAAATTTTCGTTTGATGATCGGGAGAATATGCCACAACTCCTCTTACCGGGTGCTCAATTTCAGGATACTGCCAACTGATATTAATATTCTTATTCATGTAGTCGACAGGCTTCTTACCGACTGCATCACCACAAATCCAACCTGTCAATGTTTTTCTACCCAAAGATTCTAAATCATTTCTGTCTACCACCAAGATTCTTAGCGTCTGTGTTGAGTAATGGGCAGCCGAGCAGGCAGCTATCATGCCAGACAACCCCCCACCAGCAACTATTATATCGTAATCTCTATCAACGGCAGACATAGTCCTATAGGCGTCAATTGTTGCATCTGTATTTAAAGCTAAGTTGATTAAAGATTCCTACTTCTATCATTCCTACTTGACATTCCTACTTGACAGTTACTGATTTGGCAAGGTTTCGAGGATAATCTGGGTTAGCATCCTTCTCAAGTGCTAGGTAATATGCTATCATCTGAAACGGTATCACTTCCAAGAGAGGATAAAAAACTTCATCCATCTCGGGAATTGTTATAAATCGGTCATAGACATCACTTAATGAATTTCCGATACCAATCAGCGACGCACCTCTTGCCTTTATTTCGTGAGCGTTGGCCTTAACATCATCAAATGTAGAATCATTTGGATTCAAAACCAGAATGCAGCTATTCCTATCGATGAGCGCAAGCGGTCCGTGTTTAAGCTCGCCAGCCGGAATTCCTTCCGCATGGACGTAGCTCAATTCCTTAATCTTCAGAGCTCCTTCAAGGGCTATTGGATAATGAATAGATCTCCCCAATACATAAATGTCTTTAACATCCTTAATTTCCTCAGCAATCTGCTCAATCAGTCTCTGCCCTTCGACTAATCCTTTCACTGCGCTTTGCAATTTATATTTCTGGTCCTCCAATCCGATGACTCCTCCAGACAAACTATCTACTATGGCATAAAGTATAGTCAATTGTGAAGTAAAACTCTTTGTTGCTGCTACTCCTATCTCTGGCCCACAGTTCATGTGAATAGATACATCACTCAAACGTGCCAAGGACGAAGTCGGAACATTCACTATAGAGATGATCTTTGAACCCGCTGTCTTCGCTTTCTTTACAACCTCCAGAACATCTGCCGTTTCTCCGCTCTGCGAAATGGCCACAATTACAGAGTCACGCTCAATATCGTTCACTATGTATTGGAATTCGCTTGACACAATGGCATCCGACTTTCTTTTTCCATACTTTGCAAGAAGATTTTTTGCCACTAATGCACAGTGATAGCTGGTCCCGCTACCAGTAAAGTAGATAAACGGGGCCAATTTCAGCATCTCACTAACTTCCTCGATCTTGCTTTCTTGACCCCTTCCGGATTTAACAATGGTCTCTACCTGCTCATTAATCTCTTTGATGGTGAAATGAGCATAAGTTCCTTTGTCTATACCCCCAAACTCCCAAGCAACCTGCGTTACTGGTCTTATGACAGGTTCACCATCGAAAGTTATCATTTCCATTCCAGAGCCCTTTAGAATGATGATATCTCGATTATCTAGGAAAATAGCTCTGTCTGTGTAATTCAAAAATCCCACAACGTCGCTGCTAATGTAAAACCCATCCTTTGAAATTCCGACGATGAGGGGTTCGTCGAATCTAGCTCCAGCGATAGTTCCATCGCTAAACGCAGCTATGAAGGAAAACGCGCCAGCTAATTTTTTAGAAGTATTCGAGATTGCTTCCCTAAGATCACCTGTCTCTGTATAATCATCTTCAAGCAGGTGAGCAATAACTTCACTATCAGTTTCACTCTTGAAAACATGACCTTTCCTCAATAGCTGTGATTTTAGCTGAGAGTAGTTCTGAATAATTCCATTATGTACAACTGCGATCTCTCCGTTACAAGATGTATGGGGATGAGCATTTGCTTCTGTGACCCTTCCATGTGTTGCCCATCTTGTATGACCTATTCCAATTCTGCCTGGCAGTATTCTCAAGAGTAAAGTTGAATCCACCTCTTCAACCCTCCCTACCCCTTTCCTGACACTTACCTTGCCATCATTAATAGTTCCGATTCCTACACTGTCGTAGCCCCGATACTCCATTTTCTGTAAGCAGGTCACTAGAAGAGGAGCAGCGAGAGATTCACCTTTGTAGCCGATAATTGAACACACGCGCATAGTTATTTAATAACATAATTAAAAATAGCCAAATAGATGTAATGACCGTTATACTGACACATTTAGAGTAAAATCGTCTTCATAGAATAAGCCATGCGCTTACACGCTCAGAGGAAGGCCCAAATTTTTCTTTGTACCTGTCATAATTTATATATAATCTTGGCCCACGTCAGTCGTTGGAAAAGACTCTACTTTACAGTGCAGGAGACAAGATGCTATCCAAGCCGATAACCGTTTATAAGGATGTCAGCTACATGAGCATCCTTTCGAATCCGGTTGCCTGGAAGATTCTGCAATTGCTTTCATCCGAACCAAAATACACTGCCCAAGTGGCAAGGGAGCTCAGGATTTACGAGCAAAGTGCGTATTACTACATGCAAAGACTACTGCGTATCGGAGCAATTCAGCAATCTGGAACCAAAACAATCCGAGGAGGGACTGCTCGCCTTTTTAAAACGGTCAACCCTTCATACGGTTTAGAAATGGATTGGGGAGAGGCTCCATTTAGTATTCTAGCCAATAACAATCGTCAGGACTCAAGTAATATAGTCTTCTTTAAGGAATTCATAACAGATAATTTGTTCAATGGACTCATGGTTGTAGGCGCTCCTGATCCGCACGGTCCCTACAAATCGTCCGCAAGGGATGGGCATTATGCCATCCAGCTGGCATTTTCACTAGGGAACTTGTGCAATATCTCTGACGAATTCATTGTGAAACTTGACTCTGACGCGAGGGCAGAACGTGCCATTAATGGTCGCAATATAGTGAGTATCGGGGGGCCAGGGACAAATATCGTTACGGCAGAATTCAACAAATACCTTCCAATCAGATTCAATGAGTCAAACTTTTGGTCTGGCCTAATTGCGGAGACAGGAGAGCTATATAATATGGACAATCACGGGCTGATTGCGAAAATTCGCAATCCTTATGACGAGAAAAATACAGTAATCATAGTGGCTGGGGTAAGGTCTATCGGGACCAAATCTGCAGTCTTGGGACTTACGAATTTTGCAAGCCAAATTTTAAGAAATTATTCTGAAGGACATGAGTGGGCAATTGTCGTACAAGGTTTTGATATGAACGCTGATGGGAAAATCGATCACGTTGACATAATCAAAGAGATTTCCAAATAATTTGGTGCAGTATTGCCTGGACTTGATTCTTATTTCTACACATTTGGAACTGATGCTGATGATTTTGAGAGTTCCAAATGCACAAGGAGCATATTTTCTTCCTCTTTCCTAACTATATGCCCGGGCAAGTTGACAAACCTGTCTCCTATTGATACATGTCCATGAACGACCATCTGCCTCGCTGTATATGGTGATTTAGTATCTATCTTTCTCATGATCATTGTCTGAAGTCTCCTTTCCAATAAATGCTCAATTTTTAGGTTCAAAATATCATCTAATGAGGCTGTTTCATCTGTCAGACCAAGCCTACTAAGGTATTTGAGAAGCTTAATCTCCTGTTGATGTCTATCTTCAGCTGGTAACGCGAGTAGAGCCCTCGCTTGATTTCTAAACCCAGCTACTTCTGTCTGAGCTTTCCATAATTCACGCTTATTTCGGAGTCCATAAGATCCAATAACATACAGCTCTGCGCTCAGCTGATCGGATGTCCAAATTCTTCGGGGCCTGCTAAAAGTCTTCCTTGATTTTCGAGGATCTCCCATTACTCAACCATCCCCTCATATTTTGTCATTTCGAAGCGGAGGCAGGAGCTACCTTACCACTCTTCTTGACGCCGACAGCGCCTTCTCTTCTTCCTGTTGTTCTCGTGTGTTGCCCCCTCACTCTCAACCCAAACATGTGTCTATAGCCACGCCAGCTCATGACGGTTTTCTCCCTATTTATGTCATTAGTGATAGCAAATTCCAGATCAGATGTTATAAGATGAGTATCAGAACCAGTATCCATATCTGCCCTTCGATTTAGATACCACGAAGGCATTTTAATTTTTGATGGATTTTTCACCGCGTCCTCAATCTCTTGTATTTCACTATCGGTAAGATAGCCTACTCTTATTGACGGACTAATGTTAAGCGATTGTAATAATACTTGCGAGTAGTTATACCCCAATCCTCTAATACTACTAAGTGCAACAATTGATTTTTTGCTGCCATCTATGTCCTTTCCCGCAAT
>Ga0210087_1000006_pt1 | contig 23641 bp, 23 predicted proteins | sample MayberryNW_Catta_4_FD_184878 | JGI IMG/M metagenome (GOLD analysis project Ga0210087, IMG submission 184878) | Wetland microbial communities from San Francisco Bay, California, USA, that impact long-term carbon sequestration -... | ecosystem: Environmental > Aquatic > Marine > Wetlands ... | reverse complement strand
CAAGCTCACCGAAGAAAGACTTCCCGGCTGCGGCTACATTCCCCAGGCGATGACCCACGGCACGATGGAGTGCACCAATCTGGCGGCGTCGGTGAAGTTCTACAAAGAAGGCCTGGGACTCGACGTGATCACCCATGTGCCGACGGTTAGGCCTCACGACGTCAAACATCCCGCGTTTCCATGGTACGTCGTAAGTTTGGAAGTGCCGCCGAAAAACAAACATTATCTGACGCCGCTCCAGCGCTACACGGTGGGTGTCCGCTCGCGGGAGGCTCTCGCTGACGCGCACCATGCAATGAAAGAGCGAAGCGAGGACTTCGGCACCACCTCCATCGAGCCCGTCAGGGATATTCCCGGAGGGCAATCTTTTTTGCTCTGCGACCTCGACCGGAATTGGTGGGAAATCGCCTGGATCGAAAATTAGGCGGGCTCGTTCTCCAAACCCTCGGCAAAGCTCGCTGAAGCTCGCGCGGCTCTCGAAGCTCGTCGCAGCGAATTCGGCATTAGCGACCTCAGCGAAATTCAGTCAAGCTCCGCCGGTCAGTCGTTTCTGCTCTGCGATCTCAACCGTAACTGGTGGGAGATCGAGTGCGCTCGCAGCTAACTGACCCGGCAAACTAACCTGAAGCGAGTGTATTTTCCGAAACCATTACTCCAATACTCCATCACTCCATTACTCCAATCTTTTATGAGGCCTCATCCATGAACGTCAATGATCTCGATGTTAAACAAACGGGCTTGCTCTTTTTCGACATGCTGAACATCTATTATCTCGGCGCTTCGGCGGATACACAGAAGAGAATGAAGCCGGTGGTCGATAACGCCGTTCGCCTCATGGATGCGGCGCGCAGGGCGCCTATGCCGATCTTCTATGCCATGGCCAATCATCGCCCAGACGGCAAGAGCCGCAGCATGATCATCACCGACACCGATATGCGGCTTCGCTCCTGGCCCGGCGGTGAGTGCAACCCGACGGTGCACGGAGCGGTCGAGGGAAGCTGGGAGCAAGGAGTGATCGACGAAATCGCGCCGCAGCCGGAAGACTACATCATTCCCAAGTACCGCTGGAGCACGTTTCACGGGACTTACTTCGACCTGGCGCTTCGCTCGCGCGGGATCGATACGCTCATCATCTCCGGCGGCGCTGTCGATGTCGGCGTCGCTTCCACCGTTTATTCCGCGCGCGACCGCGACTACAATGTCATCATTGTCCGTGACGCGTGCAACAATTCCCATGAAGATTCCATGGCGGCGTTCATGAACACAGTGTTTCCGCGGATGGCCCGGGTCAGAACCACAGATCAAGTTATTGAGATGATACGCAAGGGAGCAAAATAGCGGCCTCCGGTGCTAATTTGCCGCGCTGGGGAATCTCGGCGGGTGAGACCGGATCCACCGCTAGGACAAACCCGGAACGAGACGCGCACTTACATTTGAACTTTGATCGCAGGACTGGAACCACCGGTTCTTCCCTGCTAGCATTTAATCGGCGGGCTGCTTCATGACACATCAAAATCTCAAAACCCTGGCTTGTTTGTTGGTTTTGCTCCTTGGCTGGTCCATATCGCAAGCTCAAACCGCACCCGAACCTGAAAAAGAAAAGATCGAAACGCTCATTAGCCGGGTGAGCAATCTGAAGGACGCAAAATTTATTCGCAACGGCACGGAATACAATGTCGGCACAGCGGTCCGTTTCCTGCGCGGGAAGTGGAAGGCCAACGACAGTGACGTGAAAACAGCCCGCGACTTTATCGATAGAGTTGCGAGCGCTTCAGGCACATCGGGTAAACCGTATCACATCCGCTTCAAAGACGGCCAGGAAATTCCCAGCCGCGACTTTCTTCTCACCGAGCTCAAAAAGCTCGAAACATGAGCGGTTCAATCCCTTCCATCGCTCCCGAATTTTAGCCGGCTCGGTGCCTTGTTTTCAGCAATAGGATATCATTGTGCCCACGATCTCAGCCCTTTCGGAGGCAAAACTGACATGCCCGTCGTCGTGAGAACCACACTCCTTTTAGTGGCATCCAACGTGTTCATGACTTTTGCGTGGTACGCGCATCTAAAAAATCTCAACGATCGCAAATGGTACATTGCCGCTTTCGCAAGTTGGGGTATCGCGCTCTTTGAGTACCTGCTGCAAGTGCCCGCCAACCGCATCGGCCACGCGGAACTGAGCATCTCACAGCTAAAAATTATGCAGGAGGTGATTACGCTCTCGGTCTTCGCGCCGTTTGCCGTGATCTACATGAACGAGCCACTGAAGCTCGACTATCTTTGGGCGGGATTGTGCTTGCTCGCGGCGGTGTACTTCATGTTTCGCTCATAGCGATTGGACTAAGGGGATGTGTGCAGCGATGGCGCAGACCCAATTGAACAGCAATCCAGCTAAGCCTTCTGGCTCTCCAAATACCTCTCGGCGTCGATGGCGGCCATGCAACCGGTACCCGCGGCGGTGACCGCTTGGCGGTAAACGTGGTCTTGCACGTCGCCGCAGGCAAATATCCCCGGGGTATTGGTCTTCGTGCCTTCGCGCGTGATGATGTACCCATTGGCATCCATATCCAATTGACCGACGAAAAGCTTTGAATTGGGCTCATGGCCGATCGCGATAAAGAGCCCATCGGTTCTGAAGTCTTCGCTCCTGCCGGTCTTGACGTTTTTGAGCCGTACGCCGGTCACTCCGCCCGCCTTGGCATCGCCGTAGACTTCATCGACGATGGTATCCCAGATAAAAAAGATTTTCGGGTTCTTCTCTGCCCGCTCTTGCATGATTTTCGAAGCACGCAGTTTATCGCGCCGGTGAACCACCGTCACTTTGCTGGCGAATTTCGTCAGAAACGTCGCTTCCTCCATCGCCGTATCACCGCCGCCAACCACAACCAGCTCTTTGTTCCTGAAGAAAAACCCGTCGCAGGTGGCGCACGCCGATACGCCGTGGCCCATGAGTCTCATTTCCGATTCCAGCCCTAAAAGCTTAGCCGTCGCTCCGGTGGCGACAATCACCGCATCGGAGAAGTAGGTTTCTTTGCCCACAACGACTTGAAACGGGCGCTCTTGGAGTTTCACCGATGTGACTTCGCCAAATAGTGTTTCCGTGCCAAAACGAACGGCCTGCTTTTTAAATTCATTCATCAGGTCCGGTCCCATGATGCCGCTCGGGAAACCGGGGTAGTTCTCCACGTCGGTCGTGATGGTCAGCTGGCCGCCCGGCTGAGAGCCTTCGATGACGAGCGGGTTGAGATTGGCCCGGGCCGCATATATCGCAGCAGTTAGACCCGCCGCGCCCGAGCCGAGAATAATCACATGATAGCGACTTTTCTTATCCATGTGGTTTCTGTAACATAAAAAAAATTACCCAGAAAGTAAGCCTGCACATGGCCGACCAGTGAGCTCGGTCGGTGAGTTTTCGCGACAAAAGTGATGTGCATGCCGGCCCGTGAAGAATCGCGGCCGGTCGAGCCCAAACGAAGGCAGGTTATTCATGGCCGAATTCAGTCATTTGGATGAGCAGGGACGGGCACGGATGGTCGACGTAAGCGCTAAAGACGTGACCAGTAGAATCGCGGTGGCGCGCGCTACGATCCACATGCGTGCGGAAACCCTGGCGCTGATATTGGACAATAAAATCGCCAAAGGCGATGTTTTTTCGGTGGCCCGCGTCGCTGGAATCATGGCGGCAAAGAGGACTTCCGAGCTCATCCCCATGTGTCATCCGCTTAACATCACATCGGTGGAAATCGAGCTGACGGCGCAACACAATCCTGCCCGCATCGACATCGAAGCTCGGGTCCGGGTGAGCGGCAAGACGGGCGTGGAAATGGAAGCGATGACCGCGGTGGCGGTAGCCGGCTTGACCATTTACGACATGTGCAAAGCGGTCGATCGTGAAATGACGATCGGTGAAATTCGCCTGGTAAAAAAAAGCGGCGGCAAAAGCGGCACGTTTATCAGAAACGGATGATTTTATTGCGGAGTTTTGATTTTGCGCCGCCCGAGATGGTTTGAGCCTTGCCTGGACAAAATTGACATTCCGGTTTTTCCAAGTTGGCCCTGCGGTCTCATGCCACGAGTTTATCTAAAAAAGGATCGAGAGCTGCCGGTCCTGCGCGGCCATCCTTGGATCTTTTCGGGCGCCATCGAACGGAGTCACGGCAACGAACAAGTCGGACTCGCCGAGGTTTTTGACTCCAAAGGGAACTGGCTTGCCCGCGGTCTTTACAACCCAAAATCGCAAATACGCGTTCGAGTGCTCACATGGCAAAACGAGCCGGTTGACGGCGATTTCTTCGCCCGCCGACTGCGCCACGCCTACGCTTTTAGACAGCGCCATCTGTCCAGCGCGACCTCGGCCTACCGGATCGTCAACGGCGAGGGCGATTTTTTGCCCGGGTTGATTGTCGATCGCTACGGCGGCTTTCTCGTCTGCCAATTCTTCTCCTCCGGCATGGCCGTTTTTCGAAACGTGATTTTAGAGGCGTTGCACGGCATCGATGCGATCGAAGGAATTTTCGAGCGCAGCGAGGGACGAGTCGGAGACGAGGAGGGACTCCCGCCCTCGGTCGGCGTCGTAGGCGGCAAAACGCCGCCGGCGGCCATTGAAGTCATGGAAAACAGCAACAAATTCCTGGTTGATGTAAGGCACGGCCAAAAAACCGGCTTTTTTTTGGACCAGCGCGACAATCGCGCGTTTTTAAGCTCCCTCGCGCGCGACCGTTCGGTCCTCAATTGCTTCGCTTATAGCGGAGCGTTCTCCGTGTACGCTTTCGCCGGCGGTGCCAAGGAGGTCGTCACCTTCGACTCCTCCCAAGCGGCGCTGGAGCTTGCCGAGCGTAATCTCGAGCTCAACGGTTTTGCCGGCGCTGGCGGAGAGCTGCTCAAAGGCGATGCCTTTGCGTATCTCAAGGAAATCGACCGAAAATTCGATCTGATCGTCCTGGATCCGCCTTCCTTGGCGCCTAAGAGAAGCGACGTGGACGCCGCCTCGGGCGGCTACAAATTTCTCAACCTACACGCTCTCAAGCACCTGAACCCCGGCGGCTTGCTTTTCAGTTTTTCCTGCTCGCAGCATCTTTCCACCGACCTATTCCAGAAGATCGTGTTCGGTGCCGCGGTCGATGCGCGGCGCAAGATCGCCGTCATCAAACGACTGGGCCAACCGATCGATCACCCTATCAGCCTGCACCATCCGGAAGGTGAATATCTGAAGGGCCTTGCGCTGCGCGCGTTGGACTAACCGGCGCTCACTGTGGTAGACCCTTCGCCCATCTGAACGGCGGTTTAACGCGATCAACGTCACGCATCGTGAGGGCGCATGGCTTCATACCAGACCATAAAAGATTGGCCCGAGGAAGATCGTCCTAGGGAAAAGCTGCTTTCCAAGGGTGCACACGCATTGAGCGAGGCAGAACTGCTCGCGATCATTTTGCGCAACGGCAACGCCAGTACCGGACAAAGCGCCGTCGATCACGCCCGTATGCTGTTAAATCAATTCGGCGGACTGAAAGGCATCGAAGATGCCTCGGCAAGCGAGCTCGCCGCCGTGAAAGGCATCGGCTCCGCCAAAATCGCCCAAATCAAGGCATGCCTGGAGATCGCCCGGCGTAGCGCCGGTGTGAAATGGGAAACCGGCCAGCCGCTGCGCTCCTCGGAAGATGTTTACCACCACTTTCGCGAGAATCTCGGCAGAGAAAGACGCGAACTCTTCTATGTCGTGTTGCTCAACAACAAGAACCGCAAGATCCGTGAAGTAAAAATATCGGAAGGCTCGCTTACCGCGTCACTGGTCCACCCGCGCGAGGTTTACAATCCAGTGATCCGCGACTCGGCCGCCGCGGTGATTTTCGTACACAACCATCCCAGCGGCGACCCGGCGCCGAGCCCTGAGGACGTCGACATCACGCGCCGGCTCAAAGAAGTCGGCGATGTGATGGGCGTGCGCGTGCTCGACCATGTGGTGATCGGTCACGATCGGTTTTTTAGCTTCAACGACAAAGGCATGCTTTAGCACTGCTGGAGTCGACAAACGCGCGCGCCTCCTTCGTGAAAAAACCTCTATCCGCTCAAACTTTTATTGACTTCGCCAGCGCCGCCGTTTATCCTTCGGCGGTAACGCTATTCCGGATTTGTACCTTTACCCATTTCAATCATGAGCGCACTCGAGTTCGGTCGACCCAAGAAACGCTTTGTTCCGGGCCGCGGCTTTTTTTTAATTTTGCTCCTTGCCGTTTTCGTCGGCGGCGGTATTTGGTTGCTGCCCCGCTTCGAATGGCATAAACCGCAAATCAGGATCAGCCCCGAGACCGATATCATTGGCCTCGGCGTGCTCGAGGTCGAAGCCACCGATCGGGGCAGCGGCTTAAAGTCGTTTAGCGTGAGTTTAAAATCCGCCGGAGCCGACTTCCCGCTCTTCTCCGAGCAGTACGACCGGCCGGTGATGCAGAAGAAATTCACGCTGGCTCTCTCCTCCAAACTCACCGGGCTCAAGGAAGGCCCGGCCGTGCTCAGCGTGAGCGCGCGGGATCGCTCGCTCTGGAGCTTTTTCCGCGGCAACGAAACTGCCCTGCAAAAAAACGTCACTATCGATATCACCGCACCGACCCTCGAGCTGATCGCCGATGACCGTTACGTGAACTTCGGCGGCGTCGGCGTGATTGCTTACAAACCATCATCCGATACGGTGAGCACCGGCGTGAAAATCGGGAAATATTTCTTCCCGGGTTACAAAGGGCAAATCGAGAAGCATCCGGATCATTTCCTCGCCTTCTTCGCCCATCCGTATGATGTGGCCGAGGATCAAAGGGCGGTCCTGGTGGCCAGCGACAAAGCCGGCAACACCAGAGAAATGAGGCTTGTCTACGAGCTTAAAAACGTGAAATACAAAAAGAGCACGATCTCGATTTCCGATGAGTTTATCGCCGCCAAGGTCGCGCCTCTGGTAAACGACGTGGGCGCACGCCAAGCAAGCTCGAAGGACATTTTTATCAAAGTCAACCGTCACCTTAGAAAAGAGAACGACGACAAAATCAAACAGACGACCCTTAAATCGACGCCGTCGATGCTCTGGAATGTCGCATTCCGCCAGCTCAGCAATTCGAAGGTCGAAGCCAATTTCGCCGATGCCCGGACCTACACCTACAAAGATGAAGTCATCGATAAGGCTTATCATCTTGGCTACGATCTCTCGGTCACCAAGCAATACCCCGCCGAAGCCGCCAACAGCGGCGTGGTCGCCTTCGTCGGAGACCTCGGCATCTACGGCAATACCGTGATCATCGATCATGGCCTAGGGCTTTTTACCTTGTACTCACATTTGAGTTCGATGGACGTCAAAATCGGCGAGCCCATCAAGCAAGGACAGCCGATCGGCAAGACCGGCGAGACGGGCCTGGCGGCGGGGGATCATCTTCACTTCGGTATCTATCTTCACGGCGTGCCGGTTTTGCCGGTTGAGTGGTGGGACCAGAAATGGATCGATGATAACGTGCGGCCCAAGTTAACCGGCTCTATCGCCAGCGAAGAAAAGAACTCCAAACCGCTGACAAAACCTACCCGCAGACGCCGTCGATAATATCATTTGGCACCGAGGGCGGCTTTTCTCAGAGTCTGCGCTAAACGGCCGAGCATCCAGAGAGAAGCGGGAAACAACCGGTCGCAAAGGTGATTGGCTCTACTCGTGCAATTGCGGCTCGTGTTGGGGGGACGGTTTGACGAGCACAAAACAAATCATCGCCGCGAGCAGCGGAAACACGGCGAGTGATGCCAGCGCATTCGGCAAACCATAGAAATCTGCTACCACACCCGCCATCAGTGGCGCTAGGAACGAGACGCCCATATTGGCTCCGTAAATAAATGCCACGATGCTGCCGGATAGATGCTGTGGCGCCGACGACAGGGCCGCCGAAACTATCACCGGTCTAAGCGCCCAAAGAAGAGCGCCGAGAGCACCCATGGCCATCGCCAACAGAAATCCCGATCCCAGGTAAGAAATAACCAGGATCGCGATTACGCTTGCGGAGGAAAACGCCATAATTAACGGCTTATGTCCGAAGCGATCTGAGATCCAGCCGACAAAGGCCGGAGCCACACCAGCGAATAAGAATAGCACGGACATGTAAGCCCCGACCGCGGCCGCCGATAAATTCAAATGCAAAGACAGATAAAGCGGCAGGAACGCCGCCAGAGCGGTCTGGCCCATGGCGCGGAGCGTTGAGACGGCCACTAAGGCGAAGACGGTCTTGTTCTTGACCACATCTTCCCATACCGCGCGCCGATAATCGCGAGGCCGCGGCGCACTCGTTTCTCCTTCCGCTCCGAAAACCGCATACAACACCCCGATCAATAAGCCCGGGATCGCCCAGATCTGCAAAGTCGTGCGCCAATCGAAAAACGCCAAAAAGAAACCGATCGCGAGCGGACCGACCACCTCGCCGAGATTGGCGCTGCTGTCGTGAATGCCCAGAGCAAAGGCTTTCTTTTCACGGTATCTCGCGGACAAGATCGCCAATGACTGGGGGTGAAACCATCCGCCGCCGAATCCCGCCAGGCCCATAAAGAGAAGCAGCGATGGAAACGTCATCGCCGCACTGAGTCCGAGACAACCCAGGCCGATCATGACGATGCAAAACCCAAGCAAAATGTTACGGCGGCTTGCCAAGTCGGCCAAAAAACCGGAAGGAAAGCTTGCCAGCCCCGCCATCAAAGTGCGCGCGGAAGCCAAAGCGCCAGCTTGCGCCAGACTTAAGCCAAGCGATGTGGTAATCAGCGGCAAAATGACAGCGATCACGCCGTTAAATAGATGCTCGGTCATGTGCGCCGTGGAGTTGGCCGCCAACCTACCCCAAGTCGCAAATGGCGTGGCTACCGATTGCAGATTATCAATCTTCGACAACTGAGTTCCCTCTGATCGGGATTAAACTAAATCCTTATGCGGATTATCTGCGCTTCGCAACCTGCCGCGCAGCAAATGACTCGTTGCGGTGAGAGATTAACCCACTTCTATGAGCTTGTGCCGGGAGTGAAGACCGCGGACGATCTTGATCGTCGATTTGGCGATACGGAAATGATCCGCGAGCAATTCAATCAGCGCCCGGTTCGCCTTGCCGTCCTGCGCCGGCTCGCGCACGGCCACGCGAAATTCGTTCTCGGTCAATTGAGTAACCGACGGAGATTTTGAACTTGGCTTGACGGTGACTGAAATCCTCCGACCCATGCGTGACATTATACACGCGCATGCCGGAACGGCGATCTGCCAACGGGTGATTTTACGGCCCGGGAAGTTTAGCGCGCCTGACGTCGCACCATCTCAAGAAGCTGCTGGTAAGACTTCAGAAGATCGGTAGAGGTGACGATGCCGCACACCGTACCGTTATCCTCGATGACCGGCAGGCAATTGATACGCTTGGAGATCAGCTTCGATACCGCCTCGACGATCGGCGTGTTGCGTTTAACCGTGATCGGGTTGCGCGTCATGATCTGGTCAAGCGATTTGGAGCGCGAATTGGGATTTCGCGCCAACGCCCTGAAAATATCTCGGTCGGAAATGACGCCCACAGCGTTACGATAATTATCCACAACGACGCAGTGGCGAAAATGACGGTCGTTCATCAAGTTGGCGGCGTCGTCAAACGTGTGATGCGGGCTTAGGGTGACTACTTTGCCAGTCATGACATCGGCCACTTCGGTCGGACCGATGACTACGGAGATCTCATGTGACGCCGTCTCGTTGCGCGAAGTCTTGTCGCTAAGATTCTCGAACATCTGTTTTCTCCCGGATTTTGAAATTGGCGCGTCGGCCTGAATATCCGGAGGAACACAAAGCAATTCTTACACCAGCTAGGGTTGGAAAACCCGCGCATTCGACGCCGCTTATCGATCTCACGAGAAGGATAAGAAGTCGTTGATCGCTCCCTGGTCTTCCCTAAAATGAGTCCCGCTACTGTGCAAGCAAACGCGAAACTTGTCCGGCCGCGGCTAATTCTGTCAAATGTCGCTTACCAGTCGTGACACGGCGAGGAAATCCTCAGCGCCGACACTCATCTTGGCAATGGGCTTCGCACCCTGCGTGCTTAAGCCTTTCTTTCTCGGTGCTTTCGGCTCTGCCGCTCCGGGACTTATGGTAGATTCGCTTCTTCGTCCTTAGTTGCGGTTCCGCCGCTCTGTGTTACAAAAGAATGCAAAACTTTACGACTGGAGAATCATTCATGACCCTGGTTTTGAGCAACGACGACGTTCAGAGAGCCTTGAACATTAAGAAATGCCTGGACGTCATGGAGGAATCCTACCTCGAGCAGGCCGCCAGCCGTGCGGTTAATCGCCCGACCTGTCATTCGTATCTACCTCATTCTCTGCCGAACTCCACTTACAGCTTTAAGTCCGTCGACGGCGGCATCGGCAAGTACGGCGTGCTTGCCCTGCGCGTCACGTCCGACGTTGTTCAAGAGCAACAGATTCGCGGCACCGTCCGGTTGGAAAAGCTGCCGCTCGCGGGCAAGGGAATGTTTGTTGGCCTCGTGCAACTTTTTAGCGCGGAAACCGGAGAGCTATTGGCGATCATGCCCGACGGTCTGATTCAACAGACCCGCGTCGGCGTGACCAGCGCGCTTGGCATGAAAGTCATGGCGCGGAAAAATTCCCAGGTGCTGGGGCTCATCGGCTCGGGTGGTCAGGCCAAAGCTCACTACCGTTTTATGACCGCGATCATGCCGCTTAAGAAAGTCAAAGTGTTCAGCCCCGACCCGCAGCATCGAAAAACCTTCGTTGCAGAAATGACCCGAGAAACCGGAGTTCCCGGAGAGCCGGTCGAAAGCGCAGAACAAGCCACCCGGGAATGCGATGTCGTGTGCAGCGCCACCAACTCCTCGCAGCCGGTGGTCAAACTCGACTGGCTCGCGCCCGGCATGCACTACAATTCGATTCGGGAATTCGAGACCGACCTTGCTGTCCTAGAGAAATGCGATGTGATCGCCATTCACACGAATTTCGGAGGTATCCAGCATTACCAGCCTCCGGGCATCGTTGACGACATGCCCGGCGTGCGGCGCGAAAAACCACGCGACTGGTCCAAGTATCCCGAGATTTGCGATCTGATCGCCGGCAAAATCCCCGGCCGCGTCAACGACAGGCAGATAACTTTCTTTTTGAACAACGTCGGCACAGGCGTCCAGTTCGCCGCCATGGGCTACTGCGCCTACAAAGGCGCCAAAGAACAAGGCCTCGGCCGCGAGCTACCGAGCGAATGGTTCATGCAGAATATCAAACCGTAAAATGAGATCCGGTCGCCGGCCGAAAACCTATTTACCCATCAGGACTTTTAGCTGATCGATGACGCCTTGCGGCTGAGTCATGACTTCTTTAGCGATCGCCGCGACTTCTTCGCCGGTTGTTGGATTAATATCGAGCCGTTTCTTTTTTGCCTCGGCCAGAAAGTCGGGGTCCTTCATGGTCTTGTTAAATCCGTCACGAACGATCTTGACCAGTTCCGGGCGCATATGAGGCGGGGCAAGAAAGGGGCGATGAAAGTCGCCCGAGGCGAGCAGCACGGTTGCCAGACGCCGTCCGACATCCGGCGTTTTGTACTTGTCCATCACCTCAAAGATTGTCGGCGTGTTGGGAAGCTTCTCGTCCCTGATTTTTCCGCCTTGAACCAACTCACGCGCAAAGCCGCGCTTGCGCCAGCTAAGAAACGGTTCCCGTGAAAAATAAGCTTCCGAACTAAGCGAGCGGCATTGAATCTCGCCCCTCTCGACGGCGAGGTCGATCTCGCTTCCGCCGCGATAGCCGGACACGACGTTGAATTTCGCTGCAACGGTTGCTTCGAGCAATTTGGGAACAAAATAGCCCATGTTGCTCGTGCCCGTGGTGCCGCATTTCGGCGGCTCTTTGGCGCTGCGCACATCCTCGATAGTTTTGAACGGGCTGTCCGACCGCATGTAAAGAACTTGCGGCGACTTGGTCGCATTGCCGACCCAAGTGTATTTCGTCCAGTCGAACTTGACCTCCTCGCGCGCCACCAGTTGCTGGAAATAAAGCCCGGCATTGATGGCTCCGAGCGTCAAACCGTCCGGCTTAGCCACCGTGTAAATATAATTGGCCGCGATCATATGTCCTGCGCCCGGCATGTTTTGCACGATGACGTTGGGGTTGCCGGGAATATGTCTTCCCATAAAAAGCGCGAGGTTTCGCGCGTAGAGATCATAAAGGTCCCCCGATAGTGTGCCGACCACGATCGTGATGGTCTTGCCCTGAAAGTACGGCGTCTGCGCAGGTGCAGGCCTCGTGACAAAAATAAGGCTGGAGAAACTGCATAGAACGACAATCATATTTTTCATCCGGTTCTCCCTCCAAAATTCTGAATCAAATATGAGCCGACGAACCGCCCGTTCGGACAGGACTACCAGGTCTCCGCTCTCCCGCCCTGCACCCACCAGTTGAGGCGCGGCTCGATTTTCATCTCGTAGCCTTTGCCATGCTGCTTTGCCAGCTCATAGCATTTCTTCGCCAGAGCGATGTCAACGATGCCTTGACCACCTTGATTTTTGAAAAGAATAATTTGTTTATCGTTTGTGCGGCCTGCAACTTTGCCGGTCAGCACATCGGCAATTTCGACGACCTTATCCCACCTAATCACGCCATCTTGCACGGGCCAGTAGATATCCCCTTGCTGCGAATCGATCGCCTGAGCCTTTGATAGCGCCACGATGAAATCGCACCGGCGCAAGGTTTCGTCGTCGACCTCACGGCGCGGCGCATCGAGGTTGCCGCTTTTGACCAACTCGATATTGCTGCCGATGACGGAAATAATATATTGGCCCTCTTCCAACCAGGAACCGTTGATGACCGGAACATTGGTATTGGTCATGCAGAGAATAATATCGACGTCCTTTGCCGCCAGCTCCGGCTGATCCACCGGCTTTACCGGCACGCCGGTCTTCGCTCCGATCTTTCTGGCGAAGCCTTCCCGGTGCGCCGGCGTTGGGCTAAAAACTTTCGCACTGTCGATTTGACGCATGGCGCACAGCCCGGCAAAGGTCGCCCAGGCTTGCTGCCCGGAACCATATATGCCGACCCGCCGCGCATGTTTCCGAGCGAACAAATCCAAACCGGCCAAGCTCGTGGCCGGCGTCCGCAGGTCCGCCACGCCGGTAAAATCCCGCGGCCGGTGCGCCATAACGCCGAGCAAAGATCCTCCGTCGGTGTCGTAAATCAATGCCAGTTCCGTTTGATTCGGGTTAAACGGCGGACGCTTCTGCGTCCGGCCGACGATTGCCTTCCGATGCAAAGCCACTTGCGCGCCGATCGCGCCGTAAGATGCCGACCCGCCGGCATAGATATTGAGCACCGTGTCGAAGCTTGCCTCGCCGACATTGCGATGTAAGTTTAACCGCTTACGAGGTGCATTGACGCCCTTCGGTGAAATCAAGTCGCGCAGCGCCTCTTCAGTGATTTGCACCGCTTCTTTGAATGGAATCAGCTGATCGACATCGTCGGAATGAAAGAAAAGTGCCACAACGCCCGCCTGTTCTGAACCCGGTCTAGGTTTTCAAGCCGCCAAAATCCGTCTCCCAAAGATTCTTTACCCGCGCCATCTGCTCCTCCGATAACCCCGGCATCCCCGAGCAAGCGACCGCTTGATCGACATGCGCTGTGTTGGAGAAGCCGACGAGCACCGTCGATACTGCCGGATTCATTAGGCCGAAACGAATCGCCGCTTGCGCGAGATCTTTTCTATCGACCCCAAGCGCTGTTTTCATCTGTTCTGCCCGTTGCAAGTCCACTGGGTAATCCGACCCCGGTGACAGCGTCTGCCCGCTGCCGCCGCCACCCCTGCTGGGATCCGCAGTGAGCGCCCCGGCTGCCAGGACTCGAATGACGAAAGCGCCCATTCCCTGGGCCGCGGCGCGATCGAGGATGCGGCCATAATTCAAGGCGCTGAAGCCGTTAGGAACGCTCCGGCCGGCGCTCGGGTTAAGCAGATTGTAATAGCATTGGAAGCCGTGAAATTCGCCGCCGTCGACCAGTTCGTGGAGCGCCTTGGGATCTCCCAGGCCGCTGAAGCCGAAGAAACCGACCTTGCCGCGATCACGCATGGATTTAAATCCATCGATCACACCATTCGGACCGAGCACGTCTTTGGGCGTGAGACTAAAGCGGTTCGCCGTACCGCGCTCCAACGTGACGCGTGTGTGAAGTTGAATAAAATCGACGCGCTCCCGACCCAGTCTTGCCAGTGCGGATTCCACTGCGCCCATCGTCGCCGCTTTAAGATCGGCAGCGGCATCGGCTTCCAGACGGATCTTGGTCGAAATGACCGGGTCGACACCGAGATCTCTTAGAATCCGCCCCAGGTTCTCTTCGGACTTTCCCAGGCCATAGGCGAAGGCCGTGTCGAAAAAGTTGATTCCCGCATCAAGGGCACGGCGCACCACCCTGACTTGATCGTCATAAGGCGCTCTGACCATCAACACCGCATTGTTGCCGCAGCCAAAGCCGATCTCGGATACTCGTACGCCGGTTTTTCCAATCATTCGATATTGCATAGCACGCCCCTCACACGAATCTATTAGAGATTTGAAAGCATCGTCAAGATCGCTCTCGTATCGGTCAGATCCTGCAAACAGCCATCCGGCTCATCGCACAGCAACTCTTCCAAGGGATAACGGCCGGTTCCGACAAGGATGCACTTCATCTGATTCTCTCGAGCCGCAGCGAGATCTCTAGGGGTATCGCCAATCACGATGCATTGCTCGGCGCCGATTCTTCGCCCCGTCGATTGTTCCCAGCGCTGTCTGGCAATAGCCGGCAAGTCGCTGCGATGTCGTGAGTCGCTGGCGTAGGCGCCGCGGTGGAGATAAACCGCCAATCCAGCCGTCTCGAGCTTGATTTCGGCGGTGACTTCGAAATTCCCTGTGACGATGCTCGGAGTAAAACGATCGCTCAACCAAAGCTCCCGCGCCAACTCCGTCGCCCCAGGCAGCGAGCGGATCTTGGTCGTTCCTTGCAGCACGTGATGGTGATAGCTCTCGCGCAAGCGGATCGTGAATTTCTGCCAGTCGGCTTGATGACAAACAATCTTGATGTTGGCTTTGGCAAAAATATCGTCCAGGATCAGCGGATCGGTGTTGCCGTCCGGTACTACCGACCTGATATCGCCTTCGATCCCAAAGGTCTTGAAAATCGCCTCGTTAAAAGGAAGGTAACCATTTTGCGTGCGCACCAGAGTACCGTCGATGTCGAACAGGATCAGCCGTTCCATGAACACGCGGATCATCGCACAATCCGAATCATCGAAGCAAATTCAAAGACGCCAAAAAGCGGCGCGTTCTATCGTTGACTTCCCCGATCATTCAAGTTAAATCGACTAGGTAAGTTTTGCGCGACTGGCGAACGTGGAATCGACCACGAGGGAGCGCAAAGCGCTAAGACGGCCGAACGCCTGGGTCTCTTAAGGATAGAGATCCAGGCATTTTTGTTTGTGCCCGCAATAAATGCGCCTGCCGGCGTTCAGCGTTCCGTCACCCGGTCTCGAGGGACCGACATCGAGTCCGCTTGGGCCGCATCATGGCGCGATTGTTCCTTGACCCGACTGGCGCTTGCCTGTGATAATTGCGCAAGGAAACCCATGATCAAACACTATTTACTCTCTCCGGGCCCCACACCGGTTCCCAACGAAGTTGCCTTGGCGATGGCCGAGACGATGATTCATCACCGTACGCCGCAGTTTAACCGCGTATTCGACGAAGCGCGCGAGAAACTAAAAAAACTTTTCGGCACAAAAAACGATGTCCTGATGTTGGCTTGCTCCGGCACGGGGGCGATGGAAGCCTCAGTAGCCAATCTTTTCTCGCCGGGCGACAAGGTCCTCGTCGTTAACGGGGGTAAGTTCGGCGAGCGCTGGCTCAACATTTCCAACTCCTATGGTCTAGATCCCGTCGAGATCAAAGTGCCTTGGGGTCAGGCGGTGAAAGTCGCCGAGGTCGAAAAGCAGCTCAAAGCCAATCCCGACATTCAAGGCGTAATGATCCAGGCGAGTGAGACTTCAACCACCGTGCTCCATCCCGTCAAGGAGATCGCCGAGCTGGTCCATAACGGACCGCTCTTGTTGGTCGATGGGGTTACCGCCGTCGGGGTCGTACCTCTGCCGCTGGATGACTGGGGCATCGACGCGCTGGTCACGGGCTCCCAGAAGGCGCTCATGCTGCCGCCGGGGTTGGGCTTCGTCGCGCTCAGCGACCGTGCCTGGGAAAAGACCAAAACGGCTAAGTTGCCACGCTTTTATTTCGATCTAAACTTGGAACGGAAAAACCAGCAGAAGGGCTCCGGGGCTTTTACCCCCGCCGTGTCCTTGGTCTTCGGCGTCCGCGCCTCGCTCAACATGATCGACCGCGAGGGTCTGGAAAATGTTTATGCGCGCCACCTGCGCCTATGCCGGGCTACTCGGGCCGCAGTAACAGCGTTAGGGCTAAAATTGCTGGCGCCGGATAGCCCGAGCCCGGCGGCCACCGGCGTTTACATGCCCGAGGGCATCGACGCCGATGCGGTTCTCGATTTCCTGCGCGACAAGATGAATGTCACGCTCGCCGAAGGACAAGATCAGCTCAAAGGCAAAGTTATCCGCATCGCGCATGTCGGCTACATGGGTGCATTCGACGTGATCACCGCTATCGCCGCCTTGGAAATGTCTCTGCGAAAATTCGGTGCCGAGATTCCCTTCGGCAAAGGCGTTGCGGCCGCACAGGAAGTGCTGCTCGACGCCTTGGCTTAGTCTAATGAAGATTCTCGTCACCGATTCGCTAGCTCCTGAAGGCTTGGACGTATTCAAGAACGCCGAAGGTTTCGACGTCGACGTCAAGTTGGGGCTAAAGCCCGAAGAGCTCAAGAAGATCTGCGCCGATTACGACGGCTGGGTCATTCGCAGCGGCACGAAAATCACCGCCGATTTGATCGACGCAGCGAAAAACCTAAAGGTCATTGGCCGTGCCGGCGTGGGCCATGAAAACATCGATGCCGACGCCGCCACCAAGCGCGGCATCGTCGTCATGAATACTCCCGGGGGCAACAACGTCACCACCGGGGAGCATACGATCGCCTTGATGATGGCGCTGGCCCGCCATATCCCTCAAGCGGTCGCTTCGCTCAAGGGCGGCAAGTGGGATCGCAACAAATTCGTCGGCGTCGAGCTGTGCAACAAAACCCTCGGCGTCATCGGTCTCGGCAACGTCGGCCGCATCGTCGCCGAGCGGGCCGCCGGCTTGAGAATGAAGGTGATCGGCTACGATCCCTTCATCGCCGCTGAGAATATCGCGCGCATGGGTGTGGTGCCTGGAACGCTGGAAGAAATTTTCGCCAAGTCGGACTTTATTACCGTCCACGTACCGCTGACTCCGGAAACTCAGGGACTGATCAACCGGGCTGCTTTTGAAAAAATGAAAACCGGCGTGCGGGTAATCAATTGCGCGCGCGGCGGCATCGTCGACGAGCAGGATCTCGCGAGCGCCATCAAAGAAGGCAAGGTCGCCGGCGCGGCCCTGGACGTTTATGTCGATGAGCCGCCGTCAGCCGATCATCCCTTGCTGAAGCTAGAACAAGTCATTACGACTCCCCATCTGGGCGCCTCCACCGACGAAGCTCAGCTTAACGTCGCCGTCGCGGTGGCCGAACAGATGGTGGATTTTCTCTCCAAGGGAGTCGTCCGTTATGCCGTCAACGTCCCGTCAGTAAGCCCCGAGCTGTTAGCCGTGCTGCGACCGTATCTTACGCTCGGCGAGAAGCTCGGCAGTCTACACACTCAGATGGGCGGCTCCTTGCCCGATGAAGTCCAAGTGGAATACCGCGGCGATGTGACTCAGTACAACGTCGCGCCGCTCACCATCGCGGTACTGAAAGGGCTCTTATCCCCGGTTTTGGAATCAGCGGTCAACTACGTTAACGCGCCGGTTATGGCCAAAGAGCGTGGCATCAAGATCGTAGAGTCCAAAGGCGAGGAGGCCGGCGATTTTGCCAGCTCGATCACGGTCAAGGCGAAAAACGGCAAGGAAAATTTGGAAATAGAAGGGGCGATCTTCGGCGCCAAATACCCGCGCATCGTGCGCGTTAACAGTTTTTACCTCGAAGCCGTGCCCGAAGGCTATATTCTGATATTGCAAAATAAAGACGTCCCGGGAGTCGTCGGCGCGGTCGGCACCATTCTGGGTAATAACGGCATCAATATCGCTGGTATGGAGCTCGGCCGCAGCGAAAAGGGCGGCAATGCGATTTCGTTCACGCACGTCGACGAACTCGTAAGCAAAAAACCTCTCGATGAGCTCCGCGCCCTGCCGCAAATCGTCTCGGCAACCTTGGTTAAACTGTGATAAATAGGCAGCGGGCAAGAGACGGTATTGATCAGGGCACGGCACGCCGTGCCCTGACTCGTGCCTGAGATCAAATGGCAAACGTCGCGATCATCGGCGCCCAATGGGGTGATGAAGGCAAGGGTAAAATCGTCGACCTTTTTACCCAGGAGGCGGATATCGTCGTGCGCTTCCAGGGCGGCAACAATGCCGGTCACACACTGGTCGTCGACGGTGACAAAACCATCCTTCACCTGGTTCCCTCCGGCGCACTGCACCCGAATAAGCTTTGCGTCATCGGCAACGGCGTGGTGGTCGACCCTGAAATTTTGATCGAGGAAATTGCCGCGCTCAAGAGCCGCGGTCATCTCGCCAGCGACGAGCAACTGCGCATCAGCGAGCAGGCCCACGTGATCATGCCGTATCACAAAGCCATCGACCTCGCGCGCGAGCGCCTGCGCGGCAAAGGCAAGATCGGCACGACCGGCCGCGGTATCGGTCCGGCCTATGAAGACAAGGTCGCCCGTGTCGGCATCCGCTTCGTCGACCTGTTGGAGGAAGACACTTTCCGCGAGAAACTCCAGCGCAACATCGAAGAGAAAAATTTTTACTTGAAGGCCATTCTCAACGAAAGAGCGCTGGACTTCGACGCCATCCACGACCGCTACACGGGTTACCGCGAAGAGCTTAAGCGTTTCGTGACCAATACCGGTGTTTTGCTCGATGAAAAAATGCGCTCCGGCAAGCGGGTGCTTTTCGAGGGTGCCCAGGGGACGCTCCTCGATATCGATCACGGCACTTATCCGTATGTGACCTCCTCGAGCACGGTCACCGGCGGCGCTTGTTCGGGCTCCGGTGTCGGACCGCAACATATTCAGCAAGTGATCGGCATCTCGAAAGCCTACACGACGCGCGTCGGCAGCGGACCGTTTCCGACCGAGCTCGACGGGTCGGAAGGCGAAAAACTCCGCCGCGAAGGTGGCGAATTCGGCGCGACCACCGGGCGTTCGCGCCGTTGCGGCTGGTTTGACGCCGTCGGCGTGCGCCACGCCGTGCGCATGAACGGCATGACCGGTATCGCGCTTACCAAGCTCGACGTATTGACCGGTTTTGAGAAAATCCCGGTCTGCACCGCCTATCGTTATCAAGGGTCGTCGATTGACGAATTCCCGGCAAGCGCAAAGGTGATGCAAAAGGCCGAGCCGGTTTACGAATTTATCGAGGGGTGGAACGCTCCGCTCGGCAAAGTGCGGCAGTTTTCCGACCTGCCTAAGCCCGCTCAAAAATATGTTCGGCGAATTGAAGAAGTGATCGGCACCGAGATTATCCTAGTTTCGGTTGGGCCCGGACGCGAGCAGACAATCCTGTTAAAGAATCCTTTCGATAGTGACTATCGCCAGCGGTGAGTCGCCTGGACGCGCGGGCACACACACGTCCTATCAAAGACTCTTCAAGCCACTCTTTATGCCATCACGGTGCCGCAAGCCCGGCATCGGTCGCCATGGAGCGACCAACGTTCACTCGCGCCGCAGGGAAAATTCTCAGAAAAGCCAGGGGCGACACCGTCACCGTAACAATGGCCACCAGCACGATCCCGGCGTTAACGGATTCGTCAATAATACCTAGCTTTTCCCCGATCGCGGCGGCGGCGATGATCAACGACAAACGTGGACACAACAGAATACCGGCGGCCAGAGTCTCCCGCCACGTGTGATTGAGCCGAAATACGACTGCCGGAATCACCTTTACAGCAATGGCGGCGATGAGGAGCAGAGGCACCGAGAGGAGAGCCCCGGTTGAGGAAAGCAACGCCGGCAGGTGAAACTCGACGCCGACCATGATGAAAAAAATCGGGATAAAAAATCCGAACCCAATTGCTTCGAGCTGGCTCGATAGCTCTCTGTCCTCAGGCGTGCGCAACAGCGCCACGACGGCTCCAGCCAAGAAGGCGCCGACGATGATCTCGATCCCCAGGTTTTCGGCAAGCACCACAAAAATCAGCAGAGTGGAGAAAGCCGCGCGAACTTTGATTTGCGCGGTCGCGTGGCTGAGTTCCTCGATGGCTCTTTGCAACCATTCGATGCGGCTCAGGAAAGATCCGAACCGTGCTGCGAAGAAAAAAGCGACGAACAGCAGGAAGACCAGCAAAATCTCAGCCGTCAATCCGCGCGAAATGACCGCGACCAGCACACTGATCAAAAACATAGTAACGAAATCGGCAATGACGGTCGCCAGTAAAATCGTCTGTCCGAACAGGGTTTGGCTCAGCCCGGATTCCTTGAGGATGGGAACCACCACCCCCAGAGCGGTGGTTGAAAGAATCAACCCCATCATCCATGGATCGGTCGTCGCGCCGATCCATTTTAAGCTCCAGGCAAACGCGCCGGCTAATAACAAGGTTGCGCCGAAGTTGAGGCCCGCCAGGACAAGAGGGCTCCAATGCGACGACTGCCGGGTCTGAGGGGAATCGGTCCCGCGGAGACTGCGAAAATCGATCTCCATGCCGGAAAGAAACATCAGCAAGACGAAACCCAACTCTTTAAGAAGATTAAGCGCGCCGTTGTCAGGCAAAACCCAACCGAATCCGCTTCGCCCAACGATCATGCCCGCGAGGATTTCGCCGACGACAATCGGTATCACGAGCCGCCCGCGGACCGACGAGAGCAGCAGTGGCACCACGAAGGCCAGCATGAGTACGACGAGCAGAGGTGCAAACGAGCGGGCTTCTTCCATGGAGACCTCGTAGCCTTGGACATCCTGCCCTTAGGGCAAATTTAGTTGGCCAACTATTATGGTTTTTCTTTCGCTGTGCAAGCGCCAAACGAGCGGGAGAAATCGTTGCGAAAGCCGTAACTTTCTTTGCGCTAACTTTCCGTTTCCGAGCCTTCTGGGTTGTGATCGATATATTCCCAGGGTTGATCGAAATGAATCGTCAACACATTCATCCCATGATCAACGTGAGACATTTGGCGCTGCCACCGGCTTTGAGAAATTCATCCAGTGGTGTTTCATAAACATTGAAACCGCGGCTTTCGAGTTTTTTCCGAGCCAGCGGGCATCCCGTGTTCATGACGACATCGTTGTCACCAACAACGGCATTGCAAGCAAAGCGCTCCGCCTCTTGTGCCGGGACGGGGATGAGATCCGGGATATGTTCTTCAAGCACCGTTTTGGCATAATCGTCAAAGGCCGGAGGATAGAATAGTGCGGTTTGCTCCGAGAGTGGGCAAAAGCAAGTGTCGAGGTGATAGAACCACCCGCTGGTCAGCTCCAGCGACAGTATTTCGCGATCGACAATCTCAGCCACTTTCTGATGCGCCATCATGTCGGAGCGAATGTGGTAGCCTGCGAACCACAACTCGCCGCAGCGCAGCAGGTCCCCTTCGCCCTCGAAGTAATATTTCTCCGGCAGGTAGACGATCTCGAACCCGCGGGCGCGAAACCATTGCGCAAAGTGCGGCGCCTCAGCCCTGCGGACTTCGTGGCGGAAGTTGCTCACGATAAACTTGTTTTGCCAGACCAGACCAGCGTTGGCCGTAAACACCATGTCGGGAAGCTTCGGCACGGCGTCGATCAACTGAATCTCCGCCGGTAATTTTTCGGCCAGCACGCGGCGTAATTCGTTCCACTGCCGACTGGCGAGCGCCGCATCGCTTTGGCGGTTGCGCTTCATCCAGGGATTGATCTCGTATTCGATGCCGTAATAAGACGGCGGACACATCAAGAGCTGCATACGACATCCAACTCCAGATCGCTGCACAGCTCGCGCAAGAACGGCTCCACGTCAGTGACCAGACCCAAAGCTTGGAAAGTGCCGCGATCCGTGAGCTTGGTCACCACTGCAGGATTGATATCGACACAGACTGTCTTGACACTCGCGGGCAAGAGATTTCCGGTCGCGATCGCGTGTAAGGTGGTCGCGATCATCAGTGCGAAACTCACCCCGCGCGCCTTCTCGCGCATGAGGTCTTGCGCCTGCAAGGTGTCGGTGATGACGTCGGGTAGCGGGCCATCATCGCGGATCGATCCGGCGAGCACGAACTCAACGCCATTTTTTACGCACGAATAAAAGATTCCCTTTCGAATCAGTCCCTGCTCGACCGCTTGCCGGATGCCGCCGGCCCGCCGGATCCGGTTGATCGTCCAGAGATGATGCTCATGGCCTTCGCTCGCGCGAATTTTCTTGTCCACGTAAACACCCAGCGACGTGCCGTAAAGGTCGGATTCCATGTCATGGACCGCGAGTCCGTTGCCCGCAAACAGAACCTGCACATAGCCGTTTTCAATCAGCCCGGCGAGGTATTTGGACGCGCCGGTGTGAACCAGCCCCGGTCCTGCCACCACCAGTATACGGCCATTGTGCCGGCGCACACGCTGCATCGATTCGGCGATCTCGCGGATCAACAGTCCTTTCGGTTGCTCTGTGGACACCGGGCTGGCCATGAATTCGAAAGGCGCTCCCGGCTGCTGCCGCTCCAGGGGCACGACTTTGACGCCCCGCTGCCCGACCACGACGAGGTCGCCGTTTTTTACCCGGTGCATCGGCACGCACTGCGCTTTGCGCGTGCTTGGATTCACACGAATACCGCAATCCATTTCGATCGATTCGACCGGGATCCATTGCTGTTCCAGCCGCACCCAGGTCTCCAGGTTGGTTGTCGCGTAAAAGCAATCGGGGAATACACCGTCGAGTGGCGCCGCTTCGATTTGCACCGACTCCTCTTCCACGCGCTCGGGGAGTGCGCCATGCTCTCTAATTTTGGCAAGGACATGGTCAAGCAGATCGGGACTTGGAGCCTCGATTTTGATCCGCGCGTGGCTACGATCGCTGCGTCGGTGGCCGACCTGGATATCGAGGATCTCAAATTCGGCGCCAAGGCTAACGATCAGGTCGAGAACTTTAGGCAGTATGAGGGAATCGATGATGTGACCGGAGATCTGTACGACCGTCTCAGCCATCGCAAATTCCTCCTTTGGGCGTCGATTACAAGCTAACCACAACTTAGCACAGCGTGACGCGATTATCCGGTCAGGCTGTTAAAAAAGAAGACCGTACTTACTTTGCATCGTTTGCGTTCTCTCGACCTCAATGATCCAGGTACCAGGGGACCGCATCGCCTCTGGTTTTGTTACGTGCGCCCTTCGTACATGCTGGGACGAAGGGGCGAGTCGTGGAAAGCGCAGGCACCAGGACTCAAAGGACGCTTTCGCACCCGCGCCCAAAATTAAGCACTCGGGGCGTGGCTCGGGTGGTGGCCGATGACCCACAGACGCTTTGCCTGGGCTTGGAACGAGTCGTCCCTTCGTGTCCAACC
>Ga0210087_1000005_pt1 | contig 24721 bp, 26 predicted proteins | sample MayberryNW_Catta_4_FD_184878 | JGI IMG/M metagenome (GOLD analysis project Ga0210087, IMG submission 184878) | Wetland microbial communities from San Francisco Bay, California, USA, that impact long-term carbon sequestration -... | ecosystem: Environmental > Aquatic > Marine > Wetlands ... | reverse complement strand
GAACTTATATAACATCACCTCTTTGTGAATGAACGCTTCCGCTGCTTTCTGAGCATCTTCTAGCGAAGTGAACACATATTCTGCATTTGAGCTATAGTTTTTTTTCCCGCTTAACTCGCAACAGTTTTCGGTAGTTTTCAACCGGAATACAGCGAGTTGCAACAACACCCAGTTCACGACAGAAATGCACCCGTACTAACTTTCAATCTTGATAAAGGCAATTGAAGTAATAGTATTGTTGGTTACAGTTCTGTTGATTCTATTAGTTACTAGCTAACATAGGCCACTCTGAGGGTAGAGGTATACAGTTTGAAAAAGTTGTGTACAATTTTGTCTACGGTTGCGTCGGTATACAGCTGTTCAATAAGGTTTCACGCTCAGCCTGCCAAATGATAGTGAATGAACAAGCTATAGTTAAAGACGCCAGATCGCTTTCCCTTATGTACCTCGTTCAGAACGTTCAACGATATTGAATAGTAGTAGAATTTTGTTATATAACATGTCACAGGCTAAAGCAGAGATTATTCAGTTCGGCGCAACCCGAGCAAGATTTTGCTAACACTCAGTAGAATAGCAGAGTATCTCCATTCCAACGGTCATTGGGTCATCCGCAAGATCCAAATAAGATGCCGTGCATCCTTAACGTGCAGTCAATTTATCTGAGAAACATCTTCAAACTTCCACAATTGTTACATACATATACTTCGTAATAGTGATACTTTCTCATGATTTGTGGCATGTATGTGGTTGGATCTATTTTTTGAAATAATGGTAATTCAACTTCAGTGGGAATTGCTTGGAATTCGCCTTCCATCATTCCACCTTGACATTCAATACATCTTGTAGTCAATCGCCTTGGCACCACCATCTGATTGGAAATCTACTACCAATAATTTATTTGATTCAGTCCAAATACTCATGAACCGCTATTTTTCGTTGCATTTTAAAAATAACGTCACACATTTGTTTTCTCTTTCGACATTGATACTACTGTTCTCAGCCGGAGTCATGTTTGCAATGCCTAAACACAGTCTGATGTCGCCAGCTATCTTCAAACCCCGCATTACTTTTTCTCTTTCGCTCCCGCATCAAGTCGTCCTATCTTTGTTACTGTAATCGCCTTGCAATTGAACATGTCGAATGTCCCTGCTGGTGGAATAAGAAGCTAGCTATTTATTCTGGCGCCTACTCGTAACAATTGTCAGATAAATGAGCCGAGTTAATGGATGTATGAGCCATTGAATGAACCATTGGTTGACAGTGCGAGGTTTTGCCTCCAGATGGGCATCCGGCTACGGAATAGGGTTATCAACTCCTGGACCTGCTAGTTGCAATCACATCATTAATCTTGGCGCTATACGCTTTAGACGGACACTGTGCATTTTTTGATTGAATTTTTACGAATATAGATTTGTTGTCTACCTCAGCATACTCCATTTCATTAATATGAAAAAGAATTTTCTTCGAATCTAATTTATTATCTAAATAAAATTCTCGTACTGTGAATAATTTTAATAATTCATCATGACCGATCGGAATGCTTATCTCCCCACTTTCCCACACTATGTATTGTCTATCGATCTGTGTATTTGATACACTAAGAGTAGCTTTACAATCTTCAGCTTCTATACCATGAGCTTTGTTCTTTATTTCTAAAAGATAATTGATGTAAGAATATCTGCCATTATAGGTTTCATGTCCATAACTCTTAGTCGATCTTCCACCATATTCTAGTCGTGGTTTCCCAAGTGATTCTAATGCACTTTTGCCAAGACCCCAGAACAACGTTATCACACCGATCCCCGCAGCAATCCATGAGATTGTTGACGTGGCATATGGTTGAGGATTTATTACTTCTGCATAAGACAAACCAATGGCTATCCCTATTCCTAGGGCAGAAGCAATTAGTATTATAACTATCATAATTACAGTTTTTGTTTCCAAATCTGAGATTATGAATCTCAAATGCTAATTTATTCATTGAACGCCACTTTCTCTAAACATTCTGTATCAACCTTTTCCTCTTGTTCTCACAATCGACAGTGATTCCACATTTCTCAGCCGGTGTCATATTCTCGAACCACCCATATGGGCGTACGTAATTGTAGTAAATTAGACAGTCGGATAAAACACGAGTAGTAGCTCTCTCCAAACCACACATGACTTGATCTCGGCCGCGAACTTCCGTTCAATCGTAACATTTGGTGCTGTTCTAGTCCCTCTGTGGCCCATTATGCACTTGCTAGGATTCCATACATTACATTATGGAGCACGAAAATGCAGTATTCAATACACAGCTATTATTGGCCTTATTGTGCATAGCATCATGGTCTTCTGCTTAAATAGTGGACTGGAAGGATATTGCGCGTGCTCTTCGGTTTGAGAACTAAGAGAGTAATCAATATCGACGCCGACCCTACAAGTACAGTGATGCCGATCAAGGACGAAGGTGATTTGTACAGAATTACTGAGATAAGTGGTATGCTAGAGGTAGATGAAAAAGTACTATTAGTTATAGCACAGAGCAAAATAAGACTCGTAGGTCTTCCGTTCTCATCTAACATTATTTATGCTACCGACAGAAGAATAATTCTCCGAGATATCTCATTGCATGGTTTGAAGGAGAACAACATTGGAATACCATACACAATAATTACCGATATCGCTCACAAAGAGGGTATTATTTCATCCAGGGTTAAGTTGAAAGTGAATCGAATGCAGGGCGTGAATGGTCTGACTGCAATAGGTCAATATGGAGTTACCGGGAATGAAATTGAATGGATAATTGAACACCTTCCTAATGGTAAGGCTGTACGATTAGTCAAGATAGTCCGAGCAATGATAAGTAAATGGGAGCTCTTGTCTGAAGATCAGCAACGTATCACCGATCCAAATGAGCATATATTTGCCTCCTTTTCTACAGTGGATTCACCAGCCGATGAGCTCTTCAAGATAGCTAAATTGAAAAGCGAAGGGGTATTAACTGAGCAAGAATTCATTATGCTGAAGCAAAATATAATAGAACGTTTTCACTGAGTTTGCCTCAGCTCAGTGATTAGTTTCTGAGAGGTCATGACATTCCTATAGGAATGCTGCTGTAGGAATTGCTTGTGTCTGCTTTGGAATTATTACTATCATCGTGCAATTTGGAGCCATCATGGGTTAACATGGAATCTTGATGATCATTCTGTTGGCGTAAGGCGTCGTTCGGTAGCTCTGGCGCTTCTAGATCATGAACTCCATTTGATAATGTCTGATTATTCGCGAATAGTGGCTGTTTGTTGTTTTGCCAGGGGCTCTGCAAAGAATTGTCGATGGTAATCTCCCCTTCTAGTGGCTGTTCACTAACCAGAGGTTCATATTGTGGATATTCGTCAACATATATTTTCCCTACGCTCGCGGGTTGCGTATCATTATTATGGCTAGATCCAGTACCATTCTGTCTTCCACCTTCACCTCCTTCAAATGTGCCCAAAGAACTATTAGTCAACAGCTGTTGCAGTTCTTCTTCATTGACTACCATTTCAGGATTAACTGACAACGGGGGATAACTACTGCTGTTTGTGCTGTTTATAGTATTTGAAGTATTAGAAGAGTTTGTACTGTTAGTAACCTCACCGACAGATGGCAAAAGTTCCTCTTCTTTCATAACCATCTGACATACTGTTATATTGTATTTGAAGTCAGGTGAACATACATTCAGATCTCCTTTTAATACTCTGAAAAACATAGTATCTGAAGTTGGTTTATCTTCTTCCCCATGCTCTGTATAGGCCAATACATTGTAATTTGGGATCATTATAACGAGAAAAAATGCAACTGTTGTTGCTGCAAGAATGCTCTTATTGCACGGTCGCTCTCCGATCACTATTCTCTTCACAACTTCGATTCTTCATCCTGAGCTTAAATGAGCTTGCGAAGTATATCGCATTGCATTATCCAATCGGAATTTGAACCTAGTATCTGCAGAGAGTTATGTCTATTAGTAAACGAAGTAAAACATCATACGTACATTATTTCATGGTGGGAAGGTTAAGATTAACGGGTCCTATTCGCAGGAAAGTGGGATCGATGAAAAGAAGTCCCACAACCCTTTCATTGCTATACATGTTTTGCGTAATTGTATTTCTCCTATAATAAGGAACAAGTCGAACATTATATTGAGTTCAAGATCTCAAGAATGTAACATAATAAAAAAATGAAGCATGGATCAAGTACTCACTTTGATTCACCTTAAATACCAAATATTCACCATGATGATGACAGAATAATAATATGAAGTATAGATGCAGAACTGACATTATCGGACTTATACTAAGCGCAGCCAATGCAATAAACGGGGAATCCAGATCGCATATCATGTACAAAAGTCTAGTTAATTACAATCAACTCAAAGATTATCTTATATTTTTACAACAGCAGGAATTAATAGAATATGATAGATCTGCTAGAACGTATAGGACAACGGTGAAGGGGCGAGATTTTCTTGAACTGCAGAGAGATATGGGTGAAATGGCCCATCTCCATGGTGGCAGCTACGAGTTACCGCACCCTTCCCGACAGCAGGCATAAGCGTGTAGTACATCAGATACGTGCCGTTGCAGATAGCAGAAAGTCTAACAAATGTCCCGTTACAAAGCAAGATAGCAATTATATACTAAATAGTATAGAGATTTTTGGGAATGGATTTGGTAAATGATGGTAACGATGAAGCAATTTCCAAAAGAAGTGAGAATGAATGGTCAATATGGCTAGATTTCAACCGGGAAACTATCAGTTCTCTCGTACCTGAAGATTCGGGATTATTCAAAATTCATGCTAGTATGAAAGTATTGTATATAGGAATGGCCCAGAACCTCAAAAAAGCTTTACAGGAGTCTATAGTAGATCCTTGTCTATGCAAAGGACAGAGATTCAGCTATATGGTAAACCACGACTCCCTTGACAATTTGAAAATGGAGTTGCTGAAAGATTATAAGCTTCGGCACAACGGGAAACTGCCTGCCTGCATGGAAAGTGCGATGTAAGGAATATACTTGATCTGACCATATAGTCCTTTTTGCGATCATATATTCTAAGTACTGGTAATTCAGGAAACAACCAATTCAGCTGTTGTCCATATTGTTCAAAAGTTGTCCGTGAGTAGAGGTGCAATCATGAAGAGTTCTGATGTAAATAAGTGTCTTGACATTTTAAAATAACATGCTTGGCGAATGCATGAATTGACAAGATAGACTCGCAACACGAAATACACGAACCTATTCATAGGAGCATTAGAGTGAGTATTCTGTTGAGGATCAAACGGTCTGTATACATAATGAGGAAAATCCCTGAACCTGGACCTACCATGTTATCAACGAAATACTCTGTTACGATGAATAGAAAGTCAATGTCGCCTTCTAGAGAGGAAATCTTGAGGAATGTTGTAAACAAGGACGCGTTACTCTGCAGTTTATCTGAGCGTATCGACAAGGAAGTCATGGAGAAAGCAGGACCAAAGCTTAAAGTTATCAGTACCTTAAGTACCGGGTATGACCACATAGATGTAAAGGAGGCAAAAAAAAGGGGCATCCATGTTACTTTCACCGGAGAAGTCCTTTCTGAAGCAACTGCCGATTTGACTTTCGCTCTGATTCTTGCTATATCTAGAAAAGTTGTACTTGCAGATAATTACATAAGACAAAAAAAATGGAAAGTAGGATGGTCACCCGATCTATTTCTAGGTTCAAATGTCTATGGCAAGACATTGGGGCTAATTGGTGCAGGGCGAATTGGAAGGGCCGTAGCTCATAGAGCGAAAGGATTTGACATGAATATTATATACCACAACCGGCGCCGATTAGAGACAAAGTTAGAACATGAAATAGGTGCCAAGTATGTGGAGTTAGACACTCTCTTAAGAGAAAGTGATTTTCTTTCGATTCATGCTAATTTGAATGCTGGGAGCACCGATATGATGAACGAATCAAAACTCAAGCGTATGAAAAATACTGCCTTTCTAATCAACACCTCTCGTGGTCAAGTAATTGATGAAAGGAGTCTTATCAAAGCACTTAGAAAAAAGTGGATTGCTGGGGCTGCGCTTGACGTTTTTAAAAGCGAACCTTTAGAAACTAATAGCCCACTCATTAAAATGGAGAACTTAATACTATTGCCACACATAGGGAGTGCCACATATCAGGTTCGCTCCAAAATGTCAGAAATTGCGGCCCAGAATATTATAGAACTTTTGAGCGGAAGGAAAACACCTTTTATGGTCAAATAAGGCTATATTCTAGGAATGCCTACCGGATTATAGGTCCCTAGGATTTACTCCAGTAATGATCAGCAACGTTGAAAGCACGGCAACTTGCTAGAAGGGCATTTATACAGGACGGTTCAGAGGTGCATGTCTATAATTTGCCGTCATTGAGGGCTGAATACAACAATAATTTTTGGGAGCTGAACTCACTGGTTTGTCGTCTAACGAACCTATTTGGTCTATCCATATGTGAAGGGTGAAGTTTTATAGCTAGGGGTAATTTCTCAGTACGATTAGCAAGAATCATTCTCATGTAAATTTCTTACTCAAGCTAAATATACTAACATATATGGTTTTGATTATAACTCATCATGATAAACTCAGCTGAAAGCGAACCAGAGTCAATAATTGAAACTCCTGAAGAAAGAAGGGAACGGTTTCTACTCGAATTCGAAAAGCCATTCAAATGTGAAAAGTGTAATGAGCGATTCAAGAAAAAAAAGTATCTAAGAGAACACAAGGCCGAGATTCATTCGTATTAACTGAGCTATTATAGTTTTTGACTTTTCCGTAGTTTGCGTCTAGAGATTTCTGCTAAGATTACCTAATTCACTATTAAACTAGAGCGATATTTTACCAACGGTTGATGCAGACATCAAAAATTAAATCTCCATTAAACCATAATTCCTTCATATGAAAATATATACTAAAACTGGTGATCTAGGAGAGACTGGACTCATAGGCGGAAGGAGAATATCAAAACATAATGTAAGAATAATTGCTTATGGATCAGTCGATGAATTAAACTCCAGTGTAGGCCTAGGCTTAGCAACTTTCCAGTCTTCCCAACATGCAAACGATTTCTCAGATCTTATTGAGATTCTATTAACAATCCAAAATGATCTGTTCGCCCTCGGTGCAGATTTGGCCGATGACAGTCCGAGTACCGACAACCGTTATGGAAGCCCAAGAATAAGTGACGACACGATAACCACAGTTGAGAAGACTATAGACACTCTTGAAGAAGAGCTTTCACCGATTACTTTCTTTATACTTCCAGGAGGCAGTCTTGAATCTGGTCAATTGCACCTGAGTCGAAGTATTGCAAGGAGATCAGAGATTTCAGTAATAGCTTTATCGAAAGCAGAAGAAATCAATCCTCGCACAATAATTTATCTCAATAGACTCTCTGATCTCTTTTTCGTTATGGCTAGAACAGCAAATAAGCGGTTGGGGATTCCAGATAATGCTTGGAAGAGAACACATTAACATTCATCTTCCTATCTTTTGTTCTACTGTCTAATTTCATAAAACCCTGTAGATTAAATTGCGTACTTGGGTTGGACTACATTATTTGCAAGTATAGTTCTTTCCTATTGGATGAACAGTACTATAGCAGCAGGAGAGACAAAAATCTGTACTATAACTAACAATATTGACGGCCCCATTCCTTATAATGGGACTGCGAATAAGAAATTAATATGTCTTGTCTTGTCTTGCCCAATTAGAACAGCTGAATAGTCTAGTTTTTTATATTCAAAATAGTAACAGATGATATACTCAGATATCATTTGAATAGAACCATAACAAATTATGGTGAAGTGGATAGTTCGGTTTCCAATGTAATCTGTGATACAAGGGATTGAAACTTTCAAAATCCATGGGATGCTAAATTTTTCAGAAAAAAATGAACTAAAATATGGTTACGCGAGCCAAATCTTTTATTAGGTGATTAGTAGGACAACAACGATGGTATCGTCATCCCTTAATTATCGACTATTGGCAAATTTCTTTAACTTTGTGATGGACTTGAAAACAATAAAGAGATCAGGATGGATCAACAAAGTAAAAGTTAAGGATCCTGAATCTGTGGCGGATCACACGTATGCAATGAGTACCATGGTAATGGTATTCTCTGACATATTAGGCATGAAGACTGAGAGAGCCGTAAAGATGGCAATCTTGCACGATCTAGGGGAGTCCATTGTTGGAGATTTCGAACCAAATGTAATTTCTAGCAAGGAAAAGAAAATAAAAGAAACTGAGGCGTTAGATCATATTCTAAATCACTTGCCTCTAGAATCAAGGAAAGAATATGTAGATATTTGGAATGAGTATCAAGAAAATAAGACTGAGACATCACAGCTCGTTCATTGGGTAGACAAATTCGAAATGGCTCTTCAAGCTAAAACATATGAAAGTCAGGGTTATCCTTCCAGTATTCTTCGACAATTCTTTACTTCCACAATTGATGGTATAGATGGTAACGATGTATTACTGCTTCTAGAACATACTAAAGAAGCTTTTTTTTCTAAATAAACGGTACTAAAAAGCAAAGCTTATCTTGGCCTACGAATAAATTTCCAGTTTATTCTTGTCTGGTCAATTAGCTAAAGGATCATCAGCCCGATCGCGGTTCATAAATTGCATTCAAATAATTCTACCTTTCTAAATAAACAAATTAAACGCACTGTTGCAGTTGGATTTGTTAAGGATTAGTGAAAACTTAAATGAACAAGTGATTTAACTAAAAACAAGTGGATAAAAAAATAAACCATGCCCAGGAAGTGGAAGTTAAGGGCCATTTAATTGATTCAATGATCTTAGGAAGAATTCTTGATACCATAATGGATCTCAAAGGGGACTTTCAGGTGCTTGAATTTCAAGTTGGCAAGAAGAAAGGAGAAGAAAGTGCTTCGCGTCTTCTTATAGTAGGGAAAGACCAGGACCATTTGGACAGGTTACTGGAATCAGTATACCGTGAGGGAGCGCAACCCCTCTACGTAGACGAAGTTGTAGTAGAACCTGCCAGAAAGGATATGGTATTGCCAAATGGCTTCTATAGCACCACAAATAATCCAACACAAATCTACTTTAGAAGTTCCTGGATCAATGTAAAGAATATGATGATGGACAAATGCATTACTTTAGACCTCAAAAACAAGAATGCGGAATGTAAGATGATACGAGATATACAAAAAGGAGACATGATTGTCACAGGAGAACATGGAATTCGAATCATTCCTCAGGAACGTCCAAGAGAAGGCGTGGATATATTTCAGTTTATGAGTAGCTCGAGTTCGAGTGAAAGACCAACCCAACAAATTGCTCGAAAAGTAGCATATGATATTTACAATACTAAAGAAAGCGCTCATGGAAAAATAGTTGTAGTATCAGGACCAGTAATAGTTCATTCTGGTGCCTCTGCTGCCTTGGCGCAATTAATACGGTTGGGATATGTAGACGGACTGCTTGCTGGCAATGCCTTAGCAGTCCATGACGTTGAAAACGCCATCATGGGCACTTCTCTTGGAATGCACGTTAGAGATGGAACTCTAGCAGTAAGAGGGCATAGAAATCACATGCAAGCTATAAACGAAGTATTCAAAGCAGGATCCATAAAGAAAATGGTGACTAGTGGTGCTCTACGTAGCGGAATAATGTACGAGTGCGTTTCAAAGAAGGTGCCGTACGTTTTGGCAGGATCAATTCGTGATGATGGTCCCATACCTGATGTTATGACTGATGTCGTCCAAGCTCAACGCAGGTATAAAAAATTGCTTGAGAATGTGAAGCTGGTCTTGATGTTTTCAACCATGCTTCATTCCATTGCAGTAGGCAATATGCTACCGTCATCAGTAAAAGTAGTTGCAGTTGACATCAGCCAACCTGTTGTAACAAAGTTGTTGGATAGAGGCACAACACAAGCAATCGGGGTAGTAACTGACGTAGGAACATTTCTGCCTATGATAGTAGATAATCTGACACAGATTAGAACGTCGATGGGGAAATGAGCCTATACAGTTACGGCGCAATTGATAGGTATATGAGCTAGTTGTAAATGACAATTAAAAAAAATGGAAAAATGGAATATTAGTAATATTTGAACAATGAAAAAATCGGAAGCATCTTGCCGTTGATAATGATTCGTTGATTAGCAGAATGGAATGCATTGAAGATAGAAAATTTGCTGACTTTACCACATAATTCTACATAGAGGAAGATGGAACAGACATCTATTCCCCATTGCGAATTAATAAATTCTACTAGCTCAGGTATAGTGATAAAATTACTCGTACATAGTAACGTTAAATATGGTCATGACATATTTAAGTAATGTGAAACACTTATTCCTGTTAGAATTGTATTCATTGAAGAAAATTATTCCAACAATGCAATTAGTCATGCATTATGGTGAGTACGTATACCAATAGGAGAGTCAAAAAACATGGATGCAAATGAAAGGAAAAGTGTGGATTTGGGTCTCAAACAAAATATACGAGACGATGCCAGTACACTCCTTAGGGAGTCCTTGTACGATGCGCTGCTTCAGTATTTCAACAATTTGAAAATCTCTTCAGATGATCCGTTGTTTTCTACTTCAATGTCATATGTAGAAAAAATTTCTGTACGAGAGCTACAGGTTCAGCCGAATTTCTTGGAGGCAGTTAGAGTAATTGTCCAGGCTGCTAGGGAAATTGGATATATCTTTGATCATTCTGAATTATCAGATATACTTACCATTGCTGTGGGTGAGATAAGGAAGGATCGAAGGGCAGAGGAAAAAAACCTTCAAACTTTTGATCAAGTTGTTTTTAACATCTATAAGGATCTTAATGAAAACTACCAAAGTTTCAACGACTTCTTAAAAGAATCTTATCCAGAAATACTTGTGAATGTAATTTCTGTAATTCATAGTGGAAAAGATGCTTCTGGAGTACGAATTGATTCATACAATGCTGAAGCATATTACCGAACAAGAAAGGATCAACAAGATGTGGCACAGTCCTTTAATTTAGATTTCTCTAAGGTCGAAGTGAGTCAAGTACGTAAACCAGTCGCTGGAAGAGTAATATCGGATCAAAGGCTCGTTGATAGTTTGGCACAGATAACAGGAAGAACTACAGAGTCAGTCAGTGATGCGCTTCAAGGATTATCGGAGTACGATTTGAATAGCATTAAAGACCTGTGTAGTAATTACAATAAGCTACAAAAATACTATGATATTGCTGGAGACGAAAGGGAATTCAAAGAAATAGCTGAAAGAGAATTAGGAAGGAAGTTATTGGATAGTCAGGTTCAACATGCGATCCTATCGGTGAGAAGGTCAAAAATATACATTGAGAATATTCTTGACGATAAATTCGTTCCAGATAAGTCTCATGGGATCAATCACGTTAAGCATAACCTAGAGTATGGATATCAGCTGATAGGTATCATCCAAAGTAAGAGGAAGCGGAAAAATCGGAGAGCAGATTAGTCATCTCGTATTGTTCTATGACAATTGAAATACAAAGATAATTCTAATCATATATGCAAACCAATTTGGTAATGGTGGTTAATAGCAGTATCAGCAAATTGATTATGCATTACGTTGATCGTAATTCATGCAAGGCATGATGTTGCCGAAGGTTGAGTACACAAGAACTTTAGTTCTAAACACGCGTTTCTAATATCATAAAGACTAACATGCTCGCAATTTATCATCACATCTAATACGGAATGATACAATTGGAAATTTTGAGATCGAAATAAATTAGTAATAATTAGACCGGAAGAGATAGCCTGCCTATGTATTCCTCCATCGAATGCTCTGACTTTATTTTTGCTATTATATTGATTTTTTCTTCTTCGGTAAACCAATTTGCCAGACTCTTTGCGATGCCATTTTTGTCGCATATTACAATCATGTATCCATTTGATTCCTTTACAATTCCGTAAAAATTCTCTTCCCCTACTGGCTCCCATTGGTCAGATTTGTTGTCCTTCAGCGCCAAAGCAGGCATAGCACTTCCCGTATAAGTCTTTAAAATATCCTGAGCTGATTTGACTCTTCTCTCCCCTATCTTTAGTGCCGTGAAATACTGCATATATCTAGTTCAAATTTATATCTCTTAAAAAGGTTTATGGCTTAGAAGGGATTAGCCCCTTGTGAAAACGGGAAATATAGACTCAGAGAGGAACTCAAGGCTTTTGTTGAACTATTTGTGACTAAGTATTTCAGAAAATAAAAATGATCGCTAATCACTGTACAAGACAATACGATCATTTATTCATCAAAATTGTCAGACTAATATACGGTTAACCCGAAACGGTCAAGTAATGATATTGTTCTGTGGACATATTCATTTACCTCTTGAATAGTATTCTCTTCATGACATCGCTTAGCAACGACAAAGCATTGTACAATTCTCTTCTGCTAATCTTTTGCAGTTAGTAGGTCTTATCAACAGTATCGTACTTTTCTTATTTTGATAGTTGTCTTGTTCAGCTTAAATTCAAATCTTGGATAGATAAAAAAATTAGAAAACCCAACAGCTTATTGATACTTTAATCGAGTCGATTCAAAATCCTACACCTTTCCGTAGAGTGTGATTGTACAATTCTGAATACTGACTCAATTAAACTATGTGGAACCAGGTGATCTTCACTAGAGGTGAACAACCGCCTATGCCTTCTTGCGAAAGATGAGGTAATAAGTGTCATCATCTGAATGCATGTAAAGAATATTACTCATCTGGTCCACATTGGCTATTCCGGCCATAGTTTCGGAGCATAGATCATTGGGATCTAGATTTTATCCATTGGCCAACTTTTGGCAAAACATTATTTTGAGAATAGCTGCTCGCAATAAGCCCTACATGACCAGTGTGAAATCTCATCAAACGTTTATCTTTACTCGAGACCAAGTCATTCAATGCAGCGCTGGACGCCGGCGCAACCAAGTGGTCCTCTTCAGCGACTATATTTAGAAGTGGTACTGTAACCTTGGATAGATCAATAATATGATGATCATCCGTAACATGATTGTCCCTGCCTGAAATTTCTTTTATTCGCATTTCGTTTTTTGCAAGCAAGTTGTGTTGGTAAATGTCTTTTATCCACTGCCTAAATGTTTCACCTGCAATAGGGGGTGTATCGTAAAGCCATTTCTCAACTCCTAGAAAGTTCTCTACGAACTTTTTATTGTCAATATTTTGGACTAAGTTAATGTATTTGTTTACCCCCTGCTTAAATGGTTTAAGCATCGAATAGCAGGTGTAAAGTTGTTCAGAAGTAAAATTCCCTAAAGTATCAACAAGTTTATCGACATCTATGTTCTTGGCAAAATTTGCAAGGACTGTTGAGTCTTGATCGGCATCTATTATGGGGGCAATAGTTACTAGATTTCTAACTTTTTCTTGGTGGGTTGCAGTATACATTACTGACATCGTAGCACCAAGGCAATAACCATGTAAAGTTACTTTTTCTACGTCCCTTTTTTTCTCGACAATTTCAACACAACGATCTAAGTAGTAATTTACGTAATCATCAAAGGAAATGTATTTATCTATAGAGGATGGAGCGTTCCAATTAATTAGATATACATCAAACCCTTGGCGAAGAAGATTTTGGATCCAGCTTTTTCCAGGTTGGAGATCAAGTATATACGATTTATTCATAAGGGCGTATACGACTAGTATAGGGGTCGAAAAAGTCTTGTTTGTCATTGGCCGATAATGTAAGAGAGTATAATGCCTGGTTTCATGTAGTATTTCACTAGGTGTAGTTCCTACTTTGATTGTCTTACCAGCCAGATGGAGTGTCCTTCGACATGTTTCCAAACGCTTAGAATAGTCTACTAATTCCTGCGCGAAATTTAGCGACGAATCCGAGTCAGTAGTCGGTTGGTCGTGATTGGATTTAGGCAACTTTAATGTCTCGTCACCGGGTTCAACTCTCTGTTCAGTGGTAGTTTCTTCTTGTTTGGTCACAAATATTCGCCTACTTACGTAATTGTCTCCTTCTAATTTTTACTGCTGAGATTTAAAAACTTATAGATGTTGCATCGAGGCAGATGAGGCGCATTTGAACTACAAGAAATGCTAGGTGTGAGGACCTTAATCAGGAAGTAGTTAAAATTAAACGCTGTTCTAGGTTTAGAGAGTTGGGAACGCAGTGGCAGGTCAATGTAATTGACTTCATCCAATATCCACGCACGTCAACTAAATGTTCTGAAAATGACAATAGAAAAGATTAGAGCCATTCAGAAAGTATTGGATAATAGGCCTTTCGCCGCGTGTCATCAAGGCTGTTTTTCTCTAGAATCAATCCTTGTTCCTTAAGATCTTCAATGGCATTCTGAATTGTTCTCCTAGGTAAATGACTAATCCGGATCAATTCACTCTGTTCCACAGGGTATTTGGTTTTGATTATGTAATAGATAAATTTGGATGCAGGACCGCCTTCAGGATCCTTTCGAAAGTAAGAGACCCCGTATGCTGCTTTTGCCATCAAACCTCTTCTTTGTGTTTCGACAGACATAAGCAGATCTGGCCTAACTTCCGCCAAGTTTACTCGTTGTCCAAACTCAGCTATAAGCGCTGATTGTTGTGATTCAAGGGGGGCTTCAAAAACGAAAGCTCTCGGAGGAAATTTTGATGTGAGAGCACCCATAAGATGCCATTTTACCGCTCCGCGTTCGTCGTAAATTCCCACACCTATCCCTTCATTTGCCTCTAGAATAACCTTGTTACTACCGAGCTTGATGCTTTGTTCAATTCTTGAAAGAATCTGCTCCACGGTCAATTGGTGCCTAGGATCCTTCCTTCCGATTTTCCACAAGTACCGCATATTCTTCGATTCAATAGCCTTAACAATTTTTTCTTTTTCGTCCAAAGTCAAATCACGGTTGTTTTCACTTATTTCTATAATGTCAATGCCTATTCTGGTAGCCTCAGTTATGAACCTCTCAAATACATTTTCGATAATTGCGTACTCTGTCATTGTACTTCCAAGCGACACTTGAACGTCATGCTTGTGATAAATCCTTATTTTCTTTTCGAGAATAATATCCGGAATCAAAAGGGGATATGCTCCATAGATCTTGACCATATCTACTATCGGTGAGAGAGTCTCAATACCTTCGGTATCTATGCTAGGTAGCCTATCTATCATGTAAGTTAGCCCTTCCTCTCGCGGTTTTTTCGAGTCGATTCGATCCTTTATTATATCATCAAGCATCTTTACTGAGAGTATTCATTAGGCTTCATTACATATATTGAAGTTGCTCACTTGATCTATACATCAATAATCGCAAATAGGCTGGCTTTAAGGAATACACAAAGGTAGTGAGTGGCATAGCCTCCTAAGGGTGGTATTCATAATGACTATGTCGTTTTCGTATGTTAGATCGGATTCTCATTTTCTAGATTTAGCACAATACCAATCTAATGTAACATATTTCTTACTGACTGAGCAAGAAAAAGAGGGGGTCATATTCGATCCATTGCATCTTGCACCTCTAGAAGCGCTGTTATGATCTGTTCTGAGTGGACCGCAGACAACTGTTTAGTATTCACAAAAGGATCAATTGCGCCCGCTTTCTCATTCTTAATAGTCCCAACATCAACATACATGGCAACTCCAGCTTCCCCCTGCATTAACTTATTGTAATCAATCAGCACCGGTGAAACTTGATATAGCTCTATTACAAGGTCCTCTAATTCTTTGAATAACTGTTTCTTTTGATGGTCAATATCAAGGTATTGAGGGAATCCGCTCTCAATTGTCTCGGCTTTCTTCACTAAATCGCCATAGAGCCCTTCATTTTCAAGTAAATTCTTGAATAATTCTTCCTCGCTGAGGTTTTTAAGCCCCCTAAATGATAATTCCTCTTTAATCACATTATCCGCTTGCTGGGAGATCTGAGAATAATATTGGATGCTTTCATTTTCCAATCGTCTGAGGTTTCTTTGCACGTCAAGCACTTTCTTGTTAACCTGATAGAATGGTAGAGCATGAAACTGAATTCCAAAATATCCTCTGACATCATACTTGCCCGCAGATTTCCTCAATTCACAATAGATCCTATTTAAATCCTCGATTTGTGACCTGGCTATGCCAAAACTTTGCCACCCAGATAGGGATCGTATCAAGTGTTCATAGAATTTCGTCACACTTCCAATATCGAATGTAGGTGCTTGCGTTACGGTTCCATCTGCCAGCATAACATTTACCTCCTGCATCGAGATGCTAGGAGATATAGAGCGAATAAAACACTCTCCGACGCGAGAGAATATAGAATTTATCTCCTGAACATTACTGTTCTTGGTATCCTTGAATGGCAACCTCATTATATGTTCGAGGATGTTATTTCGCTTTAGATACTTATAATTCAATTGCGTGAATTGACTATGAGCAATTCTAGACTAACTTGGAAAGCAGGCAGGAATATGTGGATAGCCCAGACGTTATTACTGATAGATAGGACATAGCGAAGAGATAGTATAGATTTCCTGTTGTTCTGTTTGTGTACTTCCAGTCTTCAACCTGTGATGTAATCTGAGAAAACTTATTTCTTGATTCATTGTCTAATGCAAAATACACTTCCTTACCAACTGTAATTTGATCGGCTTCGGTAATGGCGGTTATCTTAGAGGTTATGCTTATGCAATATCCAAGGATGTCGATCGAAGAACTTTTGTCTTGTCCATAAAGTACAACTACATTCTCTCCTTCGTCAATGCCTTTTTACGCGGAGCTCAGAGTAATCATATTGATTCAATATTGGGTTAATTCCATTTTTAATCACACTCGAGATCGACGGAGCACATTTAACCGAATTTTTGCAAGCAATATCCTATCAGAACTTGAAGGAAAAAATGCAATAACGGCATCACTAACGTACTTTAATACGTACCCTCTATGGGTCTGTATTATAGAGGTCGCTTCGTAGGAAAACGCTCGTATAATGGTAACGAGTTTGTCGACTTGGCAAGGTCATGCTCATATTCGTATGAACCCAACTAGGTCGACATACATAATTTTGACTCGTACTTTGGAACTGGCATGATTAAGAAGATAAGATATCCCTTACCATCTTCGAAGCTAGAGTCATATTCGTATAATGTCTTTAAAGCTTTCCAACCCGACTTTAAGTTTGAGTGACAAGGGTTTCTGTATTACTACCGATGAATTGAGGATTTTCCAATCCATAATCTGAATCACTACCCGTCAAGGTATTTGCTACTAGTTGGGTAAGACGGTCATATTACCTTATTCTACTACCCAATTCGGTAAAATCGCCATCGTACGATGAAAGTAGCATGTAATATTTTTCCGAACACTGGAATATGGTAAGGAGAAGCATATATGACTCTGATACAATCAACGTTATGTGGTTGAATTAAGATTAGGTCATACTCCCGACGCTGATGACGCATTCATGTTTTATGGAATTGCATCAGGCAAGGTGAATAATCCTGTATTTGAGATCAAACACGTAATAGAGGATATTGAAACCCTTAACAAGAGGGCATTGAACCATGAACTTGACGTCACAGCGATCTCAGCACATGCATATGCATACCTGAGAAATTATGTGATTTTGTCCTGTGGTGCCAGTTTTGGGCTTAATTATGGTCCAGTAATTATTTCCAAGAAAAGATTTACGATTTCTGAACTTGGCCACACCAAGATTGCCGTACCCGGGAGAATGACCTCAGCATACCTGATTTCAAGGATTGCGCTAGGGAACTACCCTGACATCCAGATGCCCTTTCACATGATACCAACAGCTGTAAGGGATGGAGAGGTGGAAGCTGGTTTAGTAATTCATGAAGGGCAGATAACTTATGAGACACTTGGTCTTTTAAAGGTCCTAGACCTGGGAAATTGGTGGAATGTTCTCACTAATGGTCTTGCAGTTCCACTTGGAATAAACGTGGCCAGTTCAGAAACCATGTCTGACTTCCAGATACAAGAATTTGAGAAGTTGTTTAAAAGTTCTATCTTATACGGGCTTAACCATTTTGATGACGCATTGGACTATGCTATGACGTATAGCAGAGGTCAGGCCAGAGCCGTGATCGGCAAATTCATCCGTATGTACGTAAACAAGTTGACAGTAGATATGGGAACCGAAGGTCTTACATCTATTAAGAAAATGTTTAAGTTGGCATCAGATAAAGGAATATTGAAGGAAAATATTTCAAGTGTGATCAAAGTATAGAGAGGATTCTCAAGTGTAAGGATATTTAGCTGGTTATATGAATACCACTTCAAGATCTCATAAATGCAGTAAAAAGTTATCAAAAACTAATTAAAAACGTCTGAGAACGTTGAAAAATGTATCTCGTTGAGCAGGTTGTCTGTTAATCTCATTAATTAGATTAATCAGCTCCTCAGTTGAAGTTACATTGTGCTTTCCTGTTGCTTTGAATATCTCCTCTGAAAACGCTGTCCCGACTAAATCGTTGCCACCGTAATGAAGAGCAACTTGAGCGAGCTTCTTTCCAAGTGCTATCCAATATACAGAGATATTGTTTAGTACGTTCGATAATAGGATCCTTGAGACCGCAATAACTCTCAGGTCATATGTCGATGGACTTTCTCTTTGAATCATATGCTTCTGCTCCAATTCAGTATTTTCTAGGCTAAATTTTAGTGGGATGAACGTAGTGAAGCCGTTAGTATCCTTGTTTAACTCTCGGATCCTAATAATGTGATCTACAATGTGTTCAGGTTTCTCTATGTGGCCAAAGAGCATCGTACAATTGCTCCTTAGCCCTATTTCGTGAGCTTGACGAGCGGTATCAAGCCAATCCTCTCCTGAACATTTACCTCTTACAATCAAATTTCTTGATTGTTCGTGGAAAATTTCTGCACCTCCCCCTGGTAATGCGTCTAGTCCGGAATCTTTCAATCTACTTAGTACCTCCTTTACGGAATTTCTGGTTAGCTTGGATATGAAGAAGATTTCAGCTGGTGTGAGTGCTTTTATGCATACATGAGGGAATTCCTTCTTAATGGAAATGATCATACGTTCATAGTAATTAAGCCCCAATTTCGGATGAAACCCTCCAACTATGTGCAATTCTGTGGCTCCCAAATCGTTCACTGCTATCCTGGCCCTTGCGAGGAGTTGCTCGGTGGTAAGCGTGTAAGCGTCTGCTTCTTGACCCTTTCTATAGAAAGCACATAATGGACAACTTGCTGCACAGACATTCGTATAATTGAGATAGTACGAACAAACGAATGTTACCGTATTTCCGCTATTTTTTTTACGCAAGCTATCTGCGGCTGCTCCCAGTAAGAATAGGTTTTCTTCTCTCATGAGTTGCATTCCATCATCATATGACAATTCTTCGCCTGCCATCGCCTTCTCGAGTGCAGGGGTTACTCTTTCAATACCTTGTAGCAATCTATCTGACATATCTCTGCGAATATCAATATAAAACCTATGCAATAATCAGCTTTCAAATAGGGACAAAAGATTGCTCAGACAATTCTCACGTCTTCTTTTTGCATTTTTTCAGAAATTGATCTAAAAGGTAGACTTAGAGTGTGGATGCATTGGTTGGATTCTAAGTAGTTCAGGCATACCCCGAATTAGGCGGACAGCAGAAAAAGATAATTGAGACAATGGTATTTCATTTCGTGAATCGTCAAATCGAGGCTTGTAACGAATAAATAGCATCATTTATCCACATATCATTGTATATAGTGAATAGCTTGGCTGCATTTGCTCAGAACTTGATCAACAAGTCAGATATTTCAGATATTGTATATAACGTTCTAAATGGGAGTCGCCTTAACTTGAGCGATTGCCTTAGACTTTTGGAATCTGACGATATTTATTCTCTTGGTATATCTGCCAATCATTTGCGCAATAAATTATTTGGGAACGATGCAAGCTTTGTTAATAATATAATACTCAATTATACTAACGTCTGTGTGACGTATTGCAAATTCTGTGCATTCTATAGACCTCCAGGCCATTCTGAATCATACACACTCTCTCTAAAACAGGTACTTGAGCGTGTAGTTAGGGCTAAGGAGGCGTATGGCATCACTCAAATTCTTATTCAAGGTGGTCACAATCCAAATCTTAGGATCGAGTACTATGAAGAAGTATTCAGAGAAATAAAAAAGCGGTATCCTAAGATTGGTATCCACGGCCTTTCTGCATCCGAAATAGATATGATAGCGAGAGTAGAGAGGAGCACCACAAAAGAAATACTTCGTCGATTAAAGCTGTCTGGACTTGATTCACTTCCCGGTGCCGGTGCGGAGATCCTTGACGATGACGTAAAATCAGCAATAAGTCCGTTGAAAATTAAGACCCACGAATGGTTGAGAATCATGGAGGAAGCTCATAGCTTGGATATTAGGTCCTCCGCTACAATGATGTACGGCACAGTTGAGACAACTGAACAGAGGGCGAATCATCTACTCCTAATTGCGAGATTGCAGGAAAAAACGCATGGTTTTATGTCATTCATACCCTGGAGTTTTGAACCCAATAAAACTGAAATGCAATCTGACGGTACTGTAAGATACCCTTCAGGGGGATTAGGGCTTCTAAAAATGATCGCAATCTCTAGGATAGTCTTCTACGGTTTGATTGATCATTTGCAGTCTTCATGGTTAACCAACGGTGTAGGTATGGCTCAACTGGCCTTGAATTATGGAGCAGATGATTTCGGAGGGACGTTGATAGGAGAAGAGGTTGTTAGTGCTACAGGGGCAAGGTCAACAGAATTATCAGCGAGCAAGATAATAGAGTCCATAAGGCAGATAGGGTATAGACCATGTGAAAGAGACAACTACTATAATATAATTAGGTACTTTTGAGTGGGCCGTTCCCTTGTCAAGAACCCGGCAACATAATTGTAAGTTGTAAACTATAAAGAAACACATGCAGAGGAGAGTCAATAGAGTTAGAACCACTGGTCAAATAAGCTTAGAAGTACCTTTAAATTGTCTATAAATACCATTTGTTATCATAATGCCAGTAGGAATCGATGATCTGGCTATCTACGTTCCTAAGCTCTATGTAGATTGTAAAGACTTTGCGGAGGCGAGGGGCATAGACCCACAGAAGCTAGAATACGGTATAGGGATTAGGAAAATGGCTATTGTTGATGTTAATCAAGATCCGGCCTGTATGGCGGCCAATGCATGCTTAACATTAATGGAGAAGAATGATTTGCAACCCCAAGATATAGGGAGAATGTATGTAGCAACGGAATCAGCACTTGATGAGTCAAAAGCAATGAATTCGTTTGTGATCGGGATGCTGGAGCAAGTTTATGGTAAAGGTTCTTTTGAGCACGCAGGAGGGATCGAATGCAAATTTGCGTGTGTAAGCGGATCTTACGCTCTATATGATAATGCTAATTGGATACGTGCCGAAGAAAATAACGATAAAGCAGCAATTGTGATTGTGAGCGATATTGCCAAGTACGATCTTGGTTCGACAGCTGAATACACGCAGGGAGCTGGTGCAGTGGCAATGCTGATCAAGGATAATCCTAGGTTATTGGCCTTCGATCAAAAAGTGACATCGACCATCATCAGTAATGAGTATGATTTTTACCGACCATTTGGAAAAGAAACGCCTTTAGTTAATGGGACTTATTCAAATCTGTTATATCTTATACAGGTCAGGAAGGCCTTTGACAGTTATAAAGAGAAAGCATTGAAGTATGAATTAATAGATCTAAAGGATGGAGAATCAATTACTGATCATATCGATCTAATCAGTGTTCATTTACCATATGGACGGATGGGCGAGAAGGCGTTGGCGTATCTCTTAAGACACGAGTGGAGAAACCTTCCCAGATGGAAAGAAGTCATTAACGAGATAGGATTAGAAGAACCTTATCCAAAAGATCCTAGGGGAACCATTGAATCTATCCTGGCGGATACAGAATTTATGAAAGCAGATGAGAAGTTCCGGAGACTCTTTATGCAGACAGCCCTTTACCACGAGGCCTATGAAAAGAAGATGGCGAGTTCTTTGAAGGCTTCCGAATTAATAGGCAATCTGTACACGGCCTCGATGTATATGGGTTTCAGGAGTTCGTTAGAGTACGAGTATAAAAAAGGAACTGATTTGGATGGCAAAAGGGTAGGCTTTGGATCGTATGGGAGTGGTAGCAGCGCGATGGTTTTCAGCGGGGTAATTCAACCTCCTTATAAGGAAATAGTAACTTCAATGAATCTGGAAGAAGAGATAGGCACGAGAATGAAACTCTCGATGGAGGAATACGAAGGGCTGCACCGAGGAATAGGAAGGGGTCTGTTTGATTCTATCAATCATAGCAACAAGGAATTTGTATTAGTCAGAATAGGAGGAAAATTGACTGCAAAAGCTGGGTTAAGGGAATATGCTTATACAAATTAAAAATTTTCTTAATCATTAGATAGTGTATATATAGTATTTGCCATTTTTTGTAAGTTGTGTTTATGAGATATTTATCACGTTAAAAGCAAGCAACTAACAGATCTCTAATATAGAGGAAAACAAAAAATTTTGAACTGTTTCAGACTGTTGCGCTTCTTCCTTTGAAGACATCCAACACAGTCGAATAGATCTAAGGCATCTAGTTCAGCTTGAAATCCCCGTACCACAGAGTATACAGTTAATTTAAGAGTAGGTTATTGCAAAAAGTATAGTAGGATACGATGGCATCTATACATGAAGCATGTCGATAATAACAAAACACATTTGATGCTAGACACTTTCAAATGGATAGGCCTATATGCAGGAATAGGTCCCATTGCTTCTTTGCTTTTACCATTTCCTATATCTCTGGTTGTAGCTTTGGGTGCATTTATTGCAATTTAACTTTTTGATAGCCCTTCTAAGGATAAGGAAGAAGGATACTAGTACAAGAAGCCTTTTTGATTCTCTCTCCTCGTCCTCGGCTACATCGTCTTATAATTATAGCATGATAAGATACTATTGCATGGGATGCGGTAATGAGCATAAAGATATAACGTGTTCTATCTGCGGTTCAAAGATGAAAAGGGCCGAATGAGAGGACAATAATACTTCCTTTAGTATTTCTAAACTACTCACTGTCCCAGAAAGGCCAAGCCTTATGTCTGCAAGACGATCTCGAAGCTTACCATAGGTTTACATACACAATTCAGCATGTACTGTCATGACGAATGCAGTAGTTATTTAGTTTGAGTGCTCAATCTTAAGTAATCTATTCGTGGAATCTTTAACCAAAACTCATTACACGAGTTCTTGCATATTGTCTTCAACTCAGTGTCACACCAGGAGTTCAAAGAATATATAATTTGATATGATCTTATTTGACAGGGCATGCACTAGTCAATTAGTATTTTATTTGTCTAGTTCAATAATACGAAATTTACTTATTGATTTTGAAGATGAGGATTTGTTTATTCCTGTCGGAGTAGATCTTTCATGAAGGATTTCAAGAAGAATAGTGATCCCGACATTCAGCAATCTGTAATACTGAGCAAAGTAATTACAAAAAAATATTTCTGTAAACACTCCCTGTCACAGATTATCAGGCTTTTGTTGATCCTAGCCTTTTGGTAGATATAGGTCATTCACTTTTTTGAAAAAACTCCAATCTGGAACTCGTAAGCTGCAACTTCAATACGAACTCCTGTGAAACCGAAGGTAGGTCAAAGAGCTGTCGCTGACCAGTGTTAGGATTGTTCAAGGATGTTAGGGCATAATAGAGATTCTACCTCATTATTTAAGAATACGTTGAATGAATGCAGAAGGTCGGAACCGGCACCACCTAATTGATACGATAATCGAAGTAAAGATTAGAAATTTTTAGATACACTAGAGAGGCCGCACGTTTAAAGCAGTGTTATTCGTTCGGCATTTCATAGCAAATCTGAGACTTATCGAATTTCATCGAACTCAGTTTTGGTTTTTTCCAAGAGATGCATGAATTTCCTGTCGGAGGCTATAAGACTTTTCATTGAACTTTCCAATTCGTATAGCGTGACTCTTGCACTATCATTTTCTACAAGTGCAGAAGAAATGGTTAGAAGATTTGATTCACTATACATTAATGCTAGCTTCACTGCGAGGAACTTGATCAATTCGTCTAATTCGTATCCTAAGGAGTTTTCTCTCCTAACGTGGCTTTCCAATTGTGATTTTGGAGGAGTATTTTGATCAACTAACAACCTTGCACATTCATTCAAATACTCAGTAATTGCATCATAGAATCTAGCAGTGCCCTGACTAATCGTTTTAGTTTCAAAATAGGGAAATACAAGCGTTTTGAGGACACTATTTACGTTATAATTCAAGAGTAGCTGCGGCGGGTAGATTAGCTTGCTTAAGAAAATATAAAGCAAGCCATGGGTAGTAAATCTATATATCATACTCCCGCCGAATATTTTTCTCTGTTCTTGATTTTCTTCAATATATCGAAGCTCGATAAGCCTTTTTAATACCGTGTAATCATTTCTTTCTTGGGTATGTTGCTGTCGAAATCTAAATTTTGATGATGCAACTCTATACGATGATGCTTCAGAGTTGATTATCCTATAGATCAGAGCTTTATCGTTAATGGATAGATCTCCAAGTTGATAATCTCTTGTCATATTTATGAGTTCGGTGTAGTCCATTTGGTACACTTTTTCAACAAGTAGTTACTCCTAATAGTAGTTGTCAATAAATTAAAACGTATCTGTACTTAGAATTCTATT
>Ga0210087_1000003_pt1 | contig 33862 bp, 31 predicted proteins | sample MayberryNW_Catta_4_FD_184878 | JGI IMG/M metagenome (GOLD analysis project Ga0210087, IMG submission 184878) | Wetland microbial communities from San Francisco Bay, California, USA, that impact long-term carbon sequestration -... | ecosystem: Environmental > Aquatic > Marine > Wetlands ... | reverse complement strand
ATTATTACGGTCATCTAGATATGATTCTAATTTTACTGCCGTTTGGTTATTCACCTGCAAATCATAGATTACCACTTTCCATCCCACCCACCTATCCAAAATTGGCTTAGTGACAATATTCTTTGCCCGTTCATCAGTATATCCACCCGTGTGCCATATCTCCTTCTTCCATCCTACTGAACCTTCGCTGTGTAGTCCGCCGACATACGCGGTCCCTTCACATGGAACTTCTGAACTATGTCTGCCACTACGACCTATGAATGCTAAATCATCAATCTCTTCCGATTCGCTATTGTTCATAGGTGAGCTAAAGGAATTAGAATTAGAGGATGAGGTCGAGTTAACGATGGTCGGTAGGCTCAGCCTCGCATAGCCAGTGATTTCCATGTTCTTCCAATCTGTCATATTTGATGGAGTCTCGACGACCAGCCTAACGTGGGTTGAGTTAACTCTCCATGAACCGTCACTCTGTTTTATTAGTTCGAAGCCTCCTGTCTCACTAAAATGTGAACTATTAGCCGGATTGGTCATATTCACGAACCATTCTCTTCCCCCACTGACAGTAGGGTATATCTCCGATATACCAAAAATATCTTTTTGACGATTCTTAAAATCTGTATCTTGAACGCTAAAGGCATCACTTGCTGCAGTAGGTTCAAACAAAAATTCCAACTCTGCTGTGATGCCTATATAAAATATAGTAAATATTGTAATAATGGCATATACAGAATGAAATTGAAAAGCGTTGCCCTTCATATGATAAACGTAATGTACACGCCATTTAACCTGTTCGATACTCGAGAGCATAATAGATCGGTCTCAAAATTACCGCATTAATCGTGGTTAGAATCTGGCTATTCCGTATAATGTAACGTCCGCATTATTGTTTCTTTAGCAAGAAAGTTTAAATCTCATCAATTCAAACTGGCTGAAGGGTTTAAATTTCATTAATTTGATTGGGTCTGACTCTAAGCTTGCTGGATGTCTTGTGTTGAAAGATGGATTAACGATGTGCGGTATAGGTTTTGGGTACCCTTCTTACATGGAAGGGGAGGTGGTATTTAACACTGGTATGGTAGGATATACCGAGACCCTTACGGACCCTTCATATAGAGGCCAAATTTTGTGCCTTACATATCCACTGATAGGAAACTATGGTGTGCCTGATTTCAATTTGAAAGATCAGTTCGGACTTCCTAGATTCTTCGAATCTATGTCCATTCAGGTCCGCGGATTAATTGTTCAAAATCTTTCAGCTAGCGCAAGCCATTGGAGCTCTATCAAGACCCTCGGCGAATGGTTATATGATCAAAAAATACCGGGGATATACGGAATTGATACACGTGAACTAACCAAACGACTTCGAGTGCATGGTGTGATGATGGGTGCATTAAACGTAACTTCTTTAGGCAGTTCACAGAGGATTCGAAAGTCTGTGGCAGGCAGAAGGGAAATAAAGTCAACATCCCAAGTAACCAGGTTAGACTTGCCGAGGATTAAAGAGCAGCTCGAGGGTTCTAGTTATGAGGGGATAAACTTTATGCCAGAGGTTTCGATAGAGGAAGCCAAGTTTTATAGCCCAGCTGCCACTGATAGTAGAAGCCCCACCAATAGAAGGATAGTTTTATTAGATACCGGAACAAAGTTCAGTATACTCCGTAACATCTTGTCATTGGGATTCTCAGTAATTAGGCTTCCGTGGGATACTGATTATGGTTCGCTCGCGGCGTTTGGTCCCGCAGGGGTAGTTATAAGCAACGGACCGGGCGATCCGGGGATCTGTACCGCAACTATCAATACGGCCAAAAGATTAATTGAAGAATCGATTCCCACGTTGGGTATCTGTCTTGGTAACCAGATTCTTGCTCTTGCAGCCGGTGCAAAAACCTACAAACTAAAATACGGTCATCGAGGTCAAAATAAACCTTGCATTCACAAGAACGACAATACTACCTACATAACGAGCCAGAATCATGGCTATGGGATAGATACCATGAGCTTGCAGAAAACAGATTTTACAACCTGGTTCTATAATCCTGATGACGACACAGTAGAAGGTATCCAACATAGGTCTAAACCAATCATTGGTGTGCAGTTTCACCCCGAGGCGTCTCCTGGTCCTTATGATTGTCTGTTTGTTTTCGAAAAATTTAGAGACATTATCAAGAATTGGTATAACACGACAACTGCCCACTGTGTGAATGCCAGTGAGACTGCCATTATCTGACACGTAGGCTTTACTCAGGGTCCAAGGAGCTCAAAGAGCATTCTGAAATCGATAACCAACCAATTTAATCCAATTTAAGCTGCTCCACCAGCGGGCTGTTGTTGAATAGATTCAGTATTGTAACTCACATATGGCAAAAACGGGTTAAAAGAATACAATAATATGGAACACTTCATGATATAATCCACAAGAAATGCATCAAAATTTGGATGTAAGACTTTCAATCCTTAAAGATTTGTACACTCTGCAACAGAATAATCTTCTTCGGGATGTTGTTGGATTTACGGAGGATAGGAGAATTGGGAAAACATGAAAATATCAAGAAGGTTCTAGTTCTAGGTAGCGGGGCAATAAAGATCGGAGAGGCAGGCGAGAGTCCTTCGATAAACCGAAGACCGTCATTTTGACTACTCTGGTTCTCAATGCCTCAAAGCGTTAAGGGAAGATAATATAAATACACTACTAATTAACCCAAATATCGCGACTATCCAAACCGATAGCAGATTCGCCGACAGGGTATACCTGTTACCTGTTAACCTAGAATATGTCCCGAATATAATAGAACTCGAACGCCCAGATTCTATAATGCTAAGCTTCGGAGGCCAAACAGCGTTAAACTGTGGCGTTGCGCTGGAAAAGAATGGAATTCTTAAAAAATATGGAATTAAAGTACTGGGCACTCAAATTCAGGGTATCCAGGCTACAGAAGATAGACAGCTTTTCAAAGAAAACATGGCTGAATGTGGGCTTCCAGTTCTTGAAAGCTCATCAGCGAACTCTATCGAAGAGTCTCAACTCATTGCCAAGAGAATAGGATATCCCGTGATTATAAGGGTGGCTTATACATTGGGTGGACGAGGTGGTGGAGTTGCTTATAATGATTATGAATTACAGGAAATAGTTCAGCGAGGACTTGCACTCAGTGTAGTTCGACAAGTTCTAATTGAAAAATATGTAGGATCTTGGAAGCAGATTGAGTATGAAGTGATGCGGGACCACCATGGAAACGGTGTCATAGTCTGCAATATGGAAAACGTTCTGGCTATGAAAGTTCACACAGGAGATAACATTGTTGTGGCCCCTTCACAGACACTAAACAACTACGAATATCATATGCTTCGGAGTAGCGCATTAAAAGCCACTAAGAAATGTAATATCATTGGTGAATGCAACATACAGTTTGGACTTGACCCACGATCGGAAAATTACTGCGTTATTGAGGTAAACGCGCGGTTATCTAGATCTTCTGCGTTGGCAAGTAAAGCCACCGGATATCCATTAGCATACATAGCTGCCAAGATAAGCTTAGGGTATTCTCTTCCCGAATTAGTTAACACTGTCACGAAAGCGACGACGGCATGCTTTGAACCTTCTTTGGACTACATTGTGCTGAAGATGCCTAGATGGGATTTCAAGAAATTTGAACTAGTAAAAAGGAGGTTAGGCAGCGCCATGAAATCAGTGGGGGAGGTAATGGCGATTGGCAGGAGTTTTGAGGAAGTTCTTCAGAAAGCAATCAGAATGTGCGACAATGGAAAGTATGGCCTTGTTTCGAATTCTAAGCATGAATCCAATGAATCAGATGCAAATAGTTTTACTTCCGGATTCATCACCGATAATCAAAGATTGGGTACAAATAATTTGGCTCAGGAGAGAAAGCGACCTCTGAGATCTCTCCGAAAAGAACGAATAGACTTAGATAGAACTTTGAATCCAAATTCGCCGGAAAATGAAAGCCATCCAATTTTGCCAGATTTAAGTTCACTAGGGAGCAGCCCTTTAATGGACTCATCTTCACACGTAACTGATTCTAATAATAATAGTAGTAATGATAGTAGTAATAATAGAGATAGTAGTATAGGGAGTGATGAAATTGAAACCCTTGAGCAATCTCTATTGCATCCGACTGATGAGATCCTTTTCGATCTTGTAAGAGCATTTAAGGCGGGTATGTCGGTGGAGCGTGTCAACTCACTCTCATCAATAGATCCTTGGTTTTTGAACAAAATACAAGACATAATCCTGACTGAGAAGAAGCTAAAAAATTCGAGTCTTGATAAAAATATATTGCTGGAAGCGAAGAAAATGGGATTTTCTGATGTTCAAATTGCCAATTGCTCCGACATCGACGAGAATAAAGTTAGAGCTCTGAGAAAGAGATTGATGATCCAGCCTGTTACCAAACAAATCGATACTTTAGCTGCCGAATGGCCAGCAAAGACTAATTATCTTTATCTCACGTATGGCGGTCAATTTGATGATGTTCATTATATTTCACCAAGAAAAAACAGGACATTAGCCTCTGATAAAAAGTCTCGTATGCCTCGAGGTAAGGATATGCCTTCAAAAGTGATAGTGTTAGGCGCTGGGCCATACAGGATAGGCAGTAGCGTGGAATTTGATTGGGGCACAGTAAATATGGTTTTGGGTCTGAAGGAGAATGGTTGCGAGGAGGTCACAATCATTAACTGTAACCCTGAGACTGTCTCTACTGACTATGATATCTGCGATCGATTGTATTTTGAAGAGTTAACGTTTGAAAGAGTGATGGACATTTGCGAGAGAGAAAATTCTGATGGGATAATAACTTGCGTAGGGGGTCAGACAGCAAATATCCTCACACCAAGATTAGCTTCTGCAAATATCAACATTATAGGAACCTCTGCCATGAGCGTGGACCAGGCCGAAGATCGATCCAAGTTCGGAAACCTGCTTGACTCATTAGGAATTAGACAGCCAGCCTGGAAAAAATTTACGAGCCTGGATGAAGCACGATCATTTGCCGAGATAGTACAATATCCTTTACTCGTTAGGCCTTCATATGTGCTCAGTGGTGCAGCAATGAAAGTCGTCTGGACTCAAGACCAGTTGAAGAAGTACTTGACTGAGGCTACAAACGTAAGCCCTGATCACCCAATCGTAATGACAAAGTTCTTGGAAGACGCTTCTGAAGTGGAAGTTGACGCAGTAGGGGATGGACAAAGCGTTGTCATTGGTTCGGTCATAGAACACATCGACAACGCGGGCGTGCATTCGGGAGACGCAATGATGTGCATTCCTCCGTGGAGATTAGATAGAGAGACGATCGAAACGATCACTGAGTATAGCAGAAGAATTGGCGTTGCTATGAAGATAATAGGACCTTTCAATATCCAATTTTTGGTAAAGAAAGGTCAAGTGCTTGTAATAGAAGCCAATGTCCGCGCTTCTAGATCAATGCCATTTGTATCAAAGTTCACTGGGCTAAATCTAATTTCGCTGGCGGCTCAAGCCATGATTGGAAAAAAACTACCAGTTGACCATAGCGACATCTGGCTAAGAAAGTCGGGTTTTGGCATAAAGGTTCCGCAATTTTCTTTCATGCAACTCGAGGGTGCAGATATTGTTCTCGGAGTTGAAATGCAATCTACAGGGGAGGTTGCCTGTTTTGGGCAAAGTTTTCATGATGCACTGTCGAAAGCCTACATTGCAGCTGGATTCAACTTGCCAGTTCGTGGTAGAGTTTTGATAACTGCAGGTGGACCTAGCAACAAGGAGAGACTTCTTCCACTTGCAAGAAAGATTGGAAATATGGGATACTCCATAATGGCCACAGAACACACCGCAGATTTTATGGAAAGTTTCGGCATTTATCCAGTTGAAAGGGTATACAAAATAAGCGAACCTCTCAGAAAACCCAACATTTCAGAATTGCTATTTAAACGACAGATCGATTTCATTATCAATATTCCATCTACGTCGACACTCGAGAGGTTTGTCGGTATGCTAGATGATGAATATCAAATACGTAGGAAGGCAGTAGAGCTCGGAATACCTGTTCTGACAACTATAGAATCTGCTTCCACATTCATTGACACTTTAGAATGGATGAGGACCCACATTCCCACTTTCGAATACCTAAAGCCATATATCGAAACGTAGAGGAGGTATATGTCAGATCGGACCCATGACAGATAACCTGTTCCAGTTGCCCACTTTTCGGTTATAGGGGTATTCAAATTACAAATGGAAGCAACCTTTCGTCACCTAACACGTATCCGTCCAAACATAATACAAAGGCCTGTTTAATATAGTCAGAAGATTTCGTTGCGTTTCTAATTATAGGTGACCTAGAAACAGTAGTGCTCTTTCTTCTAAAATCATTGAACGGGGTGATAAATCGATTAATAGAAGGCACAGTTACTAGGTCAAGATATCCCTCCTCGTTTCTAAAAACAGCGCTTTTTTTAACCTTTAGGAATATCCAAACACGCTCACCATTTAGATTGCTATCTGGTTTATTTAGAACTGGGTGCAAATGTCCCATTACTATTTTGTTTACGGCCGATTTTCTCCGTGAGGGCATAGTATGGCCATGTAAAAAAAGTGTATCACCAATCGTGATCCCTGTAGGACTAGCAATGGAAACGTCAGCGGGCGACAAACTCTCGATTTTTGCATCATGATTTCCTGGAATTAGGTAAACCGGATAATTGTTACTAAGATCCTTCAAGAAACGCGGTATGTGATACCACTCGATAGAGTTGATATTCACGATTGAATCCTTAATGTCTCCCAACAGTATTATGCCCTGGGGTTTGAAACTTCTTATTATCGCATTCACCTCTGAAACTATTTCTTGAGTGAAGAATTTCGAATTTATTTGGATACCCTTCTCCACAAGATTGTACTCGAAACCCAGGTGAAGATCAGATATAACAAGGTACTTAATTAGGGTGGAGCCATGCCCATCATAGTACTTAAATGACAGAGCGGCATGTGAAGCTATGATTTCGATGTTACTAATAACATCTTATCTGTCAAGAACCGCTCTAATATCCTTTCCATTGTCTTCAGGAATATTATACAAAAAATCTTGCTTCTAGGTTCCTTGGGGGCAGAAATAACATTATTTATGAATATTCCACCGCCGTTATCTTCATTACTGCGCTATGGCTCGCAACGGCGGATCAAGGAATGCAACTACTCATTGTTCTCTGCGTAACTCAGTAGCGGCGAGGAACAATACGGTTGCAAATTCTCCTTGAAGGGTGTATCGTAGTTTCACACTTATGCTTCACTCGTAAATCAAATAATATACCGGTCGAGTCAACGTTATCATCCCTAACTCGCGTTTATTTTCATATCCTCAATGATTAGGCGTAAATTTTTTTTCCAATGAGCAGTGAAAGGTTCAGGATGCTTAATTTAGAACACTTCGCGCCTGTGAAGTTCGGAAAGGTTAGACAAAAATGGACTTCACATAAGTACTTGTGAAGGTTTTTAGATAATACGTAGTCGAACCTTGGAAAGGCGGAATGAAAAAGCGGCTATTGGATGCAGGTTCAACAAATTTTTATTCAAAAAACTCCTTTCCTTAGCACCAAAATTCTTTCAGAGGCAATCGGCCGTGAATTCGTTAATTGTACATCATAAATGCAATAGTAGCTGAGCTAAATATTCAATATCCAGAACTAACGTACTACTGGGAGATTTGAATTGCATTTACGCATCCGTGTTGTCCGGGTCTGGAAGTCACCTTTGCGGCGCCTAATTCAGTCTCAATTATCGCTCCCTTGTTTACTACACCTCTTCTTTCATAATCCCTATTTGCAGGATTCCTAATTACCTGTGAAATAATTGTCTTTTGAGTCTTTCTAGTTTCTGGGTTAGTCACATTAGCAAATTCTGAGCTTTTCAACGCGGTTTTATAATTGCCACCTCTAGTTCTTCGTGAAACAGAGATAATTTTACCTACTAGTGCCTCGTTAGGGTATCGATCGATCTCGTATTTCTTTCTACTTCGGGAGGGAGTAATTTTGCCGCCGGTGTATTTTCTGCCAGTGAGGTTCTCTATGGACTTGCGCATAATAAACCAACGTCCGAAAGGGGTAATTTAATACTTTTCAATTGTCTGTCAGTTTCCTTGGAAAGCATCTAGCGCCAAGGTGATCCAAGACCTACGATTTACCAGCTGAAACCAGATTTCTTTTCAACATATCCAGGTTTGGAATACCAAAATAACTTATGAATTTCTCGGTGGTCTTGTACACTTTCAATCTGCCCAGTGCTTCATGTTTAACAAATCCATGACTATGTAATTCCTTCAGATGAGAATATACTTGGGAACCTCTAATACGCAGTAGCCTAGTAGATGTAACTGGTTGCTCATATGCGACGTAAGATAAGGTCTTTAAAGACGCTTGTGACAAAATAGGCTGATGTGAAAACTTTCTAACAATCGATAGATAGATGGGTTTCACCTGCAAGACAAAAGTACCATCCTCTAACTTCGCTATTTCCAAAGCCTTTAGCTGAGAATTAATCGTATTCATTAGTTCCTTAATGACTTGAATGGTTTTTTCTCTCGAAGTAATTCCTGAAGCCTTAACGAGCTCATCGACTGACATCGGTTTCCCAGAACAATAAAGAGCAACCTCTATACGCGCCCTAACTTCATCTTGCAATAGACCCTTCTCCTTCATTTTCATATCGGGGTTAACACTACGCCTATGGCGAACCATCTTGTACTTGGCATAACAAGATGTCTTTGCTGTCACTAGTTTGTTCAATACGTATGGTGCCCTTCAAGGCCAGGTACAACATTGCCAGAAAGCATCTCGCACTCGATAGTGCGTCCATATCTGCGATCAAATTACTAAATAACTCATTTCCTTGTTCGAAAACCCTGGTACGGATCATCGTCTCGAACTGAGCCAAGATTTCCTCGATTTTTATAAAGTATTCTTCAAATGAAAAGTCCTCAACTGGTTCTATACTAATACGTGGTTTACGTGTCCCCGATTCTGTAAGGCTGGATATCATGCTCTCTAACACTGATAGGAGCTCTTGAAGCGAAACAGGATAACTTGACTCGTATCGAAAAGGTATTGTAAGAGGACTTAGATTCTCAATGGGAACTTCATCTGGATGGCTTGACGGTTTACTTTTCTTCTCTGACATACTCTGCAACTTGAAAATGCTTTCTACCTTAATCCGGTGTATCATCGATGACGAAAGGGCAGCAATACCACAAATTCTCAAATCCTTGTACTTGACCCTTTCAAGAATATCCAGTAGCATTCGTAGCATTGACGCAACATCAATATCCCATGCATCCCTTTTCAAGATAAGGGAAGGATTAAATAAAACATCTATAGGAGGCTCAGAAAGCTTTTTTCTTTCATTCCCAGAAATCCTACTTGTCAGATCTTGATTTTCACCTGTTCTAGACATTTTTCCTTTCTATCCCGTTTCATAATGTTATCCTTGGTTTGAATATATTAGTGTTCAAATTTGAAACCTTCGCAGCTCAATGATCTATTGTTTGAATTCGTTTATCATGATGTACAATTCACCTTTGGTCTAGACCTGTTCTAGGCTAATGACTTCATTTAAATAACCAAATATCGTTATAGTAGAAGTTGGGAAACCAGGAACAAAGCAATAAGGTACGCGCTGAAATTAAGTTTCCATTAATTCTAATTCATACTCCCTATGGATTGAGTTTTTTCGATAAAGTAGCAGGTAGTAAAATTGCAAGATTTTATGCGAGGTTTAATACATATCTTATGCCACTCATAACTGCTTTAGCTGTGTTTTTGATAGTGGGTTCGCTAATGGTTCTCTTTTCCAACGGAGCGGCTCGGGAAGGGGTTAGGGATATAGGACCTCAATCAAATCTCCTTATCCCCGGGTTGAATCCATATCTGCCATGGACGTACGGTTGGATTGCTTTAGTTTTAACGATTATCATACATGAAGCGGGACACGGGATCGTAGCCAGGGTGTACGGCGTGAAGGTGGAGTCTACAGGATTGGTACTTATTCTAGGTATCCCTATCGGAGCATTTGTCAATATAGAAAGGGAAGAGCTGGCTAGAACTAAGTTAAAGGAAAAGAGCGCAATTCTCACGGCAGGTCCCATGAACAATATGATAGTGGCGGGGCTTTCCCTCGGTTTGCTCTATATTGTTGTCTCAACACTCGTGCCGTTGCCACAACAGGATAGCACCCAATACGGAGTGGAGATTATGACTGTAGGTGATGGTTCGCTTGCAAATTCAATTGGCTTAAAGAAGGGAGATGTAGTCTTGGACATCGAAGGAGATAGAGTAGAGCACATTGAGGATTTGAGCAGGCTTCTTCAATCAAATTTGGGAAATAATGTAGCAATCACATGGAAGGATACTAACGATCAGGAAATTACAAAAATTGCATCGATCCCCGGTAGAGTACAACCCAATACAGGCATTCTTGGAGTTACTATCACAAATGTATCACCAGATCCGGAACTCGTTCTGAGTCGATACAAGAGTGCCTTCGGATCTAATCCAATTGCGATTCTTCTTCCACCTACTATGGCGGAAGGTTCAGTGCCTTACTCTGACCTAATGGCATCTAAATACTCGTCAACTCTCGGATCCTCTTTTCCAATTATCGCTAATTTCCTCTTTTGGCTATGGTTCATCAACTTTAATGTAGGAATCTTCAACGCATTGCCAATAGGACCACTTGATGGGGGCCAATTATATAACTCACTGATCGAAAGAAAAGTTAGTGCAGGTTCAACTCGTCTCAAAAACGCATCTCTAATCTTGACGCTTGTGATGGTGACGATTGTGGCCATATCTTTCATATTGCCATGGATACTAAGGTAGTAGAATAACTGGCAAAGATCCCCTTTTGTATGAAATTATTCTATTCAGAGGTCATTCGTAACCCCTCATACTGGTAGGTTCATGCTACCACAAGTGATCTAATTTCGACAATGCTAATAGTTTAAGGATCTAGATATTAGCACATGCTGCCTAAAGAAACTAATATTTGAAACCGGATCAAATAGATGATAGTGTATGAAAATGCATACAAACGGTGATAAGGATGATTATTCTCCGTCGATTAGTGAATATGAACATACTGAACACATTTTCTTTGAACTTGCAAGCGAACACAGATTGCAAATCTTATTCAAATTGCATAAGGAGAAGACAAAGCTGGCAAAGCTTGCACGAGATCTTGACGTAACAATGCAAGAGGTACATCGAAATCTCAACAGACTCTTTGAGGCGGGGCTGATTGAAAAAGATTCAAGTGGTAACTTTTCACTATCCACTTTTGGGAATATTATCATTAGGCAGATTTCGACTTTCAGCTATCTGTCTACTTACCAGAACTACTTTTCAGAACACGTAGCCGGAGATATACCAATGAAGTTCATTTACAGAATAGGTGCCCTTAATAAATGTGAGTACATCAATGGAATCGTTGCCGTAATTGAAAGATGGAAAAAGATGTATGAAGAGTCTGAAGAGTATATTTGTGCAATGCTACCTCAAATTCCGCTAGAGCTTATCGAAGCGATTTTGCCTCGCATTAAAAGTAAGAAACTAAAATTTAGCTACATCCTGCCGCAGAATGCACAAGTTCCTAGGAAGCGTATGGACCTGCTTAAACAGGTTGGCTATCAGGATTTGTTGAAAAGTGGAGAAGTTGAGCGGAGAATGATCGACAGAATCCAGATTGCAGTGGTTCTGAATGAGCAACAAGCTACTGTGATCTTCCCCAATCCTAAAGGGATTACCGATATGACTTCCATGTTCTATAGTAATGGTTCTATCGATGGTGAGGGGCTTTTCCATGACTGGTGTCTGGATTTTTTCAGATATAATTGGTACAATTCAAAATCCTTTGACGAGAGCAAACTGGTTGAGGTGTAGAATTTGAGGAACCATCTAAGAACCTGTTACCCTACCCAAAGACCCATAAATCAGATATCCATTTATTGGTTACACCAAATGTAAATTGCGAATCAAGAAGATATATTAATGGTTTAGCTTAGTATTTAGTAGCCCGTCCTGGTAGAATACCTTTTAGCTAATGCTTTGAGTTGACAGTATAATACCTTAGTGGGTTGGAAATGAATCGATTTGACAGAAGATAGTGGCTCAAAGGATGATTTCAAGATAGAGAACATTCGCAATGCAAAATCAGAGGTCCATAAAAGCTCAAGCTCCGAAGCAAATACGTTATCTCGTAGCTTAGCAAAGACCTCAGATAAAAAGCGATTTAGGGCAACTGACCATTACGATGAATTTGATGGCGTATCCCTGTATAATTCACTTACTACGTTACTTCCAAAAGAAGCATCAATTACGGCTGCACGGTTTGAAGGGCCTAAAATTGCACTGTATACGAAAAACCCCAAATTTGCTCTAACGGAACTTACATTGCATCTATCGGGTCTCTCCAAGACTATGAAGAAACGGTTTGTAATCCGAACCGACCCTAGCATACGGATTTCGGAGGATATGACAAGGTCAACAGTTTTGAAGATCGTTCCAAAGAATGTATCGCTCTCAGCAGCTTTCTGTGACGACGCTACCGGAGAAGTAATTTTGGAGGTAAGTAGTCCCGAAGCGATCACCCCGACATTGATTATCGAAATTGCATCTTCAACAGGTTGGCTAGCACGAACTAGACTTTCTCCGCATATACCATCTGCGAGTATCAAGACAATACACTCAACTTTGAAGGGTTCTGCGAGGGAGAGAAGCATCTTTTACCAGGAACTAGGACAGAGAATTTTTAGAACTCCGCTTATAGTTGGTGCCCCTAGTTATTTAGCTGGTATCAAGCGGAGAGGCAATCTAAACTCAGAGGAGCTTCAGACCAATGTTATGCCGCTTTCGTCAGAAGCTCCTGCAAGATTTGACAAGACTTCTTTCGGCACTTCTGGCAAGTCCGAAGTCTTGGTTTTTTGTTTGGGGGGAGTTAAGCAAGTCGGTAGGTCATGCTTTGTAGTAGTAACACCTGAAAGCAAGGTTATGTTGGATTGTGGAATAAACCCAGGTGAAGCGCTAGGGCTCGATGCATATCCTAGGATAGATTGGTTCCCTTTTACCTTAAATGATCTTGACGCTGTGGTTTTGAGTCATGCACATATTGATCACCAAGGATTCCTGCCAGCACTTTTTAGGTACGGATATAGAGGACCTGTTTATTGTACCGAACCGACCTTGCCTCTTATGACGCTCTTGCAATTGGATTCGGTCAAGATTGCAAAGGCAAACGGCAGTTACCTTCCGTACGAGTCTCGGGACGTTTATGAAGTTATCAAGCACTGCGTAACTTTACCATATGGCAAACCTACTGATATCTCGCCGGATATTACAATCACCCTTAACAATGCTGGTCATATTATGGGAAGTGCTACAGTGCATTTGAATATATCAGGAGCACACAATATATTGTATACTGGTGATTACAAATACGCCAGAACTCAATTACTTGATACTGCTCTTTCAGTTTACCCGAGAGTCGAAACCCTGATTACCGAGAGCACATATGGCAATACTTCTGATATTATGCCTGATCAAATTTCGGTATATGACAATTTTACAAGAAGTATAAACCAAACACTTCAACAAGGTGGCAAGGTTTTGATTCCTGTTCCTGCCGTAGGTAGAGCCCAAGAGATGATGTTGGTGTTGGATAAAGAAATGCGAGAGAGAAACTTGGTCGAATGCCCAATCTATATTGAAGGAATGATCTCAGAGGCTAGTGCCATTCATATGTCATATGCACACTATCTGGGATTTAATGTGAGAAAATCTGTTTCCTCAGGTGTTAATCCATTTCAGTCAGAGTATTTTACTCTTGTCAACGGTCCTGGAAAACGGGATGAAATTTTGGAAGACCGCAATCCTTCCATCATAATGGCTACATCCGGGATGCTCGAAGGTGGGCCATCGGTGGAATACTTTAAATCGATCGCGCCTGTGCGAGGAAACAAAATAATATTTGTTTCGTATCAGATAAATGGAACTTTGGGGAGACGAGTAATTGATGGCATAATGAACGAAATTGGGATGATGGACAAGAACGGGAAAGTGAAGGTCGTTCCTGTAAATTGTGATACTCAAAGAATAGATGGTTTTAGTGGTCATAGTGACTTTAACCAAATTATGAATTTTGTGTATCGTGTCAAGCCAAAGAGAGTAATAGTTAATCACGGCGAGAAATCAAAATCGGAGAATATTGCTAGTTCGATCCATAATAGGTATCACTTAAGAACTTCTGTGCCTGATAACAGAGAAATAATCAAGCTTCGTTAAGCCACTATTTCCACATACTTTTTAGCCATGTATGTATAACTAAACTGTTGAACTTACGTTGGCCATTCGATACAAATGTCTAAATTGTAATATTGTACTTACCGGAGAAGGGGCTTCCAGGCATTATCTAGCTAATCCGTCTCATAAGCTGGAGAAGCTCCCTCCACCAATAAAACCTGTAAGGGGTAGCGAAACAAAGAGGTATTGAGCCTATTTGAATTTGCCAGATCTCGTAGGTTTTAATCGACTTGAGTTCTATTGAGTATTGAGAACATCGAGGCCGTGCGTATAAGATGTGGGCGATATACTTCAAGAAAATATACTAATAATAACATATTAAACATCCCACGAATACATATTGCAGATTGAATTCATACGTCAGCACGAATAAGTGTAATACCTGTTCAATACATATGAACTCTCTAGGCAAGATATTTGACCACCTTGCCTCAGAACATCATAAAAAGGAAAAATCTGAGCTCGAGGAAGAGCTAAAATTCAGTTGGAATAGCATGAAAAAACAACATGAAATCCCTTCCCTACTTCGTAGCTGGATAAGGGATTTCAATAATGATTTTACTACTGCAAATAACCCAAGATGAGTTGGATTGAAATAATAATGAGTGAAAAAGAGAATAGTGTTGTTAATACCCTTTCACTGATCTTGATAGCGATAAATGACCCTACTTGGGCACCTATTAACGCTCCTAACGCTATCGACCCAGCGAACACGTAATCTTGGTGGAAGAGAACTGAATGAGTTAAAATGCCAGCAACTGAGGTGATCAGTATAGATAGTTGCGATGTAGCGACTGACTGCTGCATTGATAGTCTTTTTACGGCAAACAAGAGAGGAACAAAAATGATCCCTCCTCCTATTCCAAAAAGACTTGATATGAGACCAGCCGCTGAAGATCCGCCGTACAGCAAGGTATTTGAAATTAGCCGCCCTCTGTTCTCTTGATTACGTCTGTTCTCGTTTATTGGCTTTCGGACCAATAGATATAAACTCGTTGATATTAACAAGATGGCAAAATACAATTTGAATTCGTCTGGATTAAGGCTGGAAGAAACTAATGCACCAATGACTGAAAACGGGACAGCAAAGGCTGCAATCTTGATTCCTATGCCATATTTAATTTTTTTCTTAATTGAATAAGACAGTGTCGATGAGGCTCCAGTTGAAGCAACTGCTAACAGGCTAGTAGAGGCAACTTGTGACGGTAAAGAGCCGGTGAGAGTAAGAATAGGTGATATTATAATGCCTCCACCCAGTCCGAGCAATGATCCTACTATTCCTGCAGCTATTCCGATGACAAATGTCAAGAACAGATTTTCTAGCAAAATTTGTGTTAATCGTTCTAATTCACTTCAGGAAAGCAATAAATGGTTTGGTGTGGTATGAAAAAATTTTACGTATATTAATTAGAGAACTTCTCTAGAATGTAAGTTGCGTATCATCATTTTTGGATTTGGAGTGGTGGGCCAAAGCTTTGTCAAGATACTCCTCTCTAAATCAGCTGAGCTCTATAGTACGTTTGGTTTGAATCCGAGGGTAGTCGCGTGTGTCGACAGTAATGGTATGGCGATATCTCAAGACGGCTTGGATCTCGGTAGACTCTTGAACGCAAAACGTATGAATAAATCTGTGTCGGCGTACCATGAAAAGACGATTTGCCTCAATACCAGTGATTTGATCGAAAATACAGAGGCTGAAGTAATGGTTGAAGCTACCCCAACGAATCTTGAGAATGGTGAGCCTGGGATATCTCATATTGTATCTGCAATGAAATCCAAGAAACACGTAATCACAGTGAATAAGGGCCCATTGGCCCTGGCTTTCTCTTCTTTGCTAGAGTTGTCAAATTATAACAACGTTAGACTCGCCTTCAGTGGAACCGTTGGAGGAGGAACCCCGATTCTGGAATTCGCGAAAAAATGCTTGAGAGGAGATCGGATACTATCTTTTAGAGGGATCCTCAATGGGACAACTAATTACATCCTTAGCAAGATGGAGGAGGAGGGATTCACCTTTCAAGAGGCGCTAGCTGACGCTAAACAGAAAGGATACGCTGAAACGAGTCCTAAGCTAGATATCGACGGATATGATGCAGCTGCAAAGCTTGTTATCATGGCTAATTGGATTATGTCAAGGAAGGTCAGTATCGGAGATGTTCCAAGACGCGGTATTTCCGATGTGAATTTAAATATGATAAGAAATGCACACAACAATGGGAAGGCCATTAGACTAATAGCCTACTGCGATAATGATGAGCTTAATGTGATGCCTTTAGAAATTCAACGCGATGATCCGATCTGCGTTACTGGAACTCTAAATGCTGTGACATTTTCTTCTGAATATTCGGGAGAGAAAACAATTGTTGGGAGAGGCGCTGGCGGCTTAGAAACCGCCAGCGCGATCCTGAGAGACTTGATAGAAATTCGCGAATCAATTTCCAATCCCTTTGACTAACTGATTTATGGATAACCTGAAAAATAATGATTCCCTCTTGATGTAGCCAATCTTTACACAAGCCTCCGAACTATGCATCATGAATGTCAAAAGAAATAATAGCCAGCGACTCGTGTTTGTTCCTTAATGTATAGCGGGGAGTTGGAGGTTCAAGCCAAACGGAAGACCCTTGCTATACTTCATGATGAAATTGGCAAGATCTTAAACTCTGCGAGAGAACTATCTTTGTTAGGCAAAAGTATCACAAAGGGTCTGACTCATGAAATTCAACCCACTTTGGACAGAATGAGAATAGTTGAAGAGGAGGTGGATAATCTTAGGAGGCGTGTGACAAGAGAGGTTGCAGAAATCGGAAGTCTGATGGTGTACAGAGAGGATGTACTAAGGACAGCATATATTATGGACGATATCGCGGGTTACATAAGTGGTGTAGCCTTTAGGCTTGCGAACATGAAAGTAGACGTCATCATGATGGGAAGATTCGCAGAAGACATTAACGAGTTGATAGGTATGGTGGTTGACGCTACATTCAAACTCAATGAAATGGCAAGGGCCCTGAGTATCAATCCTTCTAGTACTATTGAGCTCGCACATGAAGTTCAAAGGTTAGAAAGATTGGTAGATGATAGACATAGGAGTCTAATAATAAAAGCAATGAACGAAATATCTGTAACCAAAGATTTGCTCCTATTGAAGGATGCGATAGAAGGGATAGAAGGTATGGCTGATAAGTGCCAGGAAGCGTCTGATTCTTTAACTATCCTAGCTTTGAGTATGTGATGGGTAAACCAGTTCTAGGACAACTGATCGAAAATAGGATAATTATTTGGAGTATCGAAGAATCCCGTACTCTCTTTGGCAATGGTTATTTCGGTAAGCCAATTGGGATCTCTAAACCTAAAGGAACCGAATTTGATGTTCCAATAATTCTTGACCTAATTGAGGGTTGTTATCTTGTGGAAAGTGGGGAATTATTTATTCTTTCGAAATCCGCAAAAACAATTTCATTCAGGAGAATTAAGACTTTGTGTAGAAAGCAGTATGACAATTTTGATGCAAAATACCTTGTGTTTAAAGTGTTAAAAGACAAGGGCTACATTGTTTCGCCCGGCATAAAGTTTGGCTGCGACTTTGCCGTATACGAGCGAGGACCTGGCATAGATCATGCTCCTTTTTTGATATCAGTATACGTTCCAGCTACAAACATTACTGCCACTTCGATAGTCCTTAGTGGAAGGTTGGCCACTACGGTAAAGAAGCAATTTATTCTTGCGTGTCCTAGGCTAAAGAAAAGACAAGTACATTTCATAGGTATAGACTGGTGGCGGGCATAAATGTCAAACTCTTGTAAAGTCTAATATTTGGATACCATTAAAGGATACACAACAACAAAAAATCGAGACTATTGAATACGTTTCTGTTTCAGTTTGTAGGTACCCAACACAAATCGTTCGAATAATTCAATAACTAAATAGAATTGCTAGTTTATAACAAACTCCCTATTTAACCAGCCTATTTTACTATCGGCCAGCAATATAGAATCAGATTAAAGATGCAAAATTGGTTTAAATATGAGTTTCCAATCCCTACAGTTGTGACCAGTCCGGTGAACTCTTATCTGCCTTTTAAAGGTAAAACCGTTCTCATAACTGGAAGTGGAACAGGAATAGGACAGGCAATAGCCACAAAGTTTGCTCAAAATGGTGCAAGCATTGTTATCATGGGACGTAGACAGAAACCATTAGACGAAACCAAAGAGATCTTATTAAAAACAATGTTGTCTGTTGGATCTTCTGCGAAAGTAATTTCATTTCCAGGAGTTGACGTATCTGATGAGCAGTCTTTGATTAACATGTACAGCTCGATCAAAAGTTCTTCCAAAAGTTTGGATATAATAGTAAACAATGCTGGCGTGTCAGGCCCAGTTAAGGTGTTCACGAATGCAGATTATGAAGAATTCAAGGAATGTGTAGCAATTCACCTAACTGGTACGTTCTTTACTTCAGTACATGGACTTAACCTATTATCGAAAAACGGCAAGGTAATCACCATCAGTACCTTTTTCACTGAAGAAAGCAAATTTGAGCAGCGGCCATATAGATTCAGAACCCCGTATACCGCTGCGCAAGGAGCTAAAAATAGGCTTGCTGAAGCACTAGCATGGGAGCTTACTGCTCGTGGAATTAGATCTGTCGCGACTAATCCTGGTCCAGTACACTCAGACAGAATTTATAAAACTGTTTATCCCAAGGCTGCTGCTGAATTCTTAAGGATCGGTGGATTTAAGAACTTGAAGGCTAGTGTGATAGAACTTGTTCTGTCGAAGATTCTGCCTTACTTAGGAGGTACAACGTCAGAGATCGCGTCTAGAGGAAGAGAAGTTGCTGAAGAAATAATCAAATCACGGAGCGATATGAATTTTAATCAAGATGACCTAGAGCGCGACATTTCAGAGCTTATCACAAAGTTATACCACATAGCTGAAAAAATTCAAGAGAATACTAAAAAAATGATCGTTGATGGCGAATTTCTAGCTCAAGAAGACGTAGCGGAAATGGTATTAACGTTGTCTTCAGAAACAACAAGCAGACTCTTAAACGGCCGGGTAGTACCGAATGATCGAGTATTCTACACAGTCAAACCAGCGATCTCTACTACGGTGCAGGAAATCGATTCGAACTCTAACATGGGAACTGTCCTAGTAAGCACAAGCACCCAAGATTCCCTTGATCTATCGAGAATTGAGGGCCTCTGCCATACGATGTTGAATAATGGGCTGAAGAAGGTAATAATAGTCTCTCCAGAAAAAATAGGCCGTTTGTCTGAATTCCCTCAATTTCAGGTGGATCTTTCAGATGAAACAAATTTACGTGACTCTTTGACCAGAATCAAAGGAGAATTCGGTCCTATCAATGGATTGATCCATTTCACTGGACGGCCTGATTATTCGAAATCATTACTTGAGATCTCAAAGCAGAATTGGGAATTGTTGATAAACCGATTCATTCATGTTCCAGCATTAGTAACAAAACATATGGCCATCACAATGGCACCTGAAGGCGCATCGGAAGAGCCAATCAGATTTAAGGAATCGTCAGGTAACGTGGTTATAGTTGGGCCAGACTGGCCAAAGGGTGATAAAATATCAGGACTAATCAAAGCTAGGGCCGAACTTTTTAGAGGCGCTTTGCGGCCATTCGTTGTTACCGTGAATCAAGAGCTGTCTGATGTCTTAGGTTCCAAGATTCGCCTGTATTTAGTTCTGCCTGGGAATTTTGATAATGGGGAGGTAGACGAAGGACAGATGAGAGATTCCATTACGAGATTGATCTCAAGAGCCAAGGCTCGATACCAAAACGAAACGATTTTTTGCCTAGGCAATTAGGCTCGGCAAAGACGAAAAAAAGTTATAGATGTTAAAAAGTTTCATGAGGATTACATACCTCTTCTCTATTGAAACCTACCTGAAGTAATTATTAGAACAGTTGCCCAACTAATTTTCTGTCTCAGTTGATTGGTCTTGGTTTCCACTTGAAATTTCTTGGGTCGGAGCAGATTGCTCTGTGGCCCCATTTACTATCTCAGCTGTTGCGAACCGATTTCCAACTTGTGTGACTCTAATTTTTGCATTCTGGCCAACTTTTCCGTCCTTAACAAATATAACGAATCCTTGGACTCGAGCAATTCCATCGCCCTTTCTACTTATTTCAGAAATCTGCACATCGTATTCCTTTCCTGTCTCTACTGGTTTTGGTCCGAAACTATCGTTTCTTCTAAATCCACCGTAACTCATTCCTTATTCCTTGCTAAAAGACTTACTCTTACCCTATATAAATCGTGGTAGCTGCTTGATTTTAACTTCCAATCTTAATCGTCTCATTACACGCAGATCTTACGGCTTCAATAGCCGATAATACGGCCAACGTACTTGTCCTGGGGTTTTCAGGGTGAGGTACGTTACTAGCAACTATTTCTAGACTCCCAAACTCCCCTTTCACATTTATTTCGTGTCGATTAACTTTTATGTTTGGATCGACGACTATCCTGACTCTGATTTTACTGATATTGCCCGTGGCTAGCGATAATGAGGCGAAGACATTCACATTCGAGGGAAACAACTCGACTGCTCTTCGGACATCCCCTTCATATAATACTGTCCTATCAGTAAGTTCATGTAAGCGAGTATCTTTATAGATATTAAAATAGGGAGCTCCAGCTAACGATTTGGGACTCTTAGTTGTAGAAATCGTAAGCTGATCTAAATGGTTTCTGACTGATTTTATGGCATCTATACCAGCGATCGCTCCCGTTGGGATATGTATAACCCCAGTGTGTTTAATAGCCTCTGATTCGAGTTCTTTCATAAATATTTCATCGACCAATTCTCCTACACTGAAAATGATGAGATACTTCCCGTCAGCTAAGATATGCCTAGCGTACTGACGGACTACAACCCGACTAGCCGATTCTATTACAACGTCAGCACTCTCGTATGCTTCAGAGCGAAAAAGCAAATCTTTATCAGAAAAGGCTTTTGGTTTATCATTTTTCAAAGAGGACTTGGTAAATTCCAACCTGTCGAGGGACGAATCAACAATAAAGCTCAATCTTGCTGATGAAAGAGATCTGTTATCAATTGATCTTGCAATTTGGTATCCTATCGCACCGCAACCAATTATGCCGACCTTTTTCAAGAGTATTCTAAGAACAACTTGCTATAGGATAATTCGCCGAAGCACTCTAACGTCTAGGCCCTCTCTCAGGTTTCCTCTGACCAGGAGCCCTTCTCTTTTCAAACCGCTTACTATAATTATTTTTGTTACGTAACCTCGATATGGGACTATCTCTTTCTTTTCCCCGAATCTTTGGTGTCTGCCCTCTAACTTTCCCAGCCTTCGTTAACGATCCATGTGTAGGCATTTAATTGATGCATATACATGATACACATATATAAATTCTAGATTTACTAATTGCTGAAGTCGTGCAAAAATGTGGAATCAGATTCGTGGAGGTTCTCTATAATATTTTGGATTCTGGGGATCGTGCTCCCACGGAGGAGCAGATCCAGTTGTTCAAATTTATTCCGTTTCCCTGCGCTTAACCCGTTTGAAAGACATGAAGTTAAGTGAAGCTGTTGATTTTTCCAGTAGAGAAGTACTGAAACATTATCTACTGTAATTCTACTTTGAGTGAAACCAAGTCAATTTCGCACGTGTTTTTGTAAGCTGAAGCTTAAAGGGGCAACTATTGCCCACTGATCGGAAGCAGGTTGCAAATCCATCCTAGATTGTACTGCTTTAAATTGTGTGGGTGTTCAACCTCTTCAAACTACAATAATGTTAGAAATCGAAAACTATGAAGTAAAAATAGGACAGCTGAAAAAAGAGTTGAATGCGGTGATTCTAGCTCATAACTACCAGAACCCAGAAATCCAGGACATCGCGGATTTTGTTGGTGACTCGCTCGCCCTCTCTAGAGCAGCTGCCGGTTCGGATGCAGATCTCATCGTATTTTGTGGGGTCCATTTTATGGCTGAGACAGCGGCCATTTTGTGTCCTGAAAAAACAGTATTGATACCAGATCCTCAGGCAGGTTGTTCATTGGCTTCCACTATTAATCCTGAGGAACTTATCATGTGGAAATCAAAGCATCCAGAAGCTGTCGTTATAAGTTATGTTAATACATCAGCAGAGATTAAGGCATTGTCTGATTATTGCTGCACCTCATCTAATGCAGTAGAGATTACAAACTCCATTCCCTCCAATAAGGAGATACTTTTTCTGCCTGACATGTTCTTAGGGTCCTACGTCGCCAAGCAAACAAGCAGGAAGAACATGCATATTTGGCCTGGTGAATGTCACGTGCATGCAGGGATGACTCCTCACGATATCAACAGGTATCTTGATGCCAAATCCGATGCAGAACTTTTGATTCATCCTGAATGCGGCTGTACTACGTCGACGCTTTATCATTATGGAGAAGGAGATATCAACAAATCCTGTCATGTGCTCTCCACTGAGGGAATGATCAAATATGCATCGTCATCACCTTCCAAGAAATTCATAGTAGCGACCGAAATCGGAATACTTCATAGGATGAAAAATCAGAACCCTGACAAGACCTTCATACCGTTGAAAGAGGATGCTATATGCAAATACATGAAGATGATCACACTCGAGAAGGTGTATCACTCTCTAAGAAAAAAAGTTCATGTTGTAAGCGTTCCTGATAGGGTTAGGTCAAGAGCAAGGTTAGCGATCGAAAGGATGCTTGCCGTGTGACTTGAAAGACTTTTCTTTCCCAAACTGAGTTCAAGAACGGGCGTTCTACCTAGATCATAGACTATGTTAGGCTATTTTTGCACTTGACAATCATACTAAAATCGATTGCTTTAGTAGAATGTGTCATTGAGCCTACTGATAGGAAATCTGGATTTAACAGAGCAAAGTCTTGGAAGTTAGATTGGTTGATACCCCCTGAAATTTCCACCTTCACACGGCTTCTTAGGCCTAATTCACGCAGTTTAGACATGGCATCCTTCGCATTCTCTACGGAGAAGTTGTCCAACATTACGACGTCTGCGCCGGCCAGAACAACAGGAATAAGTTCATCTTCTGACCGAACTTCACATTCTATTTCCCGGTTCTTTCCGACTACTCTCCTTGCTTTGTTCACACAGTCACCGGCATCACCCACAATTTCGATATGATTATCCTTTATGAGTATCATGTCGTATAGCCCCATTCGATGTGGATAACCACCTCCAATCATCACGGCCTTCTTATCGAATATTCTCATCCCAGGCGAAGTTTTTCTCGTAGCAGTGATTTGAGTACCAACACCTAACTTTCTTAAGAGCACAGAGTATCTTCTGCTTTCAGTCGCCACCCCGCTCATACGCATTAACATATTTAGGGCAGTTCTCTCAGCTTTAAGTATCGACCTGGCATTCCCCTTTACTGCGATAACTCGTTGATTATTGGTCACAATAGATCCATCTTCAATTAGTTTTGTAGTAGAGCAGCCGCAAATTTCCAGCGTCATGCAGGCTTCCTCAACACCACAAATAACCACACCTCCTGTACTTTCCTTACACCACACCTCAGCTTCTGCATTGAAATCTCTCGGTACCAGTACTTCACTTGTGATGTCACCGCTACCAAAGTCTTCCTCAAGGTACGAAGAAATACGATTTCGTCGATTTAGATACTCCGACAAGGACACCACGTTTTTCTGTCCTTTAAGAGAGGTCATGAAGCTTTTAAGGCATATTTGTGAGGGACGCGAAGATCCAAAGTGGAGGCGACATGAGAATGTGAAGGATCAAAAATCAGTATCATACCTGTCCAGTGGGGAGTGAGATCGGTAGAACTACACACAGGACAAACCTTTGCGATGGTCAACGCCTTACATTTCTTACAGGCGAGTTCTCGGGGCATTACTTACTGGAACCCCGCTTTTTCTCTTTTATTGGAACTGCGGACTGGGACTGTTGAGATTTAATGACATCCTGTTCAATCCACTCCAGAGCCCCTAAAAACGGCTGTCTACAAGTTATTCCTATCTTTCCCATAGCAGCCCCTTTGCCAAGACTAACTGCTGTTATCCTTCCTCTTAACCTAGATCCAATCTTGATAGACCTAGATGACTGATTTGCCAAAATTATCCCCTGCTTAACGTCACTTTTGAGAAAGTCGTCTGTTATCTGGGACAGGTGAAGTAAGGCATCGGTAGGTCCTATTCTAACAAAGGCGCCAAAGTCGGTTATCTCAACTATCTCTCCTTCTACTATTTCCTGTAATCTTGGGTAGAAAGTTAAGGCCTTAAAACTTACTCTATGATATGTTGCTCCATCACCTGCCACGAGCTTACCTACGGGGTTCGTAGATGCCTCTATAATCATGATAACATATCCAAGTTCGGGACTGATCATACTTTCATATTTCTCTTTAAGAATTCCAATGGCGGTTTTGTTAAGAGATGGAGTCATTCGATCGGGAGGGATTCTTATAACGTCACTCATATGCACGATCGCAAACATAATATACAATTGATAGCGACGGAACATCAATTTATTAACCTTTGGATAACATCCATGGATGTGGACCTCTGGTATTTCTCTGAATATGGTCAAGTGGGTTCCTTAATTTGCGATGTAGTTTGTCCGACCTCAATGCTTTTCGTTTGGCAGAAGGGCGACAAGATTATATCTCGTTGGGAATCCTAGGCTGGTAACGGGCTCAAGGACAATGAGAAAATTGTTAACGATTTAAATATTGTGAACTTTAATCTATTCGTAGCATATGACTAATGTGGATCAGGTTATGTCCTCCCTAAGGAAGATTATGGACCCAGAATTACACAAGGATATTGTGTCCATGGGTATGATTAAGGATTTAAGTATTAATGATAAAAAAGTATCATTCACTCTTGAGTTAACTACCCCTGCATGTCCATTCAATAGCGAAATTGAGGAGGAAGTGCGAAATTCCATGCTCAGCATAGGAGTGAATGATTTGGATCTGAGGGTAACTGCAAAAGTTATGGAGGGAAGAGCGATCTCGATGGACGAATTGCTTCCCAAGGTCAAGAATATATTTGCGGTAGCAAGCGGAAAAGGAGGAGTAGGCAAGACGACCGTAGCAGTAAATCTGGCTTTGGCGTTGGCCAAGACGGGCGCTAGTGTTGGCCTTTTGGACGCTGACATTTATGGTCCAAGCGTTCCTCTAATGTTAGGATTAAGAGATCCACCGCCAATTGTTAATAACAAGATACAACCTGTCGTTTCAAACGGCGTGAAGGTTATTTCTATGGGCTTCTTCTATGAACAATCACAGCAGGCAGGGATCTACCGTGGACCCATAGTATCAGGAATCATAAAGCAATTCATAACCGACGTAGAATGGGGGGAATTGGACTACCTTTTAATTGATCTGCCACCAGGGACAGGCGACGCTCCGCTCACGATGGCTCAAACACTTCCAATCACTGGTGTCTTAACGGTCACTACACCACAGGATGTGGCAATGAATGTTGCTATCAAATCAATTGGAATGTTTAACAAACTCAACATTCCGATATTAGGGGTAGTCGAAAACATGAGCTATCTTGTCTGTCCACACTGTGGCGAAAACACTTACATTTTTGGAAAGGGAGGAGGACAGAAGATCAGCGAGAAGTTTAATGTACCTTTCTTGGGCGAAATTCCCCTGCATCCTCTTATCAGAGAAGGAAGTGACCTTGGGAGACCGGTGACGTTGGTTGAACCAGACTCCCTGGCCAGTCTAGCATTTGGAAAGATCTCAAGGCTGGTTGCAGGACGTATTAGCGTAATCGCTGCCACCGTTAAGGACAATGATCTTGCGGAGAAGGCTTCAACTACACCTATGGAATGAGTCACGATGTGAAGCTGGTTCAAAAAGAGATTATTGATCTTCTGAAGAAGCCTCTTGGTGATATAATCAGATTCGATCAGATTGAAAAGCCAAAAATAATTGAATTGCGTCGTGCAACCCGTAAGTTGATCACTGTTGGAGATACAACTACAGCAAAGGTTATCCGTTTCAATGTCGTTCCCGATGTAAGTGTTGTTGATGGTTTGGAAAAGAGGTTTGTATCCACTACTAGCATTCCCGAACTGAAATCTATCCTTTCGTCGCTCTCAGGTGTGAAACTAATCGAACTTTCCTGCAGAAATCAGCCGGGTTCAATTTCCTTAGCGATCGTTTCAACGCTTCTTCGTGCGTTAGTAAGTCATGTGCCAGTCTTGGTACGAGTGATCGGTGAAGAGGACCTAGCAGCACTACCGTTAATCGCATACGCTCCGATAGACTCGAGAATACTTTACGGACAACCTTCAGAGGGAATTGTGGTTGTGAGAGTCAGAAAGAGAATACAAGAGAGGGCTAAACATTTAATGAGGAGTATAGGGTTCAACCTTGAAGGGGTATGATGAAGTGGTGGCTGACTGAAATAATGGGTGATTGTATGCATGTTAACTTTTCCTGACCCCGAACCTTACACATCTCACCAATTGTGGAAAGTAGCTGCGTCTGAAGTTGCCAACATATTATCGAGACTTATGGCACTCACAATTACATTTTTCTACAACCACATCAAATGAACAATCGTTACTTCCATTACACTGCTCTGCCATAGGCCATTCCCCAGGACAATCTGAGTGTCTCCCTTTCTTGCAAAAATATGTGACAAGCATCAACTAATCTATCTCGGCCCAGATATACTCGGTAGATATTTATAATTATAAAAGGTCGATATTAAAGAGCTGAGGAGCGTAGATTGACCCCTCTCTTACCTTCCTCACCTTTGCAACTGATAGGTAGTGCGGCCAAATTGTGACCATGATTGAACCTTCTGGGACTCCCTCGGGCACTGTAATGACCAAAATGTCTTCTTCAGAAACCCCCATTTCAGCCAATTTTAATTTACTCCGCTTGATCAAATCGTCAGGCATTCCGCTGCTATAAAGAAACACTTTGCCGTCATAGTGTAATTTGCCATCCATTGACCTCATAATAAGGCTTTTATCCTATATGCCTTTTTGATCCTAGGTCCATTATGAAGCATTCACTACTGGAAATGTCCTATTCGTCGTCGGTCGGGCACTGTTCCGACGTAAGTAGGCGAAGTCTACAGGGTGTCGATATGAAACTTAGACATGCAGCCTGTACATTCATAAATTTCATCGCCAACCTGGCCACTCACATTAAATCTTACAATCGTGGTGCACTTAGGACATCTGCCCTCCACAGTCCTAGTCTTACGTATTGGCTTATTCCTTGATTTTCTCCGACTACCCAATCTGTAAAAATAGGAACAAACTTATTTATAAATCTGGCCAAACAAAAATTCGGTCAGATTCAACCAATCCAGTAATCTCCAACATTAGGCAATCTGATGCTTCTTTTTTCTCCGCAATGTAATGATACCTAAGATAAGAAATCCAATACCGATAGCCAAGATAAGATAATCCGCAGGGACCAAAAGAGACCAAGCCTCGTTAATTGTTCCAGCATAAAAAAACAACCCGGATAAGAAGATCAGGGCAATGCCTGTTATTATCTCACCATTGACCTCCATTAGGATGAGTTAATAAATGTCCGACTTATATACAAATCCTTCCCAAGATTAGTTGTCGCTGTCATATCATCAATAGAGTCTTAGATGAGTCGTAAGCATTCACTCCAGGACAACTAGTTCACATATACAGATAAGACACGACACTCCTTGTGAACTCTTTTGTTGTGAGGGTACCTCCCAGATCTTTTGTCTTCTTATTTTCAGCCAGCATCCGCACTATCGCCTCCTCTATCCGATCTCCTTCTAAGATGGCTTGTTTGTCATTATGCTTGGTTCCTAACCATTGAAGCATCATTTTAGTCGATAGCAAAATAGAAGTAGGGTTTGAGACATTCTTACCTTGGATGTCAAAAGCTGCTCCGTGAACTGGTTCAAAAACCCCGAAATCGTTTCCGATATTTCCTGCCGGACCCATTCCCAGTCCCCCGACTACCTGTGCAGCCTCGTCTGATATGATATCTCCAAAAAGGTTTGACGTCACAATCACATCAAAATCATGAGGATTCCGGATAAGGTTCATCGCACATGCATCGACGTACATCTCTTCATACTGAATATCACGGTTTAATAATGCGACTTCTGAGCATATCCTCTTGAACAATCCGTCACTTTCTTTCAATACATTTGCCTTGTGAACTAAACAGACTTTTCTCTGCCTGTTTCTCAATCCTGCCAGTTTGAAGGCGTACTGAGATATCCTTTCGATAGCTTTTTTGCTGGTTCGCCTGAGGGATATAACGGTTTCGTCATCTGACCAAAATTCCCATCCAAGATACAGGTCTTCAGTATTCTCCCTCACTACTACAAGGTCGATATCGTCATGCAGAGAATTTGTGTTAGGATAAGCCCTTAATGGTCGGATATTTGCATATAGATCGAAAAGACGTCGAATAACAAGTATAACATCAGCAGCACTTTCGCCTACCGGTCCCTTCAGACATGCGTCTGACTTACGGATGGCTGATAGTGTGGATTCAGGTAGTGCCTTATTGAACTTTAACAGTGCACCATCCCCTGCTTCTAAGTAAACCAAGGAAAACTTCACTGATGAATTGGAGTCTATAGCGTTTAAGACACATGTCGCAGACTCTATCAATTCTGGTCCTATTCCATCGCCTCTAAGCATCGCTATATTGTATCGGGTCGTTTCAAGGCACCTTTATTCTGAGCTTATAAGCTCTGCATTCTAATCGGATCTGAGGAGTGTTGGAGCACCTCATTGAGCTATCATAAGACTTACTTTTCAACTTCGTTGAACTGATCCATAGCGATTTGAGGACTATACTGCTCCCCTGGGCAGTGCGGAAACCCCAGTACGTGCCAGTCGAACAATACCAAAATCAGATACTAAATTTCGAAATGCATCGATCTTGCTGGGAGTACCGGTGATCTCAACCGTGAGTGTAAATTTGTCTATATCTAAGATTTTTCCTCGAAAAACGGAAGCGAGATTAGTGATTTCTGCCCTCGAGGTTGGATCTTGAGCATTCATCTTTATGAGAGCCAATTCCCTGTAAACAGTATTGGCTCTGTCTAATACCCGTACTTCGACTACGTCGATGAGTTTTCCAAGTTGTTTCACAAGTTGGTCCAATGTCCGATCATCGCTTCTAGTGGTTATGGTCATTCTTGAAAGGTCAGCAGCTTCGCTGTAACCTACGGTAATACTTTCTATGTTAAAATTCCTGGCCCTAAACAAGTTAGTGACTCTAAAGAGAACTCCCGGCTTGTCCTCAACTAGCGCAGATAAAATGTAAATATTGTCGGAAGACTCTCTTTCGGGATTGGAATCGATTTGACTCAATTGTCAGGGGACCTCAAGAGCCGACAATCATATCCTTCAGGCCTGTCCCAGGTGCGACAAAGGGATAAACATCTTCCTCCGGGTCTATTGGAATGTCTATCACGGTTGCCACATTACTCTTTAGCGCCGATCTAATTGCAGTATCTAATTCCGCAAGCGATTGTACTTTTATTCCCTGAGCACCGTAAGCATCAGCAATTTTAGTGTAATCAGGGCAATTGTGAAGATGAACGCCTTCATACCTTCTATTATAGAATGTTCTCTGCCATTGTGCCACCATCCCGAGCATATAATTGTTCAGCAAGATGACTATAACCGGAAGGTTTTCAAGTACAGATACGGCCAGAGAATTTTCACTCATATTAAATGACCCGTCACCAGCAATATCCACGACAGGAACGTCTTGCTTCGCAGCTTTGGCTCCAATTGCAGCCGGAAACCCAAAACCCATTGTTCCGAGCCCGGTGGAACTGAAGAAAGTTCCTGGAGATATGACATCAAAATGAAGCGACGTCCACATCTGACATTGTCCCACTTCTGTTGTGACGATAGCTTCACTGGGAAGGGCCTGTCTCAATTTCTTTAGTACCTTCCTGGCAGTAAGATCTCTCGGGTAATCTTTGATGCTTTCCGCATAATAATCTACAAGCTCCTTCCTTCTCCTCAACCAGGGATTTTCCGCACTTCGTTTAACCATCTTCTTACTCAAAAGCTTGATCATCGTTTTCATAGATGACTTGACGTCTCCGACAATGGCGACATCAACAGATTTGTTCTTGCCAATCTCCGCAGGATCGATATCCATATGTATTATACTCATGCCCTTACCAAATTCATCAAATCTTCCGACCGATCTATCAGAGAATCTTGCTCCAATTGCTAAAATACAATCTGCTTCCAATATGATTTTGTTTGCCTCTGCATGCCCGTGCATTCCGATAGGTCCCATTGCCAAAGAGTGATTTTCAGGGAATGACCCCTTTCCCTTGAAGGTAGTAACAACCGGAGTCAATAACAATTCTGCAAGGACTTCTAATTCTGAAAACGCCCCTGAAAGGATTACGCCACCGCCAGACATAATTATAGGGCGCTCTGCGGCCATCAAAAGTTCGGCAGCTTTTCCGATGGTCGAGAGATCGCAGTCAATGGTTGGATTATAACCTCGCACCTTAATTAGATCAGGAAACTCTATATCCTGAGAGTCCTGCTGAACGTCCTTTGGAATGTCGATGAGTACCGGACCGGGCCTACCGCTCTCAGCAATGTAAAATCCCTTCTTAACGGTTTCAGGTATCTCGGTAGCTTTTCTCGGCTGAAATGTATATTTAGTGCATGGGTTTGCTACCCCTATTATGTCAGTTTCTTGGAAGGCATCCTTTCCTATCATCTCCAAGGGAACTTGTCCAGTGACCGCAACCATAGGTGAAGAATCTGCATAAGCAGTTGCAATACCAGTAATCAAATTTGTCGCTCCAGGTCCCGACGTTGCGAAACATACACCAGCCTTCCTTTTTATTCTGGCATAGCCGTCTGCCATATGGGCCGCCGATTGTTCATGCCGGACAAGAATGTGCCTAATCTTTGCATCCACTAATGCGTCATAAATAGGAAGGTTTGCGCCCCCTGGGAGACCAAAGACAAAATCGACTCCTTCTTTTTCCAGTGAACGCATCAAGGCCTCTGCCCCTTTCATCCTCGTCAAAGTAGAACCAGTCCTCCACAACACAACAAATTACACAGAACAAAACAATCTGTCTTCGCTATTTTCCTTCCATCATACAAACATGGATTCCTCAACAACATATTTCAAATAATGTAGATGACCAGAGGCCAGTCATAATTTATAAGTGTTATTCTAGACTTAAAAAGTTAAACTTTTTACTTTTGCAGTTTGCTTGTCATATTTGAACCTGAACGCTCATGAACGAAAGTAGTATAGGATTCCGCTACGTCTAGGCCCTCATGAACTATTGCCCTCACTGCCTTAATCATCGAGACTGGTGATTTTGATTGCCAAATATTTCTACCCATGTCTACCCCAGATGCCCCAGATGAAATTGCGTCATATGCCAGCTTTAATGCATCTTTTTCATCGAGCTTCTTGCCTCCAGCAATAACTAACGGTACCGGGCAAGACCTCACTACTGTGTCGAAGTCATCGCAATAATATGTCTTCACAATATGGGCTCCGAACTCTGCGGCAATTCTGCATGCCAGCCCTAAATACCGTGAGTCACGAGACATTTCTCTTCCAACCGCTGTGACCGCAAGAATTGGTATGCCGTACTTTTCCCCTTCGTCGACCAATCTAGCTAGATTCATTAAAGTTTGGTGCTCATATTTGCTTCCGATGAATACAGAGACAGCGAGACAGCTTGCGTTGAGCCTGATGGCATCTTCGATACTTGCAATTATTGCCTCCTTGGAAAGATCATCTCCTACTATGCTGCTTCCTCCAGAGACTCTGAGGACCACAGGGACGCATGATTCTGGCCGAACACACGTTCTTAGAATGCCTCTAGTTAGCATGATCGAATCGGTGAAAGGCAACAGAGGGCCGATAACTTCTCTGGGTGCTTCTAATCCTTCTGTCGGGCCTAAAAAATAACCGTGATCTACTGCTAGCATAACACATCGGCTATCATCTTGACCCATAATTTGAGATAACCTATTTTTCATTCCCCAATTCATAATTCTTCTAGCTTATACAGAACGACTAATAGACCCTATTATTTCTTTTTCTCATTGACTATCACCACCTTCATAGCATCAACTGCATCATGAGCACACCTAAACGCCGATTCCGCGTTTTCTAGGTTAAATTGATGTGTTATTAGACTTCCAAAGTTCAAACGTCTATCGGCTAGAAGTTTTAGTGCTCGATTGGTTTCTACCTCAGTCGCCGCATACGAAGACAGGATCGAAATCTCGTTGGCATAAAGAAATGAAAGATCAATATTTACAAAGGACGATCTTGCAGGTACACCAAAGAGAACGATTGATCCGCCCTTTCTTAACATTTTTAAGGACTGAATAAACGCGTTTTGGTTGCCTGTCGCAACAACAACAAGATCTGCTCCTCTACCGGAAAGAACATCCTTGATGCTCCTTGTTTTCTCCTCGTCATTAATTGGATGCAGAACCTCAAATCCCATCCTTTTGCCGAATTCCAACCTGAATTCATTAGGATCAATCAATATTACTCTTTTGACTCCAGCATCCCTAGCCAACAGGGCATTCATTATACCTACGGGTCCAGCTCCCATGATTACGATATCATCGATACCCTTCAAGTCACACTTGTTGAGGGCTCTAATACAACAGGCCAGAGGTTCGATCAGTGAAGCCTCTTCATCAGTCACAGATGTTGGGAGTTTCAGAACTCCTCCTCGTTGGATGTGCATAGATGACACTAGGAACTCTTCAGATAAACCACATGGTTCCAAATTGTTTAATTGATACGAATCACACATCGTTTCGGCGTTATGAGAGCAGTAATAGCATGAATAACATGGAACATGATGATGGGTAAAGACTCGTTCCATTTCCTTGAAGCCGGTAACATTATTTCCCACCTTGGCTATCTCGCCGACTGGTTCATGACCCAATCTGGTCGAACCCATGCCATACGAAATTGTGGTTTTCTCTAGGTCAGAGCCACACAAGCCGCAAACTTTCATTCGTACTACAATTTCATCATCTTTTGGGTATGGTGCTGAAACATCCTTTACAATCACTCCTTCAGGAGATGCAACAAAAACTGCCTTCATGAAAGATCACAATTCTTGTTGGACATAAGCATATTTCTAAAATCTGTCGTATCGTAAATTATTCTCAAACATTCCCTCCTGAATACTTTTTAGGCTTTCTGGTAAAGATGCTCTTACACCCTTCGCAACAGAAAAAATATTCTTTGCCACGATAGTTCAGGGGGATTGCCAGCTCTTGTGACAATTCTATCCCACACACAGGATCCAGAGGCAAGAAGTGTAATAAAACTAGGTTTGTTATTTATTCTTTCGTCGCCTTATTCACATGCTCGATTGTATGAGGTCATAAGAAGTCATGACTTTTGCATTTTCTTTTAGCATAATAATAGCAAAAAGTTTAAGATAATTTACAAATCATTTCATATTTCGGTATTCATGAATATAGATAGCTCT
>Ga0210087_1000001_pt1 | contig 40233 bp, 35 predicted proteins | sample MayberryNW_Catta_4_FD_184878 | JGI IMG/M metagenome (GOLD analysis project Ga0210087, IMG submission 184878) | Wetland microbial communities from San Francisco Bay, California, USA, that impact long-term carbon sequestration -... | ecosystem: Environmental > Aquatic > Marine > Wetlands ... | reverse complement strand
GCTCGTCGCGTTGATAGTGCAGATCGAACGGATCGGGCCGGTTGCCGCGGGCGATTTCCAGAATGTCGCGAAAGCCCTTGCTCGTCACCAACGCGGTCTTGGCCCCCTTGCGCTGAACCAGGGAGTTGATCACCAGGGTCGTGCCATGGTTCACCAGGGACGCGCCGGCGGGCTTGATCTTCGCTTTGTTGAAACAGTCGAGAATGCCGTCGACGAGATTCTCGTAAGTCGTCGGACTTTTCGCGTAAATGACTTTCTCGGTTTCGTGGTCGAAGGCGACTAAATCAGTAAACGTGCCGCCGATGTCGACGGCAATGGCGTAACTCATGCACAACTCTCGTTCAAAAGTTCAACGGTTCAACAGTTCAATGCTTCGGTTCGGGTCTTAGTTTCCGGACGTTGCAACCTTTGAACGCTTGAACCTTGAACGTTACTCGCGGCGGGCGTTGCCGTTTGCGTCGATGATGACGCCGTAATCGGTGCGCGCGCTCTCCGGCGAAATGAACCCGCGAATCACGTCGCGCTCCACCAATTCGACCGGGCGCTCGCGCGGATCGCCGTAGCCGCCGCCACCGCCGGTGGACATACGCACACGATCTCCGGCCTGGAGCTGGCGATTCTCGGTTTTGTAAAGCAGCTCAGGCTCTGGATTGCTGTTGTTGTAAATCAGCACTTGCCCCGACTTCCCGCGCTTGGCTCCTTGCACGCCCCACGGCGGGCAACCGATGCGGTCGAAGTTCGCCCACAGTTCGCACGGAGCAAGCAAGATATACTGTTTGTCGAATCCCAGACCGCCGCGCCATTTGCCAGCGCCGCCGGAGTCCTGACGCAATCTGAACTCTTCGACCCGAAACGGGTACATGGATTCCTGCAGCTCCATCGGAATGAGTCTGGTGTCGCCATGCGCCATGGTGCGAAACGGGCCGGCGCCGTCATGGGTCGCGCACGCGCCCCAACCGCCATGGCCGCTGTCGTTGGCTTTGAACAGCGCGCCGGTATCCAAGCGTTTGCCGGCGAAGCTCAGCGAAGAAAAGGTCCCGAAGTGAGCCCCGGTGACGCGCTCGGGCAACGCCGGCTCCAGCGCTTTAATGATGCAATCGATGACGGTCGGAAAAGGAATGCTGTAAAGCCCCATCGGAGCCGTCGCCTCGGCGCTGAGCAATTTACCTTGCGGCAGGATCATCTTCACCGGCCGGAAAGTTCCCTCGTTTGCCGGCTCGTCATTGGCGATCAGATACTTGAAGGCTACGCGCACGCAGGTTCGCCCGCCGCCGTAGTAGCCCGAGTTGATGCAGCCTTTGACTTGATCCGACATTTCGGAGAAATCGACGGTCATTTCGTCACCGGCGACAATGACTTTGACTTTGATGGGAATTTTTTCATCGCGCACACCGTCGTTATCAAGAAACGCTTCGTGTTGATAAACACCGTCGGGTATCGCCCAAATCTTCTCCCGTGTCGCGGCTTCACATTGATCGAGGATGATGTCGAGCGCGCCGAGAAAAACCGCCGTGCCGTATTTGTCGGCCATGGCTTGCGTCAGATCGCGGCCGAGCAGGCAGCCGCCGAGCTGCGCCTCGATGTCACCGAGCAGTTCGAGCGGAAAGCGCGTGTTGTTCTCAATAATGCGATAGACTTCCTCGATCGGCTCGCCCTTGGACCAGAGCTTGATCGAGCGCAGCTGCAGTCCTTCCATGAAAATATCGGTGGACGAATAGGAAACCGAACCGATGGCCGAGCCGCCGATGTCGATCCAGTGGCAATTGACCGCGAAAAAACCGATCAGGTCGTCGCCCTTGGGACCGGCGAACACCGGCGTGTACATGACCGTGTTGTTGAGATGTTGTCCCTGCACCGCGGCGTGATTGCAGACAATGACGTCGCCTTTGTGCAGATGCTCACGCCCATATACCTTCAGACCGTCATTCACCGCCATGCCGACCGAATCGGCGACGAACACCGGCATGCCGCCGGTCGATTGCGCCAGCAACTCGCCCTCGGAGCCGACGAATCCGACGGCGTAATCTTTGTACTCGTAAATATACGGGCTGAACGCGGTGCGCGTCATGTTGGCGTCGATCTGATCGCAAATGGAAATGATGCCGTGACGAATCACTTCGAGTGTAATGGGATCAATTTCCGGGCTTGTCGACGAGTCCTGAACTGGCACCGCTTTCATTTAACGTACTCCTCGAGGCAAAAACTCTGCGCGATAGTTTCAAGGAAAGAATAGGTTGTCAAGCAACACTAATTTATCGTAAATAGAAAACTGGCATCGCTTGCGTCACGCCAAAAAAAAGGAGTCAAAAATTGATGACCTCGATGACTCAGTGTCGTTCAGGGCGAGTGGCGATCACGGCGATTGCCGTGATGTTTGCGATGGCGCATTCCCTCAGCGCCCAAGAGCGCGGGAACAAGTTAAGAATTTCCAACGCCGGTTTTACTATCACCGCGTTGCCGCTTCTGGCGGCCAAGGAATGGGGCATGTTTGCCGCTAACGGCTTGGATATGGAAGTCATTCTGATGCAGTCTTCAATTGTGCCCGCCGCTTTGACCCAGGGCGACATCGACTATCAAGCCGGCGTTGGACCCGCTTCGGTTAACGCGACGTTGAGAGGCTTTGCAACCAGAGCGATTTGGTTCTCCTCCGACAAAATTTCGTACTGGCTTATGGCCAAGCCGCAGTTTAAAACTCTCGAAAATTTGAAAGGCAGGAAGATTGCTATTACCGGTCTCGGCGGTACGGTCCATGTCGCATTCAATCTCGCGATGGAAAGGGCCGGCGCCAACCCCAAGGATTATGTCCTGGTATCGATACCGGGACAGCAAATTCAACAACTCATTTCGTTGGAGTCCGGCTACGTCGATGCGGCACTGCTCTCTCCGCCGGTTAACTTCGGTGCCCAGAAGAAAGGCTTTAACAAAATTTTCGATGTCGGAGGCGCGGTCGATATGCCCGGTGGCGGCTTAACGACCTTGGTGAAGACGATTCAGGAACGACCCGCAGAGACCAAAAGGGTCATCCGTTCGCTGCAACTCGCGAAAGATGAAATCAGAAAATCGAAGCCGAAAACCGTCGACCTGATCATCAAGCTGCTCAAGATGGACAAGGAAGCCGCCAGCGAAACTTACGATCAGTTTCTCACCACGCTCAGCCCGACCGGCATTCCCAGCCGCGCCGGCATGGAAACTTTGGTCAAAGCGGTCCAATCGCAGGGCCGCCACGTCGCCCGCAAAGTCGCGTTTAACGAAATCGCCGATGATCGGTTGGCGACGGATGTGGCGAAGGAGTTGGGATACAAGCTGCAGTGACACAATGACCCGAACCGTGAAGCAAGCGGACCGGCGCTATTACAATCGCGAATCGGTTTGGGCATTTGGCGGTGACTCACTGCGCTGAACGCTGAGCGTTAAGCGCGCAAACTCAGATCTTTTCGCCACCGCCTCAAGATGACAGACACGGAAAAATGATGGAGATGATATCTTCTGACGTTCTCGTCGTCGGCGCCGGCCTGGCCGGCTTCACCGCCGCCGTGCGCGCCTCGGAAAAAAGCGCAAGGGTCGTCTTGATCGATAAGAGCCCCGGTGCTCTGGGCGATGGCAATGTACTCATGGCCTCCGGAAGCCTGCGCGCCGGCGGCAAGAGCCCCAGAACGGATCCGACCGAACTGTATCGTTTCGTCATGTCGGAAGGGGTGGCGTATCCGGACCTGGGTAAAGCTTGGTCGGAAACTTGCGGCCGGGCGGTGGACTGGCTCATCAGCAGCGCCGTCAAAGTTACCGAGAGCGAGCCCGGCAGACTCTGGCTCGATCAGTCCGGCGAACTATCGCTTGCACCGGTGTACAAGAAAGACGTCGGTACGCGCGCGCTTGCCAAGCTCAAAGAGCGCTTCCTGCAACTCGGCGGGACTTACTTGAACGGCACGGAAGGTCGAAAACTATTATTGGAAAACGGCCGAGCCTGCGGCGTGTCGGCCCAAAAAGGCGGGGCGGAAATCGAGCTGCACAGCCGAGCGACGATTTTATCGACCGGCGGCTTTAGCGCCAACAAGGGCATGCTGCGGCAATACGTCGGGCCCCGCGCCGATCAGTGCAAGCTGCGCGGATCGAAGCAGTGCACCGGCGACGGCTTGCGCATGGCGCTCGAAGTCGGCGCCAAGGCGGTCAACTTGAATTACTTCTACGGCCATCTGATCTCGCGCAAAGCTCTGGTCGATGACCGTTTCTGGCCTTACCCGAGACTCGACTCTTTTGTCGATGAAGGAATTCTTGTCGATCGCAAGGGCGAACGTTTTGTCGACGAAGGCCGCGGCGATGTCGCCGTCGCCAACGAGCTGGCGCGCGCCGAGCACCCGACCGGCGCCACGCTCATCTTCGACCAGGAATCCTGGGAGGCCGCCAGAGATGATGTATTTGCGAAATCGGTCAAAACTCCGGCGCCCAATCCCTGGCTGATGGACAACGATGGTGAGATTTTCTCTGACCCGGAGATCGAAAGGGTAGCGAATGCAATCGGTGTCGATTCCGGGCGTTTAGCGGGGACGATCCAAGAGTACAATCGCGCGGCCGCGTCAAAGGATGCAAGTTCGTTAAGGATCCCCCGAACCGGCAAACCCAGACCGCTGCGCCCGCCCTACTATGGCTTGAGGGTGATCCCCGGTATCACGTTCACCATGGGCGGTGTTTTAATCAACGGGCGCGCTGAAGTTTTGAATGAAGACGAGCAACGGATCGACGGCCTCTACGCCGCCGGCGACGCCATCGGCGGTCTCATGGGCGGCTATCGCGGCGGCTACACCGGCGGTTTAATGCAAGCCGTCGTAACGGGTATCTTGGCCGGAGAAAACGCCGCCCTCAGATGATTCGTTGGTGATCGATAATGGAGGATCTATCCTCGATCTTCGATCCTCAAAGCGCCTCGCTATAAGCTTTCCGCCTCTTCCCGGTACAATCCCAACACTTCGCTGGCCGGCTGATCAGTAATTGAAAACAGAATCGCGTCTTCGCTGGCCGTGTTTTCGTGCGAGTGCCATTGCCAGGACGGGACGACGAAAATATCGCTCTTGTCCCAACTGAATACATTGGCCGACACTTTGGTCATGCCCCTGCCGCGGAACGCATAGTAAACGGTGGTGCTGGTGTGGCGGTGCGTTTGGGTTTTCTCCTTGGGCCGGAGAAGCTGGACTCGGCAGGAAAAAGTCGGCAAGGTCGGACCGCCGGTATGAGGATTCGAATATTCGAGCAACACGCCGTCGAAGCAATCGCCGGCGCTTTGTTTAAGCGCTTGCAGTGTTGCGTAGGTCTCTTTCCACGGATAGCGATACGGAGGCGCCTCGAAGGTTTTCTTGATCCACGTCGGCCGCGCGTGACCAAAAACCTTCGTTGAAAAATCTTCGGGCTTCTCGACCGGCTGTTGAGGTTTGGCAAAATTTTCCTGGATCATCGCGCCGAAATGAGTCACGAGACGAACATCCAAACCGTCAAGCCACATGACCGGCTCGCTCGAATTGTTGAAATGATCGTGCCAGGTCCAGTTTGGCGTGGTAATAAAATCGCCTTCCAACATCGGGAAACGCTCGCCTTCGACGATTGTGTAAGCATTGGGGGTGCCCTGGACGATGAAACGGATCGCCGCCGCGGTATGCCGATGCGCTGCGGCGATTTCACCGGGCTTGACCAACTGCACCGAGATATGCACCGTGTTGGTCATACCGGCGGCAAGTCCCGGATTTCGCATCTGGATGGTTCGGCGGCCTGCTTCGCCGGTGGTGATTAGATCGCCGGCCCAATTGAGCGCCTGGAAAATATCCTTGCCCTTCCACAAATAAGGCTTCACGATCTGCGACCACTCCGAATGCTCCCAGTGGCCTTTCAGGTTTCGTTCCTTCATCCAGTGACTCAAATCCTGCAGGTCCATAAGCCCCTCCGTGCATAGCGCGGTATAACCGTCTATAGTTCCTTACAAACGGCGCTGAAGCCTGTCAAGCCGAACTGGATGAACTCGCCGAAGTCAACTATTCCCCAGGGCGAGGTGCTTATCATCGGAGCCGGCGATCAGATTGTATCAGCCCCGAACGGTTCGACATATCCCTTTCAGTGGCGCCGGCTCCGCTATAGCGCGGCGGGAGTGACGGAATCCGACCAGAAAGCCTCAACCCGCACCGCGGCAGCTTCGGGAGGTTCGCCGCGATGAGATCAAAAAGAGGAGAACGCCAGAAACTAGCGAGATGAACGGAGGTTCTTGAGTCGCAAAAGCGCGAGCACGGCATGGCGCGCCACTTTCCATGCAGCGGTGAATGATTTCGCCGGGACGCGCTCATCAGGAGCGGCTTTGGACGCAAATTGTTCCAGTGCGCGATCGATGATCATCCTCGCCGCGCTCAGCGCCCAATTGTCGGCGTCCAATTTGTTTGGGAACGTCAGCTTTTCGGCATCAAAGCAGTGAGCGAAACTACGGACCCACAACCTGCGCAATCCGGACTCGGTCTCCAGCCACATACAGGCTTCGGGCAGCCAGGCCTGCGGTCCGAGCGCATAAGATGCCGCGCGAATGCCGCATCCTCGATGGTTGATGGAGTCAAGAACTTGTTCTTGCCATGAATTCATTGAATCGCCCACCGTCAGTTCGAGAAGTTACCGTGGATATCCGCAAATCGCATACCAAACGACGGTTGGTATTTCCGGGCATTTTAGCGGAACGTGATGCTTTCCATTGATACGGCGGCGGTCAAAATTTTCTGCTTATTGCACCATTATTTGACAGGGTCGGCGATAATGGAAACTACGAATCAGAAGGCTTCTTCGGTGCGTCTTTTCCAAAAAACAACCGCGGCCTGGCTCATCAGTTCCTTGTTCCTGTCCGGCTGTCTGATCGATCAACTCGGCGGCGCTTTTACGCATCAGCCGGAGGAGCTTGAGAAAAACGCATCGCGGGGAGCAGGTCGCCTTATCGACCAAGCCTTTGATGGCATTGACGCGCAAAGACTGATCGACTTCCACACGCATATCCTTGCAATCGGCACGAGCGTCAACGGCGCATTTGTCAATCCGCGAATGCTGCGCGGAATCAATCTTGAGCGTGCGAAATTCCGGATCTATGCCAGCGCTTCCGGCATCCGCGATGAGAAAAACACCGACGCAGAATATATCGCCCGGCTGGTTCGACTCGCTCGTGCAATCAAATCTGGCGGCAAATATCGCGTCCTCGCATTCGACAAGCATTACAATGCGGATGGAATCGTGGATCTTAAAAAGACCAACATGTACGTTCCTAACCGTTACATCGTCGGCTTGGCGCGTCAATACGCCGACATCTTTTTACCCGTGGTCTCAATCCACCCTTACCGGATCGACGGCTTGCAGGAACTCGATCAGTGGGGCAGAGCCGGCGTAAGATACGTAAAGTGGCTACCCAACGCCATGGGCATGGATCCGTCCAATCCCATGATCGATCCGTTCTATAGGAAAATGAGAGAACACAATATGATCCTGCTGTCGCATGGCGGCGAAGAACAAGCCGTGGAGGCTGACGACGATCAGCGGCTTGGCAATCCATTATTGCTGCGCCGGCCGCTCGAGTTTGGCCTTCGCGTCATCGTCGGCCACGCTGCCAGCCTGGGCACCTGCGAGGATCTCGACCATGGCGCGGAAAAAACCGCAAGCTGCTTCGAGTTGTTTCTACGCCTGATGGCTGAGCGCAAATACGAAGGCCTGCTCTTCGGCGAGATCTCCGCCATGGTCCAGTTCAACCGCATGCCGGTACCGATGGCGACCCTGCTCAAACGCCAAGACTTGCATCATCGTCTGGTCAACGGCAGCGACTATCCTTTGCCGGCAATTAATTCGCTGATCTGGACCCGATCCCTCGCACGCGCCGGCTTCATCACCGCCGCGGAGCGCCAAGCGCTCAATGAAATCTACGACTACAATCCGTTACTGTTCGACTTTGTCTTGAAGCGCACGATCCGCCACCCCGAAACTCAGCAGAAACTCGCCTCGTCCGTATTCATGACGAAACCGGGGCTGCAGTGACAAAACCTCTTTGAACCCTCCTTGACGATCCGCTTGAATCCGCCTATTGGTAAAGGCGCGACAAATCGGATGGCTATTTTGACGCTGCGCCATGTGCGCAAGACGTTCGGCAACCCCGACAATGGTAGCGGGCACGTCGTCGCGGTTGACGATGCATCCCTGGACGTTGCCGATGGCGAGTTTTTTTCAATCATCGGTCCTTCCGGCTGCGGCAAGTCGACGCTCTTGCGAATCATCGGCGGCTTGGCCGATGCTTCCGCCGGAGAACTGACGGTCGGCACCGAACCGGTGAACGGCCCGCACCCGTGGATCGGCATGGTGTTCCAGGAAGAATCAACGTTTCCCTGGCGCACCACTTTAGGCAACGTCGAGTTCGGGCTCGAAATGCGCGGCGTGCGGCTAATGAACCGAAGAGCCAAAGCGCGCGAAATGATCCGGTTGGTCGGGCTCTCTGGGTTTGAGGATCGCTACCCGTCCGAGCTTTCCGGCGGCATGAAACAGCGCGTCGCCATCGCTCGCGCGCTCGTCCTCGAGCCGAAGATTTTACTGATGGACGAGCCCTTCGGCGCACTCGACGAGCAGACCAGAATCATTCTCGGCGAGGAGCTGTTACGCATCCGAGACGAGCTCAAGCAGACGATCATCCTGGTGACGCACAATATCAATGAGTCCGTGCAGCTCTCCGATCGAGTCATGGTCATGACGGCGCGTCCTGGGAAAGTCAAATCGATCGTCGATATCGACCTGCCTCATCCGCGCGATTCGATGATTATCGCTTCGGAACGTTTCGGCCGGCTGGTCGGACAGGTCTGGAGCGCTCTCAGAGAAGAATCGATCAGGAGCTTCAAACAAACGGAGCTAAGAACGTAAGGAGGTCAAGCGAATGAAGAAGCGACTCTCAGCCGTAAGACAAACTGTGAGATTGGGTTTATGCGTCCTATGCGTCCTATTTGGAGTAGCCCCATCCGCTTGGTCCGCCGGCGCGCGCACCAAAATCGTCGTGGTCGTGCCGCATCGCATACTGTTTACTGTCGCGCTACCGGTTTACGTTGCTCAAGAAAAGGGCTTTTACAAAGAAAACAATATTGAGGTCGATGCCGTGTTCACGCGCGGCGGCGGCGAGAACGTCCAAGCCGTCGTATCCGGGGACGCTCAGATCGGTCTCGGCACCGGGACTCTGGCCGTCATCAGTGCCTTCGTAAAGAAAGCGCCGATCAAGATCGCCGCCGCCGAGATCACCGGGTTGGACGCCATTTGGTACGTGCAGGGAAATACGGCGATGCGCCGAATGGAAGATCTCGCCGGAAAAAAAATCGCCTACAGCCGTCCAGGCTCCTCCACCCATATGGGGGCATTGGCGATCGCGGACCAGATCAAGGCCAAAGGATTGAAACCCGTGGAACTCGTTTCCCTGGGTGGCATTCCCGAGGTTTACACTGCCGTGCGCACGGGCCAGGCCGACGCGGGCTGGTCAGTGGCGCCGTTTCAGTTGGACCGGGTGGAAAAAGGTGAATTGCGCGTGGTCGTCAAAGGCGACGATCTCGCTTCGTTGAGGGAGATCACCCCCCGAGTGCATTTCGTCAACACCGCATTCGCCGCCAAGAATCCCGAAGTTATCCGCGGCTTTTTCAGAGCGCAGCAAAAAGCTCTAGATTACATGTTCGAGAACAAGACAGATAGCGCCAAAATTTGGATTCGCCGGGCGGAATTGAAATTTCCCGAATCCGCGGTACTGAAGACCTGGGATTACTACAATCGAGCAGCGATGAACTTAAAGCCCATTCGCGGCGTTCAAGCCACCGTCGAAGACGGCATCAGGAACAAATTCTTGAATCAACCGCTGTCCGAGTCCGAGCTCAAGAGTTTGATCGACCTGAGTTTTTTACCGTAAGGCGCCGCGGAATGAAATAGTTCTTTCTCGCCAGGAAATGTAGGCGGGTTTCAAGCCACCGTGGCGGCGTTCTTGGTCGAGAGCCAGTTCTGAGCCATGTCTGAGAGCACAAGAATCGCGGCTTGGCGATGGGGAATCATCTTCGCTGTGGTCGCCGTTGCCGAATCGGCCGTGCGTCTCGGCTGGATCAGTAGCTTTTTCCTCGCCGCCCCGACTCGCGCGGCAGTGGTGCTGTGGGAACAGATCGTACACGGCAACGCGCTCTGGTTGACGGCCATCACGCTCTTGGAAATCGCCGCCTGCCTGGCGATTTCGACCGTCGTCGGAGTTTTCGCCGGCTTTCTGCTCTGGCGCTACAAGCTCATCGGCGGCAGCTACGAGATGTTCCTCGCGGCTCTGTTCTCATCGCCGGTGATTCTGGCGTATCCGATTTTCCTCGTCACCTTCGGCCGCACCAGCGCCGCCGTAATCGCGCTCTCCTCGATCTTCGGGTTGATCCCGATCATGATCAACACCAAGGGCGCCTTTCAGAACGTCAATCCGATCTTGCTGCAGGTCGGCGCCAGCATGAACCTGACGCGCAAGCAGCTGTTCCGTCACATTCTCGTCCCGGCGGTGGCGCCGACCATCTTCAGCGGCTTTCGCCTCGCGCTGACTTACATTCTCAAATCCGTTTTGGGACTGGAATACGTTGCCCAAGTCGGTGGCGTCGGTATGTGGCTCTCCGATGCAGCATTTATGTTCAAGGTCGAAGAGGTCTACGCCGGACTGCTGGGAACGATCACGCTGTCAATTCTATTTCTTTACTTGATTAACCGTAGCGAGGTGCTGGTGCGCAAGTAGCAACGGATCCTATGAATAATTCGCGCAAAAGTCGCACCCTCATTGCGGCGCAGCTCCAAACGCCGCTCGGCGTGCAGGCATTGACCCTGCTGCTGATCATCGCCGTGTGGGAGCTGATCGGCCGCACGGGTATTTTGTTTGCCGAACTTTTTCCGCCGCTGATCGAGATTATGAGATCCCTTTGGACCTATGTCACCACCCCGCTTATACTGCCGCACCTCAAGGCCAGTCTCTACGAGGTCGGCGGTGCGCTCGGGCTTGCCGCGCTCTTCGGCATCCCGTTGGGAATTCTTTGGGGTAGCCGGACGAGCTGGCTGGAGATCGTCGAACCGCTGATCCTCTACGCCGCCGTCGTGCCCAAGATCGTGATCTTTCCGGTGTTCATCCTGTTCCTCGGGATCGATGTTCACTCCAAGCTTGCCGTGGGCGCCATCGCAGCGTTCTTTCCGATCTCGCTGCTGACCATCGCCGGCATGCGCGAGGTCAAGCAAGTGTATGTCGACGTGGCGCGCACCGCCGGCGCCGGCGCCTATCAGATCGCCACGCGCGTCTATTTGCCGGCGATCGCGGGACAGGTTTTCACCGGCATAAGAATCGGCATGGGTGCCGCCGTCACCGGCGCTCTCCTGGCGGAGACCAAAGTCGCCAAAGCGGGGTTGGGTTTCATGATCGTCGAATATTACGGCCAGTTTCGCATCGCCGATATGTATTCGCTGTTGCTTTTCATTTTCATTCTCGCCGCACTCGCTAATTGGGCGATGAAAGCGTTGTTTGCGCGTCTGTCGCCGAGCGCGCGCGCCAGTCAGGATGCGGGAATGTACTTCTAGCGACTAGGTAACGGACATTTCGGTTAGGTTGACAGTGCGGATCGCTCTTCATTAGTCTGAGAACGAACGCTGTTACGCGAAGGGAGCACGCTTATGGAAGCCGCAAACAAAAATCTTATCATCGACGCCGATGCTCACGTGGTCGAGTGCGCGCGCACCTGGGAATTCATGGACCCGTCCGAGCAACGCTATCGTCCCATCCCGCTCGAAACCCGCGAAGAGGCCGGTGTCAGACTGCAATTTTGGGTGATCGATGGCAAGGTCAAGGGATTTCGCTTTCCGGCTTTTTCATCCGAACAACTGGCAAAGCTTTCGCAGCAGGTCGGCCGCAAGTTTGCCGAGGCTCAAGAAGCGCGCGAGCTCGGCAACGTCGATCTCCGCTTGGAGCACATGGACAGGACCGGCGTTGACATCCAGGTGCTGCACAACACCATGTTCATCGAGTCCGCCACCGATCGCGCCGCCGTCGAAGTCGCCTTGTGCAAGAGCTGGAATCGCTGGCTGGCGGATATCTGGAAGCAAGGACAGGGGCGGCTGCGCTGGTCATGCATGGCGCCGACATTGAGCATGCCGGACGCGCTCGATCAGATTCGCTGGTCGCAAGAAAACGGCGCGTGCGCAATTCTCCTGCGCCCGATCGAAGGCCAGCGCTTATTGGCCGATCCTTATTTCTATCCAATTTATGATGAAGCGCAAAAGCTCGATCTGCCGATCGCCATTCATATCGCCAACGGCAATCCTTGGCTCACCGACCTGTATAGCCATCCGGTGCGCATTGCGTCGACCTTTCACCGGTTCAGAATTCCCACGGTGGCGGCGTTTAATGACATCATCATGAGCGAGATCCATGATGTTTTTCCCAAGCTCCGCTTCGGCTTCATCGAAGCCAGTGCTCAATGGGTCCCTTGGGTGCTCCATGAAGCGAAAAACCGGTTCAAAACTCTCGGACGGAAATGGCCGGAAAGTCCCATGGCCGAATTCGGCATGTATGTCACCTGCGAAAATTCCGACGATCTTGGTTATATCGTCAAGGAAGCAGGCGAGGACAATCTCGTGATCGGCACCGACTACGGCCACACCGATACGTCGAGCGACGTGGACGCGATCCGAATTTTTCGCGAACGAACCGATCTTACCGAGGATGTGAAGAAAAAGATTTTGAGTGACAATTCGAGAGCGCTCTACGCTTTGTAAGGCGCGCCTTACGATCATCGACGAGCGATCATCAGGTGCGCTTTTACGTCAACATCCTCACGACCTATTTTCCGGATCTCGATCCGAGTTACGATGTTTATTACCGGCAGGTTCTCGAGCAAGTCGAGCTCGCAGAGGAACTGGGTTGGGAATGCTTCATGTTCAACGAGCACCACTTTCTCGGCTACGGCGGGCTTGCGGCCAACCCGGCGGTGCTGCTCGCCGCTGCGGCTGCGCGCACTTCGAAAATTCGTTTGGGGCCATGCATCGCAATCCTACCGTTGCGTCATCCGTTACATACCGCTGAGGATTACGCCATGGTGGACGCCCTATCCGGCGGCCGGCTCGAATTTGGCATCGGCTCGGGCAACACGGAAATGGACTACAAAGTCTTTGGAATTACCAGAGAAAACGATCGGCAGCGATTGCGTGAAGCAATCGAAATCATCCTGAAAGCGTGGGGCAGCGAGCGTGCGGGATACAACGGCAATTTTTGGAGCTTTGACGAGCTGACGCTTTATCCGCGGCCGATTCAGCAGCCTTGCCCACCGATCTGGGTAGCGGGGACTTCCGCCGAGGGCCTCGGCTGGGCCGGGCGCCACGGCTATCACATTATGACCGTCGGCCATCCGCATCCGCCAGAAAAGGTTCGCCCTGGGGTCGAGGCGTGGAAGCGCGGTTTAATCGAGGGTGGTTTCGACCTCAAGGAAAAACACTGTCAGTTTCATGTGCGAACGCACGTCCATGAGACCGCTGAAAAGGCGCGCGCTGTCGCGACTGCCGCGATCACCCGCTATGATGCCATATCTCGAATCGGACGAAGATCGCTCACGGTGCCGCCAGGCGAATACGATTGGGACATGATGCTCGCCAGCGGTCGCAATAACTACGGCGATCCCGGCGACTGCGTCGAAAATATTCAAAACGCAATGAAGCATTATTATTTCGACACGCTCACCACGACTTTTAACTTCGGCGGCATCCCCCACGCTGAAATTCTAAAATCCATGCGCCTCTTCGCCAAAGAGGTCATGCCGGCATTTCGATGAGCAGGTGATTCAGAGGCGAGACGAACTCCCGCAGCGCTGATGAAGACCGTCTTACGGATGATGTATCATTTCACTGCATCCGGTGCCGGCACGACCGCTATTTTAAAATCTCCTTCATCTTGGCGACCAGCGCGGGCTCGAGCTTGAACAGCTCCCTCACCTGTTTTTCGATCTCCGCGCCGTCAATCGGGTCCAGATCGAGCCTCGCCTTTTTCGTCTCGGCAAGAAATTCCGGATCTTTCATCGTCTCCATGAAGGCTTTCCGGAGCAGATTGACGCGGCTTTTCGGCGTCCCGGGAGGCAAGGCGTAGAAGCGATTGAGGACACCGCTGACGCGCGCCGACGTAAGAATCATTTTTTTGGCATCTTCGCTCTTTGCGAGGTCCACCGCCCAGGGAACGTTGGGAACTTCCGGATGCGGTTTGAGATTTCCCTGAACCAAAAGCACGACATCGCCCCTTTCCATTTCGGCGCGCCAAGTCGACTTGAACGATTCCCAGGAATTGCACGCGCCTTGAACTTCGCCGGCGTTGAACGCCAAACGCACCGGACCCGTGCCCTTGTATCCGGAGACCAGCTGAAGCGGCAGATCCAAGGTGGCTTTCAAAACCTTGGGGATATCGTCGGTGCCGCCGCCGGGCGCGACGCCGCCGATCTTGATCACCTTACCCGAAGCCTTCCATTGCTCGACACTCGTGATACCGGTGGATTTCGCCACGCCGATCATAAAGTTGTCCTGCGCCGGAACGCCGAGAAACTCGAACTTCGGCGCGTCGAATTCAACTCCGGGAAGCCCGAGCAGCTGCTGGAACGAGAGGCCGCCGATAAAATTACCGATGGTGAGGCCGTCCGGTTTGGCAACTCTGTAGAGATAATTGGCCGACAGCAAGCTCGCCGCACCCGGCATGTTCTCGACGACGATCGTCGGGTTGCCCGAGATATGTTTGCTCATCTGGCGCGCAATCACTCGCGAGTAGGTATCGAAGCCGCCTCCCGGGGCGAGGCCGACGATCAGACGGATCGTCTTCCCCTTATAAAATGAATCTTGTGCAAAGATCGACTTGGCCGGGGTCCCAAGAAGTAACAGAACACCGAATGCCAGAAACCACGGAGAGGCTTGACGTTCCATAGTAACCTCCACGAAAGATGGGCATATCTCCGACGCGCCTTGAGTTGAGTGCGATTTAAAAGATCACCACGACCTTCCACGCTCTGGCGGTCGAGGGTTTAGTTCAGACCCGGACTATTTCTTTCCCTCTACACTCACTCCCAATTCTTTGTGCGCACGGCGCAGATAAGACATATCCAGGTATTTTTCCGGCTCGGGATAAGGCCGGCTTTTGAATAGACGCTCGCCCATCAGATCGATCAGCCGCTGGAAACCCTCGCGATTCACCGCGCCGTCTCGGCTAATGATGCCGTGAGAAAGATACTCATCGACGGTTGAACGCGTATACTTCAGAGGAATACCGGTACGTTGGGTTACCAACTCGGCCGCTTGTTCCCGGTTAGCGTGCGCCCATTGCATGGCGCGCACCATCGCTTTGAGATAGCGCACCGTCAGCTGATTGTGCGTTTCAGCCCAGCGGCTGTCGACGATCAAGCTATGAAACTGCAGATTGGGAATGTAGTCAGACAACTTCGCAATCTCCGGAAAACCCAGCTCTCGGGAACGCGGCAGATCGCCGCCAAGGATCATCGTTGCCGACGTGCTGCAAGTCTTGAGACTGGCGAGGCGCTGGGTCGTTGGTCCGTTCTGAACGATCGTGTAATCACGATTGAGCTCCAGCCCTTCGGCTTTGAGCATCTCGCGCAAGAAAATTGTACTTCCGGAAACCAGACTGACGACGCCGATGGTCGTGCCCTTGAGCTCTTTGATGGATTTGTACTTGGGACAGGTAATCAGCGTATAGGCGGCCACCGGCACCGTGCCGCCGATGATCTTGAGTGACGCCCCCCTTTCGACGGCGTTGATTGCCGCCGAAGGATCGACTATCGCAACGTTGATGTGGCCGGATATCAGCGCCTGGATTAGCGTGTCGGTCGAGCCGATCAGCACCACGTCGCCCTGGATGCCCTCTTGCGCGAAGAATCCCTTGTCCGTCGCCGCGTAATTCGGCAGCTGTTCCACCGTGCGCGAAACATTGCCGATCACAATGCGGTCCACGCCGTAACCAGATGAAGTGAACAGGCAAAACCACAGCGAGCAAACAAAATGCAGCAGTACCCTGATCGTCATATCCCCTCTCGTTTCAAGGCTTCTCGTAATAATTCGCGTAGTAGTGATCAGCGATTTCGGCGCCCGTCGCCTTCCAAACACCGTCGTGCGAGCCGATGTATTCGAGCGCTTTGTCGAGATACTTGATGCGAAAGGCCAAGCCGATGACGAACGGATGAAGGGGGATCGTCATCACTCGTGCCTGGGTCGCGCCTTCGGCGTATAACTGGTCGAATTGATCGCAAACCATTTGCAGCCAATCCTGCGGCGTATGGCCCCCCTGGAAAATCACCCTTATGTCGTTAAGGCCCTGCTGGTACGGAATCGCGATCATGCGGCCGGATTCGACCCTCATCGCGCACGGCTGATCGTCGAAGCCCCAATCGCAAACGTAATCGAATCCTTCAGCAGCTAGATGGTCAAGGGTATCGGGACTCTCATCGCCGCCTCCCGGTCCGAGCCAACCGCGCGGCGCTTTGCCCGAGACCGCCGCGATGGTATCGCGAACATGCCGAATGGCTGCGCGCTCTTCCTCGGCCGGATACTGAGTCATCCGGATATTATTGGTCACGCCATGGCCAAGCCACTCCCACTTGCGCTTGTTGCCTTCCTCGATGATCGCCGGATGATGTGCGCACACGTCGGCGTTTAACAGCACGGTGGCGCGGATGTCGTGTTGGTCGAGAACCTCCATCATACGAAATACGCCGATGCGCGATCCGTAATCGCGCAGCGCATATCCGGTCACGTCCGGCAGCAGCGCATTCGGCGCACCGGGAATGACTTTGTCGACGTGAAACAATTCGATATTGGGCGCCACCATCAGCGCAACTCGCGCGTGGTTCGGCCACTTGAAGGGCTTGCGGCGGATGATCGGCGAATAGTCGTAGCGATCGGTTTGCATGGGTTCAACTCCAGATTACGTATACGTCCGCCGACGGTGATCGGCCACGGCCACACAAGCTACGATCACGAATTCACGATTTCTTCGTATGTCGGAGTCGGCATGCCGGCCTGCCAAGTCCGATCGCGCAGCTCGATGCGATTGCCGCTCGGATCGAGAACAAAAAGTTGACGGCCTGTGAAAAAGCCTCCCGGCCGGTAATCCACAGGTTCGCGAATCTTAATGCCGAGCCGGTAAAACAGCTTGCACGCTTGATTGAACATTTCGGGAGCGACATCGAAAGCGTGATGCAAACGCCCGTCCTGCTCGACCGTTCGCACGACGGGGTCCTTGCGTTGGCAAAGAATGATATTGTGGCTGCCGAGTCTGAAGCAAGACATCGGCGAGTTGGCGAGCCGGCCGACATGCTCCAGGCCGAGGATTTCGCCATAGAACTTCTCCGCTTCTTCGAGATTATTCACCGGAATCGACCAGTGAACCACGGCATCGAGTCTCAGCATTCCCATGGTCCTGCTCCTTTCGAGCTTCACTTACCCCATCCGCTCAGGGCTGTCCACACCTTTGAAAAGATAAGAACGGAAGGAGGAAGGACGAAAGCGACGGGCTCAAGCATCCGAGTGCCAGAGTTTTTTTCGTTAGCGCTTCGTCTTCCGGCTTCGTCCTTTCTTCTGTTCGTTGACTTCGCGCCGCGCTTTCGCCTACATTCTCTGCCGTGATCAATACATAGTGGAGGACTAGATGGCCAATCGAAAAATCACGATCGGCTGCCGGGATTACGATCACACTCGCGCCTTGGCCGAGGGTAAAATAAAAATCGACGGCCTCGACCTTGAGTTCGTCAATCTCTCACCGCCCTCGCAAATCTTCTTACGTATGCTCCACGACGAAGCGTTCGATGCTTCGGAGATGTCGCTGTCGAATTACATGATCGCGCTCGGTCAAGGCGACGAAAGATTCGTCGCCATCCCGGTTTTTCCGTCACGCGTTTTTCGTCACTCGTATATTTGGATTAATACTCGATCGGGGATCGAGAGACCGCAGGATCTCAAGGGCAAAAGAGTCGGCATCGCCGATTACTCGATGACCGCGTTGCTTTTTGTCCGCGGATGGTTGCAACACGAGTACGGCGTGGCGCCGCAAGACATTCACTGGTTTCGCCGCCGTCCGGAGCATGTTGCCGTCGACATCCCGACCGGTGTGCGCATCGACAACCTCGTCAAAGATCAAACACTCGATAGTCTGATCGAAGAAGGCAAGCTCGACGCGCTCGCTGTTACGTCGCCGCCGCGTGCGTTTTTGCAGAGCTCGCCGCTGGTGCGCCGGCTCTTCCCTGATTGCCGTGCCGTCGAAGCGGCATATTACTCTAAGACCAAGATTTTTCCGATTATGCACCTGGTGGTGCTCCGCCGCGCCGTTTATGAACAAGATCGCATGATCGCTACCCGTCTGGCGCTGGGTTTTAATGCAGCAAAGCAGCACGCATTCGAATCCTACGATGAAGGCTTATCGTCGCTGCCGTGGATCAATTTAGATTTGGAGTACGCCCGTGAGATTCTGGGCACAGATGTTTATCCGTATGGTGTTAAACAGAATTTGCCGACGTTGGAAGCGGCCACGCTCTATTCACACGAGCAAGGTCTGACTCCGAGAAAATTCGCCGTAGACGAACTCTTCGCGCCGGAAACCCTGGGTCTTTTCAACGATCATTAAACGCCTGATCGGGCCTGCCAAGGTCTTTCACCTCCTGGGTCTGCGCCCTCCAGGGCGCACCACCAAAAAAAAGGGCAACCCCCTCGGGCTGCCCTTTTAGCAGTTTGTTCGTTAATGAAACCCTACCAGCGGTTGCCTCTGCCGCCGCCTTCACGACCGCGCCCACCGCGGTTGCCACCGCCGCCGCCGCCGAAGTTGTCGCGCTTCGCCATTGGTTTGGCTTCGTTGACGGTCAACGTGCGTCCGTCAAGCTGCGTGCCGTTGAGACTATCGATGGCTTTTTGGGCCTCTCCGCTAGAGCTCATCTCGACGAAACCGAAACCCCGCGATTGGCCGGTAAACTTATCGGAGATCACACTCGCCGATTCAACGGTGCCGTGCTCCGAGAAGATTTCTTGCAGTCGGTCATTGGTTACCGAATACGGCAATCCACCGACATATAACTTACTACCCATGTTCTCCTCCTATTAGAGAATGTTTTTGTCTTTTCCCTGGGAAACTAACTGCTAATGGGAACCGAACATGGGAGGTCTAAACCGCGCTGATCGGATTGTCCTTTAGAAATGTTCGCAAGGAGTGAGACTGACAGGGGCCTTCACGCTTTGATAACTCCTCTATCAGAAGGCCTTATACTGATTGAGATGTAGTCATGATAGGCACGATAATCCTCAATGTCAACGGGTTGGCCGAACCAGGTCACAAAACCTGTTGCACGCTCCGCCACTCAAGCACTTCATGATTGACCGGGTTTTTTCCGAGGAATGGAGGAAAATTGGGACGGCGAAATACTAACAACTGTAGGACGTTCCGCCCGGACACTGAATAATATCAACCCCTTCGATCTTCGGCCATTTTTGGCATCGACGTTGCTCCTCCGAGTTTGGGACAGCTGATCCCTGTTGAGATCAATGCCGGCAAATCCTCACCGGCTTGTCAAAAGCCACGTGCTTTATTTTTGTCCGGAAGCGAAAGGAGGACGATGAAACAATCGATTATCATTCCCATTGACGTCTTTAATGATCTCCTCAAGAGCTGTGCGGAGTCGCAGCCGGAATATCAAACGCTGAAAAACGGCTTCATCATGCGAAACAAACAGGGCGGCGAAGAAGTCCACATTCCGTATGAGGCAAGCGCTGCCCGCGAGATTTTGGCGCTAGCAAACCGGGTCTGCCCGCAAGTCGTGCCGCGCATGAGTGCTGAATTTAGATGATCGATCTGGAATCACAATCCACCAATCACTATCGTTGCGCTCTGCCGTGGATCTGAAATGGTGAGTAGATGCGAAGACAAACTCGATTTAAACAGGTTAAGGCGGGAAGATACGGGCGTATCTCCACGTAGACAAAGATTGCCGCCGGGCTGGTTACGCTTCCGATCACCCAGATGAGCGTGATTTCAGGCCGGCGGCTTCTCGAAGTACAGATCACGGTGGGCGGGCGGGACACCTCCGGCCTGTTACATTCTTCACCGGCAAAAATTTGCGCGCCGGCAGCTTCATCTGTCTGGCCTCGTCTTTGGTTTATGAGACCAGACAAATGTTGGCTTGGCTTTCATTATGGTGAGGCTGTCCCCTGATTTGTTAAGCAGCCGATTTTGCTGTCAGTTTGCCACCCTCGGTGCTGCAAGGTTGCTGTATACTGTTGTGCAAATCCTGCCTGATGACCCCAAGACTAGTTCAAGCCGTAGCAAAGTGATGCGCGGTTGGGCGGCTAATTTCCTATTTCGCGGACAGGATAGTCATTGACATATAAATAAAGCGCCAATCGGCTAAAGCGAAGAACGCAGGAGCGATCGGCCGCGCTGGTCCGCGGCGGCACCGACGCTGCGCCGGTGGCGTCTCGCTCACACTGGGCAAAACCTGCCGATAAATCTTTAAAGATCCTGTGGCGGCAACATAGCGCGCGGCGAAGATCGGTTCCCTCGCACGCGCGAATCTCGGTCATTTTAAACTAAATCGCAGAGTTGGAATTTGTTATTTTGAGCTGGTTCGGATATGGCCAGGGCCGATCGCTCGTGCGTCGCGCTTTCGCTCCTCTGCTCGTAAACACTGACTTTCGCTAAGTACCGGCACGCCCCAAACCCGCTGCTCGAAGCTTTCGGCCTCAAATACAATCTCGCCTTTCGGCCAGTTGACTAGAATCTTCCAAATTTGCGCGACATACCGCTCGCGCCCCTCACTTTGACGCTCGATGGCGTGGATCGAAAACGGTCCCAGAGCTGCAGCCGGCGTCGCGTAATCGAGCGAAACGCGGAGGTTGCTGACTTCCAGAAACCTGAGGGTGGCAGGAACGATGCGAAATTTGTTTCCTGCGGCGTTGCAGATCCATTCGAGAATATAGTCAAGGTCCAGAATCAGTTCGCCCAAGCCGTGCGCGCCTTCGATAATCCGCAGCGCATGCACGTGATTGTCATGCCAAGACATCTGGTCGAATTGCTGATCTGTCCAGAGTTGCTCAGACATCGGTGCTTTGCAAAGAAAACGCAATTGGGTGCGTTCTTAGTTTGGAAGGAAGCTCAGGTCGACGATCTGCGCGACCGTCAACCCTTTCGCTTTCGGGTCCTCCCGGGCAAAGTCCGCGAGGACCGCTTCGAGCCCCTTCATCGTGGGGCGGCCGTCGTCCGGAAGCGAACGACTATAGACATCAAATGCCTTCTCGGCAATCTCCCGGTCGTTCAGCCTGCTGAGCACCATCATCTTCCGGACCGCCTCCTCCTTCCGCGTTTTGAAAAAGCGTATGCCCTCGACATAGGCGGTCATGAAGCGTTTCACGAGCGGCGCCTGCGCCTGGAGATATTCCTCCCGAGCCACGATGTTCACATGGGGAAATTCGACGCCTTTGGCGACGAAGTCGAGGAGTGGGTTCAAGCCAACCTTCTGCGCCGCCAGTGCTTCTTCCGGGCTCAGCACCGTCGCGTCGATGTTTCCGGCTTTGAGCGCCACCAATCGCGACTGCGAGCCTCCGACCTGGAGGGTCGTCACATCCGCGGGAGTCAAACCGAGATGCCCGAGCGCGAGCCGCACAACGAAGTCGGTGTTGCTGCCAAAACGGCTGATGCCGATCTTTTTGCCGCGCAACTGCTCTGCGCCGGTGATGCGGTCGCTGCTGATCAAGACGTAGGGCAGGATGTTGGTGACGCCGCCGATGATTTTGAGCCGTGCACCTCTGAGATAGGCATTGAGGAAAGGCGGGCCGCCTGTCTGGAGTAGGTCGAGGCTCTTACCGATCAGCGCCTGCGTGGATAACGAACCGCCAGCGATGAAAACCATCTCGAGCTTGAATCCGTGCTTACGGAAAATGCCGGCGTCCTGAGCGACGTAAAGTGGCGCCGCACCGTAAAATCCGTTGAAGCCCACGTGCAGCGTCGTCGACTGCCCCACCGCCGGGTGCGGCGTAATCGACCCGAGAGAGAAGACGAAAATGGCATAGAGCGCCACCCGTTTCATATCGACCTCCATCATTCGCCCTAAATTGCCCCTGATTTTGGTTGTTCGTCAAGACAAATTTGGATGTGTCCTTTTTTTTAAAATCTGATCGCGTCGGTCCCCGGGCGGTCGTCGCAAAGAGGTTAGTAGCCGTCCATTCGCTGAGAGCTGCGCATGCATTTTAGTTAGCTGCGGCCTTGCAGTGGTGTCGTGGAGAGCCGAACGGCAGATCATTGGTTGTTTCTCGAGCGATCAGACAGAGGGGTTACTCGCTCCCTCCTGAGGAAGTACCTGGAATCTAGGAGATGCGGTAAATCGCGCTCTGAGGATTGAAGGATTGCCGGGAATCTACCGACGCGGCTGTGACGTACCTGTAAGTCCGGTACGTGGCGTAAATCCCCAACGCGATCGCGCCATAGATGATGACAAATGAAAGGATGATTCGCGGCCAGTGAAAGGCTTGCTCGCGCCAACGGATGGGTTCATCAAGGTGTTTCATTGCATCATCCCAATACCCTTGCTTCTCAAGCTTAGACGAATTGATCGCCTTGGCTCCCGCATAGGCGAGCCGCCGTGAATGAGATAGAGAGACGAGATGCTTGGCAACTTCGCCAATGAAAGTTCAAGCTGGTAGCAGCAAGCGAGATGCCATGTTCGGCCGGACTACCGTGGTGGACTCCTGGGATCTCTTGGGAGTTTGTATGCCATGAAGGTGTTTCCAAAAGTGGACTTTGAGTGAAACACGTCTCGTCAATGACCACCGGCGTGACGGAGGCGCGACAGAAATAGCCCTTTTTTTGCTTTGTACTACTAGGTTGGGAGTTTCGTAGCGCGCGTAAATTTCTCCCCACTGATCGTAGGGGCTGACTCGAGGCGAAACTCCTATCTCATGACGAAGCGCACGGAGGTGACGAAGAATTCGGACGTACGGCGGCCCCGGCGCCCTTACCCTTCGTCTTCTTCGCGACCTTCGTGGCGAAAATTCAGATTCGACTTTGCTTACGACTCTGCCGTACTAGGTCTCTGCTCAATTATCCGCTCTGAAAGGAGCTCTATGAACGACCAAGGCTTGGGAGATGGGCTCGCGCAGATCGAGCAAAACTTCAATGCTGAACGAAGCGGAGCATCTACTTTTTGCCGTTTTAGAGAAGCAGTTTCTTTGGCGGAGTTTATCCTGAGTTGTTTGGAGCCTCAGAATGACATTCAAGTGCGAGCTGGACTATATCGAGTCTTGTGATACCACGAGTTCATTCTTATTCGGGTCGAAACTGCCGAGAACAGACAATTCCCGCAAACGTCACATGTAGCAAGCGTTGACAGTGAACGTTCGACCTTGTTATAGCCGTCTCAGTCCTGCAAAGGCAAACTAACTCATGGAGATCATCGATGCTGCCGGAAGCGGGCAAACGAACCGCTTGTTTTCTCGACCGACTTCCCGAACGAGAGTTTCGACGCGAAACCTTGCCGCCGCCAGATCGACGAATTGCTCGCGCGAGACGTCGTCAATCAAGCAAACAAGGAAGCGATCCTGGCAACCAACGCCAAACGTTTTTACGGCATTGCTTAGAGACAGGCGAAACATTCTGGCCGAATCGTTTGAACGGTTTGAACGACTTGAATGCTTTGAACCCAGCACTTCACGGGAGCCATCATGATCACCGACCTTAATGTCAAAGAATCAGCGTCTCAGGGAAGAGTGAAAGGCCCGTTGGTCTGGCTCGACATGGATCAAAAGGCGCTCGATGACGCCTACGATCAAAGCGTCTATGCGCCCAATCAACAGCTCGTCGCCAGGCGCCGCGCCTTGGCAAGCGAGGCGACGCTGCGCCGGCTCGGGCCGCCCGAGCGCGTCACCTATGGCAAGAGCGAGATCGAGAAACTCGACATCTATAAGACCCCACGAGCCAATGCGCCGGTGAACGTCTACATCCATGGCGGTGCGTGGCGCAACGGTCAAGCCAGGGACTTTGCTTTTCCCGCCGAGGTGTTCCTCAATGCCGGGGCGCACTTTGTCGTGGTCGATTTCGTGCAGATCACCGAGACCGACGGCAGTTTACTGCCGATGATCCAGCAAGTGCGCAGCGCCGTCGCGTGGGTCTACAATAATGCGGCGAGCTTCGGCGGCGATCGCGAGCGCATCTACATCACCGGCCACTCATCCGGCGCCCATCTCGCCGGCTGCACTCTCGTCACGGACTGGGAAAAAGATTTCCGTCTGCCGGCCAACATCATCAAAGGTGGTCTGTTGGTGAGCGGCATGTACGATTTGAAACCGGTGCGGCTCTCCAAACGCAGCGAGTACGTGAAATTCACCGATGAGATCGAACAGACGCTCAGCTCGCAGCGCCACATCGGCAAGCTCAACGCGCCGATCATCGTCGCTTACGGCACCCTAGAGACGCCGGAGTTTCAAAGGCAGAGCCGCGAGTTTGCCGCGGCGGTGAAAGCAGCCGGCAAGCCGGTGGAGCTGATCGTCGGCGAGGGCTTCAATCACTTCGAGATGCAGGAAACTTTGGGCAATCCCTACGGCATCGCCGGGCGCGCCGCGCTCAAGCTGATGGGGCTTTCTGGAAGTTCACCCACGGAGGAATCATGAGCCGAATCCCGCGTGCCAAGCGCGACGAGCTATCGCCGGAGCATCAAAAAATCTGGGATCACATCCACGCAGTACGCAGCGGCGGAGGCGGCCCTTATTCGATGTTGCTGCACTCACCGGCGATGGCACAGCACTTCGCCGCAACCGAGGACTACTTCCGCAATCACTCCTTGCTGGCCGACGCCGACCGCGAGATCATCATCTTGACCGCAGCGCGCGAAGTCGACGCGCGCTATGCATGGTCACGCCACGAGATCCGTGCCCATCACGTTGGCATCCGACCCGAGGTCATCGAAGCCTTGCGCGAGAAAGCTCCCGCCGACCGATTTACCGGCAAAGAGCGGCTGCTCGTCGAATTCACGCGGACTTTGATGCATGAACATACTGTTCCCGAGGATTTATTTTCCCGCCTAGAGAAAGAGTACGGCCACGCCAGATTGGTCGAAGCCGTCGGCCTCCTCGGCCATTACATCACCATCGGCACAGTCATCCGGATGTTCGATGTCAATCCGCCGGAAGGCAGCCAAACGTTTTAACCCTGCGGAACCTTCAGAGAGGCTGGCCGGCTGCGCGTCTTGCCTAAAAACCAGATTGCAGGCTGCTTAAAAGACTTAGAGACAAGGCGCGCGCAGTTCGACGAGCTTCGGCGTACGATCGAGTACGTCGAAGCGAGGCGAATTAGCGCAACGAAGCCTATGAGTCTTTTTCAGCAGCCTGCCTACTACTCTTCTTCGCCGAGCATGGTGCCCCGGCAGCGCCGGGCGCCGCAGTAACAGGCGTGCTCGCGCTTGGCTGCTTTCGTATGGCGCTCGCCGATCTGCAGGTTGTAATCGTAGGCCAGTTCCTCCCCGGGACGGATGTCGCGGCGCGCCTCGATGAAAACTCGATGCTTTTCTTCCTCGATCTCGCAGTTGGGCACGCAGGAATGATTGATCCAACGCGCCGAATTGCCGCGGCGGGTAGCATCGATCACCAAGCCGTCGTCGACCGAAAACAGCATCGTGTGCGGCGAGTGCTCATGAATCTTGCTGTAGCGCCGATCCGCTTCGGCATCGGAAATCAGCTCGCCTTTGTACTCGAGGATGCGCGTGCCCTTGGGAATCAACCGCAGAGCGAAAACGCCGCGCCCGTGGATCGGCGACCGGCGCACGGCGAAGCGTCTCTGTAACTTCTTTTTGCGTCGTGAATGAGCCATGGCAATACGGATTGTCGTCTTCAATCGCTATCCATCTGTTTGACAAATGCCAGCATTCTTTCGGTCGGCTTCGGGTCCTTGTACTGCCCGTAGAGCCGCAGACGCATTCGGTCGATCTCGCCGCTCTGCAAGCGCTCGTAGAGCTGACTGCGCTTGCCGAAGGGACTCATGACCATGTCAGCAGCGACCGCCATCAAACGCAAGTGCTCTTTTGTGCTCGGCGCGCCGCCGCGAAAGTACCGCTCGACCAACGGCCCGATGTCCTCGTTCGCGAGATCGGAAGCGCCGCCGCTTAACATCAGGGTGCTGGTTAGCAGGCCTTCCATCGTCCGCTCAGCGCGATCCGAGGCCTCGATGCTGTGAACGCGATAGGCCGGGCTCAGGAGCGGCGCCCAGGTGCCGCCCGGACTCATGGTGCCTCTCAGCTCGCCCGCTTGAACACACGAGCGCAGGATCTCGATATCCTGCATCAATGACGAAAGAAGAATTTGCGACGCCGCGCTCGATTGCCGTTTGGCATATTGAGTCAGGAGTTGGGCAACGCCTAGAAATCCCTCGAGCTTGGTAACCAAACGCAACATGGTCGAATACTGGCCCCAGGTATGAATGTAATTGATGCCGGCGAGCAGCTTGGCGTCCTTGTAAACAAACACCCGCTCCCAGGGCACCACGACGTCGTCGAAGATCAGCGCCGCATCGACCTCATCGAAACGCGTGGTCAACGGGTAACGTTCGGGATCGGCATTCTCGGCGTACAGATCGCGGCAAATGATCTTGAGTCCCGGAGCGTTCATGGGAATGGCGAAGGCGATCGCATAGCCCGCCTCGTCGGGATCGCGCGGCCGGTTGGGATAAACTAAAACTTCATCCGAGATCGGCGCCAAGGTTGCCAAGGTGCGCAATCCGCGCACCACCGGTCCTTCCTTGGTCTCGCCGACGACGTGCAGAATCAGGTCGGGATCATCCTGCTCGCTCACGCGCCGGGTCCGGTCGTAATATTGATCGGTCAGGGCGTGGGTCAGACAGAGATCGTTGCGGCTGACATAGCGATGATAAGCGCGCGCGTTTTCCGCCCATTGCGGATTGCTCTTCTCGATGACATGGGTCCAGTCGAGTAAACCGACGACCAGCTCGGCAACAAACTCCGGATACCGGCCCATCTGGCCCAAGGTCAGTTCGGACCAAAGCTCGATGTTGCGCCGCTTGAGCGCCAGTTGTTCGCGGTTGCGTGGCGGTAAGTAGCTGCACGAAATGCGCTCGCCTTCGTAATCTATGGTCATAATGTCGCGATACTCGGGACGATGTTGCCTGTCGTAAATGTTCGCGAGCGTCCTGATCGTTCCGGTAAATCCGGAATGAGCGGTCACATCGGCGATGCGCCGCCCACCATGCCACACTTCGCGCCCGTCGCGCAGAGCGCGCACGTAATCCGTTCCTGTTCTAATCGGCATGGGAACCAACCTTCCAGCTCGCCGTCTGTCGTTTGCGTGAGCATGAAAGTTTATAGCGTCAATTCATCGACTGAGGCAACAATCAGGCAGGCGAATCGCACCGAGCGATCTTCCCAGCCATATGCTGGCGGCTGCTCAAAAGATCTAAGAGGATGGGTCTCATGCCATTATTCCAGCACTCCACCGCTCCAGTACTCCCAATAACGTCTAGATTGACGCGAGGTGCACAAAGGCCGTGATCGTGCCACGGCACGTGGAGGTGGATTCAGCTACGAGCACGAACACGTCACACGAACACAAACTCATGCGAGTCGTTTAAGCGCGAGGAAACATAGAGGTTGTTTGAGCCGGCTGCTCATGCAGTGACGCGCAGTCTATCCGCTCAGACGTTCACATAGGGGGCGAATGTTATCCAGCGTCTCCAGCCTGGCAACGTAATCCAACGCTTGCTGCGCCATATCGACCGGCATCGCTTCCTTGGCACAATCGAAAAACTTTGCTTCGAGCTCCGCTTCGGTCATCGGAAATTCCGGACCGCCTTTGGCATGTTGCGCCTCGCAGGTATAGCTCTGGCCGTTCTTCAAGCGAACCGTCACTCGGCAGGGGCGTCCGGCCGGGTCGATCTTCTTCAAATTTGTGTCCAGTCGCATCTGCACTCGTTCCGCGAGCTTGAGGATCTTTTGATCCCGTACCGCCTCGTCGGTGAAGATATCCAGCCCGATCCTGCCATCGCTGATCGCGCGGGAGACCAGGTAGGGCATGCAGAATTTTCCCTGAATACCGGTTTGGGGCACGCGGAAGACGATTCTGTCGAAAGTGTGTTTGACCACGTCGACGTCGACGGCTTCGATCATTTCGGGGCTCAGTCCATGTTTCGCCCTGAATTCGAGCACCGCATCAATCACCTGATGGGTGAGGCCGCCGCAGGGATAAGGCTTGATTCTCAGGCCGTCGCTCAGGAGAGAAAAGGACCGGCCGATTTCCTCGATCGGTTGCTCGTCAATCGGCGCGTCCTGATGGAGCACTTGGTAAAAGCCGAAGCCGGATTCGATCGCCTTCGCGTTCGCCGTATAACCGCCGCGGGCGAGCTTGGCCGCCAGCACGCCGTTACGAGCGCCCAGCCCGACATGGAGCGGCTTGGTCATCGTGCCGAAATTGGCGACTACGCCGCCGGCCATCGACGCTGTGATGCCGAGCGCCATCTCAATTTGCGCTGCACTCAAGCCGAGCAATTTCCCGCACCCGGCGGCGGCGCCAAATGAGCCGAGCGTGCTCGGCGCGTGCCAGCCGTCATGGGTGCTGTCGCGCAGCGAATGAACCAGCTTCGCCGTCACCTCATAACCGGCTACATAGGCTTCGATCATGCGACGCCCGCTGGCGCCGAGCGACTCTCCAAGCGCGACGATCGCCGGAATGATCGGCGCGGTGGGCTGGCCCATGAGAGTGAAACTGTGGTCGAAATCAAGCGCATGTGCGGCGGTGCCGTTGGCGAGCGCTGCGTTTAACGCCGAAGTTTTGAATCTTTGACCGATCACGCTGGTCTCTTCCTTGGCATTCTCCTGGCGCGCGATCTCGGCACAGATTTTGGCATCCTCTTCTCGGCTGCCGGCAAGCGCGACGCCGAGGCAATCGCGCACAGCGATTTTGACCGTTTCCATCGCCTTGGGCGGTATGCTTTCGTAGCTTAGACTGCCGACGAACTTGGCCAACTTTGCGGTGACGTCCATCGATTCCTCCGGTTCATGGCCCAATATCTTTCAGTCGTTTAGTGCTTCGTTTCCGCCTCTCGGCGAGATGCCGAAGCTATTCGATCACCGGTCATGCTGTCAATCATGATCTGCTACGACATCATGAATCTCTGACGGTCTATTTATTGGGAGTTGATACTAAGTCGCAAGGGGAGAGTCGCGTAGAGCGCGGGCACACGAACGTGAAGGTCGCGTTGTGACCCGGCGCTGTGGAATAGCCGTCCCGGAGAGGAACGGGTGGTGGCGGCCTACAAGGCACAGGCCCATGGACCGCGCTCGGAGCGGCTTGTCTCTTGGCGGACAAATTACCAGAGGTCTAGATACCAGTCTCGCTTCGCGTCGACGCCCGGTGCATTTCATGCTAACCCTATTGAAACAGCCGCCTTAAAAATCATGGAAGGAGACCGCGCCCAACAGGCTCGCGCCAGCGTCGCGCGCAACGCCGGCATCATCAGCCTGGCGGTGATGGCGAGCCGCGTGCTCGGTTTGGTGCGCGACCAAGTCTTCGCGGTATTTTTTGGCGCCGGTTTTCTCTACGACGCTTTTCTCACGGCGTTTCGCATTCCCAATCTGCTGCGCGACCTGCTTGCCGAAGGCGCTCTGTCCGCTGCATTCGTCACCACGTTTACCCAAACGCTCACGAGCAAAAGCAAAGAGGAAGCCGTGCGCTTATCGAACCGCGTGGCGACTTTGATCATTCTTTGCATCACCGCTATTTCGATTGTCGCCTGGATTTACGCGCCGTCGATCGTCGGCGTGCTCGCCCCGGGGTTTTTCGACGTTCCGGGGAAAGCGGATCTTACCGTCGAGCTGACCCGCATTATGATCCCGTTTCTCTTGCTGGTCGCATTGGCGGCGCAAGCGATGGGCATGTTGAACGCGTTTAACATCTTCGGGCTGCCTGCGCTCGCTTCGGCTTTTTTTAACCTCGGCTCCATCGTTGGCGGGTTGCTGCTCGGCTTTTCGCTCGGGCCGATGCTCGGGCTTTCGCCCATCGCCGGCATGGCCTACGGCACGCTGATCGGCGGGTTCCTGCAGCTGGCGGTTCAATGGCCGCCGTTGCGCCGCTGCGGGGTAAGCTATCGTCCCGACTTTAGCGTCAGCGATCCCGGCGTGCGCCAGATCTTCCGTCTCATGGGACCGGCGATCATCGGTACCGCCGCGGTCCAGGTCAATGTTTTCGTCAACACCAATTTTGCTTCGGCCATCGTCGACCCCGCGACTGGGGCCGTGCTCAACGGGCCGGTGTCATGGTTGAATTATGCGTTTCGCTTCATGCAGTTTCCCATCGGCGTCTTCGGCGTTGCCATCGCCACAGCGACGTTGCCGACGCTCTCGCGCAGCACACTCAATCCGGATTACCATGAATTTCGCCGAACCCTCGCTCATTCGCTCGCCCTGGTGTTTCTGTTGTGCATCCCGTCTGCCGTCGGACTTGCGGTTTTGGGCAGGCCGATCGTCACGCTGGTGTTCGAACATGGCCGGTTTACCGGTTTCGACACGGTGCAAACCGCGGATGCTCTGGCGGCATACTCGGTCGGCCTGGCCGGCTACGCTGCAGTCAAAGTGCTTTCACCCGCGTTCTACGCGCTCAACGACGCGCGCACGCCAATGCTGATCAGCCTCGGTTCGATCGCGGTCAATTACCTGATGAATTCGCTGCTGGTCAGCCGGTTCGGCCATGTCGGCTTGGCGTTTTCCACTTCCACCGTCGCGCTGGTAAACTTTTTGCTGCTCGCGGTCTTGATCCGGCGACGTTTGGGCACTCTGGGAGGGCGCCGGTTGACCTCTACTGTGCTCCGGATCTGCGCGGCGTCGCTACCCATGGCACTGGCCGCCTGGTCCACCATTGAACTTGTCACAGCCTTACCCCTGCGCGGGATTGCGCTCGAGCTGATCCAAGTTGCTGGTGGCATCGGCCTCGCGGCACTCACCTTCTATTTGAGCTGCCGCCTGCTCGGCGTCCAAGAAGTGAACGACGCAGTCCACGCCGTCGCCGGCCGATTCTCGCGGCGACGGTCTTAGCGCGTCACGGCATCCATCGTAGGGGCGACCGGCCGGTCGCCCCTACGAGTCAATGATTGCTCATTGACAATGCTGCCTGTCCAAATAACAATCCAGCCACGCCAGGAGGTTTTATGCCGAAAGTCACTTCACTCGGTCATTTGGGTTTTTACGTTCGCGACCTAGAGCGTTCGGTTGCCTTCTACCGGGACATTCTGGGCATGCAGGTGAGCGACCGCAGCCCGCGCGGCGCGGTGTTCATGACCGCACAGGATCGAACGGCGGAACACCACGAGCTTCTTTTGGCGCCCGGGCGCAACGACCAAGGCAACGTTAACGTGATTCAGCAGATTTCGTTTCGCTGCGCCACTTTGAAAGACGTCAAGGACTTCTACCGCGTGTTCGTCGACAACAACGTGCCGATCCATCGCGTCGTCAGCCATGGTAATACCGTGAGCATTTACGCCCAGGACCCGGACGGTAATGCGGTGGAAGTCTACTGGCCAAGCGGGGTCGACGTGCCGCAACCCTTCGGCAAGCCGATGGACCTCACAAAAAGCGACGCAGAGATCCGCGAGCAACTAAACCAGATTTTGAAAGAGTGGGAAGAGACTGCCTAAGACGCACCCCGTCTCACTTCGCTCCTCTCCAAAAAGCACAGAAGCTTCGTATGCAGCGATCACCGAATCGCAACGTTTCGATCAGTCACCAGCGCAGCCACATCCTCGACGACGAAGATGATCAGCGCTTCCTTACGATTCCTGACCGTCAGTTCATGGCCGGTAAACTCAATCGTGTTCAAACCCGATTGCTTCGCGACTTCTTCGGAGATGACCAGCTGGCAATTATATTCCTTGGTCGAATCCTGCAGCCGGCTCGCCACGTTGACGGCATCGCCGATCGCCGTCACATGAACCGTGGTCCCGTAACCCATGCGTCCCACCACCGCCGGACCGCAGTGAATGCCAATGCCGATCTTGAGCGGTTGAGCGATCTCGTCCGCTAGCGATTCGCTTAGCCGGCTAACCTGTTCGACCATTCCTCTTGCCGCAACGAGCGCTTGCCGGCAGCCTTCCTGCGGACCGGCCTCGACGCCGAACAAAGCCATGACACCGTCACCGATAAATTTATCGACCATGCCGCCCGCGCCGGTGATGCATTCACCAACGGTTTCAAAGTAGCTGTTCAGGAGAAACACAAGATCGTAGGGCAACTTGTGTTCGGCGATTCCGGTGAAGGTGCGCAAATCCGCGAATAAAACAGCGATCGTCCGTTCCTGTCCGGCCAGATACGCCGGCTGTCCGAAACCATCACGCGCTTGCGCGTTGGCGGGCAGCAGCGGCGCGACCGCAATAGCGCCCGTGGGTCGAAGCTGGCATGCCAAGCGGACATTCGGCGGAGCGCCGATGCGCTGCAGTACTTTTTGTTCGGCAGCGCTGGGCAACGGTTGTCTGAAAAATCCCTGGGTAATCCGTATCCGGCAGGTCGAGCAGCGGCCGCGTCCGCCGCAAACCGAGGCGTGCGGAATGCCCGCGAAGCGACTGGCTTCCAATACCGAAAAGCCGCGCGGCACCTGTACCTCGCGCGCTTGCGGATACATAATGCGTACTCGGCTACGGCGCTGCCTGAGATGGCGAATGAGCCTGGCGAGCAACACGCCCGCCAGGCAAGCCCAAAACCCAAGAATGATGCCTTCGTGCAACTGAACAAGGTCCTGGCCCTCGCCCGCGCCGAGCGCGTTGGTCGTTTGTTTGATGTGCTCGATCCAGCCCGGATCGCGGGCGATCAGGAACTCGATTTGGCGCCCCGCCTGAACAAATCCGAGCAGCGCCAGAACCGGTAACAGCAAGGCAAATGCGAAAAAAAGCGCAGCATGGCGTGAATACCAGCTGCGCAAGCGCAGCCAGAAATGAAAACCGATGCAGCCGTGGGTCCAGGCGATCGCGATCAGCAGCGCCTGCCTGACGCCGTGAACGGGGCTTGTATACCACAGGGTCATCACGGTCTTGGCGTAGGAGTCTTCGACGCCATGCCATTCGTACGCCATCCGGGTACCGACAAAATGGACGGCCAACAACGGCGGAATACAAAGTCCGAGGGCGAGTTGGAGCGCTTCCCATAACGGCATGCGTAAATGGTGGCGCTGATAAATCGCCCATAGCGCAAGTCCGAAGTGCACGAGCAAGGAGCCGTAAAGCGCCGTCGTGCCGGCGGCGTTACGCCATAGCGCCAAGAACCAGACCCGCCCCGCCTCCATAGCCTCGAGCGAGATCAAACCGAGACTGTGATTCAAAAGATGAGTCGACAGGTAGGTAAACAAAATGAAACCGGTGACCAGCCGCGTGCGACGGACGTTCATAGCTGATCGCAACCTACTACGGGCCCCTGCGGCCGTCTACGTCTCGCCGCGGTCGGGATCTCGAATGTACGTATTTGCTGCTCTGTCGTTGAACGTTTGAAGCTTAAACCCTTGAACGACTCCTAAGCCACGTGTTGACTCCTTGCAGGAACTCGTCCTATTTATGAAAAACCATTTCTGAAGGCCGTTACCGGTCTTTCGTCACATTCTCAGACGAGGAGTTAAGTATGAGAGATGGATTCCAGGTCATCGATGCCGATCGCGGCGCCGATCACCTGACGATCGCGACCGATTACCCGCACAGCGATTGCATTGGCAAATTTCCCGATCGCACGGTCGGCGATCTTATTCGCAACGATCGCATCTCAAGCGCAGCGCGGCGGAAAATTCTCTGGGACAATCCAGCTCGTTTGTATCAACTGGAGGTTTAACCCACATGGGCAAATTTCACGTAGTGTATTTCGGCAGTAACGACGTGCCGGTGCATTTGATCAAGCCCATCCTCGCCGAAATCGATGCCGACATGACGATCCGCCGGCCGACTAACGACAGCGAAGTCGTTGAGATGGGCAAAGATGCCGACGGCATTATTATGCATGGTTCGGTGCCGCTTTCGCGTGAAATCATCGCCCAGCTCAAACGCTGCAAAGTCGTTTGCCGCACCGGCGTCGGCGTCGACCGCATGGATCTAAGAGCCGCCAAAGATCATGGCCTGATCATCTGTAACGCGGCGGGCTGCAACTCGATCGAAGTTGCCGAGCAGGCGATCGGCTTATTGATCGCGATTTCGCGCAAGCTCATGCGCATGAACCAGTACGTGCGCGACGGCAAATGGCGGCGCCATACCGCCGAGCTGCACGCCTATCGCGGGCGCGTCTATCGCATCCAAGGCCGCACGCTGGGCATCGTCGGCCTGGGCCACGTCGGCAAGCAAGTCGCGCCGCGCGCTCAAGGGATGAGATTGAACGTGCAGACCTACGATCCCTATCTCGATCCGAAGATCGCCGAAAGCATGGGCGTCAAGATGGTTCAGTTCGACGAACTGGTCGCGACTTCTGATTTCATCAGCGTGCATGCGCCGCTGACCAAGCAAACGCGCCACATGTTCGGCGCACCGCAATTCACAGCGATGAAAAACACCGCTTATCTAATCAATTGCGCCCGCGGCGGACTCGTCGACTCCGACGCGCTCTACGATTCCCTGGTCGCGGGCGAGTTGGCCGGCGCAGCTTTGGATGTCACGGAGCCGGAACCGCTGCCAGCGGATCACAAGCTGCTCACCCTGCCCAACGTCATCGTTACCTGCCACACGGCCGCCAACTCCGACGAATCCTATGTCGACTGCCAAACTCACGCCGCGAGAGAAGTCGTCAACGTGCTCAGCGGCAAAGGCCCGACCACCGAGATCAAGGATCCCTGGCTCTTGGCCGAAGCTCAAGACGAGGGATTTGGCGGCGTTTAGTATCTTCCAAATCTTGCCACGAACCCGAGCCTGAGAGACCTGGGCCGGTCCATGCTCGTCGTAGAGTCAGCCATGAGCGCCAGACGAAAGGCACAGTTTTGGCCTAAATCGCACAGCCTTCTAAACTCTAAAGTAGAATGGTGGCCAGAAAAGACCCTTTGGGGATATTGCGGGCGCCGGACCGGAAGGTACGGAGCTTGCTCTGTAAAATCCCTAGCTGAGGTCAAACCCATGAAAACCGATTCGCGGATCGTGGCCCTCGTCGCTACCGTCCTTTTATTAACATGCGCAACAGCCGGCGCACAAACCGGCGCGGAGGATTTCTACCGACAATGGGTGGATTATCGAAACGGCGAGATATCGGTTGACTTCGAGCAGACGCCGGTGCCGTTTGCGCTGCACGCCATTCACGCCAAGACAGGTTTTCAAATTGTGGTCCCGTCGGCCAGCGAGGCTCGCATGGTTAATCTGCGCCTCCAGCGTCAGCCGCTGGAGCCGGCCATTCGGGCGCTGATCTCAACCATCGGATATAAAAGTTTTGCCTTGCTTTATGACGCCAGCGGCCGTCCGAGCCGCGCGGTCGTGCTCAACGCGCAACCGGCTCCCGCCAAGTCGGTCGATGAAAGCGTGACAGACGAGCCGTCCAAGGCGACGCTCAAAGCGGAAGAACAGGAGAAACTGCAGAAGGAACTAGCCCGCTGGCGCGAGCTTAAACAGGAAGAGCGCTCCCGAATCGAAAATCGCTTAAAAGAGCTTGAGCCATCCGACGAACGCGAACAGCTGATTAACGAATACGGCAAACAGATTCTGGGACTCGCCAAGTGACTCGGCTCGACCTTTGCCCGATTATACGATTGTATGAGTAGCAAAACGTTCAAGCTGTTCCAGCCGTTCAAAAGGTTTGGAACGATTTGAACTACTTTGAACGGATGGAATTCTGCCCCGATACGCCCATTGACGCGACCGGAGAGGCTCCTCGCGCGCAAACCTTGCGAATTATTCTGAGCCAGGCGATTAGCGCCCCCACAGTTCTTGCGTCGCGATGCGCGCGCCCTCGGCCATCGCCTCAAACTTAGCCCACCCGACCTGCGGATGACCAACTCGGGAACCGATGCCACAGTCGGTTCCAGCAATGACGTTTTCACGCCCGACAATGTTCGCATAGCGCACTAATCGATCGGCGATCGCCCGCGGATGCTCAATGAAGTCGCTATAGTGGCCGACAACGCCGGGAATCAAAATTTTCCCATCAGGAAATTTGACCTCTTTCCACACGCGCCACTCGTGATCGTGACAGGGATTGGATGCCTCGATAGAGTAGGCGCTGGCGCGAACCTTAAGGATCAGATCGGCGATCTCCTTCAGGGGAATGTCGTACTTGTGCGGGCCATGATAACTGCCCCAGCACATGTGGAAGCGAATCCGCTCGGCCGGCAGATCGCGCAGGCCGTGATTGAGCGCGTCGATGCGCATCTCCTGATACTTGCGATAATCCGCCACGCTCAATTCCGGATGCATTTGCCAGGCGTCGGCGAGATCCGGGTCGTCGATTTGCAAGACAAAACCCGCATCGATGATCGCCTTGTATTCCTCGCGCATGGCCTCGGCGATGGCAAACAAGTACGCCTCCGCGGTCGGGTAAAACTCGTTTTTCATCCAATGCTCCATCGTGCCCGGAGCGACGGCCGGAAGAAAAACCTCCTCGACCTGCTTCCCTTGCAGCGCAGCCTTTAGATTTTCGATATCGGACTGCAGCTCGTCCCGGCCGACGTATTGAAGCGGCCCAACGCAATAAAACACGCGCGCGTGATGGCCGATGGAAGTTCGGCCGCCGCGGTTAAAATAGTCGGGGAACTCGGCCAGATCGCGGCCAAAGATCGAGGTCGGCTTAAAGTTCGGAGCGGCGGCGCGCTCCACGAAACCGTCCAATCGCTCGCGGGTGTAACGGGAAAAATTCGATTTGCCCAATTCACCGTCGTTCACGACGTCGACGCCACATTCGATCTGTTTTTGCACGACTTCCGCCACCGCGTCGCGCGTCCGTTGGGCCAGCGCGGCGCTGTCGTACTCTTTACCCTCGTTTCGCGCGATCAGCATGTCCATCAGATCTTTCGGCCGCGCCAAACTGCCGACGTGGGTGACGAGGATTCGCTCGCTACTCCGCTTCATCGGAGATCTCCTCAATGGCAATTGCAATTTTTAGCATAGGTTCCCGCGCCGATCGGGAGTGTTGGAGTCATGGAGTCGTGGGTAATCCTGAAACCCATGCCCCCAATACTCCAGCTCTCCATCACTCCAGTTGTGCCTATTTCGCTGCCAACGCCTGCTTGATCATGTCGCGAATGGCACCGATCTCCTGGATCCATTCGCCCTTCATCGAGAGGTATTGGCCGCTCTTGGTTCGGCGCGAAAGCGGCGAAACTTTGTCCTTCGGTATATCTTCTCGTAACGAATCGTATTGGCCGACTGTCCGGGCGTTGTGATCGAGCCATGTGCTTTGCCCATCACGTGACAGAAGCCAGTTCGTTGCGACTTTGGCGGCATTGGGATGCGGCGCCCGATTAAAGAAGCTCAATGTTCCGTTGTAGGCAGCCAGGGATGCTCCTTCCTTCATGTGCCCGGGCGAGAACTGATTCAATGGAAGGCCCTGGGCTATCGCATTGTCCACATCTCTAGCGCCAAAACCCAGGGCGTACTTGCCGGTGCTCAGCCAGTCCATCAGTTGCTCGTTGGCACGAACGATGGTCATGTTCGTCTCAGTGTATAACCGTCGCAAAAACTCAGGCCCCAGCTCCGGGTGCTTGTAGAAAAAAATTTGCGCCGAATTGATCGGACCCGCGACAAGCGGGTCCACCGTGACGATCTTTCCCTTCCACTTCTGATCCAGGAGGTTCCAGTAGGAGCGAAATTCAGCTGGATTGACCAGCTTGGTGTTGTAAGTTATTTCGCCACTCCGTGGCGTTCCCTCGAAAATAAAAATGTAACGGCCTTCGGGGTCGTTATAATGATGTTTGCCTTCGAACCAGATCTCCGGATCCACGACTTCAGGCAAAAGCAACAGAGGCTGGATCGGCTCCAATATTTTTGCCTTGTGAAAGACCGTTAATGGGCTCACGTTGCCGCCGATATAAAGATCGGGAAGATATTTTTCGCCGCGTCGCTCGTTCATGATTCGTTGAGCAAGCTGAAAACCTCGTCCGGTTACGATATTGACTTTGATCTTGGCAAATCTTTTTTGAAACCCTTCGCGAAACACCGACTCGAAAGCCTGGGTCATGTAAATCGTTACTGCCCCTTCTTCTTCGGCTGCTTTGACGGTCTTTTCCCACTCGCCTGAGGCCGCGGCCTCAGCGGCCAGACCTAGCGTTGTGGCCCCAGTGGACAAAACTAAAATCGCCGCCAAGAGGACCTGCGGACGCCATCGAAAATACTTCATGACTTACCGCCTCCCTTTAAAAATTTATCGCTTCTGTGCTTGATCCAGATCGTCAAGGAGCGACGCCAATTAAACTATGGCAAAACCGGGGAGGCATGCAATCGCGCAGACTTCTTGCTCTTAGGAGACGAGTTTTTCTCCAGGATAGACTTCACTAAGAAGGGCCAGACTTGGGTCGCGTCAGCGATCATCTCGGCATAGATGCCGTTCTTATCGGCTTTGCGCCAGGACTCGTTTTCCGAATAGGTGCAGCCTGAGAGATGGCCGAAGTGAGGCCTGTCGGGACAGATCCTGACACCGTAAGTGAAGCGTCGATTGGGAAAGGTCGGACCGAGCCGTTCGTTGATGATTTCGATCAGCGGCGCGACGTTCTGTACGTTGTTGCGCGGCACGCCGCCGCCGATGGTAAAAATGCCAAAGCGTTTCGAACCGGTCACGAGCTTGATCAACTCGCTGCTGTCGCGTTCCAGATCCATCACAATCGGTTTCTTCTCGCGAGCGCGCCGTTTCATGTTGTGGATGTATATGTCATTGCCCAACTCCGAGTCGATCAAAGCCGGAACGAACACCGGCACCTGGTGAACATAGGCCGCCTTGAGAATACCGCGCTCGGTGGGATAATGCTCCGCCAGGTGCTGGCCAATGAGCCGGTTCAGCTCAGTCGGGCTGAGCGGCTGGCTGCCGTCGATGGTCTCAATCACTTTCCCGATCACTTCTTCGACAGTGTCGAGATTGCTCTCGGGCTCGAGCGTGTCGGTCACGCGGTTGAGCTTGCGTCGAGCCAGCTCTGTGTCGTCGTATTTGGGATTGTACTTATAGTGCTTGAGCCCGATGGACGACACCAGCCCGTGCGCCATCAAGGCCCCGGTCGAGGAAATCGCGTGGATTAAACCGTGCTCGATCATGTCGCAGATCACGAGATCCATCTTCGCCACGGTCATCGCGCCGCTGATCGTCAGAAAGCGAGAGCATTGTTTGTCGCTGGTCATGGCCTCGAGGGCTTTGGCTCCGCGCGCCACCTGCGCGGCAAGACCGCCGTAGGGCGCCAGCTTTGCAATCAAAGAAGTGACCGAACTGCGCTTGCCGTTGATCCATTCATCGAGCGCCGCGTAAATCACTGGCATGACGAAGCGCGGGTCGGCAAATACGGCGTCGGGAAAATAGCCGTCGCGAATTTGGCCGGGGCGCGCCATGTCGAACGGATTGATAAAAAGCGCGCGCCCGGGTTTCTCATAGATCGCGTCGGCGTCTCGTTCGGAAAACCCGCCAACGACCACGAAATTGTCCGCGCGGCTTTTGGATTTGGCGAAGTTAGCCGGCGTAATGATTTTCTTGAACCATTGATTCTCGACAAGCTTTTTGAGCAACCGTCCTAAAGGTACCTCGGTTAGGCCGTCGTAGATCAGCACCGGCTTTTCTTTCGCCGACACCATGTCGTGCATCGTGTGAGCCACTTCGCCAAGCATGCGCGCGCCGAAGGCGCAGTAGCGCAGCCCGGCGACGATGTCAGCGACGCTAGCGCATTTTTGGAGATCGAGCGACTTGAGCTCTTCGAACTGCAATGGTTTCACCGATTTCTCTTTCGTCGCAATTTGTGTGGTTCGTAACACGCGGTCGTCAGGCAGTCAATTTAAGGCAGCGAAATCGGCGAACGAGGCGCGGTTTCGGCCCGTGAGGCTAACGCAGAGCGGGCAGCACGTAGCGCACGCAGCGCTCCATCGACCGGAGCACCTTGTCCTGGCCGAGGCCGCCAAAGTGAAAGGTCAAGCCGACATGAGTGGTGCCGACGATCTCACCGATGCGTCTTAAGATGTGCTTGCAGGTTTCGGGTCCGCCGAAGACACCTCGGCTGTCGCGCACCATCAAGTCATAATCCAGGTGGCCGAACACG